>Ga0307516_10003430_pt1 | contig 20365 bp, 16 predicted proteins | sample 19_EM_MG_FD_203310 | JGI IMG/M metagenome (GOLD analysis project Ga0307516, IMG submission 203310) | Populus trichocarpa ectomycorrhiza microbial communities from riparian zone in the Pacific Northwest, United States - 19_EM | ecosystem: Host-associated > Plants > Roots > Unclassified | place...
GTACTGCTGGTCGGCCCGCGTGCGTGCCGCTTCGGGTGTGCCGGCGCGGCCGCTGACGCGCAACACGCCGAGGTCGAGCGCGAGTTCACGGCTGTGCAGCATGAACTCGGCGCCGAGCACGTCGGTGATGCGCTGCAATCCCGTGGCCTTGCGCCACTGCTGCACCAGCTTGCCTTCGTGCCAGACCGCGAAGCCGACGTCGGGCCGTGTCAGCGCGTGGCGCCGCACCGCTTCGATGCAGTGTGCGAGTTCCGTGCTGTCGGTTTTCAGGAACTTGCGCCGCGCCGGCGTGCTGAAAAACAGCTCGCGCACTTCGACGCTGGTGCCCACGCCGCGTGCGGCCGGAGCGAGTTCGCCCGAGCGTGCGTCGAGCCGCTGCGCGTGGGCCGCGTCGGGCGTGCGGCTCGCGAGCGTCACTTCGGCGATCGAGCTGATCGCTGCCAGTGCCTCGCCGCGGAACCCCATCGTTGCCACGCCTTCGAGTTCGGGCAATGAGGCGATCTTGCTGGTGGCGTGGCGCCGCAGTGCCAGCGCCAGTTCGGGGGCCGGAATGCCGTGGCCGTCGTCTTCGACCACGATCGAACGAACGCCGCCGCCGACCAATTTGACGGCGATCTCGGTGGCGCCGGCGTCGAGCGCGTTGTCGACCAGTTCGCGCACCACCGAGGCCGGGCGTTCGACGACTTCACCGGCGGCGATCTGGCTGATCAGCTCGTCGGGCAGCTCACGGATCGGGCGGCGCGCCAGCGCTTGAAACAAGGCGTTCATCGACGCATTGTAGAAAGGGCCCCAAAGGGCGTTGTGATGTCACACGAGTGGCCTTTCTGAGCGGGCGCGGGCGGCCGTCGGCGGGCCGGGATCGGTTAGTTTCGGTGCCCGGCCATCCCGCTTCGCCTCGAATGACCTCGACCCCCGCTGCCCACGACCCTGCCGATGCCGAGAGCCCGGCCTTTCTGCACGCCGTTGCCGAGCTGGCCCGGCGCCGGCCCGTGCTCACCACACGCGCCGTGTACGGCCTGCAGGGCGACAAGCTGCTGGAAGGCGGCGCGACGCTCGATGCCAGCCTGGTCGACACGCTGCAGTCGCGGCCGCTGGCGATGCGCCTGGACGAATGCGTGGCCGCCGACGACACGATCGACGCGGCCGGCCTGCAAAAGGCCGCCGCCGACGCGATCCGCAGCCTGCCCTTCTTCGCCGCGATGGCGGCAGACGACGCGTCGCGCGATGCTTTGCTCGACGCCGTGGCCACGATTGCGCTGCCGGCGCCGGTCGCGTTCCAGCTGACGCTGGCGCGCGAGACCAGCTTCGATCAGTTCGATCACGGCGTACTGATGGCCTTGTTGTGCGCCCACCTCGTGCGCGAAACGGGAGGGTCGACTGGCGACATGGCCGCCGCCGCCACCGCCGGCCTGCTGCACGACCTGGGCATGCTGCACATCGACCCCGAGCTGCTGCAGGCCGGGCACCGCCTGAGCAGCAGCGAACGCCGACCGCTCTACGTGCACCCGATCACGTCGGCAGTGCTCGTCGACCGGTTCGAGGCCTACCCGCCGCAGGTGACGCGCGCGATCGTCGAACACCACGAACAGCTCGACGGCTCGGGTTACCCGCGGGGCCTGGCCGGCAGCGCGATCAGCCCGCTCGGGCGCGTGCTCTCGCTCGCCGAAGTGGTGACCGCCATGTTCGACGGCAAACGCCACTACCCGGAGCAGCGGGTCTCGCTGATGCTGCGCATCAGCCCGCGCCGCTTCGATGCCGGCTGCGTGGCCGCGGTGCAGCGCCTGCTCGCCACCTTGCCGGCGCCAGTCGCCGAGCCCGGGCCCGGCGTGGCCGAATCGGTTCAGCGGCTGCAGTTGCTCGCCGGCCTGCTGGCCGAGTGGCACGACGCGCTCGACCAGACCACACCCGACCTCGACGACGCCAGCCGCAGCGTGCTGCGCTCGTTTGCCGAGCAGGCCGAAGCGCTGCAAACCATGCTGTTCGACGCCGGCATCACCGCCGAGCAGCTCGGCATGCTGACCAGCGGCGCACAAAGCGACCCGGCGCTGCGCATCGAACTCTGGGCGCTGGCGCAGGAGCTGCAATGGAACCTGATCGCCAGTGCCCACCAGCTGCAGCGCCGCTGGGAAGGGGTCGACGCGACCCATCCCATTCCCGAAGCGCTGGCCGCCTGGGGTGACACGGTCTGGGCGCTCGACACGCTGGACTGATCAGCTCGCGACCACCCGGCTCGAGGATCGCGGGGGCACATTCACCCCGCAGTGATAATCCGGCCGCATGGAAATCGTTCATTTCATTCTCGACTTCATCCTGCACGTCGATGTGCACCTGGCCACCTTCGTGCAGACCTACGGCGCCTGGGTCTACGCGCTGCTGTTCCTGATCATCTTCGTCGAGACCGGCGTGGTCGTCATGCCCTTCCTGCCGGGCGACTCGCTCTTGTTCGTGGTGGGCGCGCTGTGCGGCGCCGGGCTGATGAACCTGCCGTTCGTGATCGCGCTGCTGATCGCCGCGGCGATCCTGGGCAACCAGAGCAACTACGCGATCGGCCGCTATTTCGGGCCGAAGGTGTTCCAGTGGGAGAACTCGCGCTTCTTCAACAAGGCCGCCTTCGACCAGGCCCACGCCTTCTACGAAAAGTACGGCGGCATCACGATCGTGGCCGCGCGCTTCATGCCCTTCCTGCGCACCTTCGCGCCCTTCGTCGCCGGTGTGGCGCAGATGACGCGCAGCAAGTTCACGTTCTTCGACGTGACCGGTGGCGTCTTGTGGGTCGGCGGCGTCACGCTCGCGGGTTACCTGTTCGGCAACATCCCGTGGGTCAAGGCCAACCTCGACAAGATCATCTGGGGCGCGATCTTCCTGCCGGGGCTGCTGGTGCTGGTCGGCGCCTGGCGCGCGCGCCGCAAGTCGGCCGCCTAGAGCCCGCTCAGCGCAGGTTGCCGGTGTGCCCGAGCGAATAGCGCCCGGGCTGTGGCCACACCGTCAGGCCGTGCGGCTCGCGCCCGACCTTGACCTTGTCGACGGCGCCGGTCGTGGTGTCGAAGCGGTAGACCACGTTGTCGTAGCGGCCCGAAAGCCACAGGTACTTGCCGTCGGCACTCACGTTGCCCATGTCGGGGCTGCCGCCGCCGGGGATGGGCCAGGTCTTCAGCACGGTCGCGGTCGCGAAGTCGATCACCGACACACTGCCCGGCCCGCCGGGTTTGCCGTGGATCAGGTTGCTGCCGCGGTTGGCCACGTACAGGCTCTTGCCGTCGCGGCTCGGGTACAGGCCGTGCGCGCCGACGCCGGTCGCGATGAAGCCGGTCTGTTTGAACGATTCGCCGTCGACCACGTGCACACCGTCGGCCATCATGTCGGCCACGTAATACGTCTTGCCATCGGGCGAGGCCCGCACGTCTTGCGGCATGCCGGGCGTGGTGCAGATCTGTGCGCCGAGCTGGCTCGGGTCGGGCACCTTCTTCGGCTTCTTGCCGGGCTTGGCGATCAGCGCCAGCGCGTCGGGCCGGTTGAAGTACTGGCTCAGCTTGAGCGTGGCCAGCACCTTGCGATTGACCAGGTCGATCTTGGTGATCGCACCGGTGAATTCGCAGGTGAAAAACGCGATGCGGCCGTCGATGCTGAAGTCGGCGTGGTTGATGCCGTCGCACTCGGGCGTGGAGATCGAGTACTTCATCTCCATCGTGCGCGGGTCGCGAAAGTCGAGCCGCTTGTAGGCTTCGGCCACGATGATCGCGTACTGCCCGTCGGGCGACCAGTACATGTTGTACGGGTCGTCGACCATGATCTGCGTGCCGGGCTTGCCGGTGAGCGGGTCGACGGGCGTCAGGCTGCCGTCGGTGCGGCCTTCGGCGTTGTTGGCGACCCAGAGCGTCTTCAGGTCCCACGACGGCACCACGTGCTGAGGGTGCATGCCGACCGGGAAGGTCTTGACCACCTTCAGCGTCGCCGGGTCGATCACCGAGACCGTGTTGGCCGAGCGGTTGGGCACGTAGACACGCTCCAGCGCGCCGGCAACGTTTGCGCTCAGGCGGTTGGCGCCGGTCTCGCTGTACAGGTTGGTGGCATCGGGCACCGGCGGCATGCCGGGCACGGTGTTGACGGCGGCTTGAGTCGCGGCTTTGGGCGGCGGCGCGGCGCTGGCGGCGGGGCTCGTCTGCGCGGTGGCCCACCAGGCCAGCGTCACGCTGCCCGCGAGCACGGTCACGGCGGCAATGGTTCGGGTCTTGCTCAAGGGCGTCTCGATGTTCTTTGAAAGACGGATTATCGAAGCAAAGCGGTGCGTATCAATGACGTGGCGCAACCGCAAGCCGAATCGCTGCAACCGTGTGTGACACGATCAGCTCCAGCCCCGCCTGGCCGAGCGCAGCGCTGGCGGCGCGCGGGTCGCCGGTCACGCCGAGCGCCGGGCCTTCGCGGGCAGCGAGCGCGAGCTGGTCGGGGCGCACGCCCACGGGGTCGGCCGCCAGTTGCAGCGCGGTGTCGGCCGCACCGGCATGCAGGCCGATCTGCGCATCGCTCAAACCCTTGGCTTGCAGCGCCTTCACGTACACCGTTTGCGTGACGCGGTAATACGCGTCGATGAAATGGGCGCGTGCCGGCGTGGCGGCCCAGTCCTGGTTCAGCTTCGATGCCACGGCTTTCAACAGGCTCTGGTAACCACCGTGGTCGCCGATCAGCACCACGTCGGTGAAGCCGTGCTGCTTGAAACCGCGAGCGCTCGCGTCGAGCAGGCTCTTGAAGGTGGCGTCGGGGATCGAGATCGTGCCGGCAAAGCGCATGTGCCCGCTCGGCGGCGTGATGTTGCCTTCGGGCACGTAGGCGACGACCGGTGCCACCACCGCGTTGCCCAGCGCTTCGGCGATGCGCCCGGCCAGCAGCTTCACGCGCGCGTTGTGCTTGCCGAGCACCAGGTGCGGCCCGCTCTGCTCGGTGCCGCCGACCGGGATGATGACGGTCGTCTTGCCGGCGAGTTGCGCATCGCGCAGTTCGGTCCAGGTGAGGTCTTCGAGGAAGACCGAGGGCGTCGCGGCGTGGGCGCCTGCGGTCCAGGCGAACATCGACAGGGCGATCAGCATCAGGCGCATAGGGGTCTTTTCGTGGCTGTCGGTCAGCGCGGCGGTACACGCTGCGACAAGGGCGCGCTGCGGTAGTCGGGCACAAAACGGCAGCCCGGGCCGAATGCCGCTTCGAGCGTGGCGCAGCGCGTTGCGAGCGTTTGCGGCGTGGGCTTCTCGCCGCGTTCGACCCACGCCAGCAACGCCTGCATCGCGGCCGCATATTGCGGGTCGCTGAGGTAGCTGTGTTCGTGGTCGTCGGTGAAGCTCTGCACCAGATGCCCGGCCGAGCCGGCCTTCTGCATCGTGTCGTGGAAGGTCGATTCGAGTTCGACGAACGCGACCGGGTCGTCGATGGCATGCACGCTCAACACCGGCACGGCGATGCGGCCGCCGGGGTCGGTGTCGGCGGCGAATTGCGCCACGGCCTGCGGGTCGGCGGCGTAGCGTTGCACCTTGGCGTTCAGTTTTGCGTCGTCGGGCGAGCCGGCGTAGCGCACGTTGACATTGCCGAACACGTTGCGGCCGCCGACGCGCTTGAACGCCACGTCCTGAAAGTGCCAGGTGGCCCAGTTCAGGTGGCCGATCAGCGAACGCTCGGGAATGCGAACGACCTTCAGCAGCGTGTCGAGCTTTTGCTGCTGCTCGGCGCTGCGCTCGCCGGGCTTGAGCCGCAGGCCGGTGCATTGATCGACACGCGCCGCGAGTTCGGTGCGCGTGAGCGTCGCGCCAAGCGGCAGGCCTTGCCACAGCGGATAAGCCGGCTCGTCGGGCAAGGGGTGGTTGGCGCACAGGGCCTGGTACACGACGCGCAAGTCGAGCCGGAAGTCGTAGGACTTCGTTCCGCCGCCGAGCACGCCGCTGGTCAGCAGCACACCGTCGTAACTCTTCGGGAACATCTGCGCGCCGACCGCCGCGACGCTCGCACCCCAGCTCTGGCCGTGCAGGATCGTGAGGCGCGGTTTGCCGACCTGCTCGGTGAAGATCGTGCGCAGGCGCTCGGTGTCTTCGGCGGCGGCGCGCACCGCCACGCCGCCTTGCCGGTAGGTCGACCCGGCCCAGGCGTAGCCGGCCTTGAGCATCACGCGCCAGCGTTTCAGGTCTTCGGCACTGCGCTCGGCCTTGGGCTCGCCGAGCTCGGGGCCACCGTGCGCGTGCAGCACCAGCACGCCGTTCCATGCGGAGGGCTGGGCGATCCAGTACGAGGCACCGGCGCTGTCCTTGCCGCTGAAACAGCGGGTCTCGGCCGGAATGCCGGCCGGGCAGGGGGCGCTGAGCGTCGTGGGCTGGGTGCTGCAGCCTGAACAGGCGAGTGCGAGCAGGCCGGGCAACAGGGCGTATTTCATCGATGTGTGCATTCAGGCCACCAGCGCACGCCGCAATTCGGCCGCGCACATCGTCACCGCGGTGTTCGCTTCATCGAGCAGCTTGCCCATCGTGATGAAACCGTGGATCTGGCGCTCGAAACACAGGTAGCTGGCCCGGTTGCCGGCGGTGGTGAGTGCTTCGGCGTAGGCCGCGCCTTCGTCGCGCAGCGGGTCGTAGCCGGCGGTCAATACCAGCGCCGGCGGCAGCTTCGAGAGGTCGGTGTGCAGCAGCGGCGAAGCGCGCCAGTCCTTGTAGTGCGCCGGGTCGGTGATGTAGTGGCCGGTGAAGTACGCCATCGTGTCGCTGGTCAGCATGTAGCCCTGGCCGTTCGCGGCGTGCGACGGCGCCGTTCGGTGCTGGTCAGTCGCGGGGTAGATCAACAGCTGGAACGCGATGGGCAAATCGCCGCTGTCGCGCGCCGCGATCGACACCACGGCCGCGAGGTTGCCGCCCGCGCTGTCGCCGCCGACGGCCAGGCGCGAAGCGTCGAGGCGCAGCTCAGTGGCCTGCTCGCGCACCCAGCGCGCGGCCGCGAGTGCGTCGTTCACCGCGGTGGGAAAACGGTGCTCCGGCCCGAGCCGGTAGTCGACCGACACGAGCGCGCAGCCCGATTCGTTGCAGAGCGCGCGGCACAGGCTGTCGTGGGTGTCGAGGTCGCCGATCACCCAGCCGCCACCGTGGTAGTACACGAGCACCGGCAGCGATGCACTGTCGCTCGAACCCAGCGGCCGGTACAGCCGCATCGGGATCGGGCCGTGCGGCCCGTTCATCTGCAGTTCGCGCACGGCGGCCACTTCGGGCGGTGCGGGCTGCGTGACGGCGCGCCGGTCGCGGTAATACGCCCGCGCATCGGCGACGCTCAGCGTGTGGGTCGGCGGAATCTTCTTTTGCTCGATCAAGTCGAGGAGTGCGCGCGTCTGGGGATGCAGCATGGTCTTGTCCTTCGATGTTTCCGTGGGTTGCTCAAAGCTGCCGCGAGCGGGCCAGCGGCGGGTTCTTCGCGAAGTAACGCTGAATGCCGACCGCGAGCGCGTGCACCAGCTGCGCCTGGTACTGCGGGTCACGCAGCTTGGCCTCTTCTTCGGGGTTCGAGATGAACGCCGACTCGACCAGGATCGACGGGATGTCGGGCGCTTTCAGCACCGCGAACCCGGCCTGCTCGACGCTGCCCTTGTGCAGCTTGCCGACCTTGCCGATCTGCCCCAGCACCTCGCCGCCGAGCTTCAGGCTGTCGCGGATCTGTGCGGTCGTGCTCATGTCGAGCAGCGCGCGCATCACGTTGGCGTCTTTCGCGTTGATGTTGATGCCACCGACCATGTCGGCCGAGTTCTCGCGGTTCGCCATCCAGCGCGCGGTCGAGCTGCTGGCGCCGCCCTGGCTGAGGGCGAACACCGAAGCGCCGCGCGCCTGCGGCGTGAGGAAGGCATCGGCGTGGATCGACACGAACAGGTCGGCCTGCACGCGCCGCGCCTTGTGCACCCGCTCTTGCAGGGGCACGAAGAAGTCGGCGTCGCGCGTGAGCATCGCGCGCATGTTGGGCAGGGCGTTGATGCGGTCGCGCAGCTGCAGCGCCACGGCCAGCACCACGTCTTTTTCGCGCAGTCCGCTCGGGCCCACGGCGCCCGGGTCTTCGCCGCCATGGCCGGGGTCGATGGCCACCACCACGAGGCGGTCGATCTTGCCCTGGGCCTGCGGGCTCAGCGGCGCGGGGGTTTGCAACTGCGCCTGCGGGATCGGCGTGGGCACCGGCGCCGGCACGGGTGCAGTGGCCAGCGGCGGGCCGGCCGACGCGGCGGCGCTCGGCGGCAGCAAGGGCGGCTTGTCCATCTTGCCGATGAACTCGCCGAGGGCGTCCTGCACGGTCTTGGCGGCTTGCTGTTCGGCCGTTTCGCGCTCGCGGATCAGTGCCAGCAGCGGGTCGCGTTCGCGCGTGGGGAACAGGTCGAACACGAGCCGGTGCTGGTAGGCGGCGACCGGTGACAAGGTGAACAGCTGCGGCGCGGTCGGCTGCTTCAGGTCGATCACCAGGCGCACCACGCGCGGCTGGTTCTGGCCCACGCGCACGCCGGCGATGAAGGGGTCGTCGGAGCGCACCTTGCCGACGATCTCGCGCAGCGCCGGGCTGAGTTCCAGGCCGTCGATGTCGATCACCAGGCGGCTCGGGGTTTCGGCGAGAAAGTGTCGTTCCGCGAGTTGTGCGTCGGACTCGATCGTGATGCGCGTGTAGTCGGCCGCCGGCCACACGCGTACCGCGACGATGCTGGCGCCGAAGGCCAGATCGCGCGCGCCCAGCAGCAATACGATGGCCCCCATCGAGCGCAAGGCGGAGCGGCGATCGCCGATCACTTCAACAACTCCACGCCGCGTGCGGTGTGGGCCGTGAGGCGCACATCGCGCTGCTCGCCCAGGCCCGCTTCGATGAAGATGCGCAGGTCAGGCAGCGGCAGCAGCCCTTCGGCCTTCTCGGGCCATTCGGCGAGCTTCAGGCTGGGGCTTCCGAACACGTCGCGAAAGCCGGCGTCTTCCCATTCCTGCGGGTCGTTGAAGCGGTAGAAGTCGAAGTGCCAGATGGGGACCGGGCCGTTGGCACCCGCCACTTCGTAGGGCTCCATCACGGTGTAGGTCGGGCTCTTCACGCGGCCGGGCACACCGAGCGCGTGCAGCAGGTGGCGCACGAAGGTGGTCTTGCCGGCACCGAGCGCGCCGTGCAGTTCGATGAAGGCCTCGTGCAGCCCCGCATGGCGGGCGAGCTCTGCGGCCGCGCTCGCACAAGCGGCTTCATCGCGCCAGGTCTGCATGCGGGTCAGTAGTATCGACAAATGATCGGTGCTCAGGAATCGGGTTTGAAAACGGGTCTGGACCAGGCCGCGCTGCTGGCGAACTTGCGCGAGTGGGCTGCGGCGGCCGGATTTTCCCAGATCGGCGTGGCCGATGTCGATTTGTCGCATGCCGAAGCCGGGTTGTTGGAGTGGCTGAACAACGGTTTTCATGGCTCGATGGCCTACATGGCCACGCACGGCCTGAAGCGCGCGCGGCCCGCCGAGCTTGTCCCCGGCACGGTGCGTGTGATCACCGCGCGCTTGGACTACCTGCCGCGCGCCACGCCCGAAGACTGGCAGGCCGTGGAATGGCGCCGGCTCGAAGACCCCGAACAAGCCGCGCTGTCGATGTATGCCCGCGGCCGTGATTACCACAAGGTCTTGCGCTCGCGCCTGCAAACGCTGGCCGAGCGGCTCGCTGCTTCGGTGGGGCCGTTCGGCCACCGTGTGTTCACCGATTCGGCGCCGGTGCTCGAAGTGGAGCTGGCGTCGCGCAGCGGCATCGGCTGGCGCGGCAAACACACACTGGCGCTGAGCCGCGACGCGGGTTCGATGTTCTTCCTGGGCGAGATCTACATCGACCTCGCGCTGCCGCTCACCGAGCCGAGCGAGGCGCATTGCGGCAGCTGCAGCGCCTGCATCGACGTCTGCCCCACGCGGGCCATCGTCGCGCCTTACCGGCTCGACGCGCGGCGTTGCATTTCTTACCTGACGATCGAACACGCCGGGCCGATTCCCGTCGAGCTGCGGCCGCTGATGGGCAACCGCATCTACGGCTGCGACGATTGCCAGCTCGTGTGCCCGTGGAACAAGTACGCGAAGGCGAGCCGCCTGCCCGATTTCGACGTGCGCGCGTCGGTGGGCAACGCGACCTTGTTGAGCTTGTGGTCATGGAGCGAAGCCGACTTCCTGCGCTTCACCGAAGGCAGCCCGATTCGCCGCATCGGCTTCGAGCGTTGGCAGCGCAACCTCGCGGTGGCGCTGGGCAATGCGCTGCGTGTCATGAACGGCAGCAGCGCCGATAGCATCGCGCAGCAGCTCGCCGCGCGGCTCGCCGGGGCCAGCGAGCTGGTGCGTGAGCACATCGGCTGGGCGCTTGCGCAGCGTCAGCCGTCAGGCTCTACTGCAAGCCCGCCAGCACCGCCAGCCACAGTGGCACGCTGACCATGCCGAGCAGCGTCGACAACGTCACCAGCCCGGCCACGTAGCCGCCGTCGCCGCCCATGCGCGCGGCCAGCACATAGGCGCTCGACGCGGTCGGCAGCGCGGCGAACAGCACGATGATCATGCGCTGTTCGGGTGGCAAGGCGAGCGCCGCGGTGAGGCCGATCGCCAGCGCCGGCAGCACGGCGTGGCGCACCGTCATCAGCGCCGCAGCGAGCCCGGGTGCCGACTTCATCCGGCCGAAGTGCAGGCCTGCGCCGGTCGCCATCAACCCGAGCGGCAGGGCGGCCAGGCCGATGCGCTGCAGCGTGGTGGCCACCGCCTCGGGGAATTTCAGCCCCGCCAGGTTCGCGATCAAGCCGGCGACCGTGCTCAGGATCAGCGGGTTGCGCAGCAACTCGCGGCCATACGAGTGCCCGCCCTGGCGCGCCAGCGGCCACACCGCGGCCACGTTGCACAGCGGCACGCACAGGGCGATGCACAGCGCCATCCAGGCCAGGCCTTGTGGCCCCCCGAGCCGTTCCGACAAGGCCAGGCCGATGAAGGAGTTGAAGCGGAACGCGGTCTGCGCGCCCGAGGCATGCAGCCGCGTGTCCACGCCCGGCCAGTAGCGAATGGCAGAAGCGATCAGCACGCCGACCGCGACCGTGCCGACGGCGGCTGCGGCCAGGCTCAGCGTCTGCGCCGGTTGCAGCGGGCTCTTCAGGATCGAGTTGAACAGCAGCACCGGGAACAGCAGGTAGTACACGAGCCTCTCTGCAGCTTCCCAGACCGGGCGATTCAATGCACTGCGGTGGCACAGCACGAAGCCCAGCAGGATCAACAGGAAGTCGGGCAACAGCAGCAAGGCATTGGACATGCGCCGAGTGTGCCAGTGCCCGCACTGCCGTACGGGCTTCCCACAGGCGCCAGGCCCGGCGGCGGGGCCTACACTTTCTGTTTCGCACCTGACGGAGAGACCCCTGATGCAACGCCGCACCTTCACCATTTCCATCCTTGCCGCGTCGCTGTGCGCTGGCGGTGGCGCCTGGGCTCAAGCCGCCTACCCATCGAAGCCCGTCAGGCTGGTGGTGCCGTTCGCGCCGGGCGGCACCACCGACATCGTCGCGCGTGTGCTGTCCGAGAAGATCAACGGCCCGCTCGGGCAGACCATGATCGTCGAGAACAAGGCCGGCGGCGGCGGCTCGGTGGGCGCGACCGAAACCGCGCGTGCCGTGCCCGACGGTTATTCGCTCGGCATGGCCACCGTGTCCACGACGGCCGCCAACCCGGCCATCAACCCGAAACTTCCCTACAACCCGATCACCGACTTCACGCCCATCATCAACGTGGCGGCCACGCCGAACGTGATCGCCGTGCACCCGAGCTTCCCGGCGCGCGACTACAAGGGCTTTCTCGCCGAGGTCAAGAAGAACCCCGGCAAGTACAGCTTCGCCAGCTCGGGCACCGGTGGAATCGGCCACCTGCAGATGGAGCTGTTCAAGAACCTCTCAGGCACCTTCATCACCCACATCCCGTACCGCGGCGCCGGGCCTGCACTCAACGACACAGTGGCCGGCCAGGTGCCGATCATCTTCGACAACATGCCCTCGGCCTTGCCCTTCATCAAGGACGGCCGCCTGATCGCGATCGTGGTCGCCGCGCCTCAGCGCCTGGCACAGCTGCCCAACGTGCCCACCTTCAAGGAGGTCGGGCTCGAACAGGTGAACCGCATGGCCTATTACGGCATCTATGGCCCCAAGGGACTGCCGAAAGAAGTGGTCGACAAGATCAGCGCTGCGGTCAAGAAGACGCTCGAAGACCCGGCCGTGAAGAAGCGCATCGAAGACACCGGCTCGCTGATCGTGGCCAACACGCCGGCCGAGTTCGCGGCCCAGATCTCGGCCGAGTTCGAGGTCTACAAGAAGGTCGTCGCGCTGCAGAAGCTCACGCTGGAGTAGCGGCTGGACGCACTCGCACAAAGCCAGTCTTCGATCGACCGATTTGTCGATGCGCTGTGGATCGAAGACGGCCTGTCGAACAACACGCTGGCCGCGTACCGGCGTGACCTTCAGCTTTACAGCGAATGGCTCGCGCGCAGCAGCGAGCGAGCCCTCGACGCCACCCGTGAGAGCGATCTGCTCGAATACCGCGTGCTGCGCCACGAAGGCAGCAAGGCGACCAGCAGCAACCGGCGCTTGACGGTCTTCAAACGCTACTTTCGCTGGGCGCTGCGCGAACACCTGCTGACGAGCGACCCCACGCTGAAGCTACTGACCGCACGCCAGCCGCTGCGGGTGCCGAAGACGTTGAGCGAAGCCCAAGTGGAAGCGCTGCTCGGCGCGCCGAACCTGGACACCCCGCTCGGCCTGCGCGACCGCACGATGCTGGAGCTGATGTACGCGAGCGGCCTGCGCGTGAGCGAACTCGTCACGCTGCAGAGCGTGCATCTGAGCCTGAGCGACGGCGCCTTGCGCGTCACCGGCAAGGGCTCAAAGGAGCGGCTGGTGCCCTTCGGCGAAGAAGCGCACGCGTGGCTGCGGCGTTACCTTGCCGAAGCGCGCGCCGACATTCTCAAAGGCCAGACCAGCGACGCACTCTTCGTCACCGCGCGCGGCGGGCCGATGACACGCCAGATGTTCTGGAAGCTGATCAAGGCCCACGCCTTGCGCGGCGGTGTGCAGGTGCCGCTGTCACCGCACACGCTGCGGCATGCCTTCGCCACGCACCTGCTGAACCACGGCGCGGATTTGCGCGCGGTGCAGATGCTGCTCGGCCACGCCGACATCTCGACGACCACGATCTACACCCACGTGGCCCGTGAACGGCTGAAGCTGCTGCACGCGCAGCACCACCCGCGGGGGTAGGTGAGGGCGTGGCGGCATCCCCCGCCTGAGCGGATCAGGCAGCGACCGCGTCCCAGGGCGCCGGTCCGGCCGTGACTGGCGCCGGCGGAGCCGGCGGCGCGGCCGCATCGCGCACCAGCAGCCCGCCGAGGGCGTCGATCAGGTCGGGCAGCAAGTGCTGCAGTTCACCCGTGGTGATGGCGACGTCGGCATCGAAGCCGTCGTCGGCACTGCCCGCCGGACCGGTGTTCTCGAGCACCACATCGAGCAGCTTGATCTTCTTCAGCGTCAGCGCTTCCGTCAGCACGAAGGACACGCGGCTGTTCCAGGTCATCGCCAGCTGGGTGGGCAGCTTGCCTTGCTTGATGTGCTCGGCGACTTCGTCGATGTCCAGGGTATGGCGGGCGTAGCGCACGGCCGCTTTCTCGCTGTCGGGCTGCTTGAGTTCGCATTCGCGGTCGATGCTGAAGCCCGGCGGCGCCTGCTTCTCGCTGAGCCACGCCGACATCGCCGTGGCCGGCGACAGCGCCGTTTGCAGTGGGCTCAGGCGCAGCCCGCCGAACAGGTCGACCAGCCGCGTCACCACGGCATCGGCCTTCTTGTTGCTGGCCGCGCCGATCACCACGCAACGCGCCGCCAGGTCGATCCAGACCAGTGTGGCCGAGCGCTTCGGGAAGGCCCGTGGCAGCAGGTCGTGCACGATCTGCTCCTTGATCTCGCGGCTGGCCTTGCCCTTGGGCCGGCGGCCTGTCTCGGCTTCGATCCGGTCGAGCCGCGCGCCCAGCTGCTGCTTGACGACGCCGGCAGGTACCGGCTTGGACTCGTTGCACAGTTTGAGGATCAACTGACCGCCGACGCTTTCGAGCAATACCCCGTGCTTCTCGCCGCGCGGCTCGACCCAACCGGCGGCTTCGGGCTGGGTCGGCCCGCACTCGGTGAAGCGGGCGCTGGCTAGGCGACTTTCGATGTCGAGCTGCGTGGGCGGTTCCCACTGGTCGATGCGGTAAACGAGTGCGTTCTTGAACATGGTGCTGGGTCGGTGGCAAGGGGGCGGATTCTAGGGCTCGGCCCGCCCGCCGAGCCCGGCCGCGCTACCTGGCATCGGCCGCACTCCAGCTCAAGCCGGCTGCAGCACGAGCGAGACAGTGCTTCCTCCCCCAATCGTCGCGGGGCACATGCCAACCTTTGATGCGTACTGTGCGGTGAAGGTCACCGTCTTGGTGACGTATCCGGCTGCAGAGACGGAGGCAGAAAAGTTGCCTTCGTCCGTCGAGAACCCACACGGCAACTTGCACTGCACCGCGTTAGAAATCACCTGAACATTCGAGGACAGGCTTGGAAGAGCGGACAAGTTGACCGCTGTGCCGCCGAGCGTGATGTTGCTCAACGTGATCTGCGTGATGGCTGCGTTCGATGTCTGGTCGGTCGCGGCGGCGATCGTGAAGGAAGGGCCTGTGAAATCAACGGAACATGGCCCGAACGTCGAGTCGCTGGAGGAGGAGTCGCCTCCGCCACACGAAGCGAGGGCGATCGAGGCCGCCAGGAGAACGGCCGAAGAGGGAGCTGAGCTTGGCGCCCGCGTACGCCACTTGCAATCGGCGGCAGGAACGTTCATGCGATCGTGACCGGGATCCTTCCGATGCCCGACTTGATGCGCGCTTCCCAGTCTTTCGGCCCGGTCTCGTGCACCGACACGCCGGCCGAGTCGACCGCCACCGTCACCGGCATGTCGCGCACCTCGAACTCGTAGATCGCTTCCATGCCCAGGTCTGCAAAGCCGACCACCTCGGCGTGCTTGATCGCTTTCGAGACGAGGTAAGCCGCACCGCCCACTGCCATCAGGTAAGCGCTCTTGTGCTTCTTGATCGCCTCGATGCCCGCCGGCCCGCGCTCGGCCTTGCCGATCATGCCGATCAGGCCGGTTTCGCTGAGCATCATCTCGGTGAACTTGTCCATGCGCGTGGCGGTGGTCGGACCGGCCGGGCCCATCACTTCGTCGCGCACCGGGTCGACCGGGCCGACGTAGTAGATCACTCGGTTCGTGAAGTCGACGGGCAGCTTTTCGCCTTTGGCCAGCATGTCTTGAATGCGCTTGTGCGCGGCGTCTCGGCCAGTCAGCATCTTGCCGTTCAGCAGCAACGTGTCGCCGGGTTTCCAGGCCGCCACTTCTTCTTTGGTCAGCGTGTCGAGGTTGACCTTCTTCGACTTGTTGTAGTCGGGCGCCCACTTCACGTCGGGCCACAGGTCCAGGCTCGGTGGCTCCAGGTACGCCGGGCCCGAACCGTCGAGCACGAAGTGAGCGTGGCGCGTGGCCGCGCAGTTCGGGATCATCGCCACCGGCTTGCTCGCGGCGTGGGTCGGGTAGGTCGCGATCTTCACGTCGAGCACGGTCGTCAGGCCGCCCAGGCCTTGCGCGCCGATGCCGAGCGCGTTGATCTTGTCGCAAAGTTCGATGCGCAGTTCTTCGACCTTGTTCTGCGGCCCGCGCGCCTTCAGTTCGTACATGTCGATGTCGTCCATCAGGCTCTGCTTGGCCATCAGCATCGCGCGCTCGGCGGTGCCGCCGATGCCGATGCCCAGCATGCCCGGCGGGCACCAGCCGGCGCCCATGGTCGGCACGGTCTTCATGACCCAGTCGACCAGCGAATCGCTCGGGTTCATCATCACGAACTTGCTCTTGTTCTCGCTGCCGCCACCCTTGGCCGCGACCTGCACGTCGAGCGTGTTGCCGGGAATCACGGTCATGTGCACGACCGCAGGCGTGTTGTCCTTCGTGTTCTTGCGCTCGAAGTGCGGGTCGGCCACGATGCTGGCGCGCAGCTTGTTGTCGGCAAAGTTGTAGCCACGGCGCACGCCTTCGTTGACGGCGTCTTCGATGCTGCCGGCGAAGCCCTCGAAGCGCACGTCCATGCCGATCTTCAGGAACACGTTGACGATGCCGGTGTCCTGGCAGATCGGGCGTTTGCCTTCGGCGCACATCTTCGAGTTGGTGAGGATCTGCGCGATCGCGTCTTTCGCAGCCGGGCTCTGCTCGGCCGTGTAGGCCCGCGCCAGGTGCGCGATGTAGTCGGCAGGGTGGTAGTAGCTGATGTACTGCAGCGCGCCGGCAACGCTGTCTACCAGGTCGGCGTAACGAATCGTGGTCATGAGGGGGCTCGGTGGATGGCGGGGGTGAAGAGGCACGCAGCGGCGGGCCGAAGCTGGTCAACAATGCAGCTTCCCAGTTTACTGAACCGCAGGGGCCGCCACTTGATCAGCAGCATTCGCCGTTTCATTGCTTCGGAGTCGGCCGGCGGCGTGGTGCTGGCGCTGGCCGCGGCGGTGGCGCTGATCATCAGCAACTCTTCTCTCGCCCCGCTGTACCGGCAATTCGTGGAACTGCGCGGCGAAGTTCGCATCGGCGGCGACTGGCTGGTGCTTTCCAAGCCGCTGCTGCTCTGGGTCAACGACCTGTGGATGGCGGTGTTCTTCTTCCTCGTCGGCCTGGAGATCAAGCGCGAAGTGCTGGCCGGTGAGCTGGCGTCGGTCAAGCAGGCGTCGCTGCCGGCGGTGGCAGCGGTCGGCGGCATGCTGGTGCCGGCCTTGATCTACGTGGCACTGAACCACGCCGATCCGGTGGCGCTGCGCGGCTGGGCGATCCCCACCGCCACCGACATCGCCTTCGCGCTCGGCATCCTGATGCTGCTCGGCCCACGCGTGCCGGCGTCGTTGAAGATCTTCCTCACGGCGGTGGCGATCATCGACGACCTCGGCGCGATCATCGTGATCGCGCTGTTCTACACCGCGCAGTTGTCGCTGCCGATGCTGCTGGCCGCGGGCGGTGGTGGGCTGCTGCTGTTGCTGCTGAACCGCGCGCGGGTGGTGCACATCGGGCCCTACGTGCTGATCGGGCTGGTGGTGTGGGTCTGTGTGTTGAAGTCGGGCATCCATGCCACGCTCGCCGGCGTGGCGACGGCGATGGCGATTCCGCTGCGCGTGAATGGCAACGGCGCGCATGGCGGCTCGCCGCTCGAAACGGCCGAGCACGCGCTGCACCCGTGGGTCGCGTTCGCGGTGTTGCCGATGTTCGCGTTTGCGAACGCGGGCGTTTCGCTCGAAGGGGTGTCGCTCGGCACGCTGGCGCAGGGCATACCGCTGGGCATCGCGCTCGGCCTCGTGCTCGGCAAGGCGGTCGGTGTGTTCGGTGCGTCGTGGCTGTTGATCCGATTCACCGGCGCCAGCCTGCCGGCCGGCGCTGGCATGCGCCAGTTCTTCGGCGTGTGCGTGCTGTGCGGCATCGGTTTCACGATGAGCCTGTTCATCGGTGGACTCGCCTTTTCCGGGCAGGGCGCGGCCTATGAAACCCAGCTCAAGCTCGGCGTGCTCGGCGGCTCGCTGATCGCCGCCTTGATCGGGTCGGCCTTGCTGCTGCGCGGCAGCCGGCAGTCTTCGTCATGAGCAGCCGCGACCCGTCCACACCGGGCACCCCGGAGCATGCGGCGATCACCGCTGCGCTGGGTGCACAGCAACTGCAGACGCACCGTGCCAACCTGCCTTGGGCCGTCGGCGGCTCGGCGGTGGCGGCGCTGTTTCTCGTCGGCATGATGTGGGGTGCGGTAGGCACGAACCTGCTGCTTGGCTGGTTCGGTCTGTTGGTGGCGGTGCAAGGCCTGCGGCTGATCATCGGCCTGAAGTTCAAGCGTGGCAGCCAAGACCCGCCGGCAGACAGCGTGTGGTTGTGGCGCTACCGGTGCGGCTTTCTGGCGCACGGCCTCGTCTGGGCGGTGGCGAGTGCCACGCCCTTGCCGCCCGGCTACGCGCTGCACCACGCCGTGCTGATCGTCGTGCTGGCCAGCGTCACCGCCATCAACTTCACGCTGACCGCCTACGACCTCGTCGCGGCCCTGCTGTTCGGGGTTCCTGCGCTGGGCTCGCTCGGCTTGCGCCTGTTTTTCGAAGGCGACCCGACCTACGATGCACTCGGCGTGGCGGCGCTCGTGACGCTGGCCTTTCTCGGCCTGAGCGCGCGCCGTGCCAACCGATTCGTTCGGCACTACGTGGCCCTGCGCGTGGCCGAAGCGGCGCAGGCCGACGCGCTGCGTCGCAGCGAAGAATTGCTCGAGCGCACCGGGGCCACCGCGGCCGTGGGCGGCTGGGAGCTCGACCTGGCGACGCTGGCGCTGCGCCTGACCGCCCAGGCCTATCTGATCCACGATGCGCCGCCGTCGAGCCGACCCACGTTCGACGGGTTCGTCAACCTGTACGCCCCCGAGCAGCAGGTGGCGATTCGTGCCGGCCTGGCCGAGGTGGTGGCACGCGGTGTGGCCTACGACCAGGTCCATCCGCTCACCACGCCACGGGGCCGCAAGCGCTGGGTGCGCCTGATCGGTCGTCCGCAACTCGAAGACGGCAAGGTGGTTCGCATCAGCGGCGTGGTGCAGGACATCACCGAGGCTAAAGCGGCCGAGCTGGCGCTGGCCGAGAAGCACCACCTGCTCACGCTGCTGGTGCAGACGACGCACGAGGGCTTCTGGTTCATCGACAGCGAAGGCATCACCACCGACGTGAACCCGGCGATGTGCGGGATCCTCGGCCGCGGTCGCGAAGACATCGTCGGCAAGGGCCTCTATGAATTCGTCGACGCCAAGAATGCGGCGATCTTTCGGGAGCAGGTCAAACAACGCAATGCCGGCGTGGCCGGTGGCTACGAGATCGCCTTGTCGCGCCCCGACGGCAGCCAGGTCGACTGCTTCAACAACGCCACGCCGATCTTCGACACCGCCGGGCGCCGCATCGGCTCGATCGGCATGTTCGCCGACATCAGCGAGAACAAGCGGGTCGAGTCGCGCCTGCGTGCCACCAGCGCCGAGCTGACGCAGAAGACACAGGCTCTTCAGGTCACGCTCGACAGCATCGCCCAGGGCATCGTCAGCATGGACGCCGAAGGCCGCCTCAGCGTGCACAACCGGCGCATGCTCGAGTTGCTGGACTTGCCCGAGACGCTGGTCAGACCCGGCACCACGCTGGCAGAAATTGCCAGCTTCCAGAACGAGCGCGGCGACTTCGGCGAAGCCCAGGCCTACCTCGGGGCCGAGTCACGCCAAGTCATCCGGACGATGGAAAACCTGGACCTGCCGCTGCTCTACGTGCGTGAAACCCGCTCGGGTCGCCGCATCGAAGTGCAGACGCGGCACCTGCCCGACGGCAGCATGGTGCGCACCTACGCCGACGTGACCGCCTATTTCGAAGCGCAGCAGGCCCTGCACGACAGCGAGGCGCAGCTGCGTTCGCTGCTCGACGCCTTCCCCGGCTACATCGCGGTGGAAGACGCGCAGTTCATCTACACCTACGCCAACGAACGGGTCGCGTCGCTGCTCGGCAGGCCGCGCGAGCAGATCGTCGGCCGCTCGTCGCGAGAGCTGTTGGGCGAAGAGCGCTTCGCGCAGGTCCAGGCGGTGGTGGCGCAGGCCGAAGGTGGCGAGCCGGTGACCGTGGAAAGCGAATACCCCGCGACGGCGGCGCGGCGCCACGCCTGGCTGCAGGTGACGCATGCCGTCAGCGCCGACCCGGCGACCGGGCGCCATGACCACTTCGCGTTCGGCATCGACATCAGCGCGCGCAAGGCGGCCGAGCTGGCGCTGAACGACGCGAAGGAAGAGGCCGAGCGCGCGAACCGCGCGAAGTCGGAGTTTCTCTCGCGCATGTCGCACGAGCTGCGCACGCCGATGAACGCGATCCTCGGGTTCGGCCAACTGCTCGTGTCCGACCTCAAACATCCGCTCGGCGAGCAGCAGCGCGAGCATGTGGGCGAGATCCTGCGCGGTGCACGCCACCTGTTGAGCCTGATCAATGAAGTGCTCGATCTGGCGCTGGTCGAAACCGGCAAGCTGCAGGTTTCGCTGGAGCCGGTGCAACTCGCCGAGTTGCTGCGGGAATGCATGGGCCTGGTGCACCCGCTGGCGCGCGCCGACGGCATCGACGTGACCATGGCCGACGACGCCGCCTGTGCCTGTTTCGTTACCACCGACCGAACCCGCTTGAAACAGGTGCTGCTCAACCTGCTGTCGAACGCCATCAAGTACAACCGGCAGCTGGGCCATGTGCACATCACCTGCAGGGCCGAAGCCGGGGCCGTGCGCATCGAGATCAG
>Ga0307516_10003431_pt1 | contig 20361 bp, 25 predicted proteins | sample 19_EM_MG_FD_203310 | JGI IMG/M metagenome (GOLD analysis project Ga0307516, IMG submission 203310) | Populus trichocarpa ectomycorrhiza microbial communities from riparian zone in the Pacific Northwest, United States - 19_EM | ecosystem: Host-associated > Plants > Roots > Unclassified | place...
ACGCCAGTGATCGGAATGATAAGTGGGAGAAGGTGCTCACAGTGAGGAAAGAGACCGCGGTGGTCAAGGGAAGCCGTGGAGAAGCGAGAGAGGAGAAAGACGTTACAACGGCCGTCCGGAGCAGAACGTGGGGCATCCGCGTCAGTCGTCAACGGATTGTTGACCGAATTTGGTCTCGGTCAACACTCTCCCTGCTACTCCTTTTCTGGCCATATAATACAAACAACGGGAGACGAGGAACCATGGCGGGATAGGGGCTGGTTGGTTGGGTGGTTACCGCTTTAATTAAGGGAGACTTGGTGCGGTACTGCAGGTGTTAGAGTTTTCCCACCACTTATCTCTCAATCCACCTCCATCTTGTCCTCTTCTCCCCCCTCCGTTTCCTTTCCTTCGCCGCCCTGACGGTCAGCGAGGATCCGCAGCGGGTTGAACTCAGGCATGGGGTCCGCCACCTGGCGGCCAGGGAGGTGCGCTCTGGTCAAGCGCAAGTGTGCAAACCGACCGATGGCGACATCACCCAAGAACTGCTGGTTCCGTCGAGAGATGCCCTGGATGCTCCCTGCGAGCTGAGATAATCCGTGAGTGGAATTGAATATCGCGCCGAGCTCGTCAAACTTCGCAGCGATACCAGTGACGAGATTGACACGTTCGCAGGCGACGTCGCGGTCAGGTTGCGTGGGTGGTCCTGGGATTGGTTCTTCTGGCGATGGCGTGACATGTGGTTCATGATCTTGGGGAGGCGGCAAATGTTCGGGCCTTGAAGGGACAGAGGCGATCGAAGTAGGAGGTGAGGATGGAGATGTCGGAGCGGTGGTATTGTTTGTTGAGATCGATGGTGGTGTTGGTGGCAGGACGACGTGGAGAGCTCGGCTGGAGTTTCTTGATGATGGCTTTCGTTGCTGATTCATTTGAGCGGTAGCTGAGGGAGATTCTGGTGGTTGATTGGAATGTGCGGGAGGATTGAGGGGTACAGAGAACGCGCTCTCGATGACCTCATGTAACCCCAACGAGCTCTGCTCCTTTGGCCCCTCAGGTGGGGGGCAAAACCGGGTGGTTTCCACCACAGGGGATACAGGCGGCTCATCTTTGACTGCGCCGGGAGAGGGAGGAGGTCGTGGGACGAGAGAGAGAGGTTCGGGAGAGGTGGAATTTCCGGGGGTCGGGAGTTGCGAGTGCTCCTCCGTCATCTGAGACGGGGTTTTGGGATCGGGAGCAGCACCCGGCTGCGACTGATGAGTTGACTGACGTGTTTTGAATTTCCACCACATGCGCACATGCTCGGGTTTGGCATCGAGACCCTCCGCCCACAGGTCGTGCGGAGGTTCGGCGGGGCCCTCCTGAGCGACGTGTTCGGCATAGAGGCACTCGAGGTCCTGGAAGGACTCCTTCTTGACCGACGGCCATACTGAAGCGCCGAGGATCGTCAGTCGGCGTGCGAATCAGGGATATGAAATGATTGACGACGGGATTGACAACTTACGGCTTTTGTGGCGAGCGTCCACCCACTTTTTCTCGTCTGATTCGGGCGGGAGGACCGGGGGCTGGAAAGAGGAGCGCTTCCTTTCCCTTTGTCGGATGGAGGTGAACCAGTTGACGACGCGAATGTCGGTGACCTCCGTGTCTCCAATCTCCTTGAGATGGACGAGTATCTGCTGCCTATCTTTCTTCTTGGGATAACTATTCCTGTTATGAAAATAGTCTATGGCATGGGCCATGGTCACCTACCAATTCCGGCTGAAGGGCGCGATGGCTGACCTTTGAGAAAAGCTTTCCCGGCCGCAGAGAACCTGAACGCGGGGGATTTTTCTGTCTTTGAAGAACTTGCCACTGGCCTGTCTTTCCCCATGGCTGGGGGCTTGGCTGAGGGGGCCCAGATGGTTCCCACTGCTTTATATAGCAAGCCCGCTTTGGGGACTGTCACACCTCTCCCCGATCCTGGTGTTCTCATTGGTCGAGTATATTATTAGGGTTTTGTCTTGTCACACCTTCCTCATTTGTGCGCTTAGATAAGCGTTACAAAGCAGGGGAGGTTTATAAAGGAGATCCCATTGCCAAACCCCCCAAGAACCTCACCTCTCCCACCACAATGGCTAGGACCAAAGCACGGACCCTGTCTCCCATCCTCACCGAGACCCTCGCGGTCGTCACCCAGAAGGCAACCATCTGGTGTCCGTGCATTGCACGGTGAACATCGGGAGAAGAAAAAACGCACGGGGAACTCGTGAAAGAGCTCGAAACACAACCATGGCAGCGGCCGGGTTACGAGAGGTAGGGCGGGGCGCCGATCTTGCCGAGGATCGAGGCGCCGACCGAAAAAAGAAAAGAAAAATAATTAGCGCACTCCGCCGGATTTCACGTGCGAAGGGAGGCCCATCCCCCTCGACTTGGGCAGTGGGAATGGTCTCCTGAATACCCTCAATCTGGCCTGCAAACCCGTGCATGACCAGAGCACAACCATGTCGTCAGAAAAGAAACCGGTTGGGTTTGCGACCCACTTGACGGCAGGCGGCATAGCGGGCGCCATGGAAGCTGTACGTACACCTCCTAACGCTTGCCCTGAAGAAACATAGACGTCGGGTCGTCTGACGTTATGCTCCCAGCTGTGCTGCCAACCCCTTGACACGATCAAAGTACGGATGCAGCTTTCGCGTTCGGGTAGACTCCCCGGAGTACGTATTCGACCACCCCTGCCCACCGTGCCTGCTGCTTGACTAAACTGGGGTTACCTCTTTCGTTCCTTTGCCCCAACGATTGTAGACGAAACCACGAGGGTTCATCGCAACAGGAGCCCAGATTGTCCAACGAGAGACTCCCCTGGCGCTTTACAAGGGTCTCGGTGCTGTCCTTTCGGGAATCGTGCCCAAAATGTCGATTCGATTCGCTAGTTTCGAGGCGTATAAGAACTTTTTGGCCGATAAAGAGACGGGGAAGACGTCCGTCGGCAATATCTTCGTCTGTGCGTTTCATCTTCAAACGTACCCTTCCGAGTTCGCCTGATGTAAACCCGATTTCTTGACGTCAACAGCTGGTTTGGGTGCTGGTGTCACGGAAGCTGTCGCCGTCGTATGTCCGATGGAAGTTGTGAAGATCCGGCTGCAAGCGCAGATGCACTCCCTCGCAGATCCCCATGAAATTCCCCAGTACCGAAACGCTGGACACGCCGTGTACAAGATTATTCGCGAGGAAGGTTTCAAGACTTTATACCGCGGGGTTTCCCTGACGGCTTTGAGGCAAGCTACGAACCAAGGTGCTGTGGGCTCCGGTTGTCCCTTGACCATCTCGGGCTAACGGGCTTCTAGGTGTCAACTTCACCGCATATCAGGAGCTTAAAAAGTTGGCAGCCAAGCTTCAGCCCGACCTCGAACAACTTCCGTCTTACCAACACATGTTGATCGGTCTCGTGTCTGGCGCAATGGGTCCTTTCTCCAATGCTCCTATCGATACAATTAAGACTCGTAAGGATCCTTTCAGTTACCTGCTGCAACTCACACTAACACCACATACTGCCACAGGTTTGCAAAAGTCACCAGCCGCGCCCAGCCAGAGTGCGTTCCAAAGGATATCCGCAATAGCCCTCGACATGTGGCGTCAAGAGGGTTACCGGGCGTTCTACAAAGGTATCACCCCCCGTGTGCTCCGCGTCGCCCCCGGACAGGCTATTGTATTCGCTGTGTACGAGCGGGTGAGCAAGACCATCGAGCAATTGCAGGGTTCAGGAGACGTAGGATACTCTGAGTGATCGTCTCATCGACCTCTCTCCCCACTCCTCGAGTGGGGGTCTGGCGGGGAGAACGTTCCAGATTTTCAATCATATGTTGTACTTCTGCGTTTACCTGTGGTGTGACAATAGGCCCCTTCCAACAAACGGATCTGGAGTGGGTCACATCCCCAACCGCTGAGATCTAGGAGTCCGTTGCCGCTCGCTCGTTCCGAATCTTGGCGCGAGAGAGGGGACACGATCTATTTATTCACTCCTCGTATTGATTCCGTTATCCTTCCTGGGTTGGATAAAGAGACAACGGAGCGGGATCGTCGAATTGGGTGGGGTCGCGGGGATCACGGTTTGGAAATGACAGAGAGGCGGCACCGTGTGGAAGGTTAAATCACGGCAGCTCTGATCCCGGGCGCTTACAAACAACCATCCTGAACATGTCGCGTTCTCATCGCGATTATCGATGACCGCGGACATTTGGCTTTCGGGCGGTGTAGAATTTGAAGTCGGTTTCCCACGGCCCACCGCAAACGAGAGGACAGAGTGATTCGTATTTTTCGTTGTTCTACCCCACAAGGCCATTCAAGGCCACACTGCAGAATTTTAAAGTACGGCACCCAGCGCGATCACGATTTGTTGTTATCGCCCGAGTCATCAACCCCGTTCCTTCACTCTGGGCCTTGAGCCTTTTCCTGGTGCGCGCAAAGTGTGGATTCCCCCGGTAGTCGCTGGCAACCCGTAGGTCACGGGTTTGCCAGTTAAAACTCAGAGCCCCACCAGAGTGTGTCGGGATCCACCCTCGCCAGGACGAACGGACGCGCCGCGAACCACCAAGGTTCGCGAATGAACGCGACCACTCGTGGAGAACCTCCCAGCCACCATGGCCTTGCCGAAATAGGAATGTTTGTTCCAGCTCGGTTCGCCCTTCAAAGCCCCGGCACACTGATGGGTGGCCCATCAAAGCAGAGATTCAAATCCACCGTGTCTGGGTCTTCCGAGTTGCCGCTCCATGGCTCTGCGCACGTTGGTGCGAGACCACATCCACTGGGCCATTGCACAATGACTATAAAGCCCACCGCGACTCGTGGTCCCTGTCTCGCCGTCCCACCACTTCACACAACGTCTTTATAAACGGGCATCGATTGAACCAACACTCACCTCTCACCACATACCGCGCTAGACAGCCACCTAAACGATGACTGTGCCCTCCGCCAGCGTCACCGTATCCGATGCCCCATCCGCCCCCGATCCCCTCGCCAACCGATTCGATCCTCTTGAGGAGCTGCAGTACGATGGGGAGGCCGCCAATTCACATCCAAAGTTCCAGGCACAAGGGGTATACAAACCGCCACACATGCGTGCCCCCTCTGAGTCCACGACACCCGCCAACGAACTAGATCCCATGGCTGGCAGCACCGCCGCCATTCGCCCAGCGCACGGTCCGAGCTTGGACCGTGAGGGGAAGGGAACCCCCCGGCCTCGTACGCCACATACGTGTTCTGCTCCTGCGGTCGCAACGTTTGGGTTCGACGAGATGAAGAAGAAGATACACAAGGAACTCATGTACGTCCGAAAGGCAGCGGAAGAGATGGAGATGATAGAGAACGAGTTTCTTGAAGAGGAGGCGCGATTCAAGCGCCATGTACAGGTGCTGAGAAGTGGGGGGTTTGTGGACAAGGAAATACGTCCAAGGTTCCCGTCCAGACCTCCAACTGTCCAGCCGCTAGATGTCAACGTAGGTATTTGTTTGTATACACTTGTTTCGGGACGGGGACTTACCCTTTGGTTTGATAGACCGCCACGCCTGACCCAGCGCGCATTAGCCTTGGCTCTGAACAGGAAACCAAACGAGTCGTAGGGACCCACGAGGAGGGACCGGCACACCAGAGTGGGGAGGAGTTGGCGAACAAGACACCTATTCCCGGAGGTCCGATATACTCCTCGGTGGACCACTCAGGAGGCGTGCACCAGACCGGAAACTACGGGAATTCAGGCCCCCTGACGGCTCCAGCGACCAACTCATACCAAGACACCCTCATGCGCCAGGCAACGCAGACACACCCCTATCCGGGAGTCATGGGTCATTGCGGATCGATTCCCCCTGGAACTTTTCAGATACCCGGCCAAATCTACCAGGCAGTTCCTAGGAGGAGGTTCAACTCGTCTGTGGACTCTTTGCCGCCTAGATTCCGCCAACTACGAACACCCGCCTACCACCAGCCTGCCCCCCTCCACTACCAAAACATCGTTCAAAGCAGACCAAAGGATACCATCCCGGTCGGCCCTCCTGCCCTCTGGCCACCAGTCCTGAGCCAGCCTCAGAGCACGATTCCGAACCACACGTTCCGGTCTGTCTCCATACCCCCACCACCTCCTCGTTCGTACCGTTACAAAGTGGACTTGGTCTTCGACTATGAAGGAGTCGCTTTGTCGTCGAACTGTAACGGTGACGTCTTCGTCAAGACCTATTGGCAAAGAAACGGATTCTCGCCACGCCAGGGAGCGTGGGCGGCTTGGGCAAGCGCGGTGGAAAAGGTGAAGCTTGCAGAGCAGTACGAGCTCCAGAAAGCCATGGAACGAGATACGAGAGAGCGATGCGGGGCTGGGAGTAGGCTAACAAAATGGGCCTCTAAACTGTTGTTGGATCTCCCCGGCGCTGAACCTGGCTACTCTTCCTCTCTCTCTGACGCATCGACAAAAGTGGCATCCTCGAGGACTTCCGAAGCTGGCGACGAGGGGAGAATGGTAAACGCCGTCGGGCCAAATGGGAAGTGGGAGATCGAGAGGCCGCACGCCCAGAAGTGGTGGAAGGATGTGGCAGACAAGACTTGGGCATTTGGAGAACCTCCTAGACCGGACGACTCAGAGCACTACATGACTCATATCGTCGAAAAACCAGGATGGCAGGTCCACGATGCTCGACCCGAGTGAATCTCCTTGGGCGAATAGAGGTTGCTTCATGCATTCTTGTTTTATGTTATTTCCGTTCCCGTTATGCATCTTCTGAATTATGCCTTGTATGATAGTATGGTTACGAAGTGAGTTAGATTTGACGAGTTAGTATAGGATATGCACAAACACCAACCTATTCGAGTGATGTTTCGTCCTCCATACCGCTGGTCTCCGGCAAGCTGATCAAGGAGAGCGACGCGTTGTGTGCTTGTAAGAGCCTTTTGCCCCGGGTATTGGCGTGGTGGACAAAGACACGTTGTCCACCGAGGCGGACATGGTGGATGAGGAAGATTGACTTGTTTCGGATTCACACGGCAAGTCACCAACACACCTGGTCCACCACCCAGCACCACGTCAATCTCTCTCTCTTCCCCCAACCACGACGGCCACCTAGCTGGTGACCCCCTCCCAAACCTCAATCAACACCCATGGGGTTCTTCAGTAACTGGTTCAGCAAGGTACGTCCTCCCGCCCGTCCGATGGCACTGGCCACTTACGCACCACCCCCTTCGCTTCCTGTCTTTTAGGGTGAATCGGACGACTACGAACAGATCCTTGCCTCACTTGAACTAGACATCCAGAAGCGTCAGACGCGTCTTTCGGAAATCAGACTTCGGGAACGCAGGACGACCCTCAAAGTCACGCTTTACACACTCGCGTTTTGGGTCGTTTACGTCAGTCTGTGGTACACCGAGGTCCTGCCCACCCTCAGCGGACATAGACCAAACACCGCATTCGAGAAGTTTGTGAAGGGGGTGCCGGTGCTCATCGGCCCAATATTGTAAGTCACGTTGTGCTCGGATCACTGGTTTGTTGACTGAGTTGGACGGGCCGTAGGATATTGTTTGCAAGGAGGATCGCGCAAATATGGTATACTAGGATTGGAGACGCGGAAGGTACTTGTCAGATCCCAAATGTACTCACGCAACTCACGCCTGGGCATCGACAGAAAAGACACTCGTGACACTTCGCAAACAACAACGCGAAAAGATCGAGGAGATCAAGAAGAAGACAAACTATTACACCACCAGAAACCTCCTCGACCGATATGACGAGTCTGCCTCAAGCCCGGGAACCACCCCACGACAAAGACAAACCGTTCCTCAAACGCCCGTCAGGGTTCCCCACCATCAGCCCAACCAGAAAGAGGGTCGAACCAAACCACAGAATGCTCCCACTCCTGTAACCCTGCAGACCCCTTTTGCGCGTACGTTTTTGAGTTGGCTTTCGTGGGCGAAGCTAACATGTTCGCAGCAATGCCAGCTACGCCACAGCCTCCACCAAGGAAGCAGTGGTATGATAAACTGGCGGACGCGATCTTAGGCGATGATGACGCGGCTGGGTCCCCCTCTTCCCGATACGCACTCATCTGTCAGAAGTGTTTTGCCCACAATGGGCTGGTGAAAGAAAGCATTTGGCAAGACACCCGTAAGTCTGTCTCGTGCGAATACCGCGCCGACGTTGACCGTTCCGTAGAGTATGTGTGCCCCAAATGTGGCCACTTCAACCCCTCCGCTCGTTCTATCCAACAGGACATCACGTCTGCTGGCCCGAGTCCCATCTCAACTGTGAACAGCCGAGGGCCCAACGGTATCAACGGCTTCCCACACTCGCCTCTCAACCAACCTATCCCAATCCCATTGCCACAAAGGCAGCCTGGGCTGTCCCCGGAGTCCGCGAAACTGCCTCCTAGGAGGTCTTTCAAGCGTGAGGAGGACGAGGATGTCAGCGCGGAGGGGAACACCGTGGATATGGATGTCGACAACGATTCCTCCTAGGACTTACTACGGACGGTTTGTATTTGGTTCTGTACACCTCCCACACCTTCTCTCTCTCTCTCTCTCTTCCTGAGGACTACCATCCTCATTCATCTCCAGTTTGACTTATCTTTCTGAGTTTTCGTAAGCTTATCGAACCCTCACTTTCGTTCTGCTCTCGCGATTCCTCTCCATTTTCCGATCCTTTCGATTGATTATTTCTCTTCCCTCCATTTCTCCCTCCGCAAAGTCGTAGCCTTTCGGAGCATATGGCCATGCTGTAACATCCTGTATACTAAACCAAATACAGTGTTCCCCCATGACGTGCCCTCACCTCACGTGCCTTCACTAGGACCCGTGATCCACGCGTCTTTTTCCAGTCAGGCGGACATGAACCGGCGAACAAAATCGGAGGGCTCGGATCTTGGACCTCTGGCTCTTCGACCTGCCACTTTCATCTCTCAGCTACCTCACGAGTCGGGGCTTGCATCCGCGGGTGGAACTCATACGAAGACCGGCGGAATTCGCACCGCTACAGGGTTTGGGTACCGCGCGAGCTACGGCAAGGCGCCGCCACAGTCCTTTTCCGACAGTTTTTAACCCGGCTTCACTGCTGCGGTCCTACTGACCGACACCTACCCGTTCTGCCGCTTCTGAGAGCCGACGACTTCCAATGGCAAGTCCACGAAAATACTCGGAGATCCCATCACCTTCGGGTGGGTCCTTCAAGACCTTGGGAAGCGAGGATGCCACTTCCACACCCGGGCGCACAGATTCCCCTGCCCCCGCTCGACGTGCAAGCGAGAGATCAAAGTTACTGAACCGTTCTGAAGACGATGGATACGTTAGGTATGGTGCGGAGCAAGCGGAAAGGGTCGAGCGAAGGAGGAGATCGTCCAGCTATGCTGTGATCAACACTGGGGTGCCCCCGGGAGAAGGCTCCGGCACCACCACTGGGGTAGATGGAGATGATGTCGGTGAGTTCTCCATCTTTCTGGTTTCTTACCCCCAGCTGCCGCTTACTAAAGGAGCACATTGGGTATATGCACAGCTGACGTACGAGGACCTTCGGAGCCTGAGGCTAAGGGGTCTCCCACAAGGAATTGGAGGAAGCGAATGAGCTACTATGTTCCTGTAACAGCGTGGATCCCCGGATATTCCTGGTCCTTGTGCGTATTGCACCACTTTTCCTCAGCACTCCCTCCCTGAGCCCATATTCGTATTTCTCTGTCATTTTCTCGGATTTTAGTTTCAGTGGTGACTTCTTGGCCGGGTTGACTGTGGCGTGCATCCTGATCCCCCAGAGTGTCAGCTACGGCACGTCTCTCGCGAGGTTGACTCCCACCGCTGGCCTGGTATGTCGCGCATCTCATTTCGCTCTGTCACTCGTGTCACGACTCATACGCGCTCCTAACCCGCAGTTTTCGGCATCTATTCCCGGGATATTCTACGCCATGTTCGGCTCCTCTCGTCAACTAAACGTTGCTCCAGAGGCTGCCTTGTCTCTTCTCGTCGGACAGGCCATCACGGATATCATGCACGAAAAGCATCATAAAGCTGAGGATCGCACCGTTGTAGGCTTCAAGGTCGTTACTGCGATTGCCTTGCAATCCGGATTGTTCTCTTTCTTGCTTGGGTTGTTCAGACTTGGATTCATCGATGTCATCCTGAGTCGCGCGTTGCTGAGCGGTTTCGTGGCCGCCGTTGGCATTGTCATTTCGATGTGAGCCCTGTCCCTCCTTCCCTGCGACGTAACCTTTCCCTCTTAAACTTGCTATCCCCATTCTAGTGAACAATTGATACCCATGCTCGGACTCGTCCACCTAGAGAAGTCCCTCCGACCCAAGACCACGCTGGATAAACTCTTCTTCTTGATCGAACACGCGCCTAACCTTCATGTGCCGACCACCGCGGTTGCGTTTGGTGCGTTTGCGGCGCTGGTGGCGTTGAGATTCATCAAAGGTTCATTCAAGAGCAGCTGGATCAGGGGGATTCCGGAAGTTTTGATCGTCGTAATCGTCTCTACTCGTGCGTCTGCTCCTTTTGGGGCATTACTTTTGCCGCAGCAGCTGACCGGTTGCGGCTGGTTCGAATCACAGTGCTCTGTGATAAGTTCGGATGGCATAAAGATGGGGTCGATATTCTCGGTCCTGTATCCATCAATACCGGGAGGTCTTTCTTTGCTTTTCCACTAAATGCGGAGAACAGGAAGTATTTCACGCAAACCACATCTACCGCAATGTCAGTACTATCCATCGGGCCTGACGGTTAGTTATTAACGGTCGAGGACTAGATTGGCGTCCGTTATTGGGTTCTTGGACAGCATCGTATCCGCGAAGCAGAATGCGGCGAGGTTCTCACATACTATCAGCCCAAATAGGGAGTTGGTTGCCTTGGGAGTCGCGAATCTTGCGGGATCATTCGTACCTGGAACTTTGCCTGCTGCCGGGTCGATTACCAGGTAGATGAACTCCCTTCCTCTCTTCCTTCTCTCTGCTGGGATCTATTCGAGGTCTCTGACCAGGTTTGCGATGTAGGTCGAGGATCAACGGAGACGTTGGAGCGAGGACACAGATGGCCAGTTTGGTTTGTTCTGGCTTCGTACTTCTCGCCACCTTCTTTTTGCTTCCGTTGTTGTATCATTTGCCGAAGGCGGTTTTGGCTTCTATGTGGGTCTTGCCATGTTCATGGCATTCCGCCGTTTGCTAACGGAACTATGTAGCGTGTGCTTGGTATTGATCAGCCTCATGGCTGAGGTTCCAGACGCTCTAGAATACTATTGGAGGTCGGTCTGGTCCTTCGATTAACACTGGGCACGCTGAACCTACCGTTTGTCCCCAGGATGCGAGCATGGATCGACCTTGCACTCATGTTCCTTACTTTCACGTTGACGATCGTCTGGAGCGTCGAAGTCGGGGTGGCAGTCAGTATTGTCATCTCGTTACTCCTCGTCATCCACAGGTCCTCCAGGGCGAGGCTGATGATTCTTGTGAGTATCCAACTTGACCTCCCTCGCTCGGTTTCAGGTTTTGATTAACAATACCTTCTCGTGGGTTAGGGGAGGATTCCTGGGACGGACACTTGGAGACCGATTAGTGAAGATCCTGAAGCGTTGGAGGATGCGTCTGGGACATTGATCGTAAGGATTAGGGAGAACTTGGACTTCGGTTCGTACCATCAAAACTTCGCTGGCCCCACCCACGTTCTTACACGAATTTATTGTGTTGCCCACCCAGCTAATACGGCACAGTTGAAAGGTTTGTCTACTCTCTCCACCAACGTAGGTGGATCCAACTAACTGGCTTACCGCACAGAACGACTGAGGCGTTTGGAGCTTTACGGGCACGATAGGAGCCACCCAAGCGATGAGCCCAGGAGACCGCAAGCTACTGTTTTGATCTTCCACATGGCGGATGTTGATACCGTCGATGCATCGTGCGTATGGTTTTGCCTCATTTGTGGGTAACTTCGACGTTTGTGTACCCCAGAGCTGTGCACCTCTTCTATGAGTTGGTCGCAACCTACAAGGTATCGTCATCGTCACCCTCACGCACTCCTATGACCTTTATGTAACCGTTCTATTTTAGAATCGAGGCGTCGGGGTGTTTATCACCCACCTTCGGATAGGGCCTTACAAGATGTTCGAACGTGGAGGAATTATGGATCTGATTGGATACCATTCGTTCTATGCTAACGTCGCCACTGCCGTTGCGCAAGTCCATGGCAGCGAGACGAATTCGACTCAATGATTATTACAGAGGACGATTTCCCACGAGGGTGCAGGTAGGAATGAATAGCTGATGGGTGGAAAGGATTCGGGGAGGGGGATGAACGATCTATTAATGACTTGGGTGAGAACGTGGTTTGATATCTGACTCACGATTGGATGGTATTCCGGTTGGTAGACACTGGCTGCCTAAAAGATATGGTGAAACTCCTACTTATACAAATGCGCCCTCCCCAGGGAACCGGAGAAGGACGCCTCCTCCGCTGGCCCACAGTGGCTCTCGGATTTCTGGATTGAATATTGAGGCCTTGAGGTCACAGAGTATCACGAGATCGTGGACCCACAAGCAGTCAGTATGAAAGGAGGTCACGTTCACCGGGGTTGTGGAATCCTGAGCCACCCGGTGAGATCAGATCCCCTTCCGACCATCCACCAGCAACTATGGCAGACCCCCGTCTCCTACAGATGGCTGTCCAACTCGGTCATGTTTACTACAGTCGCGAATCCGAGCGCAACCGCCCGACGCACGAGTATTCACCGGAACAGGTCAAGACCAGGCGTTTTGAGGATTTTAAGCGTACGATGGTCGGCCCGGCAAGTCCAAGGAAATTCTTGGATGAGTTCTTTCGGGGGTGGGCCCCGGTTCTTGGGAGGTTTGGGGAGGGTGATGTTATCAGGACTTATGGCGCGGTTCCACCTACCGCCTCATATAAACAGTTTATAGTTGATCCTTTGGTGAGTCGGTGCAGAGACCTTTTGACAGCTCTCTTGCTCGCAGCTAACGCATTTTGTGTTTGATTCCCTTGCTATACAAGGTCAAGACCCTGAACAGGCAAACTGCGTTTGGGTTGCGTCACTCTGGGGACATCGTTTTCTGCGACTGCGCCAAGCTCCAAAAATCCAAACGAAACCACATGCCTGACATAGTAGCGGTCAACGAGCACCTCCAGTCCGTCGTCGACGAATCCAAAACCTCCGATGAGCCTCTCGAGATTGACGATATGGGTCTAGCCGAGTACTTCATCACCGTCCATCCAGATCGAGAGGGGGACTTCTTTCACGATCCAACGCCTGGGATGGAACACTTCTTCGATCCCAAGGAACCGGCTCTCGATACCCACTTCACTCTGTTGGACCATATCTTCGATCCGGAAGAGAGGGAGAAGGCCAGGGGTCGGTTAGACGAGATGATCGAGAGGGTGGCGGACATATGGACTCAACAGTGGCGCAGCCACATCTTCACCATATCGATGGCCGGGTCGATGGTGAGGTTCCTGAGGTGGGACAGGGGCGGGACGATCATCACGAGCGCTTTCGATATCAGGCGGGAACCGAACTTGTTGGTGAACTTCCTGCGATTGTATTACAATTCGTCCAAGGAGGTACGTGGGTTTCTTTCGATGGTGAAGTGGTCTGTAGAGGACAAAGCTGGGGAGGCGGGGGAGAGACCTGAAGGAGTGGAAGAGGGGCAGGAGGGAGGATCGAAGGAGGTGCGGATGGTGATGTGCCTGTGAATAGATCCCAGAACGGTCGACGTTGAGCTGTAACAAGTCGTTATTTGTTGTATGTAAAGCAGGAAGGCGACTGCAGCGCCGGACACCACCTCCCTACAACCAGGGTGGGAGAAGATCTAAGAATTTTAAAAATAAATTTTGAGAGAAACAGACCACGATGCGCACAATGTAGAGTCTTTTCCCACGGTCCCGCATGTATCGTTTGTTTGGGTAGGAAGGATTCCAAAGGCAGCCTTGGCAGATAGTTGTTGCGCATGGAAACATACTGTAGTTGGACACTCCTGACACTTGGGTTACGCGGGCTGGTGACAAGCTCGTAACACGCTCACCATGCCACCACCCAGCAAAGCTCGAAAAGCCGCACTCCAGCGGGAGGAGAGGAGGCGTCTTGAACGCGAGGCAAATACGAATAACGAATCGCTGCAGCCAATAGAGGCCCCTGTCGTGGAAGCACGGCCGTCGCAGCCACGGGGGGGGGGGGGCTCAAGGAGTTCAAAATGGAGAGACAAGAACGGGAAAACAAAGAAGTCCCGAGCAGTGTGGATGCAGCCCAGCGTCCTGAAATTCTTTTCCGTGAGTAATGGTGATGATCGTGACGCCAGGGGCTACAGGAGGCTCACCCAAACCCGTTGGCTGACGGACAGCCGATTGGTGGACACAAAGCAATTGGGGTTGAACGTTCGAACACCGAACAAGGAAGCAAGGGCGGGGGGAGCGGTTCGGTCTCCGAGGGGAGTGCGGGGTCACTCCAGTTCAACGAGTTCGCGAACCTCCTCGCCGTCTGCGACCTTGAGGTCTCCGAGGTGTGGACCGATGAGACGCCGACACGGGAGCCGGAACATGCAGCCTGCAACGTGGGTTCTGCGAGCAACACGGTAAATGGCCTGAGGTTGGGCTGGCCGAAAGGAATCACGCTCACGACTTACTTTGTAGCTTAACATGGGCACCGAAAACAGTGAACGGGCTGACACGCAACCCCCGCAAGACGGGTGGTGAAATAGACACATCAGCAGGCAACCACCGCGGAAATCTATAAGTGCACGCGCGGGGTAATGAGGTTTGCTCGGCTGGGCGACGTCGGACCCGGGACCGAGAGATCATGAATTTGGGGTCGACGCATCCGAACCTCTGGCGAGGGAAACAGAACAAACCAGTGTGGTTGAGTGTCGGCTATGCCAGGGGGCAAGTCCAAATGCGACCAGCCCCAAACCCCAAGTTCAGCGTCGGTTGGCGGTGGGCTCTCCAGGAACGAGCGGAATGAGTTGCCGAGTTTCCACCGGCAAAAGGGCAGTAACCGACTCAACCATCAGAAATGTACACAGAACGGTCGCGTGACGCAAGCGGTTGCTTCTGCCGTCCGATATCCCCCGAGGCGGCTTCGTGGGACCAGTAAACGGTTTGGGTACTTGGGAGGGTTCACGTTGTGGCACTGGGGGAGGTACAGGCAAGGACAGCCATTCCGACGAGTTGAATTGCGCCGCGTATCTGGGACGGAGGTTATCGCGATCCGCAGCAACGCCGGCGGGTGGCTCCAGCGCCTGTGCACAGATCCGAGGCAAAAATTCGAAGAAAAATGCTCAGAAAATACAGCACCGGTGGGACGGGAATAATAGGACTCAGCGTTCATGCGCGTAAGATCACAGAAGGTGATACACACGAGGCGATGAGTGACGGAGGCGATTCCAAGGGGGAGTCAGCCACAGGGGCCAAACAGGTGCAAATATGGGCGTGGTCGGAAATGGTATATTACGGGGCAAGAGACGGGTTGATTCCGGACTGTGCCTCTTCTCCGCAGAGATGATCTTGTCCTCCGTCTGTTTCTCCATCCTCATAACCTCCGTCATAGCCACCCCGCTATCGACGCCCCATGACATCCCAAGGCAGAGGTCTCCCCTCGCGCTCGCCCCCTTCCACACCCTCCAGGCTGAGCACCAGGACAAGGTGCTCAACAACTCGTACATCATCATGCTGAAGGACGACCTCCACACCTCCGCCGTGGACAACCACTTCAACTTCCTCCAGGTCGTTCACGAGGAGGATCCTCTTCTCGCCGACGGACCCGTTGGTGTCAGTCAGGTGTACGACGGTCACCTCAAGGGCTACGCAGGCCGGTTCACCGACGCTGCCATCCAACGAATCAGGGAGATGCCAGAGGTCGCTTACGTTGAGCAGGACTCCATTGTTCACGCCCTCGATACCCAGCGCTTTGCTCCATGGGTACGTTCCAACGCGCTTGTCGCGTGATGTGTGATTGACGTCGTCTCCCAGGGTCTTGCCCGTATCTCCCATCGTCAGAAGCTTGGTCTCGGAACTTTCACTCTCTATGAGCACGACCCTACCGGCGGTGAAGGTGTTGACGTATACATCGTTGATACCGGTATCAACATCAACCACGTCGAGTTCGAGGGTCGCGCCTCCTGGGGCAAGACCATCCCTCAAAACGACGTCGACGAGGACGGCAATGGTCATGGAACTCATTGCGCCGGTACCGTCGGTTCGCGCAGGTACGGTGTTGCCAAGGCCGTCAACCTTATTGCCGTCAAGGTCTTGGGTTCCAACGGAAGTGGTACCATGTCCGATGTTGTTGGTGGCGTTTTGTGGGCCGCCGAACAGGCCGCAAACAAGCTCGCTGCCGCCAAGGCCGAGTACGCTGCCACTGGAAGGACCAAGCACAAGGGTTCCGTCGCCAACATGTCTTTGGGCGGTGGCAAGTCACAGGCTTTGGACGACGCCGTAAACAGGGCCGTCGACTCTGGCATGCACTTCGCCGTCGCTGCTGGTAACGATAACAGGGACGCCTGCTCTTACTCTCCCGCTGCTGCTGAAAAAGCCGTCACCGTCGGCGCTTCCACCTTGGGTGATGAGAGGGCCTACTTCTCTAACTTCGGCGAGTGTGTTGATGTCTTCGCCCCTGGTAAGCACCCTCGTTCCTCCTCAAGGGAGCCAGCTTCTCATTTGTCACATTTTAGGCTTGAATATTCTCTCCACCTGGGTCGGAAGCAATACCGCGACTAACACTATCTCTGGTACCTCGATGGCTTCCCCCCACACCGCGGGTCTCCTCGCCTACCTCCTCTCTCTTTACCCATCCAAGTCCTTCGATCCCGACGTTTCTGCCTTCGTTTCCCCTCCCGTCGTTCAGTCCGTTCCTCAGCGCGCTCTTGGCACAGTATTCTCATTCGCCCGTGCTGCCTTCCCTTCCTGGATGTCCTCGATGCTCCCTCCTCCCACCTTGGAGACTATTGCCCCTATCCCCTTCCCTACGTTGACCCCCGCTCAGCTCAAGAAGGCACTTCTCGCGTTGTCCACCCGGGACGTTCTTGCCACGTTGCCAGCCAAGACTCCCAACTTGTTGATCTTCAACAACGCCACCGGGTTGTAACCGTGAGGGTCACATGTTTGTCATGGACTCGTTCATGTGTTGTCAGTAACATCGTCTCTTCTCCCGTACTGAGGTTATAACGTATTCTTCCTGCTTTTACGATGCCTCGCTGTCCGTAATGTGTGCACCTCTCTCCCCTGTTGGGGGTACCACTCTTCGACTGCGTGGGTCAACTGTACTTTATCCCTAGCTCGCAACCACTGTCATTTTCGCCTTGCATGAAATACATTTATACACCATCTGGTTCCAATTCTATCGAAAGCCGGCGACCCTCGGGGTTACTACCTTATTGCAACTCCCCTGGTACAGCGAGAGCGGAGCCTGCTGGGTGACGGCGATCGGGTGGTCGTGCTTGACGTCAGTGAAAAAGGATCCAATTCGGCTTCAGCGGTCATGGGTACATGAAAGAATGAAACCCCAACCGTTGTGGACAGTATCTGTGATGGAAGGCCCCCTTCACCCTGAACCTAGGCAAAAGAAGATCATACATATGGGGTTTGGGTTTAGGATGTGTTGGCCGCACAAACGTAGGGTCTTCCACACCCATAGTCATCTTCAAGCGCGTCGAACCCCGAGGAATCGTGGCCAGCTGCTTTTCTCTCTGGCTTGCCCGCTCGTGCTTGGATGCGGAATAAGCGGCAATTTATCCGAACATGAAAACGGAAGCGCGTCGACTGGGAACGGGGTTAGTGGTCCACGGGGCGCGGCGGGATTGGCACCAAGCGGAATGGGACAAGAACACGCAGCTTCAAGTACTTAATGCTGGTCTCCTCCCAAAATTCCCCCCTCGGTCAGGCACAGCTGACGCCGTAAAAGCTTCGTACCCGCCATTATTCCTGGCCATCAAGATCTACGAACGGTCATCAACGTCAGTACATTTGTACTTCCGCCACACCATATCCCATCTAACCAGCTTAACCCGTCTGGTGTCCCACACACCACACTACTCCTCTACCACCACCCGTTGAAGGGACACTCAATGTTGTTCGGCAAACCTATGCCTCGGGAATCCACCACTTTTCATGGGTCTCGTCGGTAGTCACGTTCGCCAAACCTGGTGTACCTTTCTACAAACAACTCGCAAGGACCACCAATTGAAACCCGCTGAAGGAGGAAGACGCGCGGAAGGTCCAGGATGATATAGTCACTGACTCGGTCTCCAACACTTTGGCTGAGAAGGCCCTTTGGAAGTTCGCGGGCGAGCATCTGGGTCTGAACCTCGTTTGTGGTGGGCGTCCCATATGGAACTGTTGTTGACGTCTTGTTTTACAGTTGGACCAACAATTGTCGTTGGGCCGCTTACTTCAGAGTTCCTGGAATCCAACTTCCTCACAGGTCCGTCCACAACGGTGGGCAAGCTCACGGACGGTTATGTTGACGTCCCACGTGCTCTCGCTGCCGGGATCAGACCGAAAGCGCCAGGAAGCCATAGGCTACTCACCACCTCCCTCCCGTGGTTCTATAACGTTGACACCGTTGCTCACACCGCAACCGTTAGACCAGAACTGAATAATAGATTGGTCAGAGGGGGAGTCCCAACCGGAGGGGAATCGTTGCTGGTGGGGAGGTCGTGAGGGCTGTGGAGGTGTTGGGGTTGGGCGAGCTGATACCCTGGAAGAAGACGGTTGAGGATTCTTTGGAGGCGATGCTCGAGTTGGAGAAGTGGATGGATGTTGATGAGGTGCTTGGAAAGAAACCGTCATTGATTTTCTGGACGTCGCTTTCCGTTTCTCGCGTCGAGTTGGACTGATTTATTCTCCATCAGAAAAAGCCTTACGAAGGTGCTGTTCGGTGAGTGCTGATATAGCGTCACGGGTGCTGACCAGCACCGAAAATTGACCCCGTCTCTGAACAGTACTGAACAGATGACACTACCTTTTTTTGATGGATCCCTCACGTTCTCGATTTCGTGCGGGTGTTGTTTTTCGCACCCAACCGGATACCATAACGCAACTCCGTCGTCACCAAAGATACAGGCGACAGAGCCCCCGCCTCCTGCAACTCTGAGATCTTAAGTGTCCTTAACCCCGAGCGATTTGAACCGACGCTGGGGAACACCACACGAGGGCCATCTAGTATCGCTTTCTCCCCTTGACTCGAAGATACTTCGAAGGTAAGGATAATGGGGTCGTCATCTTCTACTGTTCCGGCCCCGGTGGAACTGCCGCCCCCTGCAACCAGGGTAGGACCCTCACCCATGGTACCGGGTAAGCGGTAATTCCCTTTCATTGACACTGGACGGAATTGAAACTGATCATGGGATCCACATTAGCCATTGGGTAGGATTGTACTACACCTTCCAGGGGGGTGCAGCTCCCCAGGTGACTCCATCAGCGATACCCCCCCTACGGCTGGTCCCGTCTTTGGTTGCCCCGCTTCGAGCGATACCTGCGCCGGTGGAGGATCCGATCCGTAAGTCCCCCGAACGACCCTCGAAGTGATATACACTTGGCGTTGGAGATCGTAGCTTGTTGGTTTAAATTTGGGACACGTCTACCGCATAACCGCAGGTTACGGTTAAATAACATCAGGGAACCTCCGGGGCAACTTCCACGGGATCGGAGGTGCTTGGAACGGTGGGAGTTCCATACAAGCGCGTGGAAGCCCTAGGAATCGCGGCCACGGTGGAGCAATAGGAGTTCGATGCAAGCGCTCCTGATGTCGACAATCGGTTTCCAAGAGCGCCGGAGCTCGTAGAATGTATGTCCTATCTTCTCATTGAGTTGCACTGCGCACTGGGAACCCTCAACCGCCTTCGCCGTCACTCAGCGCAAAGTATCGGAGAATTTGGTCAACGGGGGGCGGCGGAATCACCAAGCGGAATGGAACGAGAACGTGCAGCGCTGGGTACTTAACGCTGGTCGCTTCCCTGGGGGACCGTCCACCCCCATCGACCTCTTTCGATACCAGACACTTATGCCTTCTGAACTCGTCTTGGTGAGCCTGTCCGTGATTTCCCAGCTGGGTCGATTTTAACCCTTGTGATGTGTTGTGCTGGGTAGGTTACCGGCGCATCGGGCTTCACCGGTTCTCATGTCATCTCGCAACTCTTGCAGAAGGGATACCGCGTTCGAGGGTACCGAAATTCCCCCCTGTCATCTTCGCCATGCTCACCAAAGATCTCTCTTTAGCACAGTCCGGTCAGGCAAAGCCGATGCTGTGAAAGCTTCGTACGCCAAGTACGGAGACCGCGTGGAGATAATCGTCGTCGATGACCTCCTTAATGGGAACTTCACGGAGGCTCTGAGGGATGTTTACGCCGTTATCCACATCGCATCTCCTCTTCCTGGTCGTCAAGATCTACGAACGACTATCGA
>Ga0307516_10003432_pt1 | contig 20359 bp, 24 predicted proteins | sample 19_EM_MG_FD_203310 | JGI IMG/M metagenome (GOLD analysis project Ga0307516, IMG submission 203310) | Populus trichocarpa ectomycorrhiza microbial communities from riparian zone in the Pacific Northwest, United States - 19_EM | ecosystem: Host-associated > Plants > Roots > Unclassified | place...
TTGTTTGGATTGAGTGCTGGGACCCCAATGTCCCACACACTTCCTTTTGACAAATTCGGATCGCGGTTCATTTGCCCTCTCTCTCTCCTCTCCCTCCACCACCCTCTGATCTAACCGATCACACCCATCATCAACCCTGTCCTGAACCACCCTGCCAGAAAACTGTATCTGAACCTTACCTGAACACCTGTGCCAGAAATTGCTCCTGACCCTGTACCTGAACACCTGCCATCCTGGACAACCATCGGAAATCTCTTGACTCCCCAGGAAAGTCCTCTCCAGACATCCTCCGCCCCCCTTCTCCTTCCCCGGCTTTCTCCTCCACCCTACATCAGCAAACTTTGTTTTTTTTGTCTTCAGTAACTTCAGATGCTGTGCAGGTCTGTGAAGCTGACTGAAGTTGACTGAAGAACAAGTTCATGTCTGTGCAGACCTGTGCAGACTTGTGCAGCTACTGAAGTTGCCTGAAGTACACAAGATTTGCTGATGAGGTGAACGCTGATGTAACTGAGTTGAGCAGTCTGCAAAGTCCAATCCTGCCTGATAGTTCTTGCCTGATAGTTCCCGCCAACCTTAATATAGGTTTCTTTGCGACGAAATATGTATGAGAATTCCCAGCAGAAATTTAGAGCCATTTGGCTGTGGTTTGAACTTCTTTGACAGGCCCAAAGCTATTACGAAACACAAGATAAAGTACGACAGGGTGGAAACCATCGCGCTTCTTCCATTCCTCACCCTCTACCCTCGTTACCCCCCCCCCGCCTTTCGACTTGCACTTCCGTCTGCTCCCCCGCCTTCCGCGCCTCGACCTGCGACACTTGGTCCTCTATGTTGGACTTCTGTCGCTGGAAGCCTCTGCAGCTTGCGGGGGCACTTGTCGACCTTCCATCTCCCTTCGCAATCCTTGCTCTTGCACCACTGGCATGTCCGTTCTTTGCGCCTGCGGATGACAGGTGGATGGACGGGAGCTGAGCCCGATGCCGGCAATCTTGGGCCTGATGTCATATCGTCGTGAGTTCGTTTCTTACCTATAGCATTACTGGAAGCTGAATGAGGCACCAAATAGCTTGACTGGACTGCGAACTGCATGCTTCGATGCCGTCCGAGAACATCAGTAAGCTGCCAATCTTCGGTGGGGATCGGCTCAGCATTTTCGGGACCTCACACTTGCTGCGTTACGGACCGCGCCTCAGCAGTTGGAATTTTTGGAATGGCAGACGTCGGAACTTGGAGAAGTTTTGCGACTTCATCGTACGTCGCCTGGTTGATTTTGACAGCGGTCTCCTCAGCATTTCTTTCTTCCCATCTCTTCCAATAGGCCTTTAGATGTTCTGGCAGCTTGAAAAATGTGAGTGAAATTGCTCGTAATACAGGGATGATGCTTACTTTGTAAAAGATTTCCCGACCGTCGACATGCTCGCTCCATCGTCCTGCGACCGTCTCCCAGCTCGGCGGCTTCGAATTCTTGAACAGGCCCTCAGGCTCGCTAACCAGCCCTCTGAAAAGAGCGCGCTCGGCTTTTGTGTGGACCGGCAATACTGCAACGAGTGTATTCTGAACCATTGCAAGGTACCGATGACGGATATTTATTCCTTTCGCGTACCCATGGTTGAATGAGTGCATTCCGAGCCGGTCTCGCTGCGAGTGAGGAAGAGGTAAGACTCCAAATATTTCTTTGGAACATTGATACTTGTTGCCATTTACCCAGCCGCCGGGACCAAAATATGAAGGCTGGGTCGTGAAGAAGGTGGCCAGGTTGTCGAGGAGGTTAGAGATATTGTTCTGTACCCAGATGTCATACGATCCGCGATATGGTACACCCGTGCGGTTCAGTCTTCCGACCTGTGAATCGTAAGTACCATGCTGAACGGTTGGACAGCATACCCGGAGATTGTGATATAGAGTGTAGTCACGTAGCAGTTCGACTGCAAAGTCAGGCGAGGCATTGAATGCTCCGAACCAACGGATAATGTTTTGATGGATGCCACCCTCAATTGTGTTTGTTCCTCGGACGCATCGATACTTCAGTAAGTCATACTTGTCTTTTCCACAAGGATAATAGAAAGGAATATTCGGAGGATCAGAATAGTATCCTCGGCGAAGATTTTCGAGAACATTGGCAGCTACCTCCCAAGCTCGTCGATTGAAAAGTGGCTGGCTGGACTTCGGATCAAGTAGTGGACCATAAGAATAGATGACTTTTGCAACTCGGGGAACTAATTCTTCAGGACCAGGAACGATACGTTTGACACGCCGAAGGACCCAATCAGAATTGTAACGAAGCGCTTCCTCCCATGATCGGCCTTTCTGCTTCAGAACTGTTGTGACATTTGCTCTGTCCTCCGTATCGAAAAGAAAGAATGCATCACTAAGGGCACGAGCAAATGGGGCATGAAGTGCATGAGCTGTTGGAATCGGAAACTGATCCATGAGATGCCAGATGTCGCCGAGGACACGAGACCGAAGAACATCAGACATCATCGATTTTGAGATGTTCAGGAGGTCGTTAGCCTGTCTGTTTCCCTCGGGATCATGAGGGAGTGAAAGGAGTTCTTTGTCAGACGGCTGAGAGGCACTGTAGTTGCTCGTATCAATGGCATCAGAGTACCATTTTGTCGAATCCACGGAGACACCTGTTCCAGGCATGTCAGAAAATGTGATATTGGCATGAGGAGTGAGCATTACCAGATGCTGCGGAAATATAGTGGGCATCTGACTCGAGAGCTGGTGAGTGCTCTGAGGCAGTGCAACGGAGCATGTCATCAGATTCCGATCTGGTCCTCACATGCTTTGATTTGCATATCAGTGTATAAGGAGGGTGCGGAAAGTCTGAAAGAGCGGTGTCCTTCCGGGTGGGAAGTAGATCACCAGAGATGAAGTGGCCTGGAACCAGAACAGCTTGGATAACAACAGGAACCCGGGATTTTGTGATGTTAATACCCTGGAGGTGCTTTGGACGATCCAATGCGATATGACCCCATGCCACAGGCTGTGAGTGATCGGAAGAGTGGAGATAGACTGGAGTACCACCAGGAGTCACGTCATTGACAACCAGACCATGAGTTCGGACTTGCTGAGCCTCGAAGATCTTCCATGTGGCATACACATCTAAAGCCGCATACTTCATGTGGGCATCACTGAGAGGAATCAAATTCCATCCCTCACTGATGCGGACGGCCGGATCTTTTAGCAGATATTTACGCAAGACCAAGGATGAAAGATCCACAAGACCAATGTTTGCTCGACTGACAGCATTCTTTTCCTTAGCAAGGTCACCAAGCTCGAGAGCCCCGACAAATGGTGGGTCTGTATCACGGTTGAAGCCACAATTGTTGAAAAGACGAGTGAGATCACCCTGAATCCCACAGTGCACTGACGAGCTGCTCCTTTTCTGAATCTATGTGTGCCCGAATCGTCGCCTTGAGCGTCCCAGGAAGAGGGTGATTTGTTGTCACCGCCCACGCAGTCGCAACCTCAAAATCAGTGTCGATATTCTCTTGGAAACAGCTTGACTGGTCATCAGTGGGATGTCGATGGAGTTCTAGTCGGGGCAAGGCCATGGTAGGGTGTTCCATTCCTTTCATACTCCGCGTCGTTTTACCGGGCATAGGATAGGATAAGTTAACCGCTCTCCACAGACTGCTCTATTGTCTCAGCTGAGATAAGTATATTGTGTATTACTAGAGGAAGTGCCGCCTTCGTCGGCAGAAACCTTGCTCGCTCAAGTTCAGCATGCCGCAGCAAGGGCAACTTGTACAGAGCATTGACATTCAAATATTCAAGAGACTCAGGAGTTCAACGTACATATTTCTGCAGCGTATGCATGACAAGAACTACATAGAAACTAGACCACGTCACGCGTCAAGCGTTGACGACACCTTCCCCTGTGTGGATGAGGTGGGCCCTCTCCGACATCGTGTGACCCCTCTTCTTCTCTGACTGGCGCCATTTGCGCCGTAACCCTCCCCTTCTGTACCTCCAGGGATAGCCCTCTGGAACTTCTCCTGCTGGGCGATGCTGGTTGTAATGTTCTTTCACATGCCAACTCTTGTAGACATAGTCGAGTAAGAGGTGCTGCTCGCAGACTCGTTGGATGGTTTAGGCACGGCAATAGATGTGACCTGGTCATCGTCCAGCCGGGCGTAACGCTTCACTCATTTTGCATCGAACTTGAGTGGCATGTCGTGCGCAGAGGTGGGGATGTATCCATTGAGTCATTGACCTTGGTTTGTGAAGAATGGGTGGTCGACGATCTCGTGCAGACTAGGAGAGGACCTCCGGAGCGAGATCTTGGGGGTGCTACACATGGTCTTCTTGCGCTCGCCCAGGTTTTCGATGAGGGCGGCGAGACCAAAGGCGTCCACTTTGAGGTTAATGGAGGTGTCGAGGAAGAGTTTGAGATCACGGTGGATAACGTAGTGAGTTTACATGGAGCGACATGCACCAGCGAACCTTTAGGTGTAGGGCAGAGACAAAGGTGACTTGCTAGGGAGGGAAGGGCCTTGAGCTTGAGCTTGGTTGGGTGGCGATCGGTGGTGGTGGTGGTCAAGAGGAGCTTTATTGAGGGGGCGATGCATATTTTGTGGTCGGTAGGAAGGTGGGGTGGAAATGAGTGCGGGAGGCAGAGGGGAGATACGGAGACAAAGGAGGGTGAGGGGTAGGGGGTGGTGTATCTGAGGTGGTACGCGACGGGTGCTGTGGAAAGACCAGGGCTCCTCCAGAAAGTGTTTTTGTCGGAGGAATTTGGTGTATTCGGGTTCTACCCACCAAATCTCACCATGCACTGCACAGACGGCGGACATGAGCCAAAATTAAGGGAAAACAGAACCGATGGACTTACCGGGATCCCAGGTCGGGCTCGCAAGGGGTTTGCGATAGCTTTACGAAAGTGGCTTTTGTCTTTTCGTCGATGGCGGCAGCGCGTGCTCTCAGTAACCCCAGTTTACGCCGTTTTCTCACTTCTTGAATGTGAGCTTGAATTGGTTATAGGTCTGGCGAGAGCCGGAAGGAATGAACTTCGGAGCTGCCACATATAAAATTTCCTTCAGTAACACGATAGTAGTCCAATGCCAATTTGATACTTCAACTTACGACGATACGATACGGTTGTCTCCTGCTTCGGCATTATTCGTAATCGCTTAGGGCTGGCAGACTGGGGTTCGTCCAGTCATGGAGGACGCATCAGCAAATTCTGGATTTGTACCGGATAATAATAGCCCTTTGATACGAATAGGCTGGTTTTGTACAGATCATGTCGGGGGGAGAGCAAGCTCCTGCATCCATCTAGTCCACTTGCAGCGAGCGGCATCCAAGGGCAGATCTGGAGCCCCGACGTCACTAGCAGCATCCGTTACCGGCAGCGGCTTCTTCGGTGGCGAAACGACATGTCAGCAAACACGTCCGACGACAGGAAGAGAAAACGTGTCTCGCCAGCTGCCTGCTGGTGTGGATGGATGGGTGGCATTGGATAGGGAACCGTACACTTTAACGAGGACGAAGCTCAACTGTTTGTCCCTTTATCGACAACCGCACACTGCAGGTTTTCGTGACGGAATATTTAGATGCTTGACTTAAGCCCTCCTCAAGCGCTTGTTTGGCCATTTTGCCATTGTCCAATGACGTGGGTCCCTCTTGAAGACGACAGCTCCGACCCTCACTTCTCTCTCTCGAGGGCGAAAGGCTCGTGTTTAGGAGCAATGCAGAGCTCGAGAATATCTGGGTTACGAGTTGGAAAGGCTGCAACAAGACGGATGTTCAAACCATTCATCGCGAGGTCCTCAGCGACGACAAATCTTACCTGCAGGAGTTTGCTTTGCAGAGGAAGGAGAAGGACGAAGAGGAGTTGATAGCGAAGAAGGGATTGGCCCCCGTCGGGAGCTTGATGTTCTCGGAGGCAGTGGAACGACGGTTGGATGTGTTCATATTCAGCATACATTGTGCACAGTGTGTACGAGGCGCGCCGGTTGGTGATAGAGACGTTCGGTTGAACGGGAAAAAGGTATGTGACATACATGATCTACATGCTCTCTGTGTTCTGACTTTTTGCACTCGTGGCACCAAGGCACAAACACGCGACTGGCACCAGGAGATATGGTCTCCGTTAACCCAGTCGCCACCCGGTTCCCCAAGCGTCCCAATGGCGCATATGACGATGTCAATCAGTATGATGAACGTCAGGATTCAGGAAAAGACCCAAACCCAGAAACACGACTCTTCAGCAGATTTTACACCTTTAGCCACGCCCACCGAGACGGAGTTGGTAGCCAAGATGTCAGAGCAGCGCGAGGCTGAACAGCCAGAAGCCTCAGAGCCCGAGGAGACGAAGCCGCCCTTCACCTCCGCACCCAACATTGAACTCGCATCATTCTATCTACCACTCTACGCATCGCGCTGGCTTCTTATCCCCGCGTACATCGAAGTCTCGTTTGCATCACGTTTGGCTATCTATGTGCGCCATCCTACGGCGCAGCCTGGTTAGTATTCAGAGATCCCCACGCCATATGATGCCGACATGGTGGGAAGGAAACGGCAGAAGGGAAGCAGAACAGGCTCTTGAAAGAAGTCCGACAAGGAGCTCTTCGCGCTACCAACGAGACATATCAATGGGTCTCTGATGCACACTTCCACCCATCGGTGCTTCAGTCATTGCTATCAAATGCTACACATCTGCACGCTCCCTCGGCGCCGGTGAAAGCTGGCAATACCCAGTCCCCTTCGTGGATGACTTATAGGCTGCGAAACAATATCAAATCAAGGCTGGAGATGGAAAACGAATCACCGGAAGGGACTTGCCTCGCGGGTGGTCTGCTGAGCAGTATGGTGACTAGCAATCGGTCTCGAACAGCTCCGTACGGAATGGCGATAGCATCATCTATTCCAAGAACGTGCACGATGAAAGTATTTTCCAATATGGCAAAGGTTTGTTATTTACCATCCTGTTCGTTTCCCTATCTTGAACGAATTCCCAGAAGTGACCCAATTTCTTCAAAGGTCGCATCTCGTCAAGTCGACTTTCCGGCAGTGTCATCAGTTGGTTCTGAAACGAGCCGATTGGCATGAAGCCTGTCGGCAAAGTGAGACTTATAGCCAGAAAGTGAAGCGGCAGCGGGACTCGCTAGGTGCATCTTTCAGCAACAAGCGCAGGATATCGTCAGGTCCAGCGACTCCCGTTGATTCCCCCGAGAGGAAGCGTACCAGACGGCGGATATCCAGCACTTATCAGCCGTCGCGCACAGATGAGGAGCCTCCTCAGAGGTTCAAAGAGGTGCATACACGTTTCTTTCCGGCGTTTCGTCAGCGAGAAGACCTTTTGCCCAAACTCATCATTTCCTCACCCAGAACCACCAAGAGCACGAACGTCGTTGGGCCCAAGGCTCCTTTCTCAAAGTCGTCAGAGACGACATCAAGACGAGACTGGGCGGTGCGAGCGTGCATCCGTCTTGGCGGCTTTGGTTGTCGATGAATCCCGAAAGCGATGCGACGGCTATTTGGATGGAACGGAAATTCGATGTGCCTGCGTCTGGAGGTTGGGTTTCGGAGCCTATCTCTTCTGTTCCGTTTGAAAGAACGAAAGATCCTGTTGTTGGGGAGCTGGACTCGCCTGGCCTCGTCGTGTTTGAGAAGACGCCGTTGGGAGGGATTGCGGACGAGCTGGAGAGGTGAGTTATAGCCATGTGTGTCATATGTGCTGAGACTGATAGCTGCCAAGGAAATTTCGCATTCTGGAGGACTGCGCACGCCTTCGTGATATTGTCAAGGGGTTCCCTCCTAAACGGCATTTTGTTCCTTGCCTTTTGGTGATATCTTGGATAGAAGAGGAAGAGCAAACGAAAACTTCGTCCGATTTTGTTGATATGGTCCGTTTCTTTGGCGTCATCTCGAGGATGATGGGTTCACGTACAATCAGATGCAAAAGCTCGTGGATAATCACACGTTCCAGAGTCGTCACTTCCTGCCCATCGCCGCTGCTACCAAGGATCTCGACGCTCATTTATTAGAAGCCCTAAAATCATTCCCCCTAGACCTGGAAGGAAAACTCGTTCGATTTTTGACCATACGCGGTATGTGGCATTAGCTCTGTGGTGTACCTGGGTCACTCATGTCGTACCAAGGCACTTTCAAATTGTTTGAGCCATCTTTTTCGGCGTTCATGGCTGAACAGATCGACAATTACTCTGTTAACGGATACTGTGAGCGCGTGGCAATACAAGTCATTGCATTGACACTTATACATTTAGCAGTTGACTGGCACCTTTTTGGCAAGCTCGTCCAGGCGGCCGTGGTTTTGTTGAATGATGCTGCAAGTTCTGTTGGTGCCTTGGTGTCGCAAAATATTTCGGACCTGTTGCCAGGGTTTAGTGGCGGGGACGTGGCGGACAACGAGTGAGCTCCTTTTGCTTTGTTCCAAACTTTCCTAATCCCTTCTGTCTTGCGACAGATCTGCATACGAGTCCATTACGACATGGCTCTCAAAAATTGAGGTCGTGTCCAGTCTGGATAACATTGCCCTCAATATCCAATCCCACCGAAACGTTGGCCAAGGTCCGCCTTGCCTATTTCCCATTACATCACCATATTGACGTTTCTGCTCCCCGCGTAAACAGCATTCCCAGCCCGAACGTTTCTCGACCATCTTTGGGAACTCCAATCCCAGGCAGAAGCATGCCTAAGCGGGGATCGCAGTCCGCCTCAGACTAAATTCTACATTCCCAATGCGGACATCTCGGCGGCCGTGTCAGCGCACCAGCGTGCGTACGAATCTCACCAGAAGAGTCTATGTCAGACGCTGCATCTCAGCGTGAGGCGGTCGCCGAAGAGGAGCACGTCTGTTGATACGGAGGCGATGACGAGGTCAGGACACGTTTTTCCCATCGAGGATTGTGCAACTCATCCTTTATTTGTCTAGAAGTCAATCAAAACGACCACGTCTGTCCTCACCCGGCGAGTCTCTTGTAGGCTTCTCAGAAGCGGACGAGCTGTCGTCTGCTCCGGGTGCGAGCACTCGGGATGGAGGACCTTACATCAATGGGCGTTTGACCGTGTCCCCAACACCGACGATGACATTGCTCGGTCCTTCTGAAGGATCTGTGGTGGGACTGCTGGTGACGGCGGCCATGCTGCGCACTTTGGTGAGGGACATGAAGAAGAGATATGGAGCTGGTAGTCAATAGTATGGCGGACGGAAAGGGAAGGGATGTTCGGGTTTCATTCACTTATTTTGTTGGATTTGTGCAATCCGTGTTTTCATTTTCCTCATGTACATGCAGTTTAGCGTCACCGCAAGAACGGACTAATGTTCCTCACAAAAGCATCGTTGACAAAGTATGATCTAATACAGTATTACAACCTGTAGTTGATAACTCGGAGATTGAGGGACAATACAGGCTCCTAAAACCAGCCACTCGAAGCGCGAGTTTTCAAAATCCCACTGGCTACAGATGGAGAAATTTGATTGATCAATGATTATCTTGTATCTTATCTAAAACCAAATAACTACAAGATAATCATTGATCAATCAAATTTCTACATCTGTAGCCGGTGGGATTTTGAAAACTCGCGGTTCGAGTGGCTGGTTTTAGGAGCCTGGGGACAATATACCCTCATCACGACGGGTTGCATTGCAACAAGATCGCCAAAATAGGACCTCCTTGTTCCCGTCTTGCGGTTCCGCGAACACCGCTTCCAGCTGGGTGAGTGGGGCGGATCCCATCTCTCTGACGCACCCATAATCTATTATGAAACATATAGCTACCCACACAATGTATCTCGAGTACAAAAATCCTACTCTGATATCCTTTGTCGAACTTGTCGAGGAAGATGCAAGATGCTCGTGTTGTAGAGGCATACGGTGCTGTACCTTTCGCGCCTCATCATGACACCATCCTAGCCCAATGCATCAAGTACTTCAATCTGTCCTCAGCCTGGAAAGTCACTGGACACCGTGTAAAAAATCTCGCGACCTGGCAGGCCACTATGAAGCAGGAGGGGTCCATTTACGTCATGACGTGACGCAGATCTTCCACCCTAACCTCACCATTTCCTTGCAACGTGCCGATCTGCTCAACTTGGAGTCTTGGACACCAGATTTATTGTTGAACGTCACCTCTGCGATGTGAGCCGCATGTGAAGAGTCCGATTTGCGACGCTCGAGCATGTCAAGATGGGCATAGAAATTATCCAGGCTGTCGACCATGCACAACAACTTTCGGATCCTGGGAAATAGCGTTCCCGACGCGACACCTTCCAAACACGAGGCCGAGAACGCGCCTTGCGGCACGGAAAGTTCTGTGAGCAAAGGTGATGCTCGAAGCAGCTCTTCGAGGTGCGGAGTTGATATGGGTGCGTCTAGTTTTAAAAGCTGGAGAGTGCCAGACTGAGTGATCCGTGGAGTGCATGCAGCGGGCCACGGAGGCATGAACTTGTATAAGCCTTCCAGATAAAAGTGGGTCAAGCGAGGGAGCACAAGCGCTTCGATACATTGTGCGTGTCCAAGATGTGTTTCATACGATGGCCGTAACGTAAGATGCGTCAGTTCAGGAAGAAGACACGGTGTCATATCCGGAAGTTCGTCCCCCTCATCGTAGTGGAGGCCGAGTGAGCAACTGACGATAGAAGGGCACTGTCTCAAGATGGATAAAGCATCCCTGGAGTGCAGGGAGCCGGGGCATGGAATGTGGAGTGCAGGGAGCCGGGGCATGGAATGTGAAGGGCGGTGAGCTGTGCCAATGGAAGTTGGATGAGCGATGAGTATGGCGTGTCCATGCCAGCGTCGATTGTCAGGTCACGCAGCTTCGTGGAGCCTTTCAAGACAGAAAGGTCGGTCACATGTATACCACCGGAGGTGACGCGGAGCTTCACAATTTCGAGAGATCTGGCCAAACCTGCAGGCAATTTCAAGAATCGCTCGATGCAGGGCGAACGTCCCCGAAGAGCGATCTCTCGAAGACGGTGTACATGGGAAAACATGACATCAATCATTTGTTGAAGGAATACTCGCGAGTTATCAGATCTAAAATCTGAGACGCGAATGGAAAGGGGCCAGCTTTTGCTTGCACCAATAACCTCTTGTACTGCACGAATGTTAGAGCGTCGACCCGTGATAAGAAGGTCTACCCGTGCCCATAACTCGGGCATGTTGAGCGCAAGCTGCCTCCACAGGGAGCAAACGTGGATGATGTTCCACGGTGCTTGCGTGTTGTTCCTTGGGATGGAAACTCCCCATTCTGGGAGGGACCAAAGGAAGATTTCGGACAAAACCTCCTTGGGAAGGTTGCGATGCGGCGCGATGCACATCTGATAACGCTCGAGTTGAGTGGATCGATGGGTATGTTGCTGACGTAGTTTGTGTATTTCTTCATCGAGAATGGCGAGCTGCTCCTTTTCTGAATCTATGAGTGTCCGGATCTTTACCTTGAGACAGTCAGGAAGAGGAAGATTCGTAGTCCACGCGGTCGCAACCTCGAGATCAGTGTCGATGTTGATGAAATTTCCAACAGCTTGACTGGTCATTCCGGGGATGTTGATAGTCAGGACTTAAGTAAGAATTAACGTTAAGTTCGTAGTAAATTATGGCCCGTGATTACGACGTTGAAACCACGTTTCCAACTTCAAGTTTGGACACCCTTCTTAAAGTCAACCAACGACGACATCGCACCCCTAACGCCGAACGCCATCGTTGAGGGGAGCGAGAAGTTCAGTTCCAATCTCAATATACATATGATTCATAAAAGATCACAAGCCTGCGGAGATGCTTCTATAATGACGGAACCTCCAAATGTGAAAGCAACAATGTCCGCTATTACAGTTTCCTTACCACACAGAGCATCTTCATCAACCATCGTGCTCGATTCGCTACAACTTCCAGAAGACGACCCGGAGCTCGAACTACCACCTTCAAGATCCTCTTCCTGCAAGAACGCATGTGGTATGTTCTTCCGCCAAGCCCTAATATGCTGGATCCACGACTCCGAATCCTCCAAGATGTCAGACAAACCAACATCCTGCTCGTCATCGTCTCCGTCTGGTGGACCATCCACACAGGTAGTAGAATCATCTGGCCGTATGAGGTTGTCGGGAAGATCCTCGAAATAGATGTCATCTCGGGGTTCAGTTTGCCCACACGCCTTCGCCATTGGAGCAGTCCCAATTCTACCTGTACCATTACCGCCACCGAGTTCAGAAGGATGTGTCATTCGGGTATCGGGGTTGCCTTGAGCAGGGTGGGAAACGTCGTTCGGAGTCAGGCTCTATTCATTGCGGTCCTCCCCCAAAAAATGTCGGCACCTGACATTGCATCCAGCGCTTGTAAATCTGATAACATCGTTTTATGACCGTCGTCAGGATATCGCTTCCCAGTTTGGCGGCAAATTTCTTGAATCCGTTCTCGAGATTGTTACCTAAAAACCCTTGAAGCTTCTGACCGAGATCGTAGATGACATAGTGGGGGTAGACGTGGAACTAAAATGCTTGAAGCCGCATCAAAGAGAAAAAGTATGAAGTGGTATCGTTAGCGGAGGGTGTGACTGAATAGTTCCCGGTGTGTATTTCTAATGAGCTTGCCTCCATTGGGGGAGGAGGTACAAAGTTATATCGATACGGGAAGGACATTGTCGCTGGTGAGGCAATGAGATGTATGCTTTGACGAAAAATTAAGTAAAAGGCTGCTAATCTCGTGGATGACATGCTGGGAAGGGGAGGGGATAGTATCGCGATCGAGACTTTCCACTAGCCACGCCTCTGCCAGGACAAGAAACCAGCCTTGCCTATTAAAAGCGCCATGAAGGGAAGCATTCACTGTTGGACATGCATGAGCTATGAAGCATCCCAGGAGGAGTGGACTTGGATGAATTAATTTGGAACGCATGCCAACGTTGAATGTTAAGTGTTTGAATCCCAACACAAATTCAAGCTTATCGAGCTGCGGTTGTGATGCGTCAGAAATAAAATATATCGAGGCAGCTTGAAACATACCGTAGCTGATCAATCACCTTCGGTATTACACGACACGTTTCTACACAATCTGTCACCAGCCGCTTCCCGGAAATAAGACAGTGGACTGGTCCGAGGTAGGGTTTGAAACGGGCACGAGAGAAGATGAGGTAATCGAAAGGCACAAGAAGTCTCAATAGCATTTTTCCTGGCATAAGCTGCAATTGCAGACCCTGTTTTTCGACGCTTTAAATTTGCAGGCCTGAGCTTCACCGCCTTAGCTCGTTTCAGCGTCTGTTCAGATTGGGACGAGTAGGTATAATCATCAGGATCTGAAACTGGAGTGAGAGGAGAGTCCTCGTCATTGATGTCGTCTATTGGGACGTATGTAGGATCCGAGGATAGGATAGTTAACCCGCGGCGGTCCCAGAGCGGGAAGGCAGTCACGACAAAATCAAACAAAGGAAATAATGATCACTCCGCGATCGCAACATCCGCCCACGACGATCTAGTCTCCATATGCCTGCAGAGCCCGCGTTCCGGAACGATAAACTCGAAAACCTGGTTCGCGAATGCATCGTCTTCCCTGCCGATGGTTCGGAAACTCGCATAGTTCCCATGATTGCCCGAACTGTGACTGATGAAGACACCTCATCACTGTTAATGTACAGCCGTTGTGTTGACATGGCTAGTACATTTGGTGATAGCTATCGCAAGACGCGCGTGTGGGCCCATCGAAGCGCTCTGGGCGGCGTCCAAAGTAGCTACCTCTTCTTCTACAACCTGTCTCCGAATCTCCCAATCAATCTCAATGTCGCGAATCTAATCGGGGTCACTCCGCCTCAATTGAAGAACAGGAAACGGCTGTTCTGGAGAGGAGACGTAGTGGCGATGAAGGTTCGACCAAAGTCGGAACAGATCGATTGCATTGTCGAGAGCCTGGACGCCGATCTACTCGAGTTGAGGTTTGTGGAGGAATTCTTTCGGGAGAAGTACCAAGACGGAGTTTTGGAACGCGAACTCTTTGATGAAGAACAGGAATGTGAGCAATAATCTGGGCAGAGGTGTCAACCGTCTCAATAAAGCTTGCAGGGGATTGGTATGTCTCACACCATTGTGGGCCTATTTCGTTGCTGTTTGGGCCCCAGAAATCATACTGGGGTTCAAACGCCGCAGAGATGGAAGGTAAATCAGCACAGCAACTCCAGCCCCTTGATATTTGATTTTCCCCTTTTCAGGAAATTTTCTACGCGACCTCAACGAGCTACGATGCGCTATTGAGTGAGCCTCCCCATCACCAATGATAAAACTACCTTTTAATATCTGACACAGCCGTCCCCCCCTCCCACCTCATATCTACATGAAATCCTACACTGAGCATGCTATCACTCTCTATTCCGCTTTCAAGTCTGCTTTTCGTCTGGATCGAAATGTTACCGGGCTACCGAAACCCCCGCCGGAGTTGGAGCGCCGAATATTTGAAACGGGCGCTCTCGAAAGTCCCGAAGTTGGTGCTGTCACTCTCTATTCCGCTTTCAAGTCTGTTTTTCGTCTGGATCGAAATGTTACTAGGCTACCGAAACTTCCGCCGGAGTTAGAGCGCCGAATATTTGAAACGTGCGCTCTCGAAAGTCCCGAAGTTTGCATGGTTTTCGTGCTGGTATCGAGCAGGGTGCGTGCATGGTCAGTGGGTACGATCATTATAAAGTGGCTGCTTTGCTCACGTGAACCTAGGATCGATCCTATCTTGATTACAACTGTCTGCATTATCAAGGACTTTGAATCTAAGCGACAGAACAGGCTGGAACAGTTTCTTGCCAAACTCACCAATGGCAAACCAGTCGAGTATTATGCCCAACATATCAAGAATATAGCTATTCATGGCGCCTTTTTCGAGAATGAAGTGACCAACATTAACCGTGTACTGGCTATTTGCACTGGTGTCGAAAACCTTGCACTATCCATACCAGCCATCGGCTTCGACTTCTTTGAAAATCCTCAGGCGGGTCGTAATTTGCGCAGGCTGACCATCAAATTGAGCAATTTCCCCCAACAATTTGGATCATGGCCAAACTTCTATCACTCCTGTTTTGCCAAACTAACACACCTTCACCTCTTGGATGACGATGACGACTGGCCTACCTACGCAGGCTGGGAGACTCTCGTCAATCTGACCCATCTTGCGTTCGCTTGCTCAGGCTCTCCCGAAATAACACAGCAGTTAGTGCAGACGCTGCCAACCATTCGATATGTGGCACTCGGCCATTATAGTAGCGATGAAAGCTACAAATACACTGACCCCATTATCAACAACAACCCTGGTGTCATAGCAGCATGGGATGCGCGAGTTGTGTTTTTTTCAAGGATACCGCATTACGACTGGGAACGGGGTGCAAGAGGTGAGGGCGATTTCTGGGACCTTGTGGAACGAGAGGTAGGGAGGCGTCTTAAAAAGGGGTCGGTTCACTAGACTCTGTCCACGAAAGGTTTTTTGTAAGTGACTTCCACATCTTGTCATGGTACGATTATTTCCACATGTCTTATTGTTCATTCACTACTTAGCATTTTACCTACTCGTTTCGAAGAGTTTAGTAACATTTCCTTAACCTTTCAACCTTTAAATTTGTACATCAGCTACTTAACATGACATCCCAACGCCTAACTGTTTCGTATTTTGTTTTTACTCTCTCTATGTACTCGCCTTGGTTTATATACATACCGAAATGACCTTCACTCGCAAAGGATTTGTTTAACTTCTAACGACAAAGCAGGACAATAGACGTCCAGACCCTCCTCAGGATCATCGGGTCCTTACAACAAGATCGCTAAAATAGGACCACCGCGCGCAATATCCTTGTTCTTGTCTTGTGGTTCCGCGAACATCGCTTCGGCTACCCATAGCTATACCCAATGTCTCTCGAAAGTACAAATGCTACTCTGATATCTTTTGCCGAACTCATCATGCAAGATGCAAGATGCATGTTGTCGAGACGTGATGCTGTACATTTCGCGCCTCATCATCACACCGTCCTAACCCGATGCCTCAAGTATTTCAATCTGTCCCTCAGCCAGCCGGATGGTCACCGGACACTGTGTAAAAAGGGAATCTTCCGGGCCGCGGCCACTATGACGCAGTCACGGAGGGCCCAACCGATCTACACTCATATGAATATTTCTCAAGACACAGTAAGAGAAGACTCACACAGCTCTGTACATCCGGTTTCAAACTCGCATTATCTATAACTACGTTATGACGTAGATCTTCCAGCCTAACCTCACCATTTCCTTGCAACGTGCCGATCCGCTCAATTCGGACTCTTGGACACCGGAATTATTCACGAACGTCACCTCTGCGATGTGAGCTGCATGTGAAGAGTCCGATTCGCGACGCTCGAACATGTCAAGATGGGCATAGAAATTATCCAGGCTGTCGACCATGCACAACAACTTTCGGATCCTGGGAAGTAGCGTTAGAGACGCGACACCTTCCAAACATGAGACAGAGAACGCGGCTCGCGGTACGGAAAGTTCCGTGAGCAAAGGTGATACTCGAAACAGCTCTTCGAGGTGCGGAGTTGATATGGATGCATCTAGTTCTAAAAGCTGGAGAGTGCCAGACTGAGTGATCCGTTGAGTGCATGCAGTGGGCCACGGAGGGTTGAAGTAAAAGCCTTTCAGATAAAGGTGGGTCCAACAAGGGAGCACTAGCGCTTTGATGAATTGTGCGTATTCAAGATGCGATGGCCATAATGTAAGATGTGTCAGTTCAGGGAGAAGACATGTCGTTATACCCGGAAATGCGTCCGCCCCACTGCCGCCGAGCGAGCAATTGGTGATAGAATGGCACTGTCTCAAGATGGATAAAGCAACCTTGGGGTATATGTAGGGTAATGGAAGGTGAAGGGCGGTGAGTTGTGCCAATGGAAGTTGGATGAGCAATGAATATGGCGTGATCACGGCGATTGTCAGTTCACGGAGCTTAGTGAAGCCTTTCAGGACAGAAAGGTCGGTCACACCACCGCCGCCGGAGACGATGACCTTCACAATTTCGAGAGATTTGGCCAAACCTTGATGTAATTTGAAGAATGGGTCGATGCAGGACGAATGTCCCCGAAGAGCGATCTCTCGAAGACGGTGTGGATCGGAAAACATAACGTCAATCACCTGCCGAGCGAAAAATTGCGACTCAAAAGAGTCAAAATAGGCGCGAATAGAAAACGGCCAGTTTTTGCTGGCCCCGATAACCTCTTGTACTGCACGAATGTTAGGGTATTGACCCGTGATACGATGGTCAAGTCGTGCCCATAACTCGAGCATATCGAGCCCCAAGTTGCCTCCACAGGGAGCAAACGCGAATGATGTTCCACGGTGCATCGGTGTTGCTCCTTGGGATGGGAACTCCACATTCTGGGAGGGACCAAAGGAAGATTTCAGACAAAACCTCTCTGGGAAGGTTGCGATGGAGCGCAATGCACATCTGATAAGGCTCGAGTTGAGTGGATCGATGGGTATGTTGCTGGTGTAGTTTGTGGATTTCTTCACCGAGAATGGCGGGCTGCTCCTTTTCTGAATCTATGTGCGCCCCGATCTTTTTCTTGAGACCTTCGGGAAGAGGAAGATTCGCCGTCGACACGGTCGCAACTTCAGGATCAGCCTCGATATTCATGACATCCCCAACAGCTTGGGCAACGGAGCTGTTGATGAAGTGTTATTCAATGATTGTATCGTGTGACGCCAAAACCACGTTTCCGACTTCAAGTTTGGACACCCTTCAACCAACGACCATGCATCCCTAAACGCCGAACACCATCGTTGAGGCTTAAATAAGTTTATGGGCATAAAGGTGCACATCCAAGATTTTTCTTGGAGGCCCGCCACTGTACTGAATCCTGTTATTGTTACGTATACTTTAACGTTAACACTGATGGTGTGCCGCATTGCTGACATTGCAATCGTTGAAAGGAACGATACAGTCACCCGGGTGCTTCAACAAAAACGATCTCGACAGGGGAGCCTTGAAGCAACGACTCTCTCCGCCTGGAAAGTCAACTGACATTGCGTAAAAAAATCCGGAGACTCAGAGGTCCAACCGGTCTACAAATCAACTGTTTTCATGAACCTTCCTCGTTACAACGGAAGCCCTACACAATTCAAAGACTTGCTGTACATCCAGCTTGAAACTTGAGGTTTATCCTTATTGTCCATACTTTCCAATGCTGATCTTCCGCCCTGACTGCCTCATTTCCCTGCAACGCGCCGATCCCTCATATTGGGACGCTTTGCGACTAGATTTAGTCATAAACTTCATCTTTGCGATGTGAGTCGCACGTGAAGAGTTCAATTTGCGGCTCTGGAGCATGTCAAGATGGGCATAGAAACCATCCAGGGTGTCGACCATGCACGACAGCTTTTGGACCCTGGGAAGCAGAGCTCCCGACGCGACGCCTTCCAAACATGAGGCCGAAAATGCGCCTCGGGGCACAGTAAGTTCTATGAGCAAAGGTGATGCTCGAATCAGCTCTTCGAGGTGCGGAGTTGATATGGGTGCATCTAGTTCTAAAAGCTGGAGAGTGCCAGACTGAGTGACCCGTTGAGTGCATGCAGCGGGCCACGGGGGGATGGAGTAAAAGCTCGTCAGATAAAGGTGGGTCAAGCGAGGGAGCACTAGCGGTTCGATACATTGTGCGTATTGAGGAGCTGTTTTACGTAGCCGTAATGCAAGATGCGTCAATTCAGGAAGAAGACATGGCGCCGTATCTGGAAATGCGTCCTCGATGTCGCCGATACTGAGTGTGCAACTGGTGATAGAAGGGCACTGTCTCAAGATGGATAAAGCAGCCCTAGGGTGTAGACGGGACCACGGCACGTGAAGCTTGTGAAGTGCGGTGGGTTGTCTCAATGGAAGTTGGATGATAGACGAATATGGTGTGCTAAAGCTGTTAATTGTCACTTCACGGAGCTTCTTGGAGCCTTTCAGGAAGGAAAGGTCAGGTCCAATGTCTGTCATCCCGCAGATGTGGAGTGCCACAACTTCGAGAGAATTGGCGATACCTGCGGGTGGGTTGAAGAATGGATTGATGCAGGAGGGGGATCCTCGAAGGCGATGTGCATTGGAAAAGATGAGGTCAATAGTTTCCCGAGCGACCAAATTTGATGCAGTGGAGCCAAAACTACTACCAAAATCAGCGCGTACAGAAAGGGGGTAATTTTGGCTTGCATCGATGACCACTTTTGCTACACGATTCATCATGTGGTCTTCTTGGGGGGAGTATTGAACCGTGAGATCAAGGTTAACCCGTGCCCACAACATGGGCATGCTGAGCGCAAGTTGCCTCCACAGGAAGCAAACGCGAATGATGTTCCACGGTGTATCTGTGTCTTTCCTTGGGACGGGAACTCCCCATTCTGCGAGGGACCAAAGGAAGATTTCGGATAAAACTTCGCTGGGAAGATCACGATGTGGCGCGAGGCAGATCTGATAATGCTCGAGTTGAGTGGATCGATGGGTATGTTGCTGGCGTAGTTTGTCCAGCAGAGCCTGTGTGCGGCGTATTTCTTCATCGAGCAAAGCCTGCGTGCGGTGTATTTCTTCATCAAGAATGACGAGCTGCTCCTTTTCTGAATTTACGTGTGCCCGAATCGTCGCCTTGAGGGTCCCAGGGAGAGGGTGATTCGTTATCACCAGCGACGCGGTCGCAACCTCAACATCAGTGTCGATGTCCACGAAATTGCCAACACCTTGACTGATCATTGGGGTGTTGGTAGAGTTCTAGTCAAGGAGCTACCACGGTCACGCGAAAACCACGTTTTGATGAACTGTTGGGCAGACTCCAAGTTTGGAGACGCTTCAGCAAACGACGACGATGCAAGATACAAGATGCTTGTGTTGTAGAGGTATACGCTCTGTCAGTACATCTTCACACCGTCCTAATCCAACGCCACAAGGCCTCAAGCCCGAGCATTTCGATCTTTCCTTCAGCCTGGAAAATCACTGGACATCCGTGTAAAAAGAATCTCGCCCCATGGCAGGTCACTATGAGGTCGGAGAGGTCCAACCGATCTACGTTTACATGAATCTTCCTCATGACGCATTAGTAGAAGACTCACACAGCTCGTAGACTCATATTTATTATCCATACTTTATTACGATGATCTTCCACCCTGACTTGGTCATTTCCTTGTAACGCGCCAATTCCTCGAATTGGGACTCTTTGAGACTAGATTTAGTCATGAACATCATTTTTGCAATGTTGGCCGCATGTGAAGAGTCCAATTTGCGACGCTCGAGCATGTCAAGATGGGCATAGAAACCATCCAGTAGGGCTGCACGCCGTCACCGTAATATACGGGTATACGGTACCCGTCATACGGTTACGGCCCCGTCGCCGTCAGGCTTTCGCTCCGCACATTGACGGTACGGGTGCCGGTACGG
>Ga0307516_10003433_pt1 | contig 20355 bp, 17 predicted proteins | sample 19_EM_MG_FD_203310 | JGI IMG/M metagenome (GOLD analysis project Ga0307516, IMG submission 203310) | Populus trichocarpa ectomycorrhiza microbial communities from riparian zone in the Pacific Northwest, United States - 19_EM | ecosystem: Host-associated > Plants > Roots > Unclassified | place...
ATGGCTATACGGCGCGTCCATGCGCAATTGGCCGACGCTGTTGCGGTAGCTGCCAGGCAAGCCGAGCGGCTGTCGCAGCTCGACGACCAACCAATGTTGCGCAGCGCCGCTGTCGAGCACGAAGCGGTGGAGCAGCGCGCGCGGCACGTACACGTAGTCGCCGGCGCGATAGCTCAGATCGCCCAACAAGGTGCGCAGCGTGCCCGAGCCGGAGTGCACGTAGTACAGCTCGTCGCCGTCGGCGTTGGCGAAGTAGGCCAAATCGCTGCGCGTCGGCATGGCCAGGCTGAGCGCGACGTCGCTATTCTCGAGCAGCCGGGCGCGATGCCGCGGAAAAGGCTCGAGCGTGAGCGCGCTGTCGGGGCTCGGGTAGTGCCGGCGCAAGAGCCGCTCGGGGCGCCGGTCGGCAGCGGGCAGCACGATCGGCGCGTCCGTCGCCGGCAAGGCCTCGTGTGGCCGCCCCTCGTGGTAGGCGATGGTGTAGGGCCCGTCGAAACCCCGGCGGGTGATGCAGTGCTCGTACAGCAGGCGCCCGTCGGCGCCCCGCAGCTGGGTGTGCGGAGCCTGCGGGAGGGTGCCGCTGCTCCTGCGCTCAAGCATCGGAGCCGCCTGGGTTGGACAGCGCTGCCTGCTCGCGCTCGATGCTCTCGAACAGCGCGCGGAAGTTGCCGGCGCCAAAGCCTTGATCGCCCTTGCGCTGAATCAGCTCGTAAAAAAATGGACCTGCGGCGCTGTCTTGGTAAAGACCCGCCGAGTCTTTCAAGAAGATCTGCAGCATGTACGAGCCCTTGCCGTGCCCGTCGACCAAAATTTCGAGCTCGCGCAGCTCGCGCAAGTCTTCGTCGAGCGCGCCGATGCCCAGCTCTTCGAGACGTTGCGGCAAAGCGGAGTAGTACGTGCCGGGAGTGCGCATGAACTCCACGCCGCGCGCGCGCAGCCGCCGCACGGTGGCCAAAATGTCCGATACTTCGAGCGCCAGGTGCTGAATGCCGTCGCCGCGGTGCTCGTCGTGAAAAGTGTTGATCTGGGAGGCCTTGAAATTGGGGCGATACGGCTCGTTGTTGGCGAATTTGACCGAAGAACGCGGGTCCCACATCACGACCGAGCGCAGGCCGGAGCCGTCGCGAAGCTCGAAGCGCGCGACGTCGCGGGTGTGAAATTGAACGTCCCACAGTCGCTGAAAGCCCAGCACGTACTCGAGCCAAAGCAGCGCCGGCATCATCGTCTGAAAATTGGTGGTGATGTGGTCGACGCGGAGGATGCCGCTTGCGTTCTGTCCGCCCCGCGCGGGGTCGTGCATCACGTAGCCGGGCAGCAGCCCCGCATAGCCGCGGCGCTCGATGAAGCGAAAGGTGGTGTCTCCGAAAGGCGTCGTGATCGAGAAAGTCTTGAGCGTGCCGCTACTGTCTTCGAAGCGCTCGATGTCGCCAATGGGAGTGCCGCCGCGGCGTTCCAGGAGCTCGAAGGTGCGCGCGGCGTTTTCGACCCGGAAGGCAACCGTCCCGATGCCGTCGGGGTGCCGCTTCAAGAAACGCTCAGCGCGGCCGCCCGAGCCTTCCGGCGTCGAACAGATCACGATGTAGCCGCCGGCTTGAAAAGCCACCGAGCGCTGTCGCCCAGCCGCTGTGAGCTCGGGGCTGCTCTGGCCAATCTCGCTGAAATCGAGGCGATCGACATAGAAGCGGCGGCTGCGCTCCAGATCGCGCACGTAGTAGTGCACGCCTTCGATGCCGAGAATTCCGAGCGGCTCGACTTGGGGCATTAGAGCTTAGTCTCCCACCAGAAGGCTCACCCCTCAAGCGAGAGACTAGGCCTTCTCGGCGTCGGGCTGGGCGTCTGGAACGGCGGCGGCGAACGCTGGCAGCGCCTGTGCGTTCGACTCCGCCCGTGTGAGTATCGGAAAGGCGTCGACCGCGACGCCCCAGCGGCGCGCGTTGTACAGCTGCGGCACCAAGTAGAGATCAGCCAGCGTCGGGCTGTCACCGAACAAGAACGCACCAGCGCGAGGGGCAGCCAGCTGCTCTAGAGCCGTAAGTCCCCGGGTGATGAACAGGCACGCCCAGGGCTCCGTGGCGACGCCGTGCTTTCTCAGCTCCGCGAAGACGGCGGTGTTCTGCAGCGGCTGAATGCCCGAGTTCACGACCTCGGCCAGGGCACGCACGTGCGCTCGCTCAGCAGCCGAGGCCGGCAGCAGCGGCGGCTCGGGAAAGCGCTCTTCGAGGTACTCGATGATGGCCATCGATTGCACGAGCCGTAGCCGCTGTCCGTTTTCTTCGACCTCGAGCACGGGCACCTGACGGCTGGGATTCAGCGCGACGAAGCCCGGTTGATGCTGCTGACCGCCGTCGTTGATCAAATGCACCGCCAGGCTCTCGTACGGCAATTTCTTGAGACCGAGCGCGATGCGTACCCGCCAGGCAGAGCTGCTGCGCCAATAGTTCCAAAGCTTCATGCCATCACCCCTTGTCGAATTTCACCGAACGGCGTCGTGCCATCGGCCAGACGGAACGAGATGTGTACCTGACTGCCCACCTTCAAGAATGGGGTGCTCGGAGCGCCGCCGGCGATGGTTTCGAGCGCGCGCCGTTCTTGCAGACACGACACGCCGCGTTCGGGCGCTGCGTTCGAGATTGTGCCGCTGCCGAGGATGGTGCCGGCAGCGAAGCGCCGCGTTTTGCAGATGTGCTCGACCAGCTCGAAAAACGAGAAGTGCATTTCGGGGCCGGTTTCGACCTCGCCGACGCGCTGACCGTCGACCGCAACCTGCATCGTGCCGAGCAGCCTGCCGTCTTGCCAGGCCTCGCCGAGCTCGTCTGGCGTGACCGCGAACGGCGCGAAGCCGGTAGCCGGCTTGGAGCAAAAAAAACCGAAACCTTTGGCTAGCTCGTCTGGGACCAAGTTGCGGTACGTCCAGTCGTTCAAGCAAACCAGCAGCCGCACGTGCGCGCCTGCGCTTTTGGCCGTCGTTCCCTGTGGCGTGTCGCCCAGCACCACCCCGAGCTCGGCCTCGAGGTCGAGGCCGTAAGCTTCGTTCAGGAGGCGAAATGCTTGGCGGGGGCCGAGCATGTCGGACGAGCCCCCTTGGTAGACGAGCGGGTCCGTTTCGAGCGTGGCCGGCGGCGCGGCGTTGCGCGCGCGCCGCACGAGTCGCACGTGGTTCAAATACGCGGAGGCGTCGACCCATTCCGCTGCGCGAGGTAGCGGTGCTGCGAGCGCCGTCACGTCGAGCTCGAACGCAGCCGGGCTACCCTTGTCGAGCTCGGCCGCTAGCTGCATCAGCGAGCTGGACACGCGCGCCCAGTCGTCGAGCGCCGCGCGCAAACTGCTGGCGGCTGCTCGCGCGTCGATCGCGCGCAGGCCATCGCGGCTGACGACGAGCAACTGGCCGTCCGGCGAGCCGTCACGCAGCGTCGCGAGCCGCATGGCTCATTGTGCGGCGAGAGCCAGCGACGCGTCGAGCAGCTCGACGAACGAGCTGGGCCGGAAGGTGTCGCGCACCATGCCAAACGACTCAGGGCTGCCCATCGGGGCGGGGCGCGCGATGACTTCGGGGCCGGTTGCGGCCGCCTCGAGCGGCACGATCGCGGGCGCCGGGCCGGGCTGCACGGACGGCAGCTGAGCCAGAGATTCCGGCGGCGGCGGGATGTCGTCTTCCAAGCGGCGCCGGTGCGCGTCCAGCTCTTCGCGAGCTTCGGGCGGGGGCTGCAAACTTTCGTCGTAGCCGAGCGCAACGTCGCGGGGTGGCAGCGCGACCTCGAGCTCTTCGACCGCAGACGGCGCGGGCGTGGCGCTTCGGTGCTCGGCCAGCTCGAGCGTGGGGCCGCGAGCTTCTTCGAGGTCGATGGTTTGGCCGAGCTGCTCGGTGGTGGGGCCAGCGGCAGCCAGATCAGCGCGCGTGGGGATGTCGAGCTCGCCACCGAGCAGGGCGTCGACGTCAGGCGCGTGCGGCGCCGACAGTCCCGTCGGCGGCGGGGCTTCTTGTGGGCCAGACTCCGGCGGCGGGGTCTTGAGCGGTACCTCGCGCTCGGCCTCGGCCTGCTCTGCGGCGGCGGCCAACGCTTCGTCCATACTGGAGGCGACCCTGGACCGCTGGGATGAGGCGGGCGGTTGTTCGTCTTCGTCCTCGAAGTCGATGTCGACGTCCGTAGGCTGCGGCGTACCTTCGGTGACCTCGACGAGATCGTCGTCGGATAGCTCTTCGGTGCCCATCGGCTCGGCTTCGGCCTCGATGGCGGCTACCGTGACTTCTACCGCGGGCTCACGCATGGCCGTGGTCACGCGCACTTCGGACACTTCGTCGAGATCGTTCGAGTCGTCGATGTGTCCCGAAGAAACCAATGCAAAGGGCTCGGATGGGGGTGCGAACGACGGCGCCGCAGCGATTTCGGCCACGGGCGGCACGCTGTCGAGCGGCACGTCGATCTCGACGGGCACCGGCGACGGTTCGGGCGAAGCGCCCAGCAAATCGTCGACCGCGTCATCCGCGTAGGACGGAACGGGGACGGCGGCGGCGAAGGCCGGCGCAGGCGCGACGGGCGGCGCTGGGCTGACCGCTGGCGCTGCGAGCTTCATCGGCGCGGCCGCCGAGGCGCTGACGCGCGGTCCGGCCGCATTCTTTTGGATGCGTTCGAGCAGGCCTTGCAGCTTCGTGATCTGTTCCTGGGCGTTCATGCGACCCCCGCGGTGTTCTGCAAGCGCGTGAGCGCGTCACCGTAGCTCAGGCCCGAGCCGAGCCATTCGGTCACCTTGCTGGCGCTCGCAGCGTTCGCGATCAAGAAGCGCACGTGTCGATCGTCGCGCACGAGCCTCACGGCGTGGCAGTCTCGCCCGAAAGCGCGCTGCATGGCGCCCTCCAGCACGGAGGCCAGTAGTCGATCGAGCTGTTGTCCGAACGGGCCGCCGTCGACGGTGAGCACCAGCGCGCGTCCCCAGCGCTCGAGGCCGAGCGAGCCGAGCCCGAGCACCGCGAGCTCGCCGCCGAGGTGGTCGAGCACTTCTTCGAGCGTCGCGCCGTTTGCGCTGTCGCCCAGACGGTCGGCGATGCGACGCCCGGCGGAAGTGCCGATGCGGCGCCCGAAGTCGGAGACGGCTTCGTCGCCAGCGGCCTTGCACAGGTCGACCAAGGCGTCGGCGGAGATGAGGACGTGGTCGCCCCCACAATCCACGCGGCCGCGCACGAGGTCGAAGCTCACGGATCCGGAGGGGTTGAAGCGAGTCGCCATCTGTGGTCGCTCAGGGCCGCGTTTGGGGCCCCGGGCAGTGCAGCCAGTATAAGGCGGGGGGCGTGCAAACTGTCAATTCTCGTGGGTTTTTCCGTGCGCCCCGCGCCGCCCCGGGGCAAATCTGCTTGGCCATGCCCAGCGACTCGACCGGACTTTCGCCCGAGATTCAGGCGGCGCTCGCGGCCTGCGGGGCTGCTCCTGTTCAGGTGGTACACCGTCTTCAGGTGGGTCTGGCGCGGCTGGTCCTGGAGCAGGCCCCAGCTTCTGCTGCCAGCCAGCTGCAGCTCGCGCTGGCCTTCATTGACGGGCAGGCCACTGCGGCCCAGTTGCTCGACGCTCGCCAGGATTGTTGGCTTTACGTGGGTGCGCTCGCCTGCGGCTGCTCGCTCGCCGACTCCGCTTCCGCCCACGCCATCATGACGTGCTTGGAAACAGATGCGACGGCCCACGCCAGCCAGGCCCTGCACGACCAGGTCGAGCGCGTCTTACGCTGCGGCGCGACGGAGCCACACATCTTGAGCGTGCTTCGGACGCCGCAACTCCTCTAGGCTCCGCAGTCATGTCAGGGTTTGGCGTCGCGCTGCTCCGCCGCTGCTTGCTAGCAGCCGTGCTGGCCGGCGCGCTCTGCGGCTCAGCGCTCGCGAAGCCGCCCAAACGCGACCCTCCGCTGCTCTTCGGCGGGCCTGTCACGAAGCCAAAGCTCAAGGTCGTGCTGGATCCGCGGCTGCCGACCGGGGCGCCCCTGCCCGCCACCGAGCCACGCCCCCAAGTCGCGGCTTCGCTCTGCTCATTCACGAGACCGGTGTGCGTCCATGCCACTTCGGCGGCGGCAAGCTCGTCCTTGCCCGAGGCCTTGAACGCTCTGGAGCAAGCCTACGAGCGCATCATCTTGTCGCTCAAGCTCCCGGCTCCGCTCGGCGATCACGACGCGGGCGGCAGCGACGCGCTCGATTGGTACCTGGATGCCGGCGCGGTCGAGCTGGTCGCCGCGCAAGAGCCGCTCTTGCCGGGTCGCATGGACTCGGCAGCGATTTTTTGCCGCGGCGGCGCGCCGAGCGGAGTCTTGCTCGAAAGACAAGCGGCGCTGTGCGTCGGCGAGGCTTTGGCCAGCTCGCTCGATGCCGGCGAGTCTCCCGCCGCGCGTCACGGCCTGGCCCTCGAGCTGTGGTGGATCACCGGCCAGAAAACCTCGCTCGACGTTCAGGAAGTGGACGACGCCCAGCGCCACCCCGAACAGTCGCTGGCCGAAGACAGCCTGCGTGCGCCCGGCGCAACCGGGCGTTTCGCCCTGCTGCTCGAGGTGCTCGAGACCACGCGCAGCGCGGCCTCGCCGGGCGTGCTCAGCACCTCGCTGTTGTCGGCAGCCGCCAGCCGCACACCTGCTCAGGCCGCGAACTTCGATGACGAACCGGACGTGTTCGACGTGCTCAGGCACAGCGTGGACGAAGAGCTGCCGCGCTACGCCGACTTGCTGGTCGACTTTGCGCTGCGGCGCGCGCTGGCCGGCGATCGCGACGATGGTACGCGCTTGCCGACGCTGGCCTTCGCGGGAGCTTTCGCGCGGCCACGCTACGACTGGGTGATTCCGTTCTCGACGCTGCCGCGGCGCGTGCTGTCCGGTGCGCCGGTGGCGCCCAGCGGCGCCGAGCTGATTTGGCTGGAGCTCGACGACGCTCCGCTCGGGGCCGTGATTGGCTTTCGCGCGGAGTGGGAGGCACCGGTCGCGTTTCAGTGGCGGCTGTGGCTCGTTGACCGCGACGGACGCGATGTGCGGCGGATCGAGGTGCCGTTTCAGGAGCGGGGCACGTCAGCTGACGCGCGAGTGCTGAGGCTCGATGGCGCGAAGGCCATCATCATCGCCGGCGTCAACCTCGGGGGTGTCGACTTGGCGTATCCATTCGACCCCGATCTTCAGCCCTTCGAGCCTAGCGCCTGCACCGTCTATCTGGTCTCGATGTAGTCAGACCAGGGTTTGATTGCGCCGCCGCCGCTTGCGCCAAAACAGCAACAGCGGCGCGGCGAGCCAGGCGACGCTCCGGCGCGAGGGAGCCGCCACGTTGCAGCCGCCATGCGGTAGCGCCGTGCCAGCCACCTGCCAACGATCGGTCGCGATCGGCACTTCGCGATGCGCGAGCTGCTTGTCGTCGAAGAGCAGCCGCAGTGCCAATTGTTGGCCGCCCGTGCCTTCCGGAGCCGTCACCTCGAAGGCGTAAAGGCCAGGCCCAACGCGCGCGGGCGGCTTGGATAGGCTGCCTCCGTGCACCTCGAGCGCGAGACGGCGCTCGTCGAAGCCGTCCGCCAGCGTCTCCTTCGGAGCGCGCAGCTCGAGCAGGCCCGCGAGCGGCTGCTGCGGATCGGGATGCACGAACGAAGCCGCTAGCACGATGCGGCTGGCCGAGCTGGGCAGGCGTACGATCGGCGAATCTTCGGCGATCAGCGCGGCCAGGCTGCCGCGGATGTCGAGAGCGCCGGGACCCGCTTGCTGTTCGTCGAGAATCGTTCCGGTGGGTTGACGCGCGCCGGCTTGCAAGAGCGCGCGCACCTGGGCTTGCGTGAGCTCCGGCTTTCTTTCGAGCAGTAGCGCGATCGCGCCCGCCACCAGCGGTGCCGACATCGACGTGCCACTGGCCACGGCGTGTTTGCCGTCGTCGCTCACGAAGCATTCGTAGTCCGGTGTGCCGCAGCGTCCCTGGCTCGCGAACACGCCGGTGCCGCCGTTCGAGCGCGGATCCGCAGCGCTCGACATGGCGCCGATCACGTACAAGCCCGGCGCCACGATGTCCGGCTTCATCACGCCGAGCGCATTCGGGCCAGCTGCGCTGAACGTCGCCGTACCGTCGACCTCGAGCAGATCGACGGTACCTTCGGGCGCGCCGCCATCGGTCGGCCCATTGGAGTCAGGACCGAGCAGAAACTTTTTGCCCTGAAAGTCCACCCAGCGATTGCGATTCACGGTGGCGCCCACCGCGATCAGATCGGGGTGCGACGCGGGAATGTTGATCGTGCCTTGCCTTTCGCCGCGCGGAAACAGTACGCCCACGCTGCTTTCGGGCGATAGTCCGCCCGTTGACTGCACCCACAGATTGACGCTGCCGTGCCCCGACAAACGGATCGTGAACACCGTGCCCAAATCGAAGTCGCCGTCGATGACGATCACCGCGTTGTGCGGGCCGACGTGGTAGCTGCCCGTGCCGTCCGCCGTGCCATTGAACACGGTGCCCTCGAAAGCGGAGCCGTTGTAAGTCGTCGATTGCCCCGGCGCGATGTCCGGAATGAAGCTCTGCCCCGCGTTGTCGAGGCCGACCGAAACCTCGTCGCCCGGCTGAAATCCGAGCCAAACGAACACGGTGCCGCCGCGCGTGGCGCCGAGCGCTTTGGTCGGCGTCATGAGCGGAATGTCGACCGGACTGTCGCGCGGCACATGCACTTCGGTGTGGATGCCGTATGGCTCCGGCTGGCCATTGCCGATGCCCGAGTAGAGCGTGCCGCTGTTGCCGGCAGAAACGACGATCGCGCGGCCCGGAAAATCTGGGCCAACGAAGCTGGCCAGCCCCTGCTCGAGGGCGGACGACCCGTCGTGCTTGCCGAAGTCGCTACCCAGACTGAGATTGACGACGGCGGGCATGCCCAGCCGCGCTGCCTGTTCGAAGACGAAGCGCGTGGCTGCGATGATGTCGGCGTCTTGGATGTTGCCGTCATCGGACCGGCTCACGCGCGCGGCAAAAATCGTGGCTTCGGGCGCGGCGCCGATGTAGCGCGGGGTTTTCGAGGCCAGGCCGTTGCCGGCCGCGAGCGAGGCTACGTGCGTGCCGTGACCAAAGCTGTCTTTCGGCTCGTTGCCGGCGATGCGGTCGTTCAGCAGCGTATCGAGATCGTCGTTGCTGAAGATGGCGCAATCGGCGGCGCCGCTACAGCCGTACTCGGCTTCTAGCTGCTTCTGCATGCCCGCCGCGTGCTGAGAAAAATCGAGCAAGTAACGGACGCGCGACTTGCCGTCGGCGCTGCGCAGGTCGCGGTGCGTCACGTCGAGCCCGGTGTCGATGATGCCGACGACGACGCCTTGACCCGTTAGCCCGGTCTCGGCGCGTAGCGCGGTGCTGCCGATCCACTTGGCCGCTTCGTCGAGCATGACGTGACGCGGCGGCGCCCAGTGCAGCTTGACGTCCGGCTGGTCGTGGGCGAAGCCCGCAAGCTCTTCGGGCAAGAGCCATAGCGGGCGGTAGCGTCCGCCCACCAGTAAATCGGCCGCGCTCGAGCCGCTTGGGTATTCGGCCAAGACGGCGACGCGCCCGGTGTTCGAGCGCAAGATGGCGCGCGGCAGACTGCGTGTGCCCCGCGTTTCGAGACTGCGCAGCGCACTGCCGAGCTCGACTTGTGCGGCAGCGGGCGGACCGGTGGCTAGCAGCGCGCAGGCGAGCGCGGGGCCGGCCAGGGCCGAGCGACGAGAGTGAAGGTGCGAACGCTGCGGCATTGCCTCACATGGGCGGAACGATGTGCTTCTTGGGCGGACGCGCCTCGGATTTGTCCGCGTACAGCGCGAAGCGCCGCCCGAGCTCGCGACGCAAGCTGTCGAAAGGAATGATCTCGTCGACGACCAGCTCGCTGGCTAGCTTGGTCAGGTTCACGTCTTCGCGGTATTCGGCGCGCAGTTTTTCGACGAACTGGTCGCGCTCGGGCCCGGCCGGCACTTCTTGGATCTTGTTGTAATAAACCGCGTTCACCGCAGCTTGCGCGCCCATCACGGCGATCGAGGCGGTCGGGAGCGCCAAGCAAGCGTCCGGCTCGAACGCAGGCCCGCACATCGCGTACAGACCGGCGCCGTAGGCCTTGCGCACGATCACGGAGATTTTCGGCACCGTGGCCTCGCTGACCGCAGCGATCATTTTGGCGCCCGCGCGGATGATGCCTTGGCGTTCGACCTTCGTGCCGATCATGAAACCTGGCACGTCGGCCAAGTACAGCAAGGGCACGTTGAACGCGTCGCACAGCCAAATGAAACGCGCGGCCTTGTCGGCGCTGTCGACGAACAAGACGCCGCCCAGGTGCTTCGGTTGGTTGGCGACGACGCCCACCACGCGCCCCTCGATACGCGCAAAACCCGTGATAATCTCACGCGCAAAGCGCGGCTTCAGCTCCAAGAAGCTTTGGTCGTCGACCACGGCGGCGATGACTTGCTTCATGTCGAAGGCCTTGTTTTCGTCGGCGATCACGACCTCGGCGATCGGCCTGGCATCGCTCGCGATGGGCTTTGCCTCCGCCGGGGGCGGCGCCGACTCGAAGCTTTGCGGCAAGTACGACAGGTAGCGCTTGGCGAACGCGATGGCTTCGTCTTCGGTCTTCACCAACAGATCGCCGCAGCCCGAAACTTCGGTGTGCATTTTGGCGCCACCCATCTCTTCGAGCGTCACCTTTTCGCCGATCACCATCTCGGCCATGCGCGGCGAGCCCAAGTACATGCTGGCGTTGCCCTCGACCATCACGACCACGTCGCAGAAGGCCGGGATATAGGCGCCGCCCGCGGCTGACGGCCCAAACAGCAGGCAGACCTGCGGAATGCGACCGCTCAGCGCCACCTGATTCTTGAAGATGCGCCCCGCGCCGCGGCGCCCCGGAAACATCTCGACCTGATCGGTGATGCGCGCGCCCGCCGAGTCCACCAAATACAAAAGCGGGCAGCCGAGCCGCTGCGCGGTTTCTTGCACGCGCAAAATCTTTTCGACCGTGCGCGCGCCCCACGAGCCCGCCTTGACGGTCGAATCGTTGGCCATGATCGCAACCTTGCGTCCTGCCACGCGTCCGACGCCCGTGATCACGCCGTCTGCCGGCAGCTCGTCTGCCAGCGCGTTCGCCAACGTGGCGTCTTCGATGAAGCTATCCGGATCCGTCAGCCGAACGATGCGCTCGCGGGCAAACAGCTTGCCCTGCTCCGAGTTCTTTTGATGGTACTTGGGCGCGCCGCCAGCTTGGGCCCGCTCACGTGCGGCCCGGACGTCGGAATCATCCATGACCGCAACGTTAGCCCGGAGCCTAGGGCCCGCGAAAGGCTAAGTCGGTCGATGATCGCGGCCGAGACGCCCGGATGGCGAGGCGCGACGAAGGCGCATACTGCGGGTATGTAACTGGGGAGCAACGAAGCCAGCCGGGATGCATCGGTCGCGAGGGCGGTCGACTTAGCCTTTCGCGGGCCCCTAGCCTTCGGCGATCAGCTTTCGTACCAGCGCTTCGATCTCGCGGAGCCGCGGCGTGCTGTAGCCGATCAGGACGTCGCGCACCTTGCCCTGCTTATCGATGACGAACAGTGTTGGCAAAGCGTACGCGCGGTAGGCGCGCAAGATGTTGCCGCTGGTGTCGCTCGCCAACGGGTAGCCTATGCCCAGCTCGCCCGCCGTACGACCGGCGACGTCGACGGGGTCGTTGGTGACGCCGAGCACGGTGACGCCTTGCGCGGCATAGCGGTCGTGCCAGCCGTTCAGCGTCGGGGCCATGACGTGGCAGACGCCGCACCAGCTGGCCCAGAACTCGAGCACGACGACGCGACCTTTGAGCGCCGGCAAGCTGGGCGTGATGCTGCCCTGCACGCTGTCGAGCGATCCGAAGTCGGGCGCCGGAGCGCCGACGTAGTTTTTGCGCATCACTTCGTCGTCGTCGGGCACGCCTTCGAGCTCGACCGCGAATAGGCGCGTCGCCTCACCGCGCAGCACGCCGAGGCTGACGCGGGCGCCCGCCTCGGCGCTCATCACGCGCCCGCGCAGCTCCGTCGGGCTCGCGACGCCTTCGCCGTTGATGCTAAGCACCACGTCGCCGTCCGCGAGCCCGGCGCGTTCAGCGGGTGAGCCGCGCATCACGCTGCGGATCAGAACGCCCGCCGCGCCGTCGTCACGTTTTGCCAGCTCGACGCCGAGCCAGCCGGGGCCGCCGCGCGTCGGCTCTGCCCCAGCTTTGGCCGTGGTCTCGGCCGCGGAACTAGGCGCTGGTACCGGTGACGGCGCGCCGGCGGCTTTGCCTGGCTCGGGCGCTGCAGTCGCTCCGGCTTTGGCGCCGGACGCCCCCGCGCAAGCGCCAAGCGCCAAGCACAAGAGCAGCGGTGTGAAACGGAAACTCATGAAGGGGTCGCGAGACAATGGCGGAGCTTAGGTAGCGTCGTGGTACCATGCGCGGCACGTGCGCGCAGCTTTGCTCCCGATTCGCGCTGTGATCGTTGGCCTGGTGACGAGCGCTCTCGGCGTGAGCGCCTGCGCGGCGCCCGAGCCCAAAACTCCAGTCGGCATGTCCGACAACGTTCCCGAGCGCGCCGGCCCGGTGCCGGCCGTCGAAGCTCCACGCCCTCAGTGGGCCGATTTTGCTGCGGCGCGCGCCTGGCCCGAAGCGGCGCCGCCGAGCGTCGCGCTCGCCCATCGTCGCGATGGCGCGCTGGTCCATGTGCAGGTCGAGCCGAGCGCTCTCGCAGCCTATCGCGCGCTGTCGGTCGAAAGCGGCATGCCCGACGGCTCGCGCGTCGTCGCCTGGCACGAGACAGCGGGCGGCGTCTTGCTGGGCGGCTACCTGCTCGAGAAACGCGGCGGAGCCTGGTCAGCGCAGGAGATCGACGCCAGGGGCGCGCTCGTGACGGGTAACCACAGCAGTTGCGTGCGCTGCCACGACATGGCGCCCACCGACCATCTGTTCGGCGTCCGTTCGCCGGAGCCCTCGGCTCCTGCGGTCGGCGGGGAATCTATCGACCCGCAGCGGCGTTGACGCCAGAGCCTCCCGGACCCCACAAAGTGCAAAGACCCGGCGAGCTATCTCGTCGGGTCCCGGGCACTCAGTCAAAAAGCGAAAGAAGCTTCTAAGGAAGCAAAAAGCTCAGAAGTTGAAGCAAGGAAGCACCCGCCAGGGCGGGCATCGGCCGTAAGTTAAAGCGACCCGAGGGGTACAGCCCAAAGGTCGCTGGCCCTTAAGCAGTCTCCGTGCCAGATCGCTTCCCGTATAGAAGATTAGTAATTACAGCTAGTTGAGGCCAAACCCGCCGCCCGCGCCCACACTCGAACGGCCGAGCCCTGGCTGGCGTGTCACGCCTCTCGCCCCGCTCTGAAAAGATTTCATGGGTCCGTCGAGCCCTTCCGGCCCCCGACGGCATTGCCCCGCCGCTCGGCCGCGCTCCGGACAAACGCACAGAGCTCAACCCCCACGGGCCCAACCAAGCTCGCTCGCAGACAGAGCGTTTTCCTCTCCCACCCGACCCCGGCGTGCTATCAAGCGCGTCCCTTACGCACCCGTAGCTCAGCTGGATAGAGCATCGGACTACGAATCCGAGGGTCGCATGTTCGAATCATGCCGGGTGCGCCAGAGCTGAAAACCCATCATCTGATGGGTTTTTGATGGCTGGGTGGAAGCGACTAGGGACGTCGGGCGAGGCGAACAACCCAGCGCCCGACGTCGGCCGGAACGCCTAGCTGCCGAATAGCGGTGGCTTCCAGCTGAACGCCCGCGTCGAGCAGCGTGGCGATCGTCTCGCTGTATTGGCGAGGTACGTAGCCAGCCTTCTCGCCGCCGGGCGCAACGATCATGGTCGCCCTGTCGTCGTGGGCGTTGTCGGGCTCACGCATCAGGGTGACCGTGTCTCCGACGTGAATGTGCACCGCTCCTGCGTGCTTCTTCATACCAGCGATGCGGACAAGGAGAGGGTCGCGGAGGTCGTCAGCTTTGGGTCGGTGCTCGGCGAGCTCGATCCGATCGGTCATCTGGATTCCGCCGCTCCTAGCGAGCACTTCGAGCGGGTTGTCGGGATCGGTTACTCCCCAAGACTGCATCACGCGAGGAAAGTCCCCCCTCTTGGGCGAAGGGATTCTTTGAGCAAACGTTGCAAACAGATAGCGCGACCGATACGGAGAGCTCAGCTCGCGCTCTTGGGGAAACTCGGCCAGCAACCGGAAGCCTTTGGCTTTCGCTTTGGCCAGGTCGTGGCCGTACCCGAACGCAAAGCCCGTCGCGTCTCGCCAAAGTTCGCCGATCACGCGGCGCGTACCGTCGTCCGGTTCGCCCCAGATGACCCAGAGTCGGTCAATGCTCGGGGCTAGATCTGCCTCTCGAGCCAGCGAAGCCGATGTTCCAGCAGCCGAAGGGCGAATAGCTTGCGGTGCGGAGGAAGCCATGACGAGGGGACCGTTGGGAGGAACGCTTCGAAAGTATCCATCCCTTTGGCGAAGGCGGCAACCCAAGCTCGGACATTGTCTTGCCACTCCGGCCAAGACGCCGCCTCGCGAACGGCCTGTTCCAGCGAAATTGGTGAGGAGCCGTCCCCGAACCCGCTCGGGCACCGTCCTGCGTAGCGCAGCAGTCTTTCGGCTGGGCAAGTCGTTTCGCTGAGATGTCGGTCACCATCCAGAAGCTCTGCGCCCAGGCAAGCCGCCGGGTCGTACATCGGCGCCAGACGGGAGTCGCCCGCGCCGGTCGGCTCAATCATGCCCCAGTTCTCTTGGTGGCGATCCGCGTTGCCGATCCACGCATCGAACGCGAGCAGTTGTGCGAAGTCTACGAGTAGACGGGACCCACCCGCGGCATCGATCACTGACCGAACTCGAGGCAGCGTGTGGGCCCACTTCGCTTCGGGGTCGTACGCGGCATCTTCTCGTCGCAAGCAGGTCGAGCCAAGGATGAGTTGCTCGCGATCGCGATCCAGGAATAGCTCGACGGCCAGACCGCGTTTTTCTGACCCGTGCCCCTGCCAGGTGCACACGGATCCGTTCGCAGCGACGAGCCCGACTTCTTCCGCGAGCCGCAACACGAGAGCTTCGATCGCCAGTTCATACGGGCGTGACTCCTTTGGCTCTTTGCGCAACCAGTGCGTCCCCGCCGGAGATTGCACCCACGCCTTGACCCGGCGACCCCGGTTCTCTTCCAGAACCTGAGGCCAGCTAGAGACCTCGAACTCTTCCCACGGGCGCACAACGACGTTTGACTACAGCCTCGGGTGAGCAGCAAGAGGGGTCTGCCCGCCGCGGCCGTTCAACGGGCCCCTTCGTCACGCGGCCAGGACAAGCGCGGTTCTAGGCCGGCCAGCCCCGTTCGTCATCAGGCCGGCCGCGTCGGAGCTGTAGCCGTTACCGCGGCATCACTGATTTCGTTCCACGGTTGGCAGAGCAACTGGGCAGTTGCCGTGAGCAAACAGTTGGACGCGCTTGCTGGTGACGCTTAAGCGGTGGTCGACGTTCAGGTCGGGGTTCACCAGGCCTAGTGCGTAGGCTTCCTCATTGGAGCGCCACAAGCTGGTCCAATGGACGATTTCCGCTGACAAGCATTCGGCGGCGAGCTGGTCTTGGGCGTCGATTTTCGACTCCTGCTGCCAATGCTGCCCGTCGTCGAGTGAGCGAAGGAAGTGCGAACCATTCGTGGCAGACCAGTCTCTATCTCCGGCGGCGACGAGCTCCTCGAGTGAAGGCGCGTCATCGACAGGGTGCCAAGTGCGCCCCGCGTCGGAGCTCCGCAGCAGCGGTCCAGCGAGGACCCTGAGAAGCAGCGACCGCGGGCCAAGCGCGAGTCGCCCATGATCCGTAACTTGCGGCAGAAGAACCCAGTCGCGGCCATCGTTCACCGTGGACAGCGAGCGATACATGTTGTCGTTTACCATACGGCGCGACGAGCCATTGATGAGCAATTGCTCGAATGCGCCGTGCTCGAATGCCTGGAGGCGAGTCTCCTCCGCCCAGGTTACGCCCTCGTCGGTGGATCGGTAGAGGTGGCCCGAATAGACGGGCTTGCGGAGTTCCTCCCCGGAATCGCCCGCCACGGGGACCTCGCTGTTGAAGAGCGCATAGAGCGCCGTGTCGCCCGCCTGGAAATCAGCGAGCACGAACGGGCCGCCGCTCGGCGAGCGGTCCGGTAGCGGCGGCAAGCGGCGAACACGATCACTGTCCTCGACGGCCAACATTCGACTGGGCGTCCCGAGGTACAACGTGCAGCCGTTGGAAGTCAGAGCTCGCGGTTCCTCATTGGCAACGCTTGCGGCCCAAGGCGGCGAGCTGAAGCTGCGCCCGCGATCCGTGGACACCAACATTCGAGCCCCATCGACTACGACCAGCCCGCTTCGCGTCGCCGTGAGCCGCCGTGCGTCTGCTTCGGGGAGAGTCCTGACGGTCCAGCTGCAGGGTTCGCGTTGGCTCAGCCGGGGCGGGCTCGCCAGAGCTGGCCGTTCCGCGGCCCGAGGGAGCGCAGCGCTGCGACAAGCGGCCATAAGGAGCAGCAATGCGCCGCTCCAATCCCGGCACAGCGTCCACCAGCTCGACAAGGACAGTCCCACGCTCATCGGAAGTCCATTGTCTCATCGGCCCGTGGTCGAATGCAGTTCCAAATTCGTCGCCCGGGTGCGCCAAGCCACGAAAGCCCATCGTTGGATGGTTCTTGATGGGTGGGTAGAAGCGAAGCACGGGGTTTCGGGCCGCTGTAGGGCGGCGAGCGGGAGGTCTTTGCAATAGGCGGGCAAGGCAAGCGAGAGAGCTCTCCCTAGGAGTTCACGTGCACTACGTGGCAGGCGCTCTCACTTGATGGGTGGAACACGGCGTGGAAGCCGCCGAGAAGCGGCTACTTCTGGCGCGCCAATTTCGGCGATTGTCGCTTCGATGTAGGGAATGCCGGCGAGGTCCTTGGGGCGTCCCGCACGTTTCTTGATTTGCAGCAGCTCGTCGAGCCGAATCACGCGCAGTCGGCGCCCATCTAGCTCGATAGTGACGGACGCCTCGAGCAAGCGGCCGTCGCCTCGGGCCACCGCGTCGATGTCGTTGAGAAGGCCTAGGAGTCGCTCGACGTTGTCCCGTGTTCGGTGATGGACAACATCGAGGTCCCAAGTCATCGTCGGCGTCCCTTGAATCACTGCCGCAGCCATGCCGACGACGATGGCCTCCACACCTGCGTCAGCGAGGCGTAGGAGGATTTCGTGATACTTGGGCTCGCTTAGCGGCATCTCGTACTTTCATCATTGAGGCCAGCGCGGCTTGCAGTACGCGCAGCCGCTCGATAGGGGTGAGCGCGAGCATGCGACGGACCTGAGCAAGGTCCACACCATTTGCATCCACCTCCGGCATCGGAAAGTCGGTGGGTGGGTTCGGCCCGGGAGAGCTCACGGCGTCAGTATACCAGCGCCGCGGCTTGTTCGGAGCGCGCCAACGAGGTTGTAAATTCTTCTGCCCGGGTGCGCCAAGCGAGAAAGCCTGTCGTTGGATGGGTTTTTGGTGGCTAGAAGGCTCGAGCTCCTCACTCGCAGGGGGCGTCTTAGGTGCCCCTCAGCTTCCGTACCAGCGCTGCAACGATTTCGCTCGGGGAGAAGTCTGTCCACGTGAGGTAAGCTGACTCGTTGGACCGAGTCAGGCGCAAGCAACGACCGCAATTCTAGATTCTTCTACCCGGGCGCACCAGAACCCGAAGATCCAATGCTCCGCCTTCAGATGCGTGGGTGGGAATGAGCCGTCAAGCTGGGCCAGGTGAGGGCGAGCTCGCCGCCGATTGGGAGCTGATGCCATAGCGGAGCTAGCTGGTCGAGCCGAGTTACGACTCGCTCGACGCGCGCGGCATCGAGCGGGGAAACGGGCGAAGACGGGTTCCAGAAGGCAGGGTCGGGGCGCTGGCCGTGGCGGCGGCGCCAAGCCACATCGCACAAGGCGGCGAGGCGCTCGGAAGTGTTGAGCTGTTCTTCGTGGGCGCGCTCGCGACGCAGCGCCTGCTCGCGTCGCGCCTGCTTGCGACGTCGCCGAGCTTGCTCGCGCGAATTGCTCGCCGTTTCTGCCGCGTAGAACGTGCCTCCGCCACGTGCGGCGCGCCCGAAAACACCGGCCTCGAACCCGAGCTCGGCCTCGACTACGTAATGGACGAGATCGTGCGGGATGTGATCGTCGAAGCCTGGCGCCGGGCTCATCGTCTGCGCGGCTTCGCCCGGCACTTCGACGACTACCGCGTAGCGGCGCTCAGCAATACGCCGGAAGATCACCTGCATACGCGAAAAATTGACACGCGCCTGCGCGACCTGCAACAGCTCGATTGTGCCGAGCGAATCGCCCGGTCGCCAGGACAGCCGGCACGCAGCCGGTTACGGCGCGCTCGGCTACTGGGCGTGGCCGTGGCGTTGCCGGCGGCGCCATCGCGCTCTTGCTCGTTCTCAGCGTGATGGCGTGGAAGCGCCGTTCGAAAGGAGCGCCTCGACGCCCGCCCTAGGGCGGAGCGACGTTCGCAGGTGCCACTGGGCTCGGCTTCCGCTCGGCGTTCTTGGGCAGTCGCGCCAGCAGGTCTGCCGCTCGCATGCCCGCGCGTTGCCCAGCACCTGGGGACACGTTGGACAACACGACGACCACGTCATTGTCCGGAGTCATGCGCAGCACGGCGTTGACACCCCACACCCCACCGTCGTGCCCGAAGTACGGTACGCCATCGATCAGGTCGGTCATGACTCCATACCCGTAGTGGTCGACGAGGTCACCGGGGGCGGTCCTGTCGGTCTTGACCATGAGCTCGAGTGACTTCTTCGACACCAGGCGTCCCGCCAGCAGCGCCTGTGAAAAATCGTACAAGTCCCGCACGCTGGTGAAACTGCAGCAGAACGGCCCTGGCAGCGGCAGAAATCGCCGCGCATCGCGTTCGGGTCCGTATTCGAGCTTTCCCTTGCCATTGGGCAGACTGGAAGCGTACGGCACCGCTACGTCCGAAGCGTTCGCTGCGCTGGCCAGGCGCGTCGAATCTTTCATGTTGGCCTTCTCGTAGATGCGCTTGGTCATGACCTCGGCAAACGGTTTGCCCTCGACCGCTTCGACGATGCGGCCGAGCACGGCGTAACCGAAATTGCTGTACGCCCAACGCTTTCCGGGCGTGAAGAGCAGCGGGTCTTTGCCGAACGTGTCGATGTAGTCTTGGGGAGTCTTGAAGCGATCGACCGCTCGGATCAGGCGTGGGCTCATCACGTCGCCCAAGCCGCTAGTATGCGTTAGCAGCTGATCGATCGTGATGGGACAAGCGTCTTTCAGCGGATAGCTCGGCAGGTAGTCGCAAAGCTTGCCGCCTAGCGCAAGCTTGCCCTCTTCGATCAGCTCGAACACGACCACGGCCGTGAATAGCTTTTCGACCGACGCGATGTTGAAGCGCGTGGTGGCTTGATTGGGTGTCGGCGGCTCGCGCCTAGCTTCGCCATACGCTTTCTCGAAGATCACCTGGCCGCGCCGGGCAACCAGCACAGCTCCCGAGAACACGCCTGCTTTGGAGAAGCGCCCCAGAAAGCTATCCAACTCCGATGTGAGCTCTTGCTCGCTCCGTGGGCCCGGCTCGCTCTCTGGCGCGGCTGCCTGTCGGCACTTCACGTCCAGCAGGCGGTCGCCGCCGCCACCGAAGACGAGAAAGCACTTCAGCCAATCGCCGAACTCGGTTTGGGCGAGCGCCACCATCGCGTCGCCTTCTAGCTCGACCCGCTGCAACCGAATCCGGCCGAAGCCTCGCTGCCGCATCAGGTAGCGATCGTGGCGTGCATCAGTCGGTCCAAGTGCAGGCGTTACCCAATGGGCTCGTTCGAAACGATCCATCTGGTCCCAGCCGCCATTGAACGCCGCTTCGTAATCCTTCGCTACGCTCTTCCCATACGCGGGGTCGGGCGCTCGCGGCTGGAGTGCTCCGCCGCACCCCGCGAGCAAGAAAACCACGCACAGCCACAAAAGCCCCGGCCTGAGCTGCGCGTTGAGCTTCGACGACGTTAGCTGTGCACGACTCACCACGAGCTCTCCTTGCGCAGCGAGCGCGATGCGCTAGCCGAAAATGCTGGACGGGTCCACATAGCACTTGATCTCGATCGCGTTGCCGCTCGGGTCCGTGAAGATCATCTTGCGCCGCTCTTGGGGCGTCCCCGCGTGCTGTGTCGCGGGCTCGTGCATGAACGTGACCCCGGCCGAACGCACGCGCGTCTCCAATTGCATGAACTCGCCAGTGGTGACGATGGCACCGAAGTGATTGCCGTCGAGGCCGAACTGAGCGGCGGGGCGCACCTGCTGCGGTGAAAGGTGGCAGGTGATCTGATTGCCGAAAAAGGCAAAGTCCACGTAAGTCGGCGTGGACTTACCCTCTTTGCAGCCGAGGACCCCTGTGTAGAAGGCGCGCGTATCGACCAGATTCGAAACAGGAAACGACAAAT
>Ga0307516_10003434_pt1 | contig 20347 bp, 40 predicted proteins | sample 19_EM_MG_FD_203310 | JGI IMG/M metagenome (GOLD analysis project Ga0307516, IMG submission 203310) | Populus trichocarpa ectomycorrhiza microbial communities from riparian zone in the Pacific Northwest, United States - 19_EM | ecosystem: Host-associated > Plants > Roots > Unclassified | place...
TTCAAGAAGGATTCGTTGGACTGGAAAGAGCCCCCTCCATTTGTCGTCGAAAAGTCCGTGAAGGAGGACGGGGCGCTAAAGGTAATCCGATTTCCATTCCCTACCCATACCCGAGAGGTAAAAGTTTCAATTGTCGTCCCAGAGATACCGAAAGGGAAGATAATACCCGTTGCGGTAGCGGTCACGCCTCCCCCACCGGGAGCCGCTATGGTTACCGTGATGGTATCCCCCACCGCGTAGCCCGTCCCGGCATTTGTAACCGTTATAGCGGTCACAGATTGATTTGTTACCGTGGCGGTGGCTGTAGCGTTAATACCTGCCCCAGAAGTGGTTATAGTGACCGCTGGAACGGAGAGATATTTTGTTCCGGCGTTTGTTATCGTGATTTGGGGGCCAATGGTTCCAGAAGTGTATGCAATGGTTCCATCCCAGACGTAGTAGCCATTTGTCGCGGGAGTAATGATGAGAAGAAATTGGTTTCCCCATTGAGCGGTTTGAGGGAGGGTTGAGCCGGTGTAAAAAGTTCCCGCAATAGTGGTATTGGCCATCGTGTTAAGGTTGACCTGCAAAGCAGATCCGTTATTACGGCACACAAACATATAGGGCACCCCGGCGAGGACGTAGAACGAGAAATAGACAATGCTGAGGCCTGTGCCGGTGGCATCGTAAACCTTTGTCCCTAGGCCATTGAGCGTCCTCAAATTTCCCTTGCCGATGGGAAAATAGTTCTCCAGCCAGTTAAACTCATTGTCTTCAATAGATTGTCGTGGAGAGCGGGTATTAAGACCCCCAAAATCCTGTAGATCAAAAAGTTGGGCCTCTTTGGGGAGGCCCTTTCTTTGCCCCCCTTGCGGGGATTTATCCATTAGGGGGTTGCGCTATCAGCTTGAGCCACGGGATTCAGGGTGCGCTCTAAAACCCGGACATCAATCAGGGTCGAGGGGGAGGGGGCGGTAAGGGTTAAGCCATATTGGCCAAGCTGGTTATTCATAATAGTGGTAATTGAACCACCAAATTGACCGGTAGCCACGCCGTAAGTACCAACGACAGTGGCGGTAATCACGTTGCCCGAACCCAAACCAGTGCCGGGCTGTACGGTGCCAAAAATAGAGGAGGAAATATTGATCGTCCCCGAGGCACCGCGAACCAGGAAAGAGAGGGCTGCACCCGGAAGACCCGAGGGAGTGAACAGAGGAGTAGTTTGGGTGACGTTAATGGGAAGGGTATAAGAAATCCCCCAGGTCGTCTGAGTACCGTTTACAATAATCTTAGTCCACGAGCCATTTGCCGCAAAGGCGGGGGTTGCCAGTAGAGCTAGGGCAAATACGAGTTTCTTCATCATCAATTCCTTTATGCGATAATTTTGCAACACTTATGGGTTTACGTCAATAGTACGAGGGAACGCCCCCGCCTTCACTTGAAGCTCTTGAGGTTTGGAGGCGCATCAGCCACTTGGCGTAGAAATCTTTGGCGTCCTCATCTCTCTGTGCGTATTCGTAATAGAGATAAGTGGCGTAATAGGGCACTGCCTCGCTCCATGGATACGGAACGGCATCTTGGGCGGCAGTGGATGAGGACGTAATGTCCAAGGGAAGACAAACACAGTCCCAATCCATCTCCCACGCCTGGGAGGGAATCGGATACAGGTAAATCGAGCCGTTATCTCCGAAGGAATATTGGGACCATATCGCAACATTACCATATTGTTGAGGGTAAACATTGCACTGTGCCTGGTAATTCAACCAATCCAACTGATAGAGGGCTGGCTTTGTAGACCCATTAGAAACAGCCACTTGCAAGACCTTGAGTATCCGGTCAACCCCTGTAGTAAGCTTTACTGTCGAGTTGACCAAAGTAAAGGGATATACTTGTTGATTAGTTACTGTATTCATTGAAGTGTTTATAGTAGCTGTTGCGGTTGCTCCGGAACCCGTTGAATCGGTAATCGTCATAGTTACCGTTCCGGTGAAATTAAACCCCCCATCAACCACGGTAATGGCAGTGACGGCCCCTGCAACAACAGTTGCTGTAAATATGGCAGACTGTCCTAGCCCTCCTGAGGCGGTAATTGTTGGGGAACTGGAATAAGCCGAGCCTCCTGCGGTTACGGTAACTGCCGAAATCGTCCCTCCCGAGGCTCTGACACGAATACATTCCCCCCTTTCAGCCGTTTTTACGCGCGCCTGGTTAATCATATTCGTAAGAATGGTCGCAGAGACAGCTTGAGAAGACGAATCCCGGATAAGAATCCGGGTGTTCGTTGTGTACTGAGCGAGGGTTTGACCCATTACGGCGTGGTCGGGGTCGGGAAGTTACAAGCCGTAGCAGGAGCAACAATCTTCACCCATGAGCCAGTTGTGGTGTTACTTAAAATACACGCTGCTCCCAAGGTGGAGAGGGCAATTGTACCAGTCACTACTCCAGTGGGAGTGGTGGTGTTCGCTAGGCCTAAAGACATCGCGGTGGCACTGACAAAATAGGAGCCGCTAATCGCCGTGCCAGAAGGCCCGTTAAACAGGAAATCATAGGCGTAGGCCGGGCTTACCAGGGTGGCAATCACAGCAACAGTCGTTAAGAGTTTTTTCATGTCCATTCCTATGCTTGCGTTTGTACCAAAATCCAGTCTGACTGACCTCCAACGGTCGGCGTGGCTAGAGTAAGACCCGAGGCGCCCGAGGCGTTGGCGTTTGTAATCACACCAACGGGCACGGACTCAAAGAGTCCGTTGTCGTCAATGGCAATTGTAGTGATTGCACCAGCCACAACAGTGGCCACGCCATCCGCTGGGCGGTTATTCAGACTCGGGTTGTTGGTAATCAGGTAGGCCGTAGTCGATTCAGACACAAAGCCCCCCGAAGTCGTATAACGTGTCCCAGCAACAAAACCAGTACCACCGGCACTCACAGTCTGGCCCGTGACCACTAGGCACATAATCGCCGTGGCCGCCGCAGAAGCACCACCACCACCGCTAAAGGAAATGGTTGGTACAGAAGTAAGCGCTGTCCCTTGATAGGTGACAATCAGAGCATTAACCGTACCCGCACCCGTAAGGGCCAGAGTAGCCGTAGCAGGCGTAATCGGAGTCGTTGCCGAATTCAGATTCGGGTCAGAAGGATCAGAGAAGAAGGTAATGGTCGGCTGGAAGCCGCCCGCGCCAGTAATCGAGCCGTAACCCGCACCTTGAGAGGTGATAGTCACCGAGGAAACTACACCATTTGTCAAGGTAGCGTAACCTTGCGCACCAATACCCGGAGTTGAAGTATTACCCTTGTTCGGGGCGTCAATGACCACGCGCGGCGGGACAGTGTAGTTAGACCCACCACTCACGATGGTTACCGTAGTCGAGACCACTTGACCCATCACTGCTACCGCAGTCGCACCACCAGAACTAAAGGCTACCGCTGGGGCAGAGGTATATCCCGTGCCTGCATTCGTCACCCAACCATCAATCACACAACCTGACAGGTTGGCCAGACGGTAGTTAGAGCCGTCCGAGTGAAAGGGGGTCGTATCGTTTACAGGTTGAAATCCCGTCCAGGCTTGTTTAACCGGGTCAAACCACTGTAGAAACGTGTAAGGGCCAGTTTGAATAATCAATTGACCAGCCGGAAGGGTGCGGGTCGTCCCCGCATTCAGGGTCTCTACGTTAGTGCGGAGTTGACCGAGGTTGAACCCGTTACTGGTGCCATCGTTGTAATAAGCCATTTGATTCTCCTAGGTTATCGCCGCCGCAGCAAAGGCCGGGCTCGTGATATTGGTTAGCTGCATGCCGGTCTTGGGTTTCGTACACACAATGTTGTAAGCCACAAGCATCGCGCCGATATAGGCAACCTGGTTGAGCGGAATGGTGTTTTGGAAGCCTGACCACACAAACGGCGCAGCTTCGCTCAGATAGAGAGCCAGATAGCGGGTGTTAATCAGGAATCCCGAACCAGCCGGACAGAATGGGTCGGAGAAAATCGGCACATTACCAATCATAATCCCCCGAAAACCCGAACGGGCCACATCATCCTTACCGAACTGAGAACTCGCAGTGGTTTGGATTTGTTCCAGCGTCATAACGTCCTGGCAGAGGTTTTCCCAGTCCGCGAGGTTCAAAACACCAAAGTCGGGGGCCTCACCACCACTCACAGCGGTGCATTGAGAAATCAGACTGTGCATGTTCATGCGGTTGATCTTACCGCCCACGTTAGCGATTGTGCTTGCGAGAGAAGTATAGGTCACACGGGAGAGGCCACCGTAAGAACTATAGGTCGTACCATCATCGTAGGCTTGAAAGAAGTTAGCCGGGAGGGTCGGGTCGTTCGGGTTGTTATAAGGAGCAAGACCGTACATCGCCGAGGCCATACCCTTAAGGGTGACGTTCTTCATATCAGCCATACGGGCCTTCAAAATCGGAACGATAGACTCGGTGCTTTGCACTACGGCTTCCATCCCAAACATCCCAACGGGTGTAATACCCAGACTCAGGTTGAATTGAAGTTGGCCCGGCACACCAGCGGTATCCTGGGGTTGTTGGAAGGTTCCCGCATAACCGCTAAAGGCAAACTGCACAAAACTTGCGGTTTGCACGGGAATGGAGATTTGAGAGAGGCCGCCACCAGCTTTTTGAGCATTGCGGAGCAGCATCGCCATGGTCGGCAATGCTTGATAAATCTGAATAACAACGGAAGGAATGACCGCGCGGCGGGTCAGAGCTTGGAGTTGATTCTGGGTTGCGGTTGAAGTACCCGCAAGCATCCCGCCAAATACAGGCATTAGTTATTCTCCCCTAATATCTTATAAATTTCGTCGTCGGCCCAGCCCATCGGGTTGTCCACCATTTTATCGGCCTCATCCTTACTCATCCCAAGGCGGCCATTGCCCCAACCGGCATGGTTGGAGACCTGGGCCGGGGTGGGCCGGAATTGTTCTTGGAAAATCTTGGCGGCCTCTAGGGGGTCGCTCAGCTTGTTTTCTTCCATGGCCTTTTGCACGGCCATGATCCCATCGTCGGTAAAACCGAACTGGTTGCGCAAAGTGTCGAGCTTTTCTTTCTGCTCCCACATCTTAGACGACTTATCAATTTTGGCTTCAAAGGCTTCAAGTTTGGCGAGGCGTTCGGCCAGCGGGCCCATCACAGGCTCTAGCTGATCCGCCGTTGTCACCGCATCCGGGTTTACTTCCTTAGCGAGGGCCTCATAACGGGCACGGGTTTTGGGATTACTGTAAAGGCGATTGTGCAATTCGGTTGCACGCGCCATTTCGTTAGCCGTCATATCGTCAATGTCCATTACTTCTCTCCGCTCTTCCCACCACCGACATGCTTAATCGTCATGTCGTTCATGGTCTTCTTTGGCATCGCAGAAGGGCGCGAACCCATGTCCTGATTATTAAAATCAACCTTGACCAGTTGGGAGTCGCTATCCACCGGCATGTTAATCATCGGGCGGGGAAAGCCACTCTTAAGTTCATCAGCCATTTTGGGCTCCTTGCATACCTTGGCCCCGCATCATGGCGACGTAGGGTTGCATTTGTTTCTGTTGCTGGGCGATACCCTGGAGAGCAGTTTGGTCCATACCCGGACTCGCTTCACTCTCAGAGACCACGCCCGAAATCTTTTTGGTGGCGTCTAAAACCGCATCAAGCATTTTACCCGGCTGTAACATCGGGAGGGCTTGTTGCATTAAATGAACTGCCTGCCGCAAAATCGCCTGTGCATTCGCCGTCTCGCCAGGGTTTCCCGAGGCTTGAGACAGGGTGCTAGAGCCCTGCGGCGGTACACCGGTTAATTGCGGAGGCAGTCCAGGCATCGTTCCTTTGGAGGACGCAAGGCGTTAAGCTTTTCAGCCTAGCGCTTTTTCTTGCGGCCGCGCTTTTCAAACACTTGTTTGACCATCGTTTTATCCTTTAGTTTCCGGTGCGGGACAGTTGGAACCACTCCGGGTTGGCGACCTCAAAGCTTACGCTCGGTCAGTTGTGATTAAAATACAACAGTGAGGTGTTGTCAAATAGCAACACACCTACTTGTGCTTTTTACCGCCACCGAACATTTTTGAGAGGAGGGAGGGGTCGGCCTGAATGGCCTTTTGTTGAAGCTCTTCCTGACTTTTTGCTTTGGCTTCTGCCTTTTCCATAAGAGTGTCCTCATCCTGGGGATGGGTGAGTCTAATGGTATCCACATCGTCAATCACCCCTAGTTTCTTAAGAGCGAGGGCAAGTTGCTTGGTGTCTTCCGAGAAAGCGGGGGAGGAAGTGTGGGAGTCCACCTCTACTTTCGCATCGGCGGGAATCATTGAAAGAAGAAATTCGGAACCGTCTTTAGCTTTATACTGCCTGGCGTCCTTGTGTTGCATCATCTTAAAGGCCAGGTCTCCGACCTCAGCATAATTCCTTTCAATCCTCAGGGCGCGGTCCCGAAGGTGGGGGGAGGACTGCCTAACCAGGGTATCGGCGTGGGCGGCAGAGCGCACCCCGGCCGAGCCCTCACCCGATAGAGTGGGTTTAAACCCCGCTACTTCATCAAACATATCGTCGAGTTTTCCAACGTAGTTAAACAGTTCGGGGGGAATGGTAGGGGCCAAATTTTCAATCTTGGAGCCGGGTTGGGAATCGGTAAACCAACCCCCTGGACTATTAAGTGCATTTCTTTCCATCTCTGAAATACCGGTAATACCGGACCCAAACTTAGGGGCCTTTACGGCCAGTTGAATCAATCTATCCACATCATCCCAACGTCTGTTAAGATTCTCTTGAAGACCCCCTACGGTATCAAACTCAGAGAATCCCCAGAAATATCCCGTGGTTTTATTCGCACAAACTTCCCTAAAGGGTTGTTCCCCCTTTACCCCGCAAAGATTTCTATGCTGGTATTTACCCTCAACGATAATATCCGGCTCAATAAACTGGATGGTCGTCCAGTCGTCCATCTCATCGTCTTTAATCCATATCTCCTCAAATTTAATTAACTTGGCAATCACTTCCGGGTCGAGGGTTGCAACAGGCCCGGAGAAGAGGGGGACGTTCCCTGAATTCGGATTCGCCGTTCCCTGTAAAGTCATGGCGGAGTTTCCTCCGGACCCGTAGGAGAGAACGACCTCTTTCATAAATTCAGATTGTTGGAATTGAGAGGTGTTGGTGTCCCCACTGACTCCCGCTGTTGCTCTCTCGTAAATATTCTTATAATCAGGATGGTTTGCCAGTTGGATTCTCAACATCGAGGGGGTTATCCAAGTGGTGTAAGTAAATGCTTCCTGACGGTCAAGTTCTGCAATGTCCTCGCGGAGAACTCCCATATACTTGGCCTGAATAACCGAGCCTTCGAGGTCGGAAAATATCTCCTCATCCTTTAAAGAACCTTCACCCTTTTTCATAAGAGCTTTAAGCTTCACAAAAGCCTTGCCATCGATAAGGGAATTATCCACCGCCTCAGCAAAGGTTTCATCTATATTTGAGGTGTGGGTTTCAAAGGTCAGAGCTTTACTCGCTCTCTCTGCTTTAGCGAACCAGGAGGGGTCGTAGACGTTTTCATATTTAATCCCGAACCTCACATCGGCGGGACTAAAAAGATAACTGGAGAGTCTATGGATGTGGGAATAACAACGGTTATAAATCACTCTCTGACCTTGAACAGTGGTTCCTGTATAATAGAGAGATTTATACTTACGGTAAGAGGTGAGCCTTGAAGACCTCGAAGTGGCGCATTCAGAGATAATATCCTTAACAAAAGGAATAAGCTCTTTTTCGTTAGTGGGTATTCTCATCGTTTACCTAATCTCTGGTGGAGCATGGCCATGGGGTTTTGAGAACCTGTGTCGGCCATATATTGAGAGCGGGCGTTCCCTATGAGAGTATTGGTACTTGGAAAGCCGTGTTGGGCGAAGGTCTGGTCCCACCCGTTAGACCCTACGGGGGTATTGGTCTCTTTCATGGCTTGTTGGAATTTTCGGGCTTCATTCTCAACTGTCGCCTGGTGGGTAGTTGATCGGACAAGGGCCTCTCCCTTATTAATCCCCTTTGAGAGGTCTAATTCATGGCCAATCCCATCTACTTGTTCTCTCATATTATCCCGGATAAGCCCTTGAACACGGTCCCTCTGTTTTTTGGTCTCCGAGCCGTATTCCCTGGCATTACCCTCGTAAATCTTCCCAGTTTGGCCCACTTTACAATTCGGGCACACCGGCAGGCTCATATCATCCATACGGGTAAGACGGGGGATGTGGGTCTTACACTTGTTGCAGATAAGTATCTGGGATTTCATCTTCATGTGGTTAAAATACCACACTAGAGGGGGGAGGGAAGGGGGCTAGTTCAATTTGCGGGCAGCGTATTCGTTACCCATCAATTTAACGTGTTCAGGGATAATTGCATCTTTAATTTGCTCGGGAGACAGCTTACCCCTATTATATAAATCCATGGCCAGGGCGTATCCATCGGCCAAGGCTTGCTGGTATACTTCATTGGCTCTTGCTTCTGAGGCTCTCAGGATAAGGCCGTGAAATTGTGTCACTTCATCCTTAAGGCCGTTGGTTTCTAAGAGACCTACGAAGGATTCAATCTCACGGGCGAGTTGCTCAAGGCTCAAGTTGTTTCAATCCTGTTCAGGGCATCTACAATCTGCTTTACTGTTTCTGCATCCCGAAAATCGGCAATAACCGTGCCATTGAATACCAGGTGGTAAATTCCGTAGTTGTTAATATAACTATATCTCATCGCCACATCCTTGAGAGCTCGGCCATTTTCTTTTCCTCATCGTTCGCGTTTAAGGTTGTCGTCACTAGTCTCGTCCACATTTGATTCCTCGCATCCCGTTTAATCGGGTCGTTTAAATCTGCCTCTAATTGTAAAACCCGCTCATAGGTCTCCCCTCTTTGTAACATCCCAGGTCGAATCGAATCCACCCAGGCTTGAACAGCGAAACCCCCCGCGAAGACGCGGTCGTCTTTATGTCGGCCCTCGGCCCCAATCGAACTGCCGTTCTGGATAATCTTATGCATTTCTTCCAGCATGGGAACTGAGTTGACCATTAACTCACCAGTATAAAACTTATCCCGCATATGCCCCATCATCGTAAGAATGGTCTGGTCGGTACTCTGGGTATGATAAAACCCCCCCGCCCCGTAAACCCCATCCGGTCTCCTCCAAATAAAGGAGCGGAGTCCTGAGAGGAAGTTGCCAGTAAACAATTCGGGGTTTCTTAAATCTCCCGTCGTATCCCCGGTTTCCGCAGCGGTAGGAGTAAGAACACCAAGATTACTCAATTGTTTCAAATGTTTAAGTTCCTGAATCACCTGCCAGCCCACCCCGTTCACTTCAAGGTTTACCAGTGAGTCTTTATAGAGCCCTCCTAGGAAGGCTAAGACCCAGGCACATTGAGAGGCGGAACTATCAGGACTAGCATACTCCGCCACCTGAACTAACTTATCGGCATAACAGCGCCAGACAGAGACCACGTTCCTGTCCTTGTGCTCGTTATTCCCATAAGCACTGTCACAGCCGATAACGTACTTGCCTTGAGGGCTAGGCCGTTGCCAGATTCTAAGCTCAACCTCCGATTTAACATAAGCCTTCTCCAGGGACACTCCCAGTACGTCTTGACCGAGAAAGAACTTGTAGGCTTCAAATTTAGAGCCGGAATCCGCAATCACCTTGATTCTGTCAGAGACCTTGGTTGAACTAAAGAAGTGGGAACCTGTTAAGACAAAGGCTTCATATTCATGCCAGGGGTAATTCTGCTCAATCGTCCCCTCCTCAACAGTCCCGGTACTCTGTTTATGTCTGTACCAGGCTAATTGTCCTCTTGTGACCTCATACCCATAAAGCTCCTTAACAATTTTAATCTTCCCAGCCTCTTCCTCGTTAGGTTCATCCGCCCCGTACTTCTCCATTAAACGAGGCTCGTTATCCAGCGTATAATCCCTCTTCGCCCACCAGCCGATAAAGATACATCTCTGGGCATGAGGATCATCCCGAGCCTGCTGCCAGCCGTCATAGAACATATTAAAGCCCTCAGCAGTGCTCTCCCATATCCGTATCCGCCAAGGGTGTTTTTCCGCAAGTGTAGCCCTCAGAGAATCAAACCCCCGCCCATCCCCCCAGGCAGAGACCTCCGTCCCATGACACCCCGCAAAGGCACGAGACTTCCCAAGACCCTTACCACCCCTCTTAGTCCCGGCCACAAGGTAATCAAGAACTGACCCATTCGCCAGTTGTAAGTTTGTTCGGTTATGTAAAGTCTGCTCCGGTCTATAACTCTTAGGCAGACTTTCCAAATACCTCTTTAAAATAATAATCGCCTTCTGCTTGTTATCGTCCGTATCAGTGACCAACCCATACTGCATCCCCGGATGAACAATTAACCAGAACAAATCAAGAGCCAAACTGATTGTCGTTATCCCCAACTGCCTAGCTTTAAGTATCCAGAACTCATGGATACCCTCATCAAGACCTTTGCAGACCTCCTTCAAAAATATAAGCTGGGATTCAAATAAGGAGTCCCTTAAAGAGATCCTACCGTAGTCCTTAGTGTCCACCTGTAATGCTGTAATAAACTCCATAAATAGGTCTAACCACTTGGAACTATTACCATTTGTAGTTACAAGAATATTTTCCTGCGGGGGGGAGAGAGTTGGGGGGCTCCATCTCTCCTCAGTCAAAGACCCATCAACCTCTTTTAAACTGTTTTGGGTCTGGTCTATACCAATACCCTCTAATACAGGTAAACCTGCTGTACGGGCTTCCTGGTCAGCCTGGTATAGCTTAGCCTTATGTTCTTTTTCCTCAGCTAACCTCTTTAATCTCCACCGCCTCTTCTGATTACATGAGCGTGAGCATAGGAATTGCTTGGCTTGAGCAGCCTCAAAGTGGCACCCGCATTCCTGGCAGACCTTTAGCTGCATGTCGGTAAATGTTTACTGTGATTTAACATAAGATACATTCTGCGAAGCTCTTCCGGGTGGTTATTAATGTACATGAGGAGATTTATATCAAAGCACCTTGTGTTGCGCAATCACAACATCTAAATTATGGGCATGGGAAATCTAAGTAAATCTAAAGCGGGTGTCAAGGCTTCTTATGAGGGTGTGAGGATGAAAGCTATTTGGCTACCTGAATGCTTGGAGAGGGAGCTAAAGCTATATGCAGGGCAGAGACTAATGAGGTTAAGGGGGGAATGGGCTAATGAATTACGAGAGCTTGAAGAGTCAGACAGTGGAGAACAACGGGTGTTGGGATTGGTTGGGGACAGCCACTAAAGAGGGTTATGGAGTAATCTATTTCAACCGCAAAACCCACTTGGTAACCCGTACAATGTGGCTATTGGTTAATGGCCCTATCCCTGCCGGGTTATTCTGTTGCCATAAATGCGATAGGCCTATTTGTTGTAACCCTGCTCATTTGTTTTTGGGTACGGCTAAAGATAACACTCAAGACTGTATTGCTAAGGGGCGATACAAATCCAATCAATCCCCTATCCGGGTGCGCAAGCTAACTGCTGAACAGGTTAACTCTATCCGCGCGGCTGTGGGGTTGCAGCGGGATATCGCCTTGGCACATGGGGTTTCAGTTGCCTGCGTGTGCCTCATCCGGGCTGGGAAGCGGAAGCAGCTCACGCGATGATTTCCTTGTGGGCCGCATTCTATAATAAGGCCGGTCAGTAGTCAATCACTGACGTGACATTTTAATCACAATTCTAAACTATTTGAGGTTGAGTCTGTTCGTCCTGCGCCTGCGCGGGTGGCCATCTCCATCAAAAATACTCTGCGTCTTAGGGCGTTTGGACGGTTCTTTCCAGCCTGCCTTCTGGTCTTTTATGGAGTTAACACCTGCCTGAATATCCCAGAGGGTCTTAATAAGTTCCTCTACCTCGTTATGTGTGGCACGTTCCTTATAATAGGTTTTTGCTTCCCAATCACGGTAAATATTAACCGCATATAATATGTGTGCCATTTGTATATTCTAAACTTTCATGTTGATTATGTCCACATAATATATTATTGAATCCGTGTACAGAAAGATAACAACATGGTGACCTATGATGTGGTTGATGAAAACGGGCATATTAGGCTAACCGACCTGACCTCTGCTGAGGCTTATGCCCTGGCTGGGGACTATGAAAAGGTTGTAGGGAGGTTGAATCTAGGGCTATGAAAATGGAACGAGCTTTAAAGGCTCTAGTCGAAGAGCAAAATTATACCGTAGTATCTAAAACTGATTTCGTATTGGCGGCACAGATACTTAAGAACGGTTGGGCAGATTACTCATTTAATGAGGATGAAATCTGGCTTACTCCCACTCCTAAAGGTATAAGATACGCCCTTACCCTGGGTATTAAATACGATCCTGACTATCAGTCCAAGCAAATGGACAGGTGGCTTAAACTACATGACGAACTCTATTCTAAAAATGAGTAATGTTACTCAATCTAAACGCGGCGGTAAGCGTATCGGGGCCGGAAGACCTCCTATACACGATGAAGCGATGCCCTTGTTCTCTAAGCGCGTACCTTCCTTCCTCTTACCCTTGTTAAACGAATTCATCGAATCTGCCCTTAAAGTCAAAAACACCCTTGAATGGGATAACTGGTTGAATAACTGGAGGATTAAATGATGAATAATTATGCTAATGAATGTGTTGACACAATCAAAGTAACGGGCTAATCTTACTTATGGTTGCAATGACGCAATCGAGAGAAAGAGAAAAAGATGAATAAACAACACACACCTACCCCTTGGTCTGCTGGTTATATTGATCCAGACCTGCCAGGCGGCTTTATTGAGTCCGCCAATGGCAAGAACGTAGCTATCTACTATGCGGGGCCAGAGACTGCTGTTGGTGAAGAGGGTGAGGCCAACGCCGCCTTCATCGTCCGGGCCGCAAACAACCACGAAACCTTGCTAGCGGCTTGTAAGCATGCACTCGCAAAGTGCGTTGGCGAGCTAGAGCCGATTCGAGCCGCCATCGCCAAAGCGGAGGGCAAATAAATGGCCTCCATGCGTAAAGAACAAAACCCCTGGAAGCTCTTCTGGTTGCTTCTGCCTATGATGATTGGAGAGTAGAATGACTGACGAACAACTAACCTACATGGCCATAGGCTATCTCGTACTGGCGGGGGAAATCAAACTTGCCGATAACTACAATGCTAAACTGCAAGAGGCCGTTAAAAAACTCCGCGAGGAAGGCTTTAAACTCGATGGCGGATTTGTGGCGTGAAATATGCCACTCATAGCTGTTTAGAATGGACTGGACGCCATTACGACAAACATCACCAAATATCTTATATGGATTGCCACAACATCATTTACGGTGAACCTCTGCCCGTACCTCGGTAAACGTGTTTTCAACACAACTAACACTTGCATTTAACAATCATAAGGTGTATAAAGCATCATGGATAAAAAACAGTTCTACAAGAGTCTTGGAGCAGTCTTAAAAAAGATTCGCCGCGATATGGGTATATCTCAAGAAAAGGTTGGAGAAATGTGTGATGTTAGCTTTCAACAAATTCAGAAATATGAATCCGGGTTAAATGCTATTCCTCTCTATAAGCTTATACAGATTTGTGACTACGCCAATGTGCGGGTTGAGGCTGTTTTAAAGGAGGTTGTGGCATGAAAACCCTCGAAGAACTGCGGGATGAAACGGCTACTTTAATCACTCAGGCTGTGTATTCTGTCAGCACATTGCCTGACGATGATAGATGGCCTTCTGGGCAGATAAGTAACGCTATTGTTGCAGGTTTATGTGCCGCCGAAAAGCTTGGCTATGACGCCGGGCTCTCCCAAGGCTTTGTGGATGGCAGCAGGCTTGCTCAGCGGGAAGGGGAAAAGCGGGGGATAGAGCAGGTGGCGTTAGCATTAGGCCGTAGAGGGGAGGAGGTATGAACTTGCTTAAAACAATAACTGGCAACGATAACTGGGGAGAACTTTGGCAGCGTGGCAACGATGTGTCGGCGATGGAAGGGTATATTGAACAACTTATGTTTGAGTTTCGGCAAGACGATGTAACCGAGAGAAAACGCAAACTGGCGCGTATTTATGAGTGCCTGCTTTATCGGCCTATCAACAGGGATACTAAGTAGCCATGCCCAACAGAAAGCCGCAGGTGATGCTTACGGACGAGGATAAGCAGTGGGTTATTAATTGCATATCGGTATTCATGCAGTGTGCAGGTATCAACAATGGCGACCCTAAACAGGTTACTCATACCGCCAATGTTATGCTTAAAACACTAGCCAATTACCAATTCGAAGTGCGCGAAACCAAAAAGGGGAAAGCTAAATGAAACTGTTTGCATTAGTGGCCTACACCATAATGAATGGCCAGGTTACTTTAAGCCATACTGCGCCAGGTATCTACGGCTTCTACGCTACAAAGGCTGAATGTGAACAGTTGGCCTACCAATGGCAGCACCGTGAGCCGCAGAATAAGTACGCCTGCGAGCCTGTGTTTGTAACCAAGAAGGGGAAATAAAATGAGATTGTTTAAGAAAAAGGCCGAACCTAAAAAGGTTGAGGCAATCAAGGTTGAAAAGGTCGCCTCTATTTCGGCCAAGAGAATCATTACCATACCCCAACCTATTTGGGAACAAATAGTCTTGGATTATCTCATGAAAGAGGGACAAATTTCTAAAGGTCAGAAGCCTAATTATATTAAACTTCCTTATATTCCCGTAGGAGGTGTTTTGTATGCAAAACTTGATTTAATCGTAGAAGTGGAGGACTAACATGCCAAAACCGACGCGGACACTGGAACGGATTAGCTTGCCGGGAGGGTGGTATTTTGAAGCTGTGGGCAATAAATACCACCTGCAACACGACAGATGGGGCAGCACTACTGTGCGAAGTGGCTTGTGGTGTGACGGTGATGCCGAGAGTTTTGCATCAGCGATGAATGGCCAACACTACGGCACGTCACGAATTACTGACCCGGTATTTCAGACTGCACAGAAGGAATTAAACCGAATTCATGCCACTCAAGTTGCCGCCCTGCAAAGCCCTGCGTCAAAAATCCCAGTGGTTACAATAAACGGCATTTCAAGCTCGATGCCAGACACAGAATACAGCCGGTATAGTTTTCCTGATGGTGTAAGCCATGAGGCAGGCGCGGATTATTTTACCTTACCTAGATTTGTTATGGCCGAAATCTTAGAACTGCGTGAACTTAAACGTAAACTGCAAAGCCCTGCGGGGGAGTGGCGGCCAATAGCAACGGCTCCGAAGGATGGGCGAAAGCTTTTGCTATGGCCTACGGATGGTTCTCACCACCGGAATTGTGAGCCGCAATCTACCATTGGTTATTGGACTGAACACGCGCCGGGTACGAAGTATGCCGGTAAGGGTTTTTGGATGGGTTGGAACAAATGCAAAAATCCCACCCACTGGCTCCCTTTGCCCCCGGCCCCAACCCAAAAGAAAGATAAGTAAAATGCTCGCCTATCACAGTGACCCGAAAGTAAAAGCCAAGTACGTCAACCGTATTAAGGCCCACATCAAAGCCGATGATATCCAGCATGGCTTTTACTGGAGAAACGGAAAAGGTTGTGCAGTTGGTTGCACCATCGAAGGCTCCGACCACTCGGCTTATGAGCGTGAGATCGGCATTCCTGAATGGCTTGCGCGGGTAGAAGATACTCTATTTGAGGGCATGAATAACAAAAAGGCGCGCACTTGGCCAAAAGTGTTTCTAGAAGCCATCAAGCCTGGGATGGATTTGGAATCTTTGAAAGCGCCATTTATGTTGTTGGTTTTGCGTAATTCCTTGGCCATCCAGGAGGATAACACAAAATTTGATGCCGCCAAAAACCCCGAAGTAGTGAAAGTAATTGAAGAAGCCAAAAAGGTTCTCAAGGTGTGCATTGATCTGTGGAAAAAAGGCGAACCCGCCTGGAGCGCCGCCTGGAGCGCCGCCGAGAGCGCCGCCTGGAGCGCCTGGAGCGCCGCCGAGAGCGCCGCCTGGAGCGCCGCCGAGAGCGCCGCCTGGAGCGCCGCCGAGAGCGCCGCCAGGAGCGCCGCCGAGAGCGCCGCCTGGAGCGCCGAGAGCGCCGCCTGGAGCGCCGCCGAGAGCGCCGCCTGGAGCGCCGAGAGCGCCGCCTGGATCGCCGAGAGCGCCGCCAGGAGCGCCGCCTGGAGCGCCGAGAGCGCCGCCTGGAGCGCCAGGAGCGCCGCCTGGAGCGCCGAGAGCGCCGCCTGGAGCGCCGCCTGGAGCGCCGAGAGCGCCGCCTGGAGCGCCGAGAGCGCCGCCAGGAGCGCCGCCTGGAGCGCCGAGAGCGCCGCCTGGAGCGCCGCCTGGAGCGCCGAGAGCGCCGCCGAGAGCGCCGCCTGGAGCGCCGCCTGGAGCGCCGAGAGCGCCGCCTTCGACTATTACGCCGACGAACTGCTCAAGCTTATAAAGGCTTGCCCGGCCCCAACTGGGGAGGGGTGAGATGAAAATAACCCACATTAGCTTCGGCGGCCCGGAACGAATAATTGAGATTGGCGGGAAGGATTATCACTTTGAGATGCATCCACACTTAGGCCCGATGCCAATTCACGAGAAGTCCAAGAACGAGAGGAAGCTTTCGCACAATCACTTCTTTTGGCATGCCGTGAGTATTTGGGCGCAACAGGGCGAAAAGCTACTACCTGACGGAAAGTGCGATTGGCATTGTGATGTGTCCGAGTACAAGGCCGAACAACGCCTCATCAAAAAACTAACAAAGCCCAACCAATGGAAGCCCGCAATGAAATGAGCTTGGATAAACAAACGCTGCTGCCGTGCCCGTTCTGCGGCGATATAGAAAGCCTTGATGCTGCCGAGGCGCTTGGCCAACATATCGATGGATGCCCAACGATTGCTGCGGGATGTGAAAACTGCGGCGCTGTCGGCCCTAGCGTGTCTTACACAGGCGGCAAACAAATACCCATCCCCACACCTGACGAGCTTCTAGAGCGGAGCGCCCAAAGATGGAACGCCCGCCCCGCCAGCCCGGTAACGCGCAGCGCGGAAGCCTTGCGGTACGCAGAAAAGGCATTCGTATTAATCAAAAACCTTGCCAATGACGAGCATATGTCAAAGGCCCGTAACCTGGCACTCGTATGGCTATCATTATACGAAGATATTGAACAGCTCGAAGCCAGCCAGCCTATCGAGGCCGACGATAAAGTGCGGGCGCTGGCCTCTAAAATGCTTTGCATGGCCAAGAAGGCTATTGATGATGCTAACGGCGAAGATTTGGTTGTTATCACAAGCAGGCAATTTCAGGCATTCTCAAGCCAGCCTCAGCCGCAGAGTGATGAGGGGCTGCGGTATCAGTTTGAATGTTTGCGGCGGGTACTCGACCCTGAGACTCTTACTGCTTTGCAGCGCTATCCCATGGATGTGTCTGTTGCCCATGCTGTTGAGGCTATCATTTCTCAGGCCCTATCCCGCCAAGCCCCTGTACCGACAACCAATGGAGGGAAAGGGTGATGTGGTGGCTGCTTGGAATTCTAGCAGTATGCGTTGTGCTTATTGTTTGGGACATTTTATCATATCAATACAATGACGGAAAAAGATGGTGAAGAATTTAGAAAATCAAGGTTTTGCCCCTGTACCGACGAGCGGTGCGGCGGAAGTGGCGCGGGAGATTTGGGGGCTCATTGATAGCCTGACCCCGCACACAAAAATGCTTTCTATCAATGGGCAAAGCGCCGAGCAGTTTCAGGCGAAAGCCGCCGCCATCATTCAGCAATACGGCGATGCTCGATGTGTAGAAGGCCGACGCGACCAAGAACAATTTCACCTTGAGGAAATGGCCAGCCAACCCCCAGCCGCAGATGGTAAGTTGGAGAAGCTGCGACGTAGAGCGTTTGAAGGCATTGAGCCCATGCACTATGAGGCTCTTTGCTTCACCGAGGCAGAGAATGGCGCTGTGGGATTTTGGGGTGTCGTTGAAACACAAGAGCAGTGGAATAAGGCTGCGCGTGAATGCGCTTTTTGGGTTAAGGCTGATGACTTAGAAGTCGCCCTAGCCCAACCGGCTAGCGACAAAAACCAATAAAAGACAACGTGATGATAAAACTAAATGAATACCAAGCAGAGTTTTTGTTAGAGCTTTTTGGTGGTGATGATGAAAGCCAGATTTGCGTAGGTGAACTTGCCGGTCACTCGGGGCACGGCCTTTACGCTTGGTTTGAAGAATACCCCGAAGAAGGTTGCACATTTTTACCGGAGGCTGCCCAACCGGCCAGCGGGGGTGGGGAGTAATGGGTGGCGTCAAAGTGGTGGACCGTCTATTTCTCACGAGTGATGAGAGGCGTGAACGTAAAAAGAAGATGGCCAGAGATAGATCAGCTAAACGCTATCATCAACGCTACGGACAATATCCGTCCCGCGCAGAATTAGACAGAGATAACCAAGTGCTACGCATTTTGGTTGGTGAACTCGCTAATACCTTAGAGCTTTGTCTCACTGCTACCGGAATAAGTAGCTACACCAGAGCCGAGATACAGCGCGTATTAGACCGCGTAAACGCACGCGTTCCGGCACCTCACACTTCTATCCGGGGTGGCCAATGATGCAAGTCAAGCACGGCACTACCCGCATTGTTTTTCTTGTGGGTCGGTTGGCTTTCAAACTGCCCACTGTTACAAGCTATCGCCTATTCCTTCATGGTTTATTGGCCAACATGCAAGAGGCGCAATGGTGGCAAAATTTGCGCGAACCAAAGGCCCAGCGTCTGATGTGTCCGGTGAAACTCTATATTCCGGGCGGCTTCCTCATAGTGATGCCACGGTGCAAACCTATCAGCCGAAAGACATTTTTTAATTGCCGTCCCCTCAATCGAGAGTTCAAGAACGCTGGTATACCTGTTGAGAACAAGCTCGATAGTTTCGGGCGTTATAAGAAAAACATTGTAGCCGTTGATTATGGGAGTAGCCAATGATGCCCGAACTGAAACCAAAACCTTGCCCCGTCTGCAACCGCCAGCCGGACGTTGACCTGTGCGACCCTTGGAAGAAACAGTGGGGGCCTCAGCCTTGGTATGCTGGGTGCTACAGTAATAACCCAAAAGAGCACTACATCGGCGGCAATGGCGACACGCGGAAAGAAGCTATCGCCGTTTGGGAGGCCGAGAGAAACAAATACATAGCTGACAGGACGGTGAATGCATGAACCGGCCCGAAAGGCAGCTACGCAGTCTAGGGGAACGTGTGTTCGCAAAAGACTTAGGCGCATGGGGAGAAATTACAAATATTATTGGGGATTTATATGTTTTGAAGCTGGACGGCGATAGGTGGGCCACGGTGCCAGAAGAACAAGTTTATGAAAGAGATTTAGATGCAGCCCGTAATTGATGCAATCACTAACGCTTGCCAGTTAATTTCAGGATGGCGTCTTGGCCCTGACTTTCAAAAACTGCTTTGGGCTGATGCTGATGAGGAGCCTGTGACCGAGGCAGCACTCGCGGTAAAGGACGGTGAGCGGTGACAAACTATCTGACTTGCTATAATTGCGCGTTTATTGAGCCGATAACTGATGAAACGGCATTTGTAGGCTGTCCGATTTGTGGCCGCGAAAGATATGCGGTTAACGAAGAAGGCAACGCGGTATATTGTTTAAGCCAACAAGACGACCCAACTGATTGGGCTTCACCCGCCCACAACAAAGGAGAGACGGAATGACATTAGACCGCGAGGACAAAGAATGGATTATTGGCGCCATTGAACTATTTTTATTGCGCCTAAATGGTGAGGGACATGATTATGGTGCTGTTTCAAATACGGCTACTGATTTACATTTTAGAACCCATGAGATTGATCAGCGTATGAAGGATAAAAAAGATGCCTAACCCCACGCGCGGTGCTAAACAGGTGGCGAGAGAAATTATAGATCATTTCCATAAGCTTGAGAAACAGATCTATAGCCACCCCAGCGGCAGGAGAGAAGTAGTTGAAACCTGCATACGGTACACGAATGATGAAAAGAACCTCTAAGGGTGGCCTTAACCGTGCTTTGATATTATCTCCCGAGAGACGGAAAGAAATAGCCAAGTTAGGGGCTGCGGCTAGAGTTCGTAGCCTAACCTCCCCAAAACCCGCCTTAACCTCAACTGCTCCTTTATGCTCAACCCCTCAAGCATAAATAAACCTGGCTCAAAGTCTATCTGTCGCCAAAATCTCAAAAGCATCTCTTTCTGGGTCGAATATTTCTTCTCAAAACTCCTCTGTCCTCTATGAAATTCCAGGTGTCTCCTCCGGCTCAAAGGTATCACAAACCAGTCGAAGGTCTTTAACCCCTTCCCGCTCTCAAAGAAATTTCCAAGACAATGGTGGGGGTCAACTGCCATCCCATCCCCCGTCATATCGCGCAGGCCGGTTTTGAGTTCACTTTTGAACCACTCATAGTACACT
>Ga0307516_10003435_pt1 | contig 20328 bp, 21 predicted proteins | sample 19_EM_MG_FD_203310 | JGI IMG/M metagenome (GOLD analysis project Ga0307516, IMG submission 203310) | Populus trichocarpa ectomycorrhiza microbial communities from riparian zone in the Pacific Northwest, United States - 19_EM | ecosystem: Host-associated > Plants > Roots > Unclassified | place...
GGGGCGCCTCCTCCGTCTCGTGGCGTCAGGGGACCAACGCCTGGCGCCGATTGAACGCCAACAGGATCAAGCTGAACATGACGAGGATCACACCCACGATCATCTTCAGTTCGGCATCGGTCGCCGTCTTCGGCAGCTGGACCATGTCGGGCGCGGCCGTGACCGGAGCTGCCGGGCGTTTCAATGCCGCGACCTGAACCCTGGCCTCGGGCGCATCGGCGCGCCGTTCGGCTGGCTTTGCCGGCGGCTGCGGGCGCTCACCGAATACCTTGGCGAAATCCCAGCCGGCCGGCAGGTTGATAGGCAGTTCCGAGACCTTCAGCGGTTCGCCCTCGGGTCGGCTCGGCGTCTTGTCGACCGCGACCAGGCTGGTCAGCCGCGTCACCAGCTGATGCTCCAGCGCCAGCGCGAGGATGGTTTTGTCGGCTTCTTCAGGTGCAGCCTGCCGCGTGGTGCGCGCGACTTCGGCGTCGGCGATCTTGCGGCGCGCCCACAGTTTCGACAGGCCTTTGCCTTCGGCGGCATTCGCCAGCGGAAGCGTTACGACCCAGGGACGGTCGCCGATCCGGCCCTTGATTTCGACCGAGCCCGCGAGCTTGTCGAGCTTGGCGGCCAGTATCAGCGGCTCGTCACGGTAGAGGTCCGGGATCGCTGAAGGCGTGATGTCGGCCGTGGCATCGGAGAACTTTGCGGTGAGATTGGTCACCGCGGGATTCTCCAGCTTGGCAAAAAGGCCACGCATGCGCTCCTCAACCTGCTCGACCGAGCCGATATGGGTGAAGGTACCGCGGCCGAGTTCGGCGGCGCGCGTCATCAGATAGGTGTTCGGGGCCGAGCCGATGCCGACCATGAAGATGCGCGAGCGGCCACGCAGCGCGCTGATGGTTTCGAACAATTCCTGTTCATTGCCGATCGCGCCGTCGGTCAGGAACACGACCTGGCGGACGTGATTGGCATCGTCGCCGGACTTGTCGCTGAGCGCCGCGCGCATCGCCGGCACCATCTCGGTGCCGCCATTGGCTTGCAGCGCGCCGACGAACGAGGTGGCCTGGCCGAGATGCTCGCGGTCGGCGGGCACCGGTGTCGGGAACAGCACGTCCATGGTGTGATCGAAGCGGATCACGTTGAAACGATCGCCGGGTTGCAGGCGGCCGAGCGCGTAGATCAGGCTGGCCTTGGCCTGGATGATCGAGACCCCGCCCATCGAGCCGGAATTGTCGATCACGAAGATCACCTCGCGCGGCAGCGCCTTCTTCTCGGCCTGCTCGACCGAAGGCGGCGTGACGAAGGCGAGCAGATAGTCGCTGTCGCCGACATGTTCGCGGAACAGGCCGACCGATGGCGCCTTCTCCGCCGCAGGCTTCCAGGTCAGCTCGAAATCGCGATCGGCCGGCACCACGCCTTCGGCAAGCCGGATGATGCGCGTGCTCGCGTCGGGGCTTTCGGTCTTGATCGCATGATGATGGCTCTTGACCTCGCTGAGCAGGAAGCCGGCCTGTAGCCGCACTGTGATGCTGGTCGGATTGACCGGCGCGTTGGTCGTGGGGTCGAGCACCTCAGGCGAGATACGGTCGCGGTCCGGCACCGGATCGGACTTGCTGGCGCCCCAGCCGCCGCCATCGGGCCGGAAATCGACGCTCTGCACCACCGGTGCTGGATTGTAGCGCGGTCCGATCACCATCGGCAGCCGCAACGAGAATTCGTTTCCTGTTTGCTGCACCGGCTCTTGATATTCGATCTGCACCAGCACGGTTTCGCCGGGGCCGATATTGGCGACCGAATTGGTGAAGATGTTCGGCCGCTCCTGCTCGGTCAGCGCCGCCTTCCGGCCGTTCCGCGCGGCCTGTTCATAGATCATGCGGGCCTGTTGCCGTTCCTTGATGTCGCCGACGATGACGCGATCGCCGACCACCATTTTCAGCGTATCGACCGCGCCGCCCGACGGCAGCGGATAGACGTAAACCGCTTCGACCCAGTTCTGGGTCGGGTTGCGGAAGATCTGGGTGACGCGGGCGCGGACCGTGGGGCCGGAGACGGTGAGGTCGACATCGATGCCGAGCCGCGTGGCGTCGGCGTAACCATCGTCGGTCTTCAGCAGCAGCGAGCCGGAACGGGCGTCGCCGGGCTTGACGAAGGCTGCTTGCCGGCCTTCGGCCGACCAGCCGGGCTCGAAGCTCAGAAATAATGCCGCAAATCCAATCAGGAGCGCGGCGACGCTTTCGACGGCGAAGAATAATATTACGCGCATTTTTCGCGACAGGCGCGATTGCCTGACGGTCTCTATCTCACCGCAAATCGTCATTTCCTTCACTCCCGTGCGACGTGTTCGTCGTCCGGGAAATCTCCGGCAACGCCGCGTGTGGCGCGAGCGGAACGATTGGCATTGTTCAGCCACCGGCCAGCCGGGGAGCGCCACCGCGGCGGCGGTTTTGTGCGGTTTTGTGATGGATTGTGCGTCTGCTAGACTGCCCCAGCATGATCCCGAAAAGTGGACGCCGGTTTTCGGATCAGATCATGCCCAAGGGGTCGAACAGGGGTGCCGATGGCGACGCCGGACAAGCAGCTTTCCGCCGAGCAAAGCCGGCAGATTGCCGAGACCATCCGTGAGGAAATCGCGCGCCGCCGCATCTCGCGGCAATCGCTGGCTGAGCTCGCCAAGCTCAGCCTTTCGACGCTGGAGAAAGTGCTCGGCGGTCGCCGCCCGTTCACGCTCGCCACCACCGTGCGGCTCGAGCAGGCGCTCGGCGTGCCCTTGCGCAAGGCGCCGGCCATGCCCGTGCCGGCCGCGCCGGTCAACGGCGATATCGCACCGGATGATCTGGGAGCCTATTCGCGCCGTGCGGTGGCGTGGATCGAAGGCACCTTTGTGACGATACGGCCATCGTTCGGCGACAAGGATGCGATCTTCGCCTACCGCACCGACATCAGTTGGGACGACGCGGCGTCGTCGCTGGTGTTTCACGAGGGCGACCGGCTGGATGCGGCGTTCACCCAGTTCGGCGAAGTGGCGGTGCCGCACCAGTCCGGCCACATCTATCTCGTCACCAACCGGCACGGCCAGCATCGCCTGATCACGGTGGCGCGGCCGGCGATCTCGGGGGAAATGTACGGCATCATCACGACTTTGCTGCAAGGACGCGGTTCGCTGCTGACGCCGATCGCCGCACCCATCGCCTATGTGCCGATCAAGGTGATCCCAAATCCGAGTTTTGGGCGAATTTCGTCCGATAATGTCAATTATGCGCTGTATCGCGAGCATTTGCGGCGGACGATCGACGAGCCGTTTGCCATGTTCTTGCCGGGCTAGAGCCGGTTGTTTTGACGCCCCTTGCAATTCCCGCGCAAAGGCCTATATCACGTGAATTCGAATTGTCGTTTGCCTTGTAGACTACGCCGACACCGGCCCATCCCCAAGACATCGTTGAAATCGGATCAAGCCTGCGCGGAGGTCGTGCAGGCAAAGCGCATTTGCGCATCTTGGAGATAGTTACATGGCTACCGGAACAGTTAAGTGGTTTAACGCGACCAAGGGCTTCGGCTTCATTCAGCCCGACGCTGGTGGAACGGACATTTTCGTTCACATCTCGGCCGTCGAGCGTGCAGGTCTGAGCTCGCTCAACGAAGGTCAGAAGATCTCGTTCGAAGCAAAGACCGACACGATGCGCGGCAAGACCAGCGCTGAGAACCTTCGCGTCGACTAAAGTTTGAGGTCGCCGATTCTGGATTACCACGGACGTACTGGGATCCTCTGATCGGCCTCTGATACGGGAGCCCGCTGGCCACAAGCCTGCGGGCTTTTTGTCGTTCGTCACGACGTAACGGCCTGCGTGTCGGTCGGTTTCTCCGCGCTGAAAGTCTTTCGCAGCGTCGGCTTGTGGGTCTTTCCGGTCGCGTTGCGCGGCAGCGCATCGACGAACTCGATTTGGCGCGGACATTTGAAGCGCGCCAGATTGGCCGGGCAATGCGCGTGGATCTCTTCCGCGCTCAACATATGGCCCGGCTTCGCCGCCACGATCGGCATGCCGACCTCGCCCCATTGCTCGCTTGGTATGCCGATGACGGCAGCTTCGGCGACTGCCGCGAGCTGATGCAACACGCTCTCGACCTCGGTCGGATAGACGTTCTCGCCGCCGGATATGTACATGATGCCGTAACTGGATCGGCTTCCACGGGAATGTGTGGCCCGCAAACAACAATCGTCGGCGGCGTTCAGGCCGGGGTAGATCGAGCAATTGCGGTTCGATTAACGAATCAACTAGACCGTTAACGGGGCTGGGAAGCGGAGAGTAGTATGAGAGTCGCTTCCTTAGAAAGTGTATTGACGGCGGCCACGCTGGTGTCGGCCATCGTTGTCGTGCTGTGGGGAATCAAGATTTTCTACGGCGCGTGAACAGGCAGGGAGCTTGCGTCGAACAAGAGACCTCTGGTCAAGAAGAGGTTCGCGACAATGGCATCAACTTCCGCGGCGGCGGAAGCCTTCTGTTCCAATTGCCGAAGAGTTTGCCGATAAATTCGTTCTTTCAGCGCATCGTCTTTTCATGCATTTTAGCTATTATCTGATGATCGCAGCGCTCACACTCGTTGGTGTCGAGGTCATTTACGCGCTCTATCAGTTGGCCGCCTTCGTTCTCTAAAGTCCCGCGGGTCTGCTGTTTTCATCCTATGTCGAATTTTCCTCGCGCGTGGGGTTGTTGAGCGAAGATTCCGGTGAGCATGATTGCGCTGCAGTTGGCACGGAATAGCGGATTACGCGTTCCGCCTTTGCCCATTGAGCGACGGCGGACAAGTCGGCTCAAATCCGCCTTACGAGCTACTTTCCAACGAAGAAGAAATCCTCTTTGCCGGGCAATGAGCCATAGGTGTACGGCTCCTGACGGCCGGCGGTCGCTTCCATTACATCGTCGCGCACGAGGCGAAATATTTTATTGATCTCCACGCCCGGCGTTGCGATGCGTTGAACCATCGCAACGGCGAACGGCGAATTGCCGCCCTCGCCGTCCAGCGCCGTCTGGCCGTGCTTGGCCGCGAACACCACGAGTGACGCGCCCTGGACCTTGACCTCGCCGAGGCCGCGGCCGATCGAGCGCGTACCGACATTCCCGCCGGCCGTCGAAACAGCCGCCGCATCCGGCGCCACCGTCTTTCGCATCGGCGGCATGAACGGATTATCGCGACAGGCGTCGAGCAGGACCAGCTTGAGTTTCATGGCGCCTTCGAGCGAGGCTAACACCTGATCGAGCGGAACCGCCTCGAACTGTATGTCGCGGTCGGCGGCGAGTTTCGCATCAACAGGGATCAGATAGTTCTGGCCGTTCACCTCGATGCCGTGGCCGGCGTAATACACCACTGCCCAGTCCGCCTTCTCGGCTTCATTGGTGAAATTGCGCAACGCGTCAACCAGCTTTTCACGGGTCGTGTCAGCGGCGAGCGTCACCGTCTCGAAGCCGACGTTGCGCAATGATGCCGCGATCGCTTCGGCGTCCTTCTGCGGATTGGTTAGCGCTGGCACATTCTTGTAGGCGGAATTGCCGATCACGAGCGCGACGCGGCGGCTTTGCGATATTGCGGACTTGGCTGTGGACGCCGCGAGAGAAGGCGTCGGAATTGAAGTTTGATTTGCAACTTTTCGCGGCGCGGCCGGGATCGATGGTTGTTCGATCCCGGAATCGAGCGCGGCCAGTCGGGCTCGCGCCGTATCCTGCGCGGATTTGTTCGAGTCATTGATGAACGTGGGTTTTTGTAGCGCAATTTCGAACTCTGCACGCGCCCGCACGGGATCATTCAATCTTTCATAGGTGAGCCCTCGCCCTATATAGGCCGACGCAAACGCGCCTGCATAGCGTAACGCCTCGGTATAGTCGGCAAGCGCCCGGTCAAATTCGCCTCGGTAGCGCCAGACGTCGCCGCGGTACGTCAAAATCAGCGCCATCGGACTTTGGCGAGCCGGTGTATTCGGTGGAATGATCGCGACGGCTTTATCCAGGTCAGCGATTGCCGCGTCGAGATCCCCCAAGAGCCGCCACAGCTCGGCGCGAAGTGCATACGGACGCGGTTCGTTCGGCGCCCGCCGTATCGCCTGATCGAGATCGTCTTTCGCCTTGGTATACTCTCCCTTTTCCCGCCAGGCGTTGCTTCGATTATTGAATGACTTCCACAGCGAAGGATCAAGCTGGATCGCCTTCGTGAGATCGGCGATGGCGCGATCAAAGTTTTCCTTTCGAGACCATGCGTCCCGCGGTTCAACCAGCCTGCCGCAACTTCCGGATTGAGCTGGACTGCCATGTCGTAATCGGCAAGCGCACGATCGTAATCGCCTTTGGCCATGAAAGCGCCGGCACGGTTGTTGTAGGCGCCTCCCCATGCAGCCTTGTCCTTGCCGCGATGTAAAATCGCGGTGCAGGCCTCGATCCTCCGGCCTGGATCGGGGCTGTCACAATCCCTGAGATCAATGCCCCACGCGGGGAGCACGCTCAGGCACGCGAGAGCAGCCGACGCCGCGGCCAACTTTCGATATCGCGTCGTCGTTCGCATTGTCTCAAACTACTCGTTTGACGTCACGGTTCCGACCGAAATGTGGTGATTTACCACGAGATTCAAATCGAAAACGCGGCCGGCGAAGATTTAGATCTGTAGGGCAGATTGGATCCCAACTCCAATCCACCCCAAGAAACCAAAATTTGTCTACTCGATCACCTCGTCCGCCCGCGCCAGGAGCGTCGCAGGCACGATGAGGCCTAGCGCCTTCGCAGTCTTGAGGTTGATGATGAGTTCATATTGGGTTGGTTCCTGTACCGGCAGATCGCGAGGTTTCTCCCCTCGCAAGATGCGATCGGCATAGGGCGCGGCCTGCCGCATCAGGCTGTCGAAATTGGAACCGTAGGACACCAGGCCGCCGGCGGCCGTGAAGATGCGAAGCGGACACACGGTCGGCAGGCGGCCATTGATCGCGAGGTCGAAAATCGTCCGACGATGCAGAGCCGTGAAAGCATCGGGCATGATCATGAGCGCGCGGCCCGGCGCGCCTGCAGCCGCCTGAATCGCGTTTTCGATGGCCTCCTTGCCGGTGACCGGTGCGTGAACGAGCGTGATCGCCAGTTGAGGCGCCACCGTTTCCATGACCGGGAGGAATATTCTGGAGGGCGCCGTGTCCGGATTGTAGATGACGACAACGCGATCGGTAGAAGGCGCAATTTCCTTGAGTAGCTGCAACCATTTTCCGGCAATCGCGGCGTTGAAGCTGGTAAAACCGGTAATGTTGCCTTGTGGGCTCGACAGGTTCGTGACGATGCCGTCGGCGACCGGATCGGCGAGGCCTGCGAAAACGATCGGTATGGTTTCGGTGGCCTGCTTGAGCGAACGCGCCGGTTGCGTATTCATGGCCAGTATCAGATCCGGCGCAAGGCCAACCAGTTCGGTGGCGTAGGCTTTTGTCCGCGCTGCATCGCCGGCGCCCCAGCGAACGTCAAAGCGAATGTTGCGGCCTTCGACCCAGTTCAGGTCTTGAAGGCCGCGGCGAAAGGCCTGGAGGCGCTTCTGCCCGTCGGCATCATCCGCTGTGCCCATCAATATCCCGACACGCTTTTGCCCGGCCGGCTGCTGCGCCTGCACGGCCAGCGGCCACGCGGCCGCGCCTCCGACGAGAGCCATGAAAGCGCGTCGTTTCATTTGATTATCCCGAGCCCAACAGGACCATCGTCTGTTCTTTGTCGGTAAACGGCCAGGTGCATATCGGACTCACGCGCAGCAAATTGCATGGCTATTCGATCACTTGGTCCGCGCGAGCAACCAGCGTCGGCGGAACGGTGAGACCGAGCGCCTGTGCGGCCCGCAGGTTAATGACGAGCTCAAGTTTAATTGGCTGCTCAACAGGCAAATCGGTGGGTTTGGTACCCTTGAGAATCTTGTCCACGTAGCTCGCGGCGCGCCGAAATAAATCAGCCAGGCTTGGTCCGTAGGACATGAGGCCGCCTGCATCGACAAGCTCCCTGAATGTGTAAACGACCGGTAGCCGGTTTTTGGCCGCGAGGTCGACGAGGCGGCTTCGCTCACCGAGCAGCATGCCGCTGACGAGCACAATCACCGTATCGGCACGCGCGTCGGTGATCTCCGAAAAGGCCCCGTCGATGTCGGCGGGGCCGCGCGCCTCGACCAATTGAAGCTGAATCCCGAGTACCCGTGCGGCGACTTCCGCTGCTTTCAGCATCTCCTTTTCCGTGCGCTCGCCGAAGGCACCTGGCTGCCAGAGCACCGCGACCCGACTGACCCCCGCGACGGCCTGCGTGAGATATTCAAGGCATTTGCCGACCAGGTCCGCGTTGAGGTTGGACAGCCCCGTGACATTGCCACCCGGTCGGGCGAGGCTGGCGACCAACCCGGATGCAACCGGATCGGGAACCGTTGCGAAGACGATGGGAACGACCGTGCTCACTTGTTTAGCGGCCAAAGCCGCAGCCGTGCTCGAGGCCACAATGACATCTACCTTGAGCGCAACCAGTTCGGCCGCCAGGGCCGGGAGCGGTTCGAGCTTGCCCTGGGCATCCCGGTATTCGATCAAGAGGTTACGTCCCTCGACGTAACCGAGGTCGCGCAGTCCTTGACGGAACGCTTCGACCGGGCCCTGGTTGCCAAGATTGCTCGCAAGGTAGCCTATTCTGGCAATCTTGCCCGGCTGCTGGGCGTCGGCGGCGAACGGCCACGCGACAACCGACGCTCCGACCGCCAGTGTCATGAAATCACGGCGCCGCATGAAGCTGTCGATAGGCGACATCACTCGATCACCTCGTCGGCGCGGGCCAGCAGCGCCAGGGGCAACTCGATGCCGCTTGCCTTCGCCGCCTTCAGGTTGACGATCAACTGGAACTTGCTGGGCAGATAAAATGGAATGTCGGCCGCCTTGGCGCCGTCGAATATCTGATGCACGTCGCTGGCCATTCGCTCGGCGAGTTCACCGAGATCGGGCGCGAAGGCCATCAGCCCGCCCTGTTCGACATAATCGCGGTAGGGATAGATCGCCGGGATGCGGCTGCTTGCCGCCAGTTCGATCAGCAAGGCACGGAACGCAAGGAAACTGCCGCTGCCGTCGAGCAGGATCGCGTCCGTGTGCTGGTCCGTCATCCCGGCAAAGTTTTGGCGCAGTTGCGCCTCATCGACCTGCGGAAGGAAAAGCTCGGTCAGCGCAACTCCCAGCCGCCGCGCTGCCTCGTGATACGATTCGCCACCGACGCCGTCCGGGCGACTGTTCGAAAGCAGGTAGGCGACCTTTGCCGCCGAAGGTATCGCCTCCTTCAAGATTTGAAGCCGCTTGGCAATGATTTCGGTGCCGGCTTCGACGCTGACCCCGGTGAGGTTGCCTCCTGGGTGCGCCAGACTCCCGATCAGACCACTCGCGATCGGATCGCTGGTGATCCCGACGATCGGTATTGTGGCGGTAGTCGCCAGGAAGATTTTGACAAGCGGATTCAGGTTCGAAACGATGACGTCGGGTTTGCGATCCACCACCTCGGCGGTGAGTGCGGCAAAGCGGTCGGAGCTGCCTTCGGCCGAATAGCGTTCGACAACGAGGTTGGTGCCCTCGCTATGACCGAGCCGCTCCAGCGTCTCATAGAACCGCCGTACCCAGAACGGCCCGGCTGCCTTGGTGAGCTTGTCAGCCGGAATCCCGGAATGAACGAAGGCAAGACGATGCTGCTTCCGCGGCTGCTGCGCCGACGCGACGAGCGGCAATGCGGCAGCACCGCCCATAATCGCGATGAATTCGCGCCGCTTCACTCGATCACATCGTCGGCGCGGGTCAGCACTGCGGAAGGGATGCTGAGGTCGAGCGCTTTGGCGATCTTCTGGTTGACGGCGAATTCGAACACGATCGGCTGCTCGATTGGAATATCACCTGGCGCGACCCCGCGAAATATCTGGGCAATCTGGTCGGCCATGCGCTTGCGCAGCGCGGTGCGGCTGGGGCCATATCCGATCAGACACCCCGCGTGCGCCATTTCCGCCCATTCGCACACCGTTGGCAGCCGGCCTTCGAGTGCGAGAGCTGCCAGCTGTTTGCCATCCCGTTGAAACTGCGGGGTCGCGCCGATGACCAATGCCTGCGCACCTTGCGCCCGCATCGCGGCGAACGCGGCCGCGTACTCGCTCGGCGCGGCGGCCGGAAATACCAGTAATTCGATGCCAAGCCCTGCCGCCGCCTTCCGCAACGCGGTTTCGTTTGCTCCATTCCTGGCCGGGACCAGCGCCGCAACGCGTCGGCGATCGGGCGCCGTCTCCAGCAAGAGCGAAAGCCGCTTGGCTTCAAGTTCGCCGATCAGGATCACGACGCCGGTAACATTGCCTCCAGGCCGCGCGTAACTCGCGGCGAGACCAAGTTCAATCGGGTCGAAACCGAACGTGACGACCGGCACGGTGCGTGTGGCCGCGCCAGCGGGCCCGATGGCGGGGCCAACGGCAACGACGGCGTCCGGTTGGCCGGCGAGCAACTCGCCCATCAGGCCCGGCAGCGCATCCAACTCGCCGACACGCCCGTCGAAGACAAGATTGCGGCCTTCGACGAAGCCAAGTCTTGCCAGTTCCGGCAACGTTATCTGGCGGGTGAAGGTTTCGGAGTCCGCCGAGTTCGAAATATGCCCGAGGCGGTAAATGCGATTGGCCGTCTGGGCCAGCGCCGGCATCGTGCCCGCGACCAGCGGCCACGCCGCCATACCGCCAAATCCCGTGAGGAAATCACGCCGCCGCATCGTTCGACCCCGTCACCAGTTCCCGGCCAGCGTTACCCGTGCCCCCGATCGCGTATCCGGTCAACATGCCTTCGCAGCATATGGCAGGGCCACATACCACACGGCTGTCTAAAACCGGTCATTTGCGAAGGGCCGTGGCGCATCGCTCCCGTTCAGTTTTTGCGCTAGGTCTAATTCTACGTAAGGTAGAAAGTCGGCTACCGGACAGAGCGTTAGATAGAAGTGGTCTTGACCAGCCTTGCTAAATAGGTCCGACCTAATACTCTCGCTTCCATTATGTCTGATACGGCTTTCAAACGAATCATTGTTACGGTTATTGCGCTGATGTCGCTTTTGCTATGGCGGCTTCACGAAGAGCGGCCGGAGGATTGCCTGGAAAAATGCACGACGGACATCTCAGCGAAGCGCCGGTAAGACCATTTCCAACCTGACTAACGGGCCTCCAGGCCGGGCCAGCAGCAGGAGCGCACAACACTGGGGATGTCAGTTTGAATTCTTTGGCATGAGCAGCTTTGCGGGAAGTGTTGAATTGTCAGCGGTGAGCGGCAACACGCCTCAAGCACCTTGCGATCTTTTCCGCGAAAGGCGGACTTCTCTTGCTTTGGGGATCATCCCGATCTTGAATCATGACCCACCTTCTAAAAGGGGGTACTAGGATGAAACCGGCTGCGCCACCAGGTTGCCGGAAGCAGCGGGCGTCGACGCGGGGGACCGCGACTCAGCGCAAGTTCGCTGCGCCCCTTTTGGGCACCCTCCCGTCTCGTCGCCACCGGAGGAAATCAACCCGTTCATCGTCGGCGGCGCCGACGAGGTGGTGCTGACGGTGTCATGCAAGATGATGGGCACGCTGCCGGGGCCTAGCCGGTCCTCCTCCTGAGGGGACGCACTTGCGCTGTCTCGAAGGATGAGTTTGGGTTGCTCATGGTTCGAGACGCCGCTTCGTGGCGCCTCATCATGACGATTGCAGAGGGACGAAACGCATGATCACGCTCTATCACTGCGACGGGGCGCGCTCGTTCCGTCCGCTCTGGATGCTGGAAGAACTCGGGCTGCCCTACGAGCTCAAGATGCTGCCGTTTCCGCCGCGCGTGTTCGCCAAGGAATATCTCGCGCTCAATCCGCTCGGCACGATTCCGTTCATGGTCGACGGCGAGACCAGGATGACGGAGTCCTCCGGCATCTGCCATTATCTCGGCACCAGATATGGCCCGACGCCGCTGGTGGTCGGACCGGATGAGGCGGCGTATGGTGCGTTCCTGAACTGGATGTATTTCAGCGACGCCACGCTGACCTTTCCGCAGACGCTGGTGCTGAGATACAGTCAGCTCGAATCTGAGGAGCGCCGCAATCCGCAGGTCGTCGGCGACTACGCCAAGTGGTTCCTCGGCCGGCTGCGGGCGGTCGAGGCCGCGACCGCCAAGACCGAGACGCTGTGCGCGGACCGCTTCACCGCCGCCGATATCGCTAACGGTTACGCGCTGCGACTTGCCGGCACGATCGGGCTGGCCAAGGATTTCGGGCCCAATGTGGCGGCCTATTGGGCTCGGTTGCAGGCGCGTGAGGGCTATCAACGGGCGGTCGCGGCGGAAAAGAAGGCTGGTGTCGAACAGAATGTGGCACCGCGGATAAGGGCGTGATCAAGAAACACCGTCATTGCGAGGCGCCCTCGCGACGAAGAAATCCATTCTTTCTTTGCGCTGCGCGATGGATTGCTTGTGCGCCAGGGAAGCTGGCGTGGTCCTGCTGGTGGAAGTCCGGTCCGGGCTACTCTGCGCGCCCCGTCCCCTCATTGAGCCAGCACGCCACCTGATGCTTCGCCCCGGCCTCCGCCAGTCCCGGCCGCTCCACCTTGCAGCGGTCCATCATATAGCGGCAGCGGGTATGAAATGCGCAGCCGGAGGGCGGGTTGATCGGGCTTGGCACGTCGCCGTCGATGGCAGGCGCCAAATTCCTCACCTTGGGATTGGCGACCGGCACTGAGGCCAGCAACGCCTGCGTATAGGGATGGCGCGGGTTGGCGAACAGTTCAGCCTTGTCGGCGATCTCAACGATACGCCCGAGATACATCACTGCGACGCGGTGGCTGATATGGGCGACGACCGCGAGGTCGTGCGCGATGAACAGATAGGAAAAGCCATGCTTGCGCTGGAGGTCGATCAACAGATTGATCACCTGGGCTTGGATCGAGACGTCGAGCGCGGAGACCGGCTCGTCGCACACGATCAGGCTCGGCCCCAGCGACAGCGCGCGGGCAATGCAGATGCGTTGTCTTTGGCCGCCGGAGAATTGATGCGGATAGTTCTTCATCTGGTCGGCGCGCAGGCCGACTTGCGCGAACAGCTCGCCAACCCGCTCCTGCTGTTTGGCTCCGGTGGCAAGGCCGTGCAGGGCGAGCGGCTCGCCGACGATGTCGCCCGCGGTCATGCGCGGGTTGAGGGAAGCAAACGGATCCTGGAACACGATCTGCATCGAGCGCCGATGCGGCCGCATCTTGGATTTGCTGAGGCTGGTGATATCGGTGCCGTTCAGCTTGATGGCGCCGCTGGTCGGCTCCACCAGCCGCAACACGCTGCGCGCGACCGTCGACTTGCCGCAGCCGGATTCGCCGACCAGCCCCAGCGTCTCGCCCCTGGCTACCGAGAAACTGACGCCGTCGACGGAATGGACGGTGCCGATGCGGCGGCGCAGGATGCCGCCGCGCACCGGGTAATGTTTGACGAGATCGATGACCTCGAGCAAAGGAGGCGTTTCGGTCATGGCGCGGCCACCATTTCCGCGGCGCGCCAGCAGGCCGCAAAATGATGATCGCCAAAATCCTGCAGCGGCGGATATTCGGCGCGGCAGCGGTCGATCGCGAGCGGGCAGCGCGGCGCAAAGGCGCAACCGGGCGGCAGATTGGTCAGCGACGGCACCATCCCTGGAATTTCATTCAGCCGTACGTCTTCGTTGGCGCCGAGCGAAATCACCGCCGGCATCGAGGCCATCAGGCCGCGCGTGTAGGGATGCAGAGGGTTTTCGAACAGCGCCTCGACGGTGGCTTCCTCGACCTTCTTGCCGGCATACATCACGATCACCCGCTGTGCGGTCTGTGCCACCACGCCGAGATCATGGGTAATCAGGATCAGCCCGGTGCCGAGCTTCTGTTGCAAATCGACGATCAGTGCCAGAATCTGCGCCTGAATGGTGACGTCGAGCGCGGTGGTCGGCTCGTCCGCGATCAGCAGCGCCGGGCGGCAGGCCAGCGCCATCGCGATCATCGCGCGCTGGCGCATGCCGCCGGATAATTGATGCGGATATTCCACCGCTCGCCGCTCCGGTTCGGGAATCCGGACCAGGCGCAGCATCTCCACCGCCTGCGCCCATGCTTGCTTGTTGGTCATCGACCGATGCAATTTGACCACCTCGGTGATCTGGTCGCCGATCCGCATCACCGGATTGAGCGAGGTCATCGGCTCCTGGAAAACCATCGACATGCGGTTGCCGCGAATCTTGCGCATCTCGGCGTCGCTGACGCCAAGCAGATCGGTGCCTTCGAGGTTCACCGAGCCGCCGACGATCCGGCCCGGCGGGTCCGGCACCAGCCGCATGATCGACAGTGCGCTGACGCTCTTGCCGCAGCCGGATTCGCCGACGATCGCCAGGGTCTCGCCGCGGCGGACCGTGAACGACAAATCGTCGACCGCTCGAAACAGCCCAGAATTGGTAAAGAACACCGTTTGCAGGTTCTTGACCTCGAGAACCGTCTCGTCCGCGCGTGCCTCGGTCATCAGCCGCGCTGCCTTGGGTCGAGGATGTCGCGTAGCGCGTCGCCGAACAGGTTGGTGCCGAACACGGCCAGGCTGATCGCGACGCCAGGGAAGATCACCAGCCACGGCGCGGTGCGGACATATTCCGCTGCCGATTCCGACAGCATGCGGCCCCAGGATGGATGGGGTTCGGGAATGCCGAGACCAAGGAACGACAGCGAGGCTTCGGTCAGAATGGTAGAGCCGAGTTGGGCGGTCGCCAGCACGATCAGGGGCGCCAGCGTGTTCGGCAGCACGTGGCGCAGCGCGATACGGGTCTCGCTCATGCCGATTGACTTCGCAGCTTCGACGAACGGCAGTTCGCGCAGCGCCAGCGTATTGGCGCGAATGACGCGGGCGACCGTCGGGATCAGCGGAATTGCGATCGCGATGATCACGTTGGGCAGGGAGGGTCCGAGCGCCGCGGTCATCACCAGCGCCAGCACCAGCAGCGGCAGTGCCTGCAAAATATCGGTGACGCGCTGGAACAGCAGGTCGACCCAGCCGGAGAGATAGCCGGAGGTGAGGCCGACGATGACGCCGATTGAAGAGCCCAGCGCAGTGGCGCCGATGCCGACGGCGAGCGAGATCCGCGCGCCGTGCACGATCCGGCTCCAGACATCCCTGCCGAACGAATCTGTTCCCATCCAGTGCAGGGCACTGGGCGAAGCCAGGCGATGCGCGGAATCGACGGTGAGCGGTGAGAAGCGGCAGATCAGATCGGCCGAAATCGCCATCCAGACGAACATCACCATGATGAAGAGGCCGATGGTTCCGAGCATATAGCGTTGCGCCAGGAACACGAGCCGGCGCCAGCCATGCGTCGAGTGGGCGCCGGCGCGCTTCAGTTCGCTATCGTAATTGACCACGGCCAAACCAGATTTCTCCTAGTCCGTATAGCGGATGCGCGGATCGATCGCGGCGTAAAGCATGTCGACGGTGAAGTTGGCGAACACCACCACGACCGCGATCAGCATCACCAGATTCTGCACGATCGGATAGTCGCGCCAGCGCAACGCCTCGACCAGGAAGCGGGCGACGCCGGGAATATTGAACACGGTCTCGGTGACGATCAGTCCGCCGATCAGGAACGCAGCCTCGATGCCGATTACGGTGATGACCGGCAGGATGGCGTTCTTCAGCGCATGGCGATAGTTGACCGAGGCCTCGGAGGCGCCCTTGGCGCGCGCGGTGCGGATGAAATCCTGGCGCAGGATTTCCAGCATCGACGAGCGGGTGATGCGCATCGTTAGCGCCGCGCTGCGAAAGCCGACGGCCATCGCCGGTACGGCGTAGATGGCGAACGCCTCGGCCCAGGTTTTCGGGTTCGGATTGAAGATCGGCATCGATCCGAACAGCGAAACCGAGGCCATCAGGATCAGCAATCCCAGCCAAAACGAGGGCAGCGACAGTCCGCTCAGGCTGACGATGCGCAAGGCATAGTCGAGCCGGGTGCCCTGATGGACCGCGCTGACGACGCCCAAGGGAATGCCGATCGATGCCGAGAACAACAGCGCTAGCCCCGCCAGCCGCGCCGTAATCGGAATCCGCGGCAGGATTTCCTGCAACGCCGGCTTTTCCGACACGTAGGAATAGCCGAGGTCGCCGTGCAGCAGCCCGCCGATCCAGCGCAGATATTGCACGATCATCGGCTGGTCGAGGCCAAGCTCCTTTTCGAGATTGGCCTTGTCGGCGGGGTCGACGAAACCGGCGGCGTCGAACAGGATGTCGACGATATTGCCGGGGACGATGCGCAGCAGCACGAAGATGATGATCGAGATCCCGATCAGGGTCACGAGCATCAAAGCGAGGCGCCGCACGATATAAGCAAACACCTTACTTCCCCCTGGCTTCTCGCCGGCCGCGGTTGACGGACGCTACTTGTCCATCCACACGTCCTCGTAGCGATAGCCGTTATAGGAACTGTTCACCATGATGGTGATGCCCTTGACATAGGGCTGCCAGCAGGACCCGGTGCGGCTGTGGAAGATGATCGGCCGCGCAACGTCTTCCTGAAGTTTCTTGTCGATATCCCAGACCATTTTCTTGCGCTTGGCGACGTCGGTCTCGACCGATTGCTGGTCGAACAGCTTCTCGATTTCCTTGTTGCAGTAATTGGTGTAGTTGCGCTCCGAGCCGCAGGAATAGTTCTCGTAGAAGGACTGGTCGGGATCGTCCACGGCATTGCCGGTGAGGTTGAGGCCGAGCGTGTAATCCTTGCGGGCGACTTTCGGGAACCATTGCGCGGTGTCGACGACGTCGAGTTCGGCGTCGATATAGATGCTCTTGATCTGGTCGATCAGGATCACGGCCGGATCGCGATAGACCGGGATGTTGCGGGTTGAAACTTTCACGGCGAGATGCTTGTCCGGGCCGTAGCCGGCTTTCTGCATCAGCTTGCGCGCTTCCTCGCGGTTGGCGTTGATATCCGGGCCGTAACCGGGGATGCTTTCCAGCATTTCCTTCGGCATCGCCCATAGCCCACCCGGCGCCGGAAGCATGGTGCCGCCGACATCGCCCTGTCCCTCGAACATGATCGAGATGAAGGCCTTGCGGTCCAGCGCCAGCGCCAGCGCGCGGCGGATGTCGAGATTGTCGAACGGCGGCGAGGACGAGTTGACGATAATGTTGGTCGAGACGTTGTTCGGCTCGACGACGCAGACCGCGTTCGGCATCTGCGCCTTGACGTCTTTCAGCATCGGGATCGAAACTTCGGTCGGGAACGTCATGTCGAATTTGCCGGCGACGAATCCGAGCACCGCCGTCGAGCGGTTCGGGATGATGGTGAATTCGATGCCGTCGAGGTGCGGCAGGCCCTTCTTGAAATAATCAGGATTACGGACGAGCTTGATGGATTCGTTGGCCTTGAACTCGACGAATTTGAACGGGCCGGTGCCGACCGGCTTGGTGCGCATGTCGCCGGGCGAGACGTGGCAGGGATAAACAGGGGTGTAGCCGGAAGCGAGCAGCGAAAGCAGCGCCGGCTGCGGCCGTTTCAGATTGAACGACGCCTCAAAGTCGCCGTTTGTCGCGACGTCATTGACCTCGGCATACCAGGACTTGCGCGGATTTTGCCGGAACTTCTGCTCCGATTTGCCCATCAGCATGTCGAACGTGCATTTGACGTCGGCGGAGGTGAACGGCTTGCCGTCGTGCCATTTGACGCCCTGCTTCAATTTGAACGTCAGTTTCTTGCCGTCGTCGCCCCAGGCCCAGCTTTCCGCCAGGTCAGACACGAGCGACTCGACGCTGTTCTGCGCGACATTCTGGTCGAACATCACCAAATTGTTGAATACCGGCATGAAGGGGACGTTGATCGAATAGGTGGCGCCCTCGTGGATCGAGGCGCTGCCCGGACTGTCGCGGTGATAGACCCTGAGGATACCGCCCTGTTTGGGCTCGGCTGCCGATGAAACCTGGTAGGCCGGCAGCAACAACAACGCCGCGGCGGCAAGCGTTCGCACGCTCCGCATGGTGTCTCCTCCTGGAGTGTTCGGTCTCGACGTGGCCGATTACTGCCGACGATACCATGGCGGGGCTGTCGGGCAACTGGCCAAGCCCGTGCAGGCATTGGCAATTCGGACTAAGCAAAATCCGTATTGCGGAACTTGACGCCGCTTTTCGATCTATTTGCAGGGAAATGGGTGGTTAGCTGCCGCGCAGGCGCCGCAACGCCCATAAAGGGTCGCGCCATAATGTCCCACCTGACGACATTGCCTCACACGATCCGCGAGGTCTTGTTGCCCCAATAGCGGTCGCGCAGCAGGCTCTTGTAGAGTTTGCCGGTTGGTAGCCGCGGTAGTTCGGCCTCGAAGTCGATCGAGCGCGGCACCTTCTGGCGCGACAGCGACTCGCCGCAAAAGGCGATCAGCTCTTCGGCCAACTCCGGTCCTTGCAGCCCTGAAAGTTGAAAGCCTCGAGCGACAGGCTGGCGGAGGACAATCCGGACGTCATGCCCGAAGATGAAGCGGGCGGCGGGCGGACGATGACGGCGAACAATTCGCTGCGCCGGTCGGGCGGTTTTTGCGCGTGCGCAAAGTCCCGGCTGCGATATTGTAGCGGCCGGACACAGAGGCATACTACAGCCGGAAGGGTACGAGATGGGTTCCTCGCCAAACCTCGCAACGCTGAAGCTCGACGACTTTGCGGCCCATTGCGATGCTGACTTCGAGATGCTGGCATCTGAAGGCACGGTGCCTCTCAAACTGGTGAAGGCCGATGCTGTGGGCGCGAGCGGAAGGGACGGCGGCGCGTTTTCGCTGTTGTTCGCCGCGCCTGCCGGCACGGCCCTGCCGCAGGCGATCTACCCGGTCAAGCATCCCTCGCTCGGCATGATCGAAATCTTTTTGGTGCCGATCGGGCCGGTGCCCGGCGGCAACGGCTATCAGGCGATATTTGCGTAAGGAGATCGCAGGCTGGGCAAAGCGCAAGCGCGCCTTTACCCACCCGTTCCGTCACATCGCGCCTGCCCTCCAGCGCATCATATCGTAGACGCCCTTGTCTTCCTCGGTCGCAAAACCGAGCCGCCGGTAAAGCCGCATCGCCGGATTGGTCGTCTCGACATGGAGCGCGACAGCTTTGCCGGCCTCGGCTGCTTCGTCGAGCAGGTCGCGCATCACCGCCGTGCCCAATCCCCTGCCGCGATGCTCCGGCAGGAAGGCGATGTCGATGATGTCATGCTGGCCTGGCCTGCGTTCGAGATAGAGGCGGCCGATATCTTCGCCAGCCCGCATCGCCACCAGCCGCTCCACGTCGGGATACTGCTGCTGGTAGTGCGTATGCTGGGCACGGAATTGCATGTCGAGAAATGCCGCCTTTTCAGCATCGCTCCACGGAAAGGCCGCGAGCTCGCGGGCACGGGTCGAGGCATACAGCCGGGCCAGGAACGCCAGATCGGCATCAGCGATGCGGCGAAAGCCGAGCCCTGCATCGGCCGCGCGCAGCCAGCCGAACGGGACCGGTGCCGGCGACATGCTGACGGGCCGCACTCTCATCCGCGCGCCGGGAAAATACCCTGCAAGGCGATGATGTAGGTCAGCGTCAGATATGGCTGCATGTTGTTGTGAGGAAGCGAACTGCCGGTGACGGACAAGGTCTGGGGATTCATCTGGACGAGATTGGCGCTCGTGTTGGACTGATAGATGGTGCCGGCCTTGGATCGCGCGAGGAATTCCGTCGGGGCGGGTGCCTTGAGGGTTCCGAACTCCGTCGAGCCCTGGATGAAATGGTTGTGGAGCGGCATTTCCGCCTGGAGCAGGGTAACGGTTTGGCTGCCGCCCGACTCGCCGAGGACGCGGTCTGAATTTCCCGGACTTTGCCCCTGGTTGATGGCGCCGGAGCCCATCAGGTTGGGGAGCGCGAAGGTCGACTTGCCGTCGCCGCCGTAAAATGTCCCGAGCAGCGAAAACAGCGCGGTGTTCTGCGAGATCGGCATCAGCTGGCCGTTGCACAGCGCCCATCCCGTCGGGGCAAAGTCGCCGCCGAATATTCGGATCTCCGCGACAAACTGGTCTGACATCGATGGCCTCTATGTTTGCGACGGGAATATGCCGAACAGCGAAATGATGTAGCTGACGGTCAGGTAGGGCATCATGTTGTCGTGTGGCACGTTGGTGCCGATACCCTGAACGGCGTTGACGACCAATTGAGGGCCCGCCACATCGAGCACGTAGGAATTGATGGTTGGCGAGGTCGCCAGCACATTGCCGTTCGGGCTCGGGTTCGTGGCGGTCGAGGCCGAGGCCACGAACGCATGATTGTGGGTCGGCATCTGGTTGGTCGTGAGCCCCACCGCTTCGACGCCGGCG
>Ga0307516_10003436_pt1 | contig 20324 bp, 18 predicted proteins | sample 19_EM_MG_FD_203310 | JGI IMG/M metagenome (GOLD analysis project Ga0307516, IMG submission 203310) | Populus trichocarpa ectomycorrhiza microbial communities from riparian zone in the Pacific Northwest, United States - 19_EM | ecosystem: Host-associated > Plants > Roots > Unclassified | place...
GTAACCTTCGGCCCGCAAGCCGCGCACCAGGAAATCGGCGACCCGCAGGTCGTCTTCAACCACCAGGATGTTCACCAAGCCTCCGTCAAAGCACAGCCGGAGTATCCACGCGCCGGCAGGGCAGCTCAATGCGCACTGTGGTGCCGCGGTGCGGGGCGCTCTCGATGCGGATGTCCCCCTGATGCGCCTGCACGATGGCCTGCGCGATGGACAAGCCGATGCCGGTGCCGTCGGCCCGATGGGCCCGGGCCCGCTGTCCACGCACGAAGCGCTGGAACACCGCGGGCAGTTCTTCCGGATCGATGCCGATGCCTTCGTCGATCACCTTGATTTCAACCCGGTCCTGCCGCCTTTGCCAGCCCACGCGCACCACCCCGCCCTGGCGGGAATAACGCACCGCGTTGTCGAGCGCAATCATGACCGCCTGGCGCAGCCGGTCGGCATCGGCGTGCACGGTGACCGGCGCCTTGGCCGACCCTGCCGGCGCGTCCAGTTGCACACGCACGCCGTGCTGGGCGCCCAGCGCCTCGGCCGACTCAGCCGCGTCGCCCAGCAAGGCCGGCAGGTCCACCGCATCGAAACGCATCGAGAGCTGGTCTGCTTCGGCCTTGGCAATGAGCAGCAGGTCGTCGATGACGCCGGCCAGGTGCTTGACGCCGCCGACGATGCGCGACAAGGTCTGCTTGTATTCGACGACCGGCTTGTCCACGCCGCGCAGCGCGATCTCGGCCTCGCCGCGAATCGCCGTGGCCGGCGTGCGCAGCTCGTGGCTGATGTCGGCAAAGAGCTGGCGGCGGCGCCCGTCGATGCGCTGCAGCGCGTCGTGGGCCGTGCTCAGCTCGCGGGTGCGCGCCTGCACGGCGACCTCCAGCCGGCGCCGCGCCGCGTCTGCCGCGCCGCGATGCTGCTGCAACTCGGCGGCCATGGCATTGAAGTGTTCGGCCACGCGGTCGAACTCGTCATGCGACTCCACCGCCACGCGATGGCCCAGCGTACCGGCCTGCAACGCCCGGATGCCCGCCAGCAGCCGGTCGAGCGGCACTTGCAGCCGTCGGCCCAGGTGCGCGGCCAACACCACGGCCGCAACGAGCGTGACGAACACCATGACGCCGGCTTGCAGGCGCAGCAGGTTCAGCCCCCGTTCGGTGGCGGCACGCGCGATCGGCACCGCCCGGCGCTGGCGCTCGACGGCCCCGTTGATGAACTCGCGCAGGTCGCGGCCGCGCGCCACGTCGAACACCTGGTTGAGCTCCCGCCAGACCGTGCTGAACTCAGCGCCGCGCTCCAACGGCGCCAGCTTCAGCAGCCGCGCCTGGACGGCGGCGATGTTGTCGTCCAGCAGGTCGGCCACGGCCACCAGTTGCGGCACCTCGGGCGGCACCCGCACGCCGTTGCGGGCCGCGAGTTCGTTCCACAGCTCCAGGTCGTGGTCGGCCAGGTCCTTGAGGCTGGTCGCGCTGGCTCGCATGCTGGCCAGCAGGCGGTCGCGCACCTCCACCGAGGCGTCGGCGTTCATCAGTTGCTGGGAGGCCCAGACACGCAGGCGCTGCTTGTTCGCCGACAGCTCCAGCAGCTCGGACAAGATGTCGCTGGCCAGCCGGCTGTGCTGCGCATACCCATGCACCCGGTTCGAACCCCAATAGACAAAACCCGCCTGGATGCAGACCAGGACGACCAGGGCGGCAAAGGCCAGCGACAGTCTGAGACGGAACATGCCTCACTCTATCGCCAGGAGTGCCTGCGGCACATGAACGGCAGATGAACATGGCCTGAGAAGCTAAGAATTGCAGGTCGCGGCACGGGGGGCCCGGTGCGACACTGCCCGCGCACAGCCCGGTGCCACGCCATCACCGTTCTTCACGCGCTTCTTCACGCGCTTCTTCATTCAAGCACCCTCATGAATCGTCGAACAGTCTTCATGGCCCCCGCCACGGGCTCTGCCGCTGCGGCCCCGGCGGCGCGCCTGCGCGCGCTGAACCCCACGCATCTACGACGAGGCCTGGCTGCCGGAGATCGAAGCCTGGGCGGCGGCATGAGGCGGGCCGTGCTGCGCGGCCTGGTGGCCCTGGGCGTTTGCGCAGGGGGATCGTCGGGTGCCGCCGCCGCCGGCCCCTGGTCCCCCGGCACACCCAGGCTGTGGACACCCCCGGCCATTGCCAGTAACCAGTACGAGTCGACGCCCACCTTCACGCCCGATGGCCGCGAGCTGTATTTCATGCGCGCCGATCCGCGCTTCCAGAATTACCACCTGCTGGTGTCCCGCTGCGAGAACGGCGCCTGGACATCGCCCCAGCCACCCCGCTTTGCCCGGCCGCTGCCCGTGCTGGAGGCCGACCCCTTCGTGTCGCCCGATGGCAGGCAGCTCTACTTCGTGTCGTCGCGCCAGGCCGCCGTGGGTTCGGACGACCTCGACATCTACGTGGTCCATCGCGGGGCCGACGGTGACTGGGGGGACCCGCAGCGGCTGCCTGAGCCGGTGAACTCCCCGGCGGCCGAACTCCTGCCGCGCCTGGACGAACGCGGGCGACTGATCTTCGGATCCAGCCGCCCCGGGGGCCTGGGCCAGGGCGACCTCTATGCCGCCACGCCTCACGGCAACGGCCGCTGGACGGTGGAGAACCTGGGGCCGCCCTTCAGCACGCCGGCCTTCGAGTACGAGGCCGCGCTGTCGCGCGACGGGCAGACCCTGGTGCTGGTGGCCGACCGTGAGGGCCGGTCGCATCTGTACGCGTACCGCAGGGAGCAGGGACGGTGGGTCGCGCACGGCCGCGTGCCGGCACGTGACGACGCGTTCCAGGTGGGGCCATTGCTCTCGCCGCACGGCGAACGGCTGCTGTTTGCGCAGCGTGCCGACGACGCGCGGTCGGGCGAGCTGTTCCTGGTGGACCTGGTGCCCGGCAGCACCGAGTCCTGGCCGCCGGCCTGCGGCGGCCAATGAAGTCGCTGGGCTACAACAAGCCCGGAAAGTTCTTCATCAGAGCCGCCAATCCATTGACCGCGGTGCCCACTGCCTTGCCGAGGTGATTGGGGCGGTAGGTGTTGAGCAGGCTGACTTCGCCGCTGGCAACCTGATTGAGGACATCATGGGTCTTACTCATGGCACCCTCGAGCCGGTGGCCCATGAGCAGGCCCAGCGTCGCCCTGGGAGGGAGTGCACCGGCACCGCCCCGCCGCGGCGCGCGTGCCGACAGCCCCGCGTGTGGCACCCTCGTGCCCGACGTCGAGCCTCCTGGCGTCTCTTGGGCGGTGGGCAGTGCCGCACCCCCCGCGGGCCTGGATGTATTGATCAACATGGCGACCTCCCTCAGCAAAGTTTCAAAAAAGTAAGCGCCTGGCCGGGGTTCCCGGCCTTGCCCAGCGCCGCCGCTGCTTTCTGCTGCTCTTCGAGCAGCAGGTACCTCAGCGGGCTTTCCGCGCCTTGCGGCGCGCCACCGGCCTGTTCGCTCGTGGCGACCAGCAGTGCGATGGCATCGGCACGGCAGGTGTACCGATCGGCCTCCGTGCCTTGCATCAATTCGTCGGTCACTTCGTCGATCAGCGCGTGGAAGCGGCTGACGAGTTCAGGGCTCACCACCGGCTTTGCTGCCACAGCGGCAGCAAAGCCGGTGGAGTTGTCTCCATGACCGGGGTGGCCGCCTAATGCGTTGCCTGGCTGCGGTCTTTCGACAAGAGTCATGGGTGAAATGCTGCGGGCGGAATGCCTGCCATGGCTTGAATGCACGAAAGATACGGCGCGGCATCAGGAGCCTCACCCGTGGGCAGAAGGGATGTCCTGAATAACGAAGCGGCTCGGGAGCCAAGGCAAAACCACGAGGTCCCTTTGGACCGCACCCGTTCCCTCCAGGCAGCCCGTTCCAGAGGCCGGAGGCCAAAGCGCACGGCATTGCCATCGTGCAGGCCGATCAACGACTCAGGAAGCCGAGGCCGAGGCCCCCATGGCAGGCCGCCGCCCCGGCTGCGCACCCGACTGCACCGCGTACTTGCCCGGCAGCGTGATGACCCACTCAAACGCGCGATAGTCGGCAGACTCCCGGGTGTCCAGGAAGCGGACCTCGATGGTCCCCTCCTCCTTCTTCAGGGCCTCATTGACCGCCCCCATGCCCATGCTGCGGCCCGACGCTTCGGTGGCGCGATCCTCGGTGGCGAAATCAGGCAGCAAGAGCGTCTGGGCCACCGCATGCGCCGAACGGGCCTGCACCGTGGTGAGCAGATTCTGTTCCACGGCGCGCCGGCGCAGCTTGGCGATCGCGATGCCGCGGCCATCGTCACGCAGGCTGACGTGCAGCCTGCCACCGGCCAGGGCCAGGCGGATGTCCACGCGGCCGGCCACCGGCTTGCCGTGTGCCAGCCGCTCCGAGGCCGGCTCCAGCCTCTGGTCGACCGCATGGCCCAGCAGGTGCGTGAACGCGTTCTTCAGCAGGCCATGGATCTGGCTCCGGACCATGAGCCCATGGTCCTCGATCCGCACCACGGGAGGCTCCTTGCCCAGTTCCGCGGCCAGCAGCGGCAAGGCATCGAAGATGCCCACCAGCACGTCGTCGATCCGGTCGGCCCCGATCAGGTTCAGGCTCCGGGCCACCTGGTTGATCGCACCGCGCATCGCGGTGGCATCGGCCAGGTCCACGCCGGCCAGCAGTTGCAGCGATTGCTCCACCTGCTCCTTTTCCACCATCAGGTACTTCGCCACGCTGCCGCGCCGGCCGGGGCCTTTGCGGCCCAGCACCTTGTCGTTGATGCGGGCGTATTCGTCGAGCATGGCGCGCAGCGCGGCAAGCTGCGCCAGCAAGGGCTCCGGCCGCCACGCTGCATCCTCGCTCTTGCGCAGTTGGCCGTAGGCCTGCTCGATCTCGTGCGCGAGGTGGGTCAGGTGTACCAGGCCGCAGGTGCGCGCATTGCCCTTGATCGTGTGCATGTTGCGGAACAGGTGGTGGATCACCTCCGGGCGCTTGTCCGGCGCACGCTCCACCAGGGCCTGGTTCTCATTGATGAAGCGGCGGCAGCCGTTCATGAAGTCCTGGAACTTCTCCTGGCTCACGGGCAGGATCTCGCCGATCAGCACCAGCTCGCGCTTCTGTTGCCCGGCTTCTTGTTCCAGCCGCTTCAGCTCGGTGAGGTCACGCACGCAGAGCAGGAGCTTCTCGACCGTGCCCTGCCCGTTGCAGATGGGCGACCAGCCCAGCGCCAGCGACTTGACGCGCCCATCGGGCATCACCTTCTCCAGTTCGCCCACCATCAGGGGCATGTTGGACTCGAAGTGCTTGCGGCCCTGGCCGATGCAGGATGAGATGGCCGCCTCCATTTGTACCTTGGCATCCGGCCCCAGGCGACTGCCGGCAAACAGCAGGTCCATCACATGGCGGCCGGCGATGTCGCGGGTTTCGAGCAGGGTTTCCAGGTGGGCCGAGTACTCGGCGTGCACGCGGTTGCCCTCGGCGAGGGTCAGCACGCCCAGCGGCAGGTTCTGCAGCATGCCGTGGATGTCCTGGGTCTTGTGCCGCAGCTGCTCGGTGCGCTGCGCCACCAGTTGCTCCATGTTGTCGTTCAGGCCCCTGAGGTCATTGACGAGGCGCTTGTTCTGCACCAGCGCGTCAGCCAGGCTGCTGCAGGCCACAAACAGCATGACAGCCACGAAAACCATCACGGCGCCGGGCATCAGCGCCACCGACTCGATCGCCCCCAGCGCCAGCAGCACGTCGTGCGTGCAGGCCAGCACCAAGGCGCCCATGGCGGCAAACAGGCGTGCCGCGCCGGACCGCTTGTGCTGCATGCCGCGCCAGAGCAGGACCAGCGCGCCCGCCCCGGTGGCCAGGTTCGCCAGCCACATCACGCTGCGCAAGGCCTGGAACAGGTCCGGGCTGATGAGCCACAAGCCCATGGCGCCGATGGCCACGCCCAGCGCCGCGTGCATGCCCCCCAGCGCCACCGCCAGGTGGAGCGACTCGCGCGTCCTGGCGTGGACGCGCAGGAAGAAGAGGCCGAACATCAGCGCCACCCAGCCAGCGACCGCAGCCAGTTCGGGCGAATGGATGTATCGCATGGGTGGATCCTGGAGTCGATGGCAGGCAGGCCGTGCGGCTGCACAAGCCCGGGTCCCGCGGCAGCAGGGGCTGCCTGCGGTCAACGCCTGATATCGGCCTGCATCCGGCGCGCTTGATGGGCGGCCCGCGCGGCGGCGTGGCATCCGTCACACCGGGTGCGCAACGGACACCTACAGGGCAGCGATTTCAAGGAGTAGACGGGGCTGGTGGTCGATTCTCTGTCTTGTAGGCCACCAGAAACGCGTCGGAAGACACCTGATCGGCCAGAGCCCTCAAGCTCGCGGCCGAGGCTGGGCCCAGAACGGCCTCCACCTGGTCGTTTGTTGCGGCCCACCGCACCATTGCTTCTGAAAGCCGGGTCTGGCCAAGCGGAGTGAGAACGCCGTGCTTGGTCCGCCGGTCTTTGCCGTCCTGGCGCAACTCAACGAGTCCATCGCGCACCAGCGGCCTGAGTGCATGGGTCAGGGCCGAAAGTTGGATAGCCAGCCGGGTTGCCAGGTCCTGCAGCGTCGGTCCTTGTGGATCGGCACCCATGAGCTTGTCTATTTCTGCGATGAGCGCGAGCTGCGTGGCCTTGAGGCCCAAGGGCGCCAGCGCTTCGTCATACAACTGCCCAAGTCTGCGAGCCGCGAGGCGCAGTGCGGTGTTCGTGCAAACCCGTCCACCCAAGATGCCCAGCTCATCCGTGGCCGGCTCATCCAGGCTGTTTTCCGCATCAACAAGTTTTGTGGAAATTCCCATACTTCAAAAATGGTTGAGTGCTGCACCATCAACAATCGAAAGGCGAACAGTTCTACATTTGAGCCCTCAACTGTTTTGGTTGAGGGCTCAATTTTATTGGAAAACCATCAATGACCATTCCCAGTTCCAAGAAAGTCGCCCTTGTCACCGGGGCTTCGTCCGGCATCGGAGCCGTCTATGCGGATCGCCTTGCTGCGCGTGGATACGACCTCATTCTTGTCGCCCGCCGCGCTGACCGCCTGGAAGCCCTTTGCGCGCAGGTTTCAAAGGCGCACGGCATCAAAGCCGAGCTGATCGCGGCCGATTTGACCAAGGACCAAGACCTGGCGCGGATCGAGGCGGTTCTGTCCACCCATGAGGACCTGCGCGTCCTGGTGAACAACGCCGGTCTTGCGCGCCTGGCACCCGCGGCCCAGATGCCTGCAAACGACGTGGCCGCCCAGATCGCCCTCAACATCACGGCACTCACGCGCCTGACTCAAGCCGTGGTGCCTGCGTTCATCGCCAGGAAGCAGGGCCTGATCATCAACCTCTCGTCCGCCCTGGCCATCCACTCGCTGCCGATCAGCGCCATCTACAGCGGCACCAAGGCCTTCGTATTGCAATACACCCGAGGCCTGCAACAAGAACTTGCCGAAACCGGGGTGAAGGTTCAGTTGGTCCTGCCAGCATCGACAGCCACCGAGATCTGGGATCTGTCGGGCGTCCCGCTGGCGGCCCTCAACCAGGAGACGCTGATGACCACCGAGCACATGGTCGATGCGGCGCTCGCGGGCTTGGATCTTGGCGAAACGATCACGTGGCCGTCGGTGGCCGATGCAAGCCTGTGGGAAAAGTACGAGGCGGCTCGCTCCGGACTGTTTGCGGGCACCCAAGCCGGAAGGCCGGCCCCTCGCTACAAGGTCGGTTGACTCCCGCCAACCGAACCTCGTTGCTGCCGCTCCTTCTTCTCTCCCATTTCGCCAAGGACAGCCCATGCTCTTCGAAGCCTTTTCCCTGCGTCGCACCCAGCTCAGCAATCGCGCCGTGATGTCGCCGCTCACGCGCAGCCGCGCGGTCGACAACAACACGCCCAACAGCCTGATGGCCACTTACTACGCCCAGCGTGCCGGCGCCGGCCTCATCATCACGGAAGGGACGTCACCTTCGCCCAACGGCTTGGGCTACGCCCGCATCCCGGGCCTGTTCAATGACGCCCAGGTGCAAGGCTGGAAGCTTGTGACCGATGCGGTCCATGCCAAGGGCGGCAAGATCGTCGTGCAGTTGATGCACACCGGCCGCGTGGCCCACAACGCCAACCTGCCGGCCCGGGTCGGCGCCGAAGTGCTTGGACCTTCACCCGAGACCTGCCCTGGCGAGATGTGGACGGATACGCAAGGCAACCAACCGCACACCCCGCCGCGCGCCATGACCGAGGCCGACATCCAGGCCGCGATCGGAGAGTACGCAACGGCCGCGCGCCTTGCCATCAAAGCTGGCTTTGACGGCATCGAACTGCACGCGGCCAACGGCTACTTGCTCGAGCAATTCCTGAACGCCAACGTCAACCGCCGCACCGATGGCTACGGCGGCGCGGCCGAAGGGCGCAACCGGCTGGTGCTCGAGGTCGCCCGTGCTGCCGTGAAGGAGATCGGCGCGGATCGAGTCGGCATCCGCCTGTCACCTTATGGCGTGTTCAATGGCACCGGCGCATTCGAAGGCGTGGAAGAACAGTACCTGGCGCTGGTAAAGCAACTCTCCGCACTCGGCCTCATGTACGTTCACGTTTTGGACCATTCGGCCATGGGTGCCCCGACTGTGCCGGCGAAGTTGAAGGCCGATTTGAAGGCGGCGTTCGGCGGCCCCTTCATCCTCGCCGGCGGACTCAATAAAGCCAGCGCACAACAGGCGCTGAGCGAAGGCCGCGCAGACCTCGCAGCCATGGGCAGGCCTTTCATCGCCAACCCTGACCTGGTCGAGCGCATGCGCCGAGACGCGCCCTTGAACGCTCCGGCCCCGGACACGTTCTACACGCCCGGTGCCAAGGGCTACACAGACTATCCGACGCTCGCCGGTTGAGCCTCAACCGTCCTCTGACCCACAACCCACCTCAACCTCACCCATGACTTTCAACATGAACACTTTCAAAGCCGGCCTCTTGTCCATAGTGCTTGCGGCCACGGCCAGCCTCATGCCGGCGGGTGCCGCCTCCGCGGCTTCCAAGGGGAAGATCCTCGTCGTGATGTCGAGCGCCCAAGAGCTCGAACTCCGAGACGGCAAGCAGTACAAAACCGGCTACTTCCTCAACGAGCTTGCCGTTCCGCTGCGGATGCTCGTCGAAGCGGGGTACACGCCGGTGTTCGCCAATCCAAAGGGCGACACGCCTCAAATGGATTCGAATTCGAACCACAAGAATTACTTCGGAGGCAATGATGCGAAACGCGAAGACGCCCTCTCCTTCGTTGCAAAGTTCGACTCGTTGAAGAAGCCCAAGACGCTGGCATCCGTTGCCTCCGAAGGCGCCAGCGGCTATGCAGCGGTGTTCATTCCGGGTGGCCATGCACCGATGCAAGACCTGCTGAAAGAGCAGTCGCTCGGCACCATCCTGAAGAGCTTCCACGCGGCCGCAAAGCCTACAGCGATCATCTGCCACGGGCCGATCGTGCTGCTGGCCGCCCTGCCCCAGCCCGCCAAGTTTCAGTCTGCCCTCATCGCAGGCGATGCCGCGGCGGTCAAGAGCCTTTCCCAGGGCTGGCCGTATGCGGGCTACAAGGTCAGCGTCTTCGCCACATCCGAAGAGAAGCAGATTGAAGGTGCCGCACAACTCGGCGGCCAGGTCCTCTTCTATCCAGACGCCGCGCTGGCCGCAGCCGGCGCCACCATTCAGAACGGGGCAGATTGGCAACCCAACGTCGTGGTCGACCGGGAACTGATCACCGGTCAGCAGCCCTTCTCGGACGACGCCCTCGGCAAGGCATTGCTGGCAAAGCTGGCAGCACAAGCCAAATAAGGGGAATGAACCTGCGCCGGCCGGCGCAGGTTCTGGTCACTCTTCGCGCGGTCAAGAGCGGGGCGACCCGAGGTAGATCAGGAACGCAAGCAGCAGCACGCTCCACCAAGCATCAGTTCAGGAGACATCGATGACATCGCCCACGGCCACGCCATCGGCGCCACGGGCGCCGTACTGACCACGCACTTGCTGTACTCGATGCGGCGCGACGGCTTGAAGCGGGGCATCGTCACCCTCTGCATCGGTGGCGGCCAGGGTATTGCACTGGTGCTTGAAACGCTCTGACTCGCAAACCAAGCAAAACTCTCAGCCTCTCAGCGCTTCTTGCTCAACTCGGTGATGAGCGCAGTGAATATCAACTCGCTCGTCGCCGCGACCTCGCTTGCTGCACTCGTGCCCCATTGACGCAAGGACAGGACACCGTTGAACGCGCCCAGGATGGCGCGCGCCGCTTCTTCCAGAGGGACCTGGAAGCGACCTGTGTCCACGAGTCGTTGGACAAGCGCTCGCATTTCAGCGAATGTCTCATGCAGCAGTTCAGGATGCTGTTGGGCTTGTTCAAGAAGCAGGGCGTAAAGGTGGGGGCGCTTGAACGTGAAGTCGACGGCATCATCCCAATGTGCTCTCAACTGCTTCATCAGATCCTCAGACGCCCCGGGAACGTGCCTGCGTGACGACATGAACTCGGCCCGTCCTTGCCTGACAAGCGCAATCGCGAGGGCGCCCTTGCCGCCAAAGTGATGGTAGAGCGTGGGCGCCGTGATGCCGACAGCCTCGCAAACGGCACGGGTTGTCAAACCGGCCGGTCCGCGCGCCTCCAGCAGGGCCGCGGCGGCCTGAAAAATTGCGGTCTCGGTGTCAGATGCCACAGTTGAGTCCGGAAAGACGCATGAAGGAGTTCCAAGGGAGGAAAGTCAGCGCTGCCCGTAGGGGCCGCGACTTCCGCATGGCGCTGCCTGACATCCCCGCTCCAGCACGCCCCCTTTGCCGTGGGCAGGTCGAGCGCCCATCACATCGGATTGGGGTAATCCCCAGACCCATTGATATATCATCGCTATATGCTGTGTATAGCGTCGATACATTCAGAGCCGAGGGGCCCGGTGACCGCCCTTCGCAACAGGGACACAGACATGACCAGCAAGGGCAACCGATCAATGACGAAGGCATCGCAGGCAAACCACAAACGAACAGTGTCGAATGAACGACGTTCATTCATGAAAGCCGGCGGCGCACTTGCGCTGGGCTCGGTGGCCGCAGCAGCCGGCTGCGCCTCCACGTCCGCCGATGATGCTACCACTCTGCAAACCACGTTCATCGCCGACGCCGTCTCGCACGGATACAACTACACGGTCGCCAACTCCTTCGATCCGGCATTTGGCCCGCTTGTCGGCGAAGCGCTGTATCAACAGGCTCACGTTGCTCTCCAGCCAGAGGGTCCTGAATGGAAGCTCAGCAAGGAGCGGTTCATGCTGGCGACCGATCCACGGCTTGTCGGCAATGCGCTGTTCAAGGAAAGTCCCACGGACTTCACCGTCTATCACGAAGTTCCTTTCTTCGGGTTCTTCAGAGACGGCAGTTCCCCCATCGAGGTGGGCAAGAGCATGCGCCAGTTCTACGGCGCCGACCGAGTGGCCATCTATGGCGGAATAAGCCCGCTTCAGCCCGACGCGATGGCCAGGATGGACAACCTGGCCAGAACCCCTGGGGTGGTGGGCCTCAAGCTGTACCCTGGTGACGTGATCAATGCGCAGTTCCGGCCGGAACTCATGTCAGACACGGCGACTACCTTCCCAATCATCGAGCGAGCCCGTCAAATGGGGCTCAAGTCGATCGCGGTTCACAAAGCCTTCTCGCTGTCTTCTGCGGCCGATCTGACTCCGTTCAATGTCACAGACGTGACTGTCGCAGCCAAGGCATTTCCCGGCATGCACTTCGAGATCGTCCACGGCGGCATGGCCTTCCTTCCGGAGACGCTTGCCGTGCTCCGCGCCTGCCCAAATGTCTCCATCAGTCTCGAAGGCCCCTCCGCGTTCGTCATCAAGCAGGCGGGCGCATTTGCACAGATCATGGCGGCGTTCCTGAGCGTCGATCCGAAAGCTGAGCGGCTGATCTGGTCGACCGGCTGCATGCTCGTGCATCCCCGCCCATTCGTCGAGGCATTCTGGGCCTTTCAGTTCCCCCAAGCCATGCTCGACGCAGGAACACCACCGCTGACCCTTGAGATGAAACAGCGCATCCTCGGCGGAAACCTGGCGCGAGTCCTTGGAATCCCGAAGGCCCAACAGGCCCGGCTGATCGCGGCCAAGCCAACGACCTATGCCAAGCCCTGGAGTGGTGGAGCAAGCGCATGAGGACAAGGGCTCAACGGCAGGAGTACAGCGAACGCCGAGCGTTTCGCCGAGCGCTGCTCAGGCTGATCAACGAGGTTGTCGACCCTTGCAGCATCGTCGCGGGAGCGCCCGCTGGATTGGTTGACTTCGGCCTGGTCCGGGGTGTCGATCTAGAGCGCACAGATGCGGGGACGTGGAACGTCTGCGTGCGGCTGATGCTGACGGAACCTGGCTGCATCATGGGCGGACCTTTTGCCGTACGAGTCCGAGACAAGCTCGCGTCCCTTCCTGCAGTGGCATCCTTGGAGGTGCGGATTGAGTCAGTCGGCATGTGGTCGGAGGCCTCGATGCGCAAGGAATACGCGGCGAAACTTGCGGACGCCAGGGCCCGGCGTGTGATCCCGATTGCCCAGCACGCGGTCGCTGCCTGAATGAACCAGCCGCTTCGCACGACCAGGTAAGGAGAAGGACATGACTTCCAACATGGCCGCCCACATTGGCAAGCGCGCGCTGGTGACCGGTGCGTCTAGCGGCATCGGCGCGGCGATCGCGCGCGAACTCGCGACGCTCGGCGTCGACCTCGTGCTGACGGCGCGGCGCCGCGATTCACTCGACGCGGTCGCCGCATCCTGCGCGGGCGTGAAGGTCGAGATCGTCACCGCGGATCTGGGCAAGCCCGACGCTGCGCGAGCGCTTTGGGACGCCGCGACCGCCGGCGGGCCGATCGACATCCTCATCAACAACGCCGGGTTCGGCTACTTCCGCCGGTTCGACGAGGTCGACTGGGCGCGCGACGCCGAGCTCGTCCAGCTCAACATGACCTCGCTCGTGCAGCTCGCACGGTGCTTCGTCGACGCGCGCAAGGCGAGCACAGTGCGCGCGTACATGGTGAACATCGCGTCGACCGGCGCCTACCAGGCGGTGGCGAACATGGCGCTGTACGCGGCGTCGAAGGCATTCGTGCGCAACTTCAGCGAAGCCCTCCACGACGAGCACCGCGGCACGCCGCTGTCGGTGACCTGCGTGTGCCCGGGCGGCACCCAGACCGCATTCCACGCCGCATCCGGCGGAGGCGACTACTCGTGGATAGCGAACGCGTCGATGAAGAGCCCGGAGTTCGTGGCGCACGCCGCGATCCGTGCGATGCAGCGCGGCAAGCGCACCGTCGTGCCCGGCCTCTTCAACAAGCTGTCATGCTTCGGCGTGCGCTTCGTGACGCGGCGGTTCGCGTCGGGGATTGCGGCACACGTGTTGGGCAAGCCGCGGCTCGTGCTGCCGGCGCGAGGCTCGTCGGGTGAGACAAGTCGTCGACCCGGGCGCGCATGATGATTGCCGCGCCGGGCGCGTTGACTGTTCAGGTCTTGTAGCCGCCATCGATCCGGCCCAGCTTGCAAAGCAGGGTGGGCCAAGCGGACGCCATTGACGAGTACGCGCATGGGGATCTGGATGGCGGGAGGGAACCCGAGGTCAACGCAGCCAGCAGGATTCTCTCGCTTGTGCCCCGATCGCCCCCCTGGACGGCGAGAATGCGCCGCAGGAGGTTTCCATGTCCACTGCCGCATCCACCCCGCCCGCCTTGTCCTGGCACGAACGCGCCGCCCGCCTGCGCATCGACGGCCGCGCCTTCATCGGCGGCCAGCGCCGCGATGCCCTCGGCGGCGTCACCTTCGAGCGCAAATCTCCCATCGACGGCCGCAGCCTGGGGCCGGTGGCTCGTGGCCTGTCCACCGACATCGATGCCGCCGTCAAGGTGGCGCGCCAGGCCTTTGACTCGGGCAGTTGGTCGCGCCAGCCGCCCACCGCACGCAAGAAAGTCCTGCTGCGCTTTGCCGACAAGATCCGCGCCGCCGGCGAGGAACTGGCCCTGCTGGAGACACTGGACATGGGCAAGCCCATCCAGTATTCGCTCAAGGTGGACGTGGCCGCCGCTGCCCGCAACATCGCCTGGTATGCCGAGGCCATCGACAAGGTCTACGGCGAGATCGCCCCCACCGGGCCGGAGGCGCTGGCGCTGATCACGCGCGAGCCCATGGGCGTGATCGGCGTGGTGGTGCCCTGGAACTACCCCATGATCATGGCCTCCTGGAAGCTGGGCCCGGCCCTGGCCACCGGCAACAGCGTGGTCTTGAAGCCCAGCGAAAAATCTCCCCTCACCGCCCTGCGCCTGGCCGAGCTGGCCATCGAAGCCGGCTTGCCGCCCGGCGTGTTCAACGTGGTGCCGGGCTTCGGCCACGAGGCCGGCGAGGCGCTGGCGCTGCACATGGACGTGGATGCGGTCGGCTTCACCGGTTCCACGCGGGTGGGCCGGCGCATGCTGGAGTACGCGGGCCGCTCCAATCTCAAGCGCATCTACAACGAGCTGGGCGGCAAGTCGGCCGTCATCGTGTTCGACGATTTTGCCGACCTGCCGCGCGCCGCCCGCACGGTGGCCGGCAGCATGTTCTTCAACCAGGGCGAGTCCTGCAACGCACCCTCCCGCGTGCTGGTCCACGAAGGCATTGCCGACGAATTCGTCAAGCTGGTGGCTGCCGAGGCGCCCCAATACACGCCGGCCGACCCGCTGGTCAGCAGCACCGTGATGGGCGCGCTGGTGGACGAGACGCAGCTGCGCACCGTGCTGGGCTACATCGACGCCGGCCATGCCGAAGGCGCGCGCTGCGTGGCGGGCGGGCGCCAGGTGCGCACCGAGACCGGTGGCTATTACGTGGAGCCCACCCTCTTTGACGGCGTGCACAACGGCATGAAGATCGCGCGCGAAGAAATCTTCGGCCCGGTGATGTCGGTGCTGCGCTTCAAGACCGAGGCCGAGGCCCTGGCCCTGGCCAACGACAGCCCCTACGGCCTGCAGGCCAGCGTATGGAGCGACCACATCGACCGTGCCCACCGCGTGGCACGAGGCCTGCGAGCCGGCACCGTGCACGTGAACCAGTACGACGAAGACGACATCACCGTGCCCTTCGGCGGCTACAAGCAGAGCGGCAACGGGCGCGACAAGTCCCTGCATGCGCTGGACAAGTACACGGAGCTGAAGACCACCTGGCTGCGCATCAACCCGTGACGACCTTGCAAAGCCCGCTGCAAGACCGGCTGCAGGCCGAGGGCGTGCACAGCCTGCTGGTGCAGTTCACCGACCTGCACGGCGTGGCCAAGGGCAAGATCGTGCCGCTGGCGCACCTGGCCGACGTGCTGTCGCCTGGCGCAGGCTTCTCGGGCCCGTCGATCTGGGGCACGGGCCTGGCGCGCACGGGGCCGCGCTCGGAGTACCACGCCCGTGGCGACGCGGCCACCGCACGCGCCCTGCCCTGGATGCCGGGCCACGCGCGCATCGTGGGCGATGGCTTCGTGGCCGGCGAACCCTTCGATGGGTGCCCACGCCAGGTGCTGCGCCGGGCCACGGCGCGCCTGGCGCAGCGGGGCTGGCACTTGCGCCTGGGCATCGAACCGGAGTTCTTTCTGCTGCGGCACGACGGCCAGCGCTGGCGGCCGGCCGATGCGGCCGACGCCCTGGACAAACCCTCCTACGACCTCAAGTCGCTGGCCCGCCAGAGCGGCTTCCTCAAAGACCTGCAAGACGCCCTGGCGGCGCAGGGCCTGGACGTGCTGCAGGCCGACCACGAAGACTCGCACGGCCAGTACGAACTCAACTTTGCGCACGACGAAGCCCTGGCGAGCTGTGACCATCTCATGCTCTTCAAGCTCGCCGCGCATGCGCTGGCCGAGCGGCACGGCAGCGTGTTCTCGATGATGCCCAAGCCCTTTGCCGACCAGCCCGGCAGCGGCATGCATTTCCATGTCTCGCTGTGGCAAGGCCGGGACTGCCTGTTCGACGCGGACGAGGCCCTGGGCCCGCACGGCCGGCAGTTCATGGCCGGCGTGCTGGCACACAGCGCAGCGCTGTGCGCGCTGGCCGCCCCCACGGTGAATTCCTACAAGCGGCTCACCGTGGGGCCGTCGTTGTCGGGCACCTCCTGGGCGCCGGCCTACGTGGCGCATGGCCCCAACAACCGCACGGCGCTGGTCCGCACCCTGCCCGGCCGGTTTGAATGGCGCCTGCCGGATGCCAGCGCCAACCCGTACCTGGCGGCCGCCGGGCTTATTGCGGCGGGGCTGGACGGCATCGAGCGCGGGCTGGACCCAGGCCCCGCCTGCGAGGCCGACCTGTTCGACCTGCCCCTGGCCGAGATCCGGCGGCGCGGCATCGGCCTGCTGCCGCAGTCGCTGCCTGAGGCGCTGGACGCACTCGAAGCCGACGCCGTGGTGGCCGCGGCCTTGGGCGAGACCTTGCACCGGGAGTTCCTGCGGCTCAAGCGCGAAGAATGGCTGGCGTATGCCCGGCACGTGAGCGACTGGGAGTTGCAGCGTTACGCGGCGGCGTTCTGAGAGGCTGAGAGTAAATCGAACGTGCCCGCTCATCACGCCAGAAGACACCCGCTCGTCGTTGCAAATGCTCGCCATAGCCCGAGCTATGGCTGTGCTGTGCGCCTAGATCGGGCGCCTTCTGACGCGCTGCTCGGGCACGTTCGAAAAACTCTCAGCCTCTGAGCCCACGCCTGCCCGGCGCGCCCCTGTGGTACACCTGCGGGCCCCAAGCAGGCGCCACTGCGCCACTCCCCGCCGATGATCCACCCCACCCCCTGGCTGGCCTACCTCAGCCTGGCCGCCAGCATGGCCCTGGTCGGCAGCTATGTCGGCTTGTCCAAGCTGCTGGTGGCCGTGTTCCCGATCTTCCTGCTGGCCTGGCTGCGCTTTGGCATCGGGGCACTCGCCATGCTGCACTGGGTGCGCCGCGGCCCGGCCGAGGCCCCGCTGTCGCGCCATGACCGCGTGCTGCTGTTCTTCGAATCCTTCCTCGGCAACTTCCTCTTTTCCATCTGCATGCTCTATGGCGTGCGCCTGAGCACCGCCGTGGCGGCCGCGGTGGTGATGGCGGCCATCCCGGCGGCGGTGGCGGTGCTGTCACGGCTCTTCCTGCACGAACGCATCGCGCCGCGCGTGGCGGCCGGCATCGCCTGCGCGGTGTGCGGCATCGCGCTGGTGGCGGTGTCCAAGCCGGCCGCGGGCGATGTCGGCAACCCCGGCGGCCTCGACTCACTGCTGGGCGTGGCCTTGCTGCTGGGCGCGGTGCTGTGCGAAGCGAGCTACGTGGTCATCGGCAAGAAGCTCACCGGCGCCATGAGCGCCAGGCGCATCAGCGCGCTGGTCAACCTGTGGGGCCTGGCCCTGGTGACGCCGCTGGGGCTGTGGCAGGCGCTGCAGTTCGACTTCCACGCCGTGCGCACGCCCACCTGGGTCTTGCTGGTCTTCTACTCGCTCGCCGCCAGCATGGCCACCGTGTGGCTGTGGATGACGGGGCTCAAGCGCGTGCCGGCCGCGCAGGCCGGTGTCTTCACCGTCATGCTGCCGGCGGCGGCCGCGGCGGTGGGCGTGCTGTTCCTGGGCGAGCGCTTCAGCGCCGCGCAGGCAGGCGCCTTCGCCCTGGCCCTGGCGGGCGTGGTGCTGGCCACCTGGCCCCGGCGGCGCGACACACCGCCCACGCCATAGGGCCTGGGTGCCTTGCTCAACGCAAAGAACCGGGTCAACGGGCTGAGCCACAACGTGCGCCGCGCATTGCACGCGGCGCCGCGAAAAACAGGGCCAGGACTACACGAGCCTGGTCAAGGTATTCGCCGTCACATGCGGGAAGGTGACGACCGTTCCGTTGACCGGGATCTGCAGCGTGATCGTCTGGGTGTACTGCAACTGCGTGTAGTTGTCGGTGCCGTCGAACGACTCCAGCCAGTAGTCGAAGTCGTACCGGCTCACGTTCGCATGCTGCTGCTCGAAGCCGATGTTGGTGACCGCCCCCTTGCCATTGGCGGTGCTCACGCCCAGATGCAGGAAGTTGGTCGACGGCCTGGCCGCCAGCGCATTGACCAGCACCTGGTTGGGATTGGCGGTCAGCGCGGGCTGCGGGTTGGTCACCGGGTCGTCGACCTTGTACGGCTGGTCGCTCACGCCGCTGGGCAGCGGCGACACCGCCGGGATCTGCGGCACGCCCTGGCCGGTGTTGCCCGAGCCGGCGTAGGCACCCAGCGCGAGGATCGAGTTGCCGTGCGGCACCGACACCTGCTTGGCCAGATTGAACATCTGCGTCGGCGCCACGCTGTTCTGCACGACCTGGTTGCCCAGGCCCGGCCGATCGCCGTTGCCGTACGGGCCCAGGGGCTGGGTGGTGTCGAGCAGGTACAACAGCGAGCCGTTCTCGGCATGCACCAGCGCGTCCTTGTTCGGACCTTCGGCGAAGTAGACACGCTGCTCGTAGAACAGGGTGAAAGACACTTGCTGGCCCATGCCGCCACGGTTCGGCGCATTGCCGTGGATCGCGGTGAAGCTCAGTTCCTCGTAGTAGCTGAAGTTCTTGAGGATGTAGCCGACCGGCGAACTCGGATCCACCTGCGGCAGCGGCATGACGTTGTAGGAATACGGTGCCTGCGGCCCGCCCTGGCTGGTGCCAGGCAGGTTCTGGTTGGTCCAGGTGCCGATCAGGGAGGCCAGCGGGCCCAGCTGATTCAGCGGAACGCCGGGCGAGGCCTGCGCGGGATCGCGCGCCAGCGGCACGCCGGTATCCGGTTGCGTGTTGGTCTGGTAGATGTACAAGCTGGCGCTGCCGCGGTTGTCCTTCAGCCCCGCACCGTACTTGCCGGTAAGGTCGTCGTTGATGCACAACTCCAGGAGGCCGCCGCTGGCCGAGAGGATCATGTACGGGCCATCGCCCACGAGGAACGGCGTGCCGCCGGCCACCCGCCCGACCAGCGCGCCCATCCTCACCCCGGTGATCGGATAGCTGGTCTGATCGATGGGCACGATGACATTCGGGCAGCCGTCGGCATCGTAGAGAGCGCCGGAGTTGGTTTCCGGGTCGGCGGTCCACAGTCCGCCCTGATACGCGATGGTGACGGCCACACCCGGCGGGAGGGTCACGCCGGTTGCCTGCCAAGGCTGCTGCGCCTGCACCGTGAAGGCCTGATTCTGTATGCCGATCATGCTCGGCTCCTTTCCTGCAAACCGCGTCTTGAAGGGAAGACGCCCATGGAACGGGTGACCTGGAAATCGAAATTGACTAGATCACACCGCCATGGCGCAGGCCATCAGCAAACTGCTGATTCTTCACTTTGCAGAATCTGATCCTTGCTGAAAGGAGAGGCCTCGGGCGGCCCCGCTGCAAGGGAGTCAGCGCGGCCAGGCGCGGGCCAGCAAGGGGCCGCTGCGATGGAGCCGGCCCGCACGGATCTTGGCCATGGCCTGCACCAGGGCCGCGGCTGCGGCGCGCGTCTCGCCTTCCAGTGCCGCCTCGCCTTCCGGCGGCATGCCGGTGCACGCAGGTTCGTCGAAACCCAGGAAATGCTCCAGGCGGGCCTGCTCGCAGGCATCGATCAGGCCGAGCCAGTCGAGCCGGTCGCACAGGGCGCGCCGAACCTGCAGCGAGCGCGGCAGGTCGCCATGCACCACCAGCCCGTACGCCCGGCCCGGCCCGGCGACACCCCACCCGCCGGCCTCTTCATCTGCGTCATCCGCCTCATCCGGCACGCCGGACCCGGCCGGGCCCATGCCGCGGTCGATCATCATCTGCAGCACGGCGGACGTGCGGCGCCAGTGCGCCGGCAGCAGGATCAGCACGCCATCCGCCGCAGCCTCACTCGCCTGGGCCTCCGGCTGGTCGAGCGCCTGGTTGGGGCAGCATCCACCGGGCCGGCGGCACAAGGGCGTGGCCTCGGGGAAGCAGCCCTCGCAGGGCCGGATGCGGCGGCTGCCGTCGGCAGTGAGGCGGCTCAGGTCCAGCACCTCGCTCTCGACCCCTGCCGCATCGAACACCCCACGGGCCAAGCCCACCAGGCGCAGGGTGCGGGCAATGTCGGCCTCGGCGGCCAAGCCCTCTCGGGCCACACCACAGACCAGCAGCACGCGTGGCTCCCCGGGCACGGGGCCGGGGCCCTCTGCGTGAGCAGGCCAGGGGGTGCTGCGGCCGGGCGAGGCTGCGGGCCACCGCGCTGGTGCAGTGGCAACGAAGGGGAGGCAGGGCGGCTGCACCTGGATGTCCATGACAGGGGTCTTTCAGGAGGGGGATCCGCGCCACGCGGGCAATTGCAATGCCGGCCAACCCTCCATCAGGCATGCCGGCGGCGCCGCTCCACGGCCTCGATGCGCATCATCTGCCGGTACTTGGTGACGGTGCGCCGCGCCACCACC
>Ga0307516_10003437_pt1 | contig 20322 bp, 10 predicted proteins | sample 19_EM_MG_FD_203310 | JGI IMG/M metagenome (GOLD analysis project Ga0307516, IMG submission 203310) | Populus trichocarpa ectomycorrhiza microbial communities from riparian zone in the Pacific Northwest, United States - 19_EM | ecosystem: Host-associated > Plants > Roots > Unclassified | place...
CTCGCGACCCGGCGCCTGGGCCGATGCCGACATGTTGCCGGTGGGCAAGATCGGACTGCGCAACTTTGACGGCGACGGCCACGGCGAGCGCGACACCCGCTTCACCCGCGACGAGCAGCTGCTGATGCTCACCGCCTGGACCTGCGCGCGCAGCCCGCTGATCCTGGGCAATGACCTGCGCCGGCTCGACGACTGGACGCTGCGCCTGGTGACCAACCCCGAGGTGCTGGCGCTGCTGCGCGTGCCAGGCACGCGCGAATGGCACGCCACGGCCCAGGGCTACTGCTTCGTCTGCAACGGCCCGCAGGGGACCTGGGCGGCGTGGCTCAATACGGGCGAGGCGCCGTGGCAGGCGTCGCTGCCCGCCTGGCTGCCCGACGCGCGTCGCGATTGCTGGGCGCGCGCCGACCTGCCCGCCGGCACACGCACGCTCACCCTCCCCCCGCATGGCGCACGACTCGTACGCTGCGCTTGAAACCAGGGTTATTCCGATGACACCCGCGCGCTTCCTGCGGACCTTTGCCACCTTCGCGGTCGCCGCGGTGCTGCCCTTGGGCGCCGGTGCCGCCGAACCCGTTCAGGTCCGCCCCCACGTCACCCAGCAGCGCCCCGGGCCTGCGATGAATCGGAAGGGGCCGGTGGCAAGCGCGCCCAAGGGCCTGTCGACCCAAACCTGGACGCCGGATAACGGCGACGGTACCTTCACGAATCCCTTGTTTTATGACGAGTTTTCAGATCCGGACCTGATCCGCGTCGGCGACTGGTTCTACCTGACCGGTACCACCATGCACGCCATGCCGGGCGTGCCGATCCTGCGCTCGAAGGATCTTGTCAATTGGGAGTTCGTCGCCTATGCCCTGGACAAGCTTGACCTTGGCCCGGCCTACCGGCTGGAGGGCGGCAGCAACATCTACGGCCAGGGTATCTGGGCGCCATCCTTGCGCTACCACGAAGGCAAGTTCCACATCTTCTCGAACGTCAACGGCCAGGCGACCCAGATGTTCACGGCCACCGATCCGAAGGGGCCGTGGACGCGCACGCCGATGAAGCGCAGCTTCCACGACCTGTCCGTCCTGTTCGATGACGACGGCAGGGCCTATGTCGTCTGGGATCACCAGACGATGCGCCTGGCCCAACTGACGGACGACCTGACCGACATCGTTCCGGGCACCGAGCGCGTCCTGTTCGCCGCCGACGCCGGGATGGGCGAGGGCGCGCATTTCTACAAGATCGACGGCAAGTACTACATCATCAGCGCCGAATATGCCGGGGGCTTTCGCATGCCGGCTGCGCGGGCGGATCATGTGCTGGGCCCCTACGAGGTCAATCGATCGATCAGCTCGCACGAGGACTTCGGCATGGCGTCAAGCAAGCGCCTGGGCACGCCCAGGCCGCCGTTCGAGACCTGGGGGCCTGACCCCGCCGCCAAACATAGCCTGGCGATGCACCAGGGGGGTATCGTCCAGACGCCTGAGGGCGAATGGTGGGGCTTTTCGATGATGGATTTCAATTCCGTCGGTCGCCTGCTCAGTCTGTCTCCGATCACCTGGAAGGACGGCTGGCCTTATTTCGGATTGCCGGGCAATCTGACGCGCACGCCGCGGACCTGGGTGAAGCCGAAGACCGCCACGCCGCAGCCGGTGCGTGTGCCCTTTCAGCGCAGCGATGATTTTTCGGCGCCGCAGCTCCAACCCCTATGGCAGTGGAACCATGTCCCGATCGACGACAAGTGGTCGTTGTCGGAACGGCCGGGCTTCCTACGGCTTCACGCGCTGCCGGCGACCTCGTTCTACGACGCGCGCGACACGCTGACGCAGCGGGCGATCGGGCCGATGTCGACGCCGACCGTCCTGCTCGATGCGTCGAACCTGAAGCCAGGCGACACGGCCGGCCTGGGGCTGCTCAATCTGCCCTATGCGACCTTGGGCGTCGAAAGACTGACCGACGAACTCGACGTCGTCTCTTATGACCAGCGCCTCGACCAGCGGGTGCGGGTGAAGACGACCGCGACGCGCATCTGGCTTCGGGCCGACTGCGACTTTCTCACCGAACGCGCGCGCTTCAGCTATTCGTTCGACGGCATCACCTTCACCCCTATCGGCGGCGAGGTCGTGCTGTTCTACCAGACCTTCACCTTCCAGGGCGTTCGCTATGGATTGTTCAACTACAACACGACCGGCGCCGAGGGCGGCTTTGCCGATTTCGACAGCATCGACGTCCATCAGCGGCATACCCACGGCCTGATGCGGCCCATTCCCTATGGCCGATCGATCCGGCTGGCATCGTTTCACGCGACGACCGGACTGGCAGCCAGCCAGGGGCGCCTGGCTTCGGGTGTCCCGACGCGGTTCGAGATCGTCGACCGCAAATTGGGCCGCGTCGCTCTGCGATCGGGCCGACGCTACGTCACGGTCGGTGAGGATGGAGAGGTGACGTTGGTGGCCGGCCAGTCCGGCACTGCGCAAGACTTCCAATGGATTGAAACGCCGACGGGCGAACTGGTGCTGATGTCATTGGCCACCAACCGCTTCCTGCGCATCGATCCGCAGACCGGGGACATCCGGGCCGACAGTTCCGGCCCCATGCCGGACGACAGCGACGGCGCGCGTTTTGTCTGGTCGCAGTCAAAAGGGGCGGCACCGGCGAATCCGGGGATCGGCTCGACTCGACTGCAGGCGAGACATCTGGGGTCGGGTCGCTGACCAATCCTTGCGGGCTGACTCATTCGCATGAGTCCAGACTTGAAGCGACCAAAGTCGTGAGTGTTCTGAGTTGGGCGGCCAGGCCGGGCCACGGCGGGCGCGGCTGGCCATCGCCTGAAAGGCGCGGGCAGCCGTCCGTCGTCCATCACGGACAACGCAGAAGTAGGTGTTTTCCTTGCCAAATTCATTCGACGATCGAACTATTATTTGTCACATTGATATAGCGCCACATCAGACACCGATGGCCATCGTGAACAAGTGCAGTCAGCGGTACGGGCCGCGGCGTGTTGTACAGCTACTTGACGCATGCCATACGCCAGGAACACGGCCGCCGTCCGCGTCGCTCCGCCCTTTGCGGGGCGCCCCGCCCTGAGCCAGCCTCTGGCGTCCGGGCGACGCGCTCGACGTCGCGGACCGCGTGGTCGAGAAGATTCCCCTCCACCTCATCGCCCACGAACGCGGCAGCCCTCTGCTGGCCACTCGTCGCACCATGAAACACAAGCATTCACACCCAGCCATGCGCCTCGTCAACCTGCTGCCCCGCATCGCCCTCTGCGGGGCGGCCCTCGCCTGCGGGGCCGCGCTGGCCGCCGAACCGTCGCCCGGCGCCAATCCGGTGCTGCGCGACCGCTTCACCGCCGACCCCGCGCCGCTGGTCGTGGGCGATACGGTGTACCTCTACGTCGGCCGCGACGAAGCCAAGGGCAACGACTTCTTCCTCATGAAGGAGTGGCTGTGCTATTCGTCCAAGGACCTGCGCCACTGGACCGCCCACGGCGCCATCACGAAGCCCACCGACTTCAAGTGGGCGGTGGGCGACGCCTGGGCCGCGCAGGTGGTTCAGCGCAACGGCCGCTTCTACCTCTACGCCACCGTGCAGCACGACGACACGCAGCCCGGCAAGGCGATCGGTGTCGCGGTGGCCGACAATCCCTTGGGCCCGTTCAAGGATGCGCGCGGCTCGGCGCTGGTCACCGATGCCACGACGCCCAGCCCCTACGGTTGGAACGACATCGACCCCACCGTCTTCATCGACGACGACGGCAGCGCCTGGCTGGCATGGGGCAACCCGGTGCTCTACCTGGCCCGGCTCAAGCCGAACATGACCGAGCTGGACGGCCCCATCGAGAAGATCGCGCTGCCCAACTACACCGAGGGGCCGTGGCTGTCCAAGCGCAAGGGGATGTACTACATGACCTATGCGTCCATGGCGCACCAGAACGTCTGGGAGCGCCTGTCCTATGCCAGCGCGCCCAGCCCGCGCGGACCGTGGACCTACCAGGGCGAGCTGACCGGCCAGACGCGCAACAGCTTCACCATCCACCCGGGCCTCATCGACGACTACAAGGGCCAGTCCTACCTTTTTTATCACAACGGCGAACTGACCCTGCCTGACGGCCAGACGGGCGCCGGCAACCGCCGTTCCGTCACGATCGACTACCTCTACTACGACGCCGACGGCCGCATGTGGCCCGTCACGCAGTCCGAGGCCGGCATCAGCACGCCGCCGCGGCCGCCGGCCGGCAAGGTGCCCGCACCGGCGGACCCGGGCCGCTCCGATCCGCTCGTAGCCGTCCAGCAGTTCGCCCAGGGCTATCCCGAAACCTGGCCGGGCAGCCCGGCACTGGCCTCGGTCACCCGGCCTTACGACCAGGCCCCGGAGCCCGTTGGCTTCAACAGCGGCGGCGGCGCCGGCCGCATGGTGCAGACCTTCGTGCCGCGCGCCGACATCGCACTGGGACGGCTCAGCCTCTACGCCGGCGACGGCCTCGGCACGGACGCCGAACACCCATTGCGGCTGTCGCTGCGCGACGTGGAGGCCGGCACCGACCTGCTCGGCGCCGGCCAGGGCCTGGCCATCGCCTACCGGCCGCAAGGAGCCGGCCTGCTGAGCTTCGACTTCGGCGCCCATCCGCCCGTCATCCTGAAGGCCGGCCGCCGCTACGCCCTGGTGCTGCAGGGCCAGAAAGGGGCTTTGACGCTCTATCTGCGCGCCAGCCGTGGCGACGTCTATGCCGACGGTGAGGCCAGCCTCGACGACCGGCCGCTGAAGGACCCGCAGGGCCGCCCCATGGACTTCGCGTTCGCGCTCTACGCGCGCTAGGCATGCTGAGCTGGCTACAGGCCGCTGGAACATTCGGACAGGCCCGCCATGCGCCGCCGCCCGGACTTCCCCAGATCTGCGAGCGCAGGCCAACGCCATCGTGGCGGTCTCGTACAGCTCGGCGTTCACCTCGCAGCCTCAAGCGGTATCAATATGAAAACCCAGACGATCGCCCGCAAGAGATCGACCACCGGCGTCGCCCGGGGCCATGGGCTGCGGGGCTGAGGCGCACGCATTTTTTTTGAATCACTAGAGAGACCAAGAAATGGAAACGAAGCAGATAACACACAAGTCGCTGTTCCAGAGCATGGCAATGATGGCCGTGGCCGCGTTGATCCTGTTCTTTGGCGCGGCAGGCAATGGCTGGGCTCAAAAGGCTGAAGGTCTGGCCAGCACGCCGCAAATGGGCTGGAACAGCTGGAACAAGTTCGCGTGCAATGTCGACGAGCGCCTGATCCGCGAGACCGCCGATGCCATGGTCAAGCAGGGCTTGAAGGACGCCGGCTACCAGTACGTGAACATTGACGATTGCTGGCAGGGCCAGCGTGACGCCGACGGCAACATCCAGCCCGACCCCGAGCACTTCCCATCCGGCATGAAGGCGCTGGCGGACTATGTGCATGGCAAGGGACTCAAGCTGGGCATCTACTCGGACGCCGGCGCGACCACCTGCGACGGCCGTCCCGGCAGCCGCGGCCACGAATATCAGGATGCGCTCACCTATGCGCGCTGGGGCATCGATTACGTGAAGTACGACTGGTGCGACGCCCAGACCTTGAACGCCGAAGCGTCCTACACCACGATGCGCGACGCGATCGCGAAGTCCGGCCGTCCGATGCTGTTCAGCGCGTGCGAATGGGGCATCAACAAACCGTGGGAGTGGGGCGGCCAGGTCGCCCATTCGTTGCGCACCACGGCCGATATCTACAACTGCTTCGACTGTGAATTCAGCCCCGGTTTCTCGACGGGTCTGGGCGTGCTGCGCATCCTCGACAAGCAGGCGGGCCTGCGCAAGTTCGCAGGCCCCGGCCACTGGAACGATATGGACATGCTCGAAGTGGGCAACGGCATGAGCGAGGACGAAGACCGCGCCCACCTGTCGATCTGGGCCATGATGGCCTCGCCCCTCATCCTGGGCGCCGACTTGCGTTCCATGTCCGAGGCGACCCGCCGCATCCTGACCAATCCCGGCGTGATCGCGGTGAACCAGGACAAGCTGGGTGTGCAGGCGCTGCGCGTCATGGTCGACGGTCCGCTGGAGACCTATGCCAAGCCGCTCGACGGCGGCCAATGGGCACTGATGTTCCTGAACCGCTCCAACCAGCCTGCCGACGTTCACCATGACTGGAAGAAGCAAGGCCTGGTCGATGACTTGAGCAAGCGGTCGGTCGATTTCAAGCAGGCTGTCTACCGCTGGACCGACCTGTGGAACAAGAAGACGGGCGACACCAGCACCACGCTGCAAGCGCGACTGGCGCCGCACAGCGTGCTGATGCTGCTCCTGACCGGCCCTGCGAAACCATAGGGCGCGCCCGGCCGCGCGGCGCGCAAGGAGTTCTTCCCTGAAGATGCCCTTGCCAAGCGCGCGGCCCAGCGGATCCCGGCAGCAATATCACTGCGCCCTCCCCTCGCGCAGATGCCGAACGGTTGCCCCGAGCGAGCGACTGCTCATCGAGCATGGCAGTCCCGCCAACTTCGTCCGCCGTGCAATAACGATAAGCAGGAACCATCGTCAATCGCTTCTGCGCCTGAGCCGTCACGCCGGACATCAGCAAGAGAACCACAAAGCGTACCCATGAAGAAGACCACCCTGATCGCGGCGCTGCTCGCTGCAACGCTTGTCACGCCCGTCAGCGCCGCCGAAGCCCCGCGCCTCGTGCAACGCGACGGCCACCATGCCTTGCTCGTGGACGGCAAACCCTTCCTGATACTCGGCGCGCAGGCGCACAACTCCAGCAACTATCCCAAGGCGCTGGGCAAGGTCTGGGCCGCGGCAGCCGACGCGCATGCCAACACCGTGCTGATGCCGGTGGCCTGGGAGCAGGTCGAGCCTGTCGAGGGGCGGTTCGACTTCAGCTTCGTCGACACGCTGGTCAAGGAAGCGCGGCAGAACAAGCAGCGCCTGGTCCTGCTGTGGTTCGCGACCTGGAAGAACACCGGCGGCTCGTACACCCCCGCCTGGGTCAAGCTCAATGGGAAGCGTTTCCCTTCCATGCTGGACCGCGATGGCAAGCCCAACTTCTGCTTCAGCCCCTTCGGCGAAGAGACGCTCAAGGCCGACAAGCGGGCCTTCGTGGCGCTCATGACTCACCTGAAGAAGATCGACGGCGACAAGCGCACCGTGCTGATGGTGCAGGTCGAGAACGAGGCGGGCACCTACGGCCTCGTGCGCGACTTCGCGCCGGCCGCCCAGGCCGCTTTCGAGCAGCCGGTGCCCGCTGAGGTGCTGGCGCGCCAGAAGCCCAAAGCGGCCGCATCAGGCACATGGCGCGAGGTGTATGGCGACTACGCCGACGAGTACTTCCACGCCTGGGCCATCGCCCGCTACATCGGCGAGATCGCCAAGGCCGGCCGCGCCGTCTACGACCTGCCGATGTACGTCAACAACGCGCTGCGCGACGCGCTGGAGCAGCCGCCCAAGCCCTGGCAGGGCAACTTCGCCAGCGGCGGGCCGGGCTGGGACGTCATCGACATCTACAAGGCCGCCGCGCCCGCCATCGACATCGTCGCGCCCGACATCTACACGTCGGACTCCGAGGCGATCAAGGCCAACATGCGCCTGTTCCAGCGCCCGGACAACGCGCTGTGGATTCCCGAGATCGGCAATGCCGAGGGCTATGCGCGCTGGATCTACGCGGCCCTCGGCCGCGGCGCCCTTGGCGTGGCGCCCTTCGGCCTGGACTACTTCAACTACGCCAACTTCCCGCTGGGCTCCAAGCGCACCGACAAGACCATGGTCGAGCCCTTCGCCCGCGTCTTCGGCGCCTTCCGGCCCATCCAGCGCCAGTGGGCGCAGTGGGCCTTCGAAGGCCGCACGCGCGGCGCCGCTGAAGGCGACGACCGCAAGCCGCAGTCGCTGGAGCTGCCGGGCGGCTGGGTCGCCAAGCTCACCTACCGCCAATGGCAGTTCTGGGACCTTGCGTGGGACAGCAAGGACGAGCGACCGGCCGGCACCGAGCAGCCCGGCGGCGGCGTGGCCATTGCGCAGATCGGCGCCGACGAATTCCTCATCGTCGGCCAACGCACCCGCGTGCGCATGGAAGGCGGGCCGCAAGCAAGCGGCTTCATGCTGCACGTCGAGGAAGGTCGGTTCGACGACCAGGGTCGCTGGCAGATGGAGCGCGTCTGGAACGGCGACCAGGTCGACAGCGGCCTGAACCTGATGGCGGAGCCCGTCATGCTCAAGGTCACGATGGCGCGCGCGCGCTGAAGCCATGTGACAACTGAGCGTGCGCCTGAACGGCCGCGACCTCATCGACAGCGACGAGGCCGGGCGCTACGTGAAGCTCGAAGCCCCGACTCGCAGTGATGATCTCCGTAGGCAAGAACTTGGACCAACCCTGACCACCGGACCCACCCCATGAGCCGACCGATCTCTCCCCTCCTGCTGGCCCTCGTCCTTGCCTGCGTCGCGTCTCAGCCCCTTTCGGCGGCACCGGCCCCGAAGGAGGTACAGGCCGATCCTGCCCATAACCCTCTTATCTGGGCCGACGTTCCGGATATCGCCATCATCCGTGTCGGAAAGACCTACTACATGAGCAGCACGACGATGCACATGAGCCCGGGCCTCCCCATCATGAAGTCGACGGACCTGGTCAACTGGAGCATGGCCTCCTACGCCTATCAGACCCTTGGCGACACGGAAGCCCTCAGCCTCGAAAACGGCAAGAACGCCTACGGTGCCGGCTCCTGGGCCAGCAGCCTGCGGTACCACGACGGGGTGTTCCACGCCTCGACGTTCTCCGCCAACACGGGGCGCACCCACATCTACACCACGCGCGATCCGGAGCGCGGGCCGTGGAAAGAGACGAGTTTCGAGCCCTTGCTGGGTGACCACAGCCTGTTCTTCGACGACGACGGTCGCGTCTACATGGTCCATGGCGGCGATCGCATCATGCTCACCGAGCTGAAATCCGATCTCTCCGGAACCAAGCCCGGCGGCGTGAACAAGGTCATCATCGAACACGTCAACGCCGTCTTCGGCGCCGACCAGGGCGGACTCAAGGGCGAGGGCTCGCAGCTCTTCAAGGTCAACGGCCGCTACTACCTCTTCAACATCGCATCGCCCGGGAGCCGCTGGGCGCGCACCGTCATCGTCAGCCGCGCCGACGCCATCGACGGTCCCTACGAGAGTCGCATCGCGCTCGATGATCGCGGCATCGCCCAGGGCGGCCTCATAGATACTCCGGAAGGAAAATGGTATGCCTATCTTTTCAAGGACAACGGCGCCGTCGGTCGCATCCCCTATCTCGTGCCCGTGACCTGGAAGGACGGCTGGCCCGTGCTCGGCCAGGACGGCAAGGTGCCCATGACGATCGACATTCCCGCCGGCGCACAGGGCGTCTCCGGCATCGTCGCCTCCGACGAATTCGACCGCCTGCCCGGCGCCCCCGACCTGCCCCTCGCCTGGCAATGGAATCACAATCCCGTGCCACGTGACTGGTCGCTCACCAAGCGCCCGGGCTACCTGAGCTTCGTCACCAGCCGGGTCGTTTCCACTCTGCCTGAGGCTCCGAATACTCTCACCCAGCGCACCTTTGGCCCTGCCAGTTCCGCCACCACCCGCATCGACGTGAGCGGCATGAAGGACGGCGACTGGGCCGGCCTGGCCGCGTTTCAGAGACAGTATGGTTTTGTCGGCGTCAAGATGAGCGGCGGCGCCAGGTCTCTCGTCATGGTGAGCGCCGACTCCGACCATCCCGAGGAGATCGCCTCCGTTCCCCTCCCTGGCAAAACCGTTCACCTGAAGGTCGAATGCGAATTTCAGCCTGCGCCTGAAGTCGCCCGCTTCTCCTACAGCTTCGACGGCAAGTCCTGGACTCCCATCGGTCGTCCCTCGCACCTTGCCTACACCTTCCCGCACTTCATGGGTTACCGCTACGCCCTCTTCTTCTATTCGACCAAGACTGCCGGCGGCCGTGTGGACTTTGACTACTACCGGATCGGCCAAGGCGGCGGCTCCCACTGACCTTCGCCGGCGCCGGCGCCGAGACCCGATGCAGCCGCGGCCGAAGTCGGCTCCATTCGATCAGAAGTGCCCGCAGCCTGGAGACCTTGCGCTCGCATCGGCTGCGCAGACACAGGCATAAGTGTTTTCCTTGCCAATTTATTCGATGCTCGAACTATCATCGATATAGCGCAATATCAAAGACTCGACGGCAGGCAGCACCGGGATTGGCTGAGCATCCGAACAACCCATTGAACCTTCACTGATGCAGTTCGCGCGGGCGACGGCGACATGCGGCTGCAGCACTTCACCTGCGGACCCGCCGCTCGGCGATACCTGCAAACCCTTCCGATATCTCGAACCCCTCCAATGAAGACACTCGCCGCCGTACTGATCCTCGCCGCCGCTGCCACCGCAGCGGGGGCACAACCCATCGAAGCCCGTCTCACCGTGACGCAGGACGCTGCGGGGCCGCGCATCGAGCCCACCGTCTACGGCCACTTCGTCGAGCACGCCGGCACGGGCGTCTACGGCGGCCTGTGGGTCGGCCCGGAGTCGACCATCCCGAACACCCGCGGCTGGCGCAACGACGTGGTGCAGGCGCTCAAGCGCGTCGGCGTGCCGGTGATGCGCTGGCCAGGCGGCTGCTTCGCTGACGATTACGACTGGCGCGACGGTATCGGTGACCCTGCCAAGCGTCCCATCCGGCGCAACCGCTGGTGGGGCGGCCTGGAGAGCAACCGCGTCGGCACCCACGAATTCATGGACTTCGCCGAGCAGCTCGGGAGCGAGGTCTACCTCTCCGGCAACATGGGCTCGATGCCGCCAAGGGCAGCGGCTCAGTGGCTGGACTACATGACGGCCGACGACGCCTCCACGCTGGCGCAGGAGCGCCGCAGCAACGGCCGCGACAAGCCCTGGAAGGTCAAGTACTTCGGCGTCGGCAACGAGAGCTTCGGCTGCGGCGGCAACATGACCCCGGAGCACCAGGCAGACCTGCACAACCAGTACGCGACGTTCCTGTGGTCGGCCGCGCGCGTGGCCTCTGGCGATGGCGAGGGTGACGACAACCGCGTCGAGGTGCTGATGAAGCGCTCCGCCAAGCAAATGGACGCGCTGTCGCTGCACTACTACTCCGTGCCGGACAACTGGACGAAGCACGGCGACGCCACCGGCTTCGATGCCGGCGCCTGGGCGCGGACGCTGAAGGCCGCCCTGGGCATCGAGACGCGCATCACTGCGCTCTCGACCATCATGGACAAGTACGATCCGGCCAAGCGGGTGGCGCTCTCTGTCGACGAGTGGGGCACCTGGTACGACACCCCGGCCGGTGCGAGTGCGTTGTGGCAGCAAAACTCGCTGCGCGACGCCCTGGTCGCCGCGGCCACGTTCAATGTCTTCCACGCGCACACCGACCGCGTGAAGATGGCCAACATCGCGCAGATGGTCAACGTGCTGCAGTCGATGGCGCTGACCGACGGCCCGCGCATGGTGCTGACGCCGACCTACTATGCCTTCGACCTGTACCGCCCGTTCAAGGGCGCAACACCCCTCAAGGCCACGCTGCAGGCGCCCGCGTTCAGCACTGGCGACGTCGAGCTGCCCACCGTGCAGGTCAGTGCAGCCCGCGCCGCCGACGGCAAGCTGGTGCTGGCGCTGGTCAACCTGGATCCGGATCGACCGGCGCGCGTGGCCACCAATCTCACCTCCGCAGTGACCGGCCAGGTGCTGACCGCCGCCGCGATGGACGCTCACAACACCTTCGAACACCCGAAGGCAGTCGTGCCCGCGCCCTTCTCGGCGAAACCCGGCCCGCAGGGACTCGTGCTCGAGCTGCCGCCCAAGTCCGTCGTCGTCGTCGGGATGTAGGCCCATGCGCTGAGCCACGTCTTTCCCAAAACGCTCGAGACCGGAGGAGACGACCGGCAGGGCACTTTCAAGCTTGAATGTAGAACCATGAGACTGCTTTTATCGATTCTGCTCGTCGCCGTCGGAGCCAGCGCCACCTGTCATGCCCATGCCACCGACACCGACACGCGCGGCGCCAGGACCACCCAGGCGTCTGCGATCACCGTGCCGGGCTCCATGCGCGACCTGACGAGCCTCCAGCTGTCGCGGCAGATGTCGCCCGCCTGGAACTTGGGCAACTCGCTGGACGCCGTCCCCGCCGAGACCTCCTGGGGCAATCCGCGGGTGAGCCAGCAACTGCTCGACGCGGTGAAGGCGGCTGGCTTCAAGACCCTGCGCCTGCCCGTCAACTGGAACCAGTATGCCGACGCCGACGGCAACATCAGCCCGGCCTGGATGGCGCGCGTCACCGAGGTCGTCGGCTACGCCCGCAACGCCGGCCTCTACGTCGTGCTGAACACGCACCACGAAGACAGCTGGCTGATCCCGACCTTCGCCCATCAGGCCAGCGCGAATGCGCGCCTGGCCAAGCTGTGGACGCAGATCGCCAACCACTTCAAGGACTACGACGATTACCTGCTGTTCGCCGGTACCAACGAAGTGATGGTGGCTGGCGACTACGGCCGCCCGACGGCCGAGTACCAGAGCGTCCAGAACGGGTTCAACCAGGTCTTCGTCAACGCCGTGCGGGCCACGGGCGGCAACAACGCCAAGCGCCATCTCGTGGTGCAGGGCTTCAACACGAACATCGACTCGACCTGCAACGGCTTCATCAAGCCCACCGACTCTGCGACCAACCGCCTGTTCCTCGAAGTGCACTTCTACGATCCGTACAACTTCGCGATCAACGACAAGAGCAAGATCTGGCAATGGGGCGCCAACGCCAAGGATCCCGCGGCGACCGAGGCCTGGGCCAACGAAGCCAACGTCGACGCGCAGTTCCAGAAAATGAAGTCGCGCTTCGTCGACGCAGGCATGCCCGTGCTTCTGGGTGAGTACGCTGCCATGCTGAAGTCCGAGTACGACCCGTCCGGCACCTACCGCACCGAGTGGGCAAGGTACGTGACGAAGTCCGCCTACCAGCACGGCATCGTGCCGGCATGGTGGGACCCGGGCTACGGCTTCAACCATGCGTCGGGCCTGTTCGACCGCTCGAACGGCGCCCAGTACTTCCCGGACCTGGTCAAGGCCATCGTCGGCGGCGCCAAGTAGGCCGTGATCATGCACAACTACAGATCCTCTCTCTACAAGTTCAACGCACTCTGGTTTGCGTCATGCCTGACAGTGAGCACGCTCGCTCACGCGACCGAACCCGCGACTCGCGCAAGACCTTTCGAATGGAAATCCAGCGAGCCCCTGATCAAGCCTCCAGCCGATGCCAGGCAGATCTTTGGCGTCAAGGACCCGAGCATCGTCTACCACGACAACAAGTACCACGTGTTCATGACCGTCGCAGGTTCAACGGGCTGGGGTATCGCCTATACGAGCTTTGCGAATTGGGACGAAGCGCCGACTGCGCCCATATTCATGCTCGACCAGTCCCCCATCGGGCCGGGTTACCGCGCAGCGCCGCAGGTTTACTTTTTCGCGCCGCAAAAGCTCTGGTACCTGATCTACCAAGGCGGCGACCCGTTGTATTCCACGACCAGGAACGTGGCCGACCCCAGGTCATGGACGCCGCCGCGGCCCTTCTACCCGATCACCCCGGCAAGCGTCAAAGACGCCAAGGGCAATGCCTCCTGGCTGGACTTCTGGAACATCTGCGACGACAAGAAATGCCACCTCTTCTTCACCAACGACAACGGCAGCTTCTTCCGTGGTGAAACGACGATAGAGAATTTCCCTCACGGCTTCGCCGAGCCCGTCGTCGCCATGAAGGAAAAGCGCGAGGACATGTTCGAGGCGAGCAACACCTACAAGATCACCGGCACCAACCAATATCTGACGCTGATCGAGGCGATGGGGGCCAGCGGCAGGTATTTCCGGGCCTGGACAGCCGATCGCCTGGACGGCACGTGGCAGCCCATTCCGGGCGCCAGGATGAACATGTTCGCCGGCGCAGAAAACGTCAAGTTCAACGGCAGGACCTGGTCCGAAGGCGTATCCCATGGCGAAATGATCCGCGACGGCTTCGACCAGACGCTGAGCATCGACCCCTGCCAGCCGCTGAGATTCCTCTACCAGGGCCTGGACATGGAAAAAAATCGGAAGTACGACTACATCGAGCTGCCCTATCGGCTGGGACTGATCACCGCTACCGGCCCCAACGCCATCAGCGAGTTGTGCAAGAAATGAACGCCCGCCCTGGGTGATGGCGTGCCGGGCCACGAGATTGACTGCCTCCACCTCGGCCCGGACTCTTCGCTACGCATCACGGACGACGCAGAAGTAGGTGTTTGTACCGGCCCATTCATTCGACGACTGAACTAATATCATTTCACTGATATAGCGCAATATCAAATGCGAATGATCATCATGACCAAGTGCGGAAAAAGACCCACCGTCCTCTCGGCTTCACACCTGGCCATGCGCCTCGTCAACCTGCTGGACCGCATCGCCCTTGCGAGGCCTAACCCGTCGCAAGGACAGCCGCCATGAGTCTCACTCGCCAAGCATTCGACGTCGGCCGCGGCCATCTCGCGCACCGAGGTCGGACAGGATCCGTACCAACTCTTCACGTCCTCGGCTGACTCAGACGATTCGATGTGAGCAGACGCCATCAATAAAACAGGAATAGCCATGAGACAAGCCACCATGAACATCCGGGTTTCGGCCCTTGTTACCGCCTGCACCGCGTTCCTGGCGGCGTGCGGCGGAAGCGATTCTTCCGGCGGCACCGTCCAGTCGATCGACTTCGCCTATCCGGGGCCCCAATACCTGCTCGGCGCCCCTGCCCCCCTCAAGGCCACCACGTCTTCGGGGCTGCCAGTCACCTTCGCCTCGAACTCACCGGCGATCTGCACCGTCGTCGACGGCAGCGTCGTACCGGTCGCAGCCGGCGAATGCTCCATCACGGCGACCCAGGACGGAGATTCGACATACACCGCCGCGATGCCGGCGCAACAACTGTTCAATATCCTGCGGCACACCCAGGCGATCAACTTCCCCTCGCCCGGCTTCCAGGACATCACCGCCGCCACGACCGTTGCGCTGTCGGCCACCGCCACTTCGGGCCTGCCGGTGAGCTTCGCCTCCACCACGCCTGAGGTCTGCACGGTGACCGGAACCACGCTGAACCTGGTGTCCATGGGCACGTGCAGCATCGACGCCGAACAGGACGGCGACGCGACCTACGGAGTCGTCAAGCAGACGGTCAAATTCACGATCGGCGATGCGCAGCCGCCGGTGCTGACCTTCGTGTCCGGCTTCACGGCCAACGGCACCGTCGAAGGCGGCGGCTATGACGGCTACGCCGGCAGCAACATCGACGGATGGTGGTGCAGCGATCCGACCTGGTGCTCGCGCGACCTCAGCACGGACGGCCTCAGCTACACGATGAACTACTACTTGCAGACGAAGGATCCCAATCACGTCAACCATGACAACGGGGTGGGCGCCTACGTGGGCATGGAGATGTTCGCGCCAGGCCTGAAGGGGTTCGTTTCCGATGGCGACACCACCACGGGCGTGCAGATCGGCAAGCAGGCCACCCTGAAGCTCAACGTCGCCCTGGACCCGCTCTGGTACAGCACCATCGCCACCAGCCCGAACGACGCAGACATCAAGGTGACCCTTGAAATGGGCCATTTCGTGAAGAAGCCCAAGCCGACCGACACGGACCCCAATGCGTGGGAAGCGTGCAACATCGCCATGCAGGCCATCTTCACGCCGTCCGGCGCGGCCGCCCACACGTACGAACTGAACCTTGACGCCTTCAAGGCCTTCTCGAACAGCTGTGGGCTTGCGGGACTCGATCCGGTCGCGGAACTGGCCAAGTACACGATCGTGCGATTGAAGGTCGAGGCTGCCACGCCCAACCAGACGGTGTCGAGCTCGACCGACCCGGACCATCCGAAATACCCGACCACCATCACCGTGACCGCACCCGTCACTTTCCAGTAGACCCGGCCGCGCGGAGTGTCGTCGGCGTTCGCGCGCGAGTGGCAACCGGGTGAGCCGGCACTTGCCGCTCGCGAGAGTCGAAACAGCGCCGAGGACGCCCCAAGCAGCCAAGGCGCTTCGACCGAGCTTCCGGATCCGTTCGTCTGACGACACGAAACCTTCGCCCGCACAGGAACTTTTCAGCGCCAGGCGGTAGCACCGCTTCCACTACGCCTTGCCGAAAGCCGGGCATTACAGATTCATAGCAAAAGGTGACAAGAATGAGGAGACAGTTCAGACAGACCGTGTTGTCGATGGCCGCTGGGCAGGCTTTGCTGCTCTGCGCAAGCGCGGCCATGGCCCAGGCTTCTGCGACACCGGTAGGCGCAGCGTCGGCCCCCGAGAGCGCTTCTGCGCCTGCCAGCCCGGCATCCGCCGCGGCGCGTAGCGCCAAGGATTCGACCAACGCGGACGCGGCTCAGAGCGTCGTCGTCACCGGCCAAAAAGCGGCGCTGCAATCGGCGCAGGCGATCAAGCGCAATTCCGAAGACATCGTCGACGGCGTCGTCGCCGAAGAAGCCGGCAAGCTGCCGGACAAGTCCATCACCGAAGTGCTGCAGCGCGTGGTGGGTGTCACGATGGACCGCAACAAGTCCCAGGGCGATCCCGAACACTTCTCGGTCGAAGGATCGGGGATCCAGGTTCGCGGCCTCTCCTGGGGATCGTCTACCCTGAACGGCCGTGAATCGTTCTCCGCGGGCGGCGCCGGCCGCCAGTTGAGCTGGGGCGACGTTCCGTCCGAGCTGATGGCCGCGGTGCTGGTGCACAAGAACCCGCCGGCCGAACTCATCGAGGGCGCCGTCAGCGGCCAGGTCGACCTGCGCACGGCGCTGCCCTTCGACTACAAGGGCACCAAGCGGGTCATTTCGGTCTCCGACAACTACAACGTACTGGGCCACACGAACTCACCGTCCATCTCGGGCCTTTACAGCACCCGCTGGACCGAGGACAACGGTGAATGGGGCGTGCTGCTGGACCTGTCCTCCAACCGCAACCGGACCTACAACGACACCATCCAGCTGGATGCCTATTACCCGCGCACCGACCTCGTGGAGGGCCAGACCGTCTGGGCTCCGAAATCGGCTTCCTGGCGCAACAACACGAGCCAGACCGATCGCAAGGGCATCTACGCGGCCCTGCAGTGGAAGAATGCCACCAAGCAATCGACGCTGACCATCCTGGACTCGATGTACCACGACTCGAGCGTCGAGCACGCGCTGTTCACCGGGGTCGAGGACTCCTACAAGTCGAAGATCACCGATCCGGTGTACGACAGCAAGGGCGTGCTGGTTTCCGGTACCTACTCGTATCCCTTCGGCGGTCTCGGCGCGAACAATTTTGCCGCCGGCGGACTCAAGTTCGCCGATGACACGGGCTACAGCACCAGCAATTCCCAGACTCGCGACATCGCGTGGAATTTCAAGTGGGAAGTCAACGACCGTTGGTCCCTGCAGAATGACGTGCAATGGGTCCACGCGACGAGCAACAGCATGGGCTCCAACTTGACTCTCGGCACATTCGTCCCGAGCATGGGCATCGCCATCCATGGCAATTCGCCCGTCATGATGAGCTTCGACAAGTCCGCCCGCGACTTCCTGGCCAACCCGGGCAACTACTTCCTCGACTCCACCTACGACGGCAAGGGCAAGGGCACCGCCGACATGTTCGCGTGGAAGGTCGATGCCCGGTACAACGTCGACAATGGCCTGCTGCGCGACGTTCGCTTCGGCGCGCGCGTGACGGATCGGACATCGACCGATGTCAGGCCGGGCGATGGGACCAAGGGCTGGTACGGATACGGCAAGCAGTGGGAGCTCAAGCAGACGAGCATCCCCGGTCAGCTGCCGAGCGCGAGCGATGGGCAGGGCTGGCAGAGCCGAGGCAGTTTCGGCTATTTCAGCGACCCGCGCTATGCCGCACTGGTCCCGGTCGAAGTCCACCCGTTCAAGAACTTCTTCAACGGCAAGGCCGGCAGCCCGCCAGCCATCGTGCTGCCCAGCCTGGGGACGGTCAAGGGCTATCCCGGCACCTACACGAATCTCACGCAGATCGCCAAGATGGAGTGCACCGATGGCAATGCGCTGTTCGGTACCAGCAACGATTGCTCGACCAAGGGCGACGACTGGACGCCGCTCACGTTCGACGGCGACCCGGCCGGCACCAGCAAGGCTCATGAGCACACGCAGGCCGTCTACGGCACCCTGCGATTCGGGGACGACGAACTGCGCTTCCCGACCGAGGGCAATCTGGGACTCCGCGTGGTGCGCACGAGCACGATGATCGAGGGCAGCACGGTCCTCACTCCGCCCGACAGTCCTCCGCCCGATGCACCGGTCTTCGACAAGATCAGCGACATGCGTACGGTCGGACGCTCCTATTTCGAGTTCCTGCCCAGCCTCAACTTGAAGACCGATCTGACGAGCAAGCTGCAGGCTCGCCTCGCGTTGTCGCAAGGCACGTACCGCCCCGGCTTCGGCGACCTGTCGGCGTATCAATCCCTGAGCCAGAACATCACGACGGTAGACGGGGTTCCGAACATCACCTACACCGGCAGGGGCGACGGCAATCCCCGTCTCAAACCGATGAAGGCCAACAACGCCGACGTCAGCCTGGAGTGGTATCCCCGAAACTCGACGTCGTTGACGGCGGACGTGTTCTACAAGCAGGTGAAGGACATCATCCTGAGGTCGGCACACGTCGAGAGTTTCGCGGACCACGCCGGCAACCAGCAGGCCTTCCTCATCAACGCGCCGGAGAACGTGGCCAAGGGCTCGGTCGGTGGGCTCGAGCTCGGTGCACATACATACCTCGACATTTTCGACCAGTTGCCGCAATGGGCCAAGGGCTTCGGCGTCTCCGCGAACTACACCTACATCCACAGCTCGCAGCAGCTCTACCACCCGTTCAACCTGGCTTATTGCCCTTCGAAGGACGCGTTCAACAACAGCAACCTGAGCCTCTACGGATGCGACACCGACGGCCTCCCGTTCAAGACGCTGCCGATCCAGTACCTGTCGAAGAACGCCTACAACCTGATATTCATGTACGACGGCGGGCCGTTCTCGGCACGCGTGGCCTACAGCTATCGTTCGCGCTTCCTGCAAGGCGTCAACGCCAACGGCACGAGCGGCACGGACGCCACGAGCGCCGACCCGGCGCGCCCCGGCGCCCGTGACGTGGCCTTCGGCCTGCCGACCTGGCAGGAAGCGACCGGCCAGTGGGACGCGGGCATGGACTACAGGTTCAGTGACAAGTTCTCCGTCTCGTTCAGTGCCACCAACCTGACAGACATCGTGATCCGGCAGACGCAGCAGCAACATATCGGCACGATGGGCCGCGCCTGGTTCGAACCGGGTCGCAGCTTCCGCTTCAGCACACGCTACGACTTCTGATCCTGCGCCATGAAGGGCCCATCCCGACGGGCTCCCGCATGACCCCATCGGCCCGGCGAGCATGACGCTTCCGGCCGATGGTCTTTCATGCGCGGCAGGGTGTTTTCGACCCGGACGTGCTGCGCCGGCTGGACCACGCAATCGGGCTCTGCTCAGCACGCACGGGTGCGGACAGGTCCTGCGTCATTCATCACTGACGACGCAGAAGCAGGTAATTTTCCTTGCCTGGTTCCGTCGACGATCCAACTATCATCAGCTCGTTGATATAGCGAAAAATCATGCGGCCGGCAATCAGCACCTTCGTCAACAACGCCAGAGGATGCCTCGGCCTCCCGCGCCCTCTTTTTTTCTTTTCGGGGCCTGGGTCTCGAATGAGCAGCAACCCTTTCCCTGACAGCAAGCCATGACACAGCAACTCTCACGCCGCTCGCTGCTGCGGGCCACTGCCGCCACGATGGGCGCCGCCGGACTGCCCGCTGCCCAGGCCGCGCCGACTCCCTTCCAGCCGACTTGGGACTCCCTCGTCGGCGGCTACCGCGCGCCCGACTGGTTCCGTGACGCCAAGTTCGGCATCTGGGCGCACTGGACCGCGCAATGCGTGCCCGAGATGGGCGACTGGTATGCCCGCAACATGTACATGCAGGGCAACTGGCAGTACGACCACCACGTCAAGACCTACGGCCATCCGACGAAGGTCGGCTTCATGGAGATGCAGAACCGTTGGAAGGCGGAGAACTGGGATCCCGAAGCGCTGATGGACCTGTACGCCAGGGCCGGCGCGAAGTACTTCGTCTCGCTCGCCAACCACCACGACAACTTCGACGCCTACGACTCCAAGTACCATGCCTGGAACTCGGTACGCGTCGGTCCCAAGAAGGACATCGTCGGCACCTGGGCCAGGATCGCCCGCGCCAAGGGGCTGCGCTTCGGCGTCAGCAACCATTCGGC
>Ga0307516_10003438_pt1 | contig 20320 bp, 12 predicted proteins | sample 19_EM_MG_FD_203310 | JGI IMG/M metagenome (GOLD analysis project Ga0307516, IMG submission 203310) | Populus trichocarpa ectomycorrhiza microbial communities from riparian zone in the Pacific Northwest, United States - 19_EM | ecosystem: Host-associated > Plants > Roots > Unclassified | place...
ATGAAAGTCTAAAATACCTATTGGAACGGAGGATACGCATACCCTTACAAAGAAAAGGCTTAATTAAGTTTTTGTTTTAAGATATGTTATATGGTATAAGAGAGGAAAAGAGAATCTAGCTGCAGATGCCTTATCAAGGAATGATGATTTGCTTAATAGTTTAATTACCGGTAAGGAGTCAAGACATGAAGAGCACAATAACATTTATACTATGACAACAATTGTACCATTATGGTATGAAGAAATTAACAAGTCATATGAATTGGATCCTAAGCTAAACAATATGGTAACTAAGAGATTATTGAATATGAATAGTTGGCTAGAATTTACTTTGTCAAATGGAGTGTCGAGGTATAAGAACATGACTTTTATTGGCAACAATGAAACGTTGAGGAATAGATTCGTAAATGTTGCTCATGAATATTATATACGAGGTTATGTTGGAGTTTAAAATTCCTACAAGAGGCTGAATGTTTGTTTTATTTGTCAACCATGAAAAAGTTGGAGAGAGTGGTATACCATTAACTGTTACAGCCTTTACCCTTATCAGGTGGAACATGGAAGAATATCACAATGGACTTCATTGAATCACTACCAAAGTCTGAGGGAAAAGACACTATTATGGTAGTATTGGATCAATTCATGAAGTATGCTCATTTTATTGTATTAGCATATCTGTTTTCTACTCAAGATGTTGCTCGGACATTCTTGGATCACTTTTATAAGTTTCATGAATTATTAACCTCAATTATGATTGATAGAGACAAGATATTCATAAGTCTGTTCTAGAAAGAATTGTTTAAAAAGCTTAGGGTTAAGTTACTCATGAGTTCTGCATATCACCCTCAAACATATGGGTAGACTGAAAGATTTAACCAATGCTTAGAAATCTACGTAAGATTTATAGCGATATACAATCCTAATAAATAGTATTTGTGGCTGACAATGGTTTAATGATGGTACATACTAGTTATCATTCAACTATTAAAATGTGCCCCTTTCAAGCCTTATATGGATACTCTCCTCTTAATAGAGAGATTGTGACACAAAAGGTTTCTCTAGTAGTTGTTGTGGAAGAAATACTTCAAGTTAGGGTGAGCATGGATCAATTTCTTCATAAACAATTAGAAATAGCAAGGCATAGGATAAAACAAGTAGCTGATAGGGGTAAAAAAAAAAAGGAATTCAATGTAGGAGTTTTTATGTATTTGAAATTGCAACCCTGCAAACATACTAATGATGCTTTAAAGAAAACTTTCAAGGTTAGTCCTTAATTTTATGCCCCTTATAAGGTAATTCAAAAGGTTAGAGTTGTGGCTTAAAAATTACAACTTCTAGAAAATGCTAAAATCCATTTTGTTTTCCATGTTTTATTATTAAAGAATAAGATTAAAGATATTTTTTTATTGTACTCTATCATGTCCGGAAGCTTCTTATTGAAAGGAGACAGTCAATAGTAAAATTGAATCCATTATAAATAATCATACATAAGAACTAGTAGATCTTCCTACCAGAAATAAACCATTAGGCCATAAGTGGATCTACAAAAGAAAGGTGAAAATTGATGGCACTATTGATAGATATAAAGCTACACTTGTTAAAGGTTTTAAATAATAAAAATGTGTTGAGATTTTTGACATATACTCAAATGTGTCAAGAATAATTCATATGAATGTTAATAGCCATTGTAGCTATTAATAAGCTTAAAATACATCAAATAAATGTAAAAACAACTTTTTTTTTAAATAACAACCTTTATGAGGAGGTTAACATGGAACAACCTGAGGGGTTTGTTGTTAATGAAAAAGAAAAGAAAGTCTGTAAACTTGTCAAATCATTATATGGTTTGAAATAAGCACCTAAATAATGACATGAAAAATTTAACAAGGTTATGTTGTCAAATAAATTTAAAATTTAAAAAAAGTTAATAAATGTGTTTATGTGAAAAACACAGATAAATGTTGTGTCATTGTATATCTCTATGTGGAAGATATCCTTATTTTGTGCAGTAATAATTACATAATCAAGTCTACTAAGAAAATGTTAACTAAACAAGTTTGACATGAAAGACTTGGGTGTTGCACATATCATACTAGGAATAAATATTTCTAGGACATCTGATGGATTAGTATTGTTCTAATTTCATTATGTTGAGAAAGTTCTCGACAAATTTTTTAAAGATGACAATAACATTGTGAACACACCAATGGACATAAATGTCTATTTGTCAAAAAATAAAGGCAAGAGAATAGACCAATTAGAATATTCTTGGATAATTAAGAGTTTGATGTATGTTATGAACCACACAAGACTTGATGTTGCTTACTGAGTAGATTTTTAAGTAATCCAACTATGGATTATTAAAAAGTAATATGAAGAGCACTCAAATATTTGAGGTACATCACTAATTATGGACGACATTATACTAGTTACCTAGTAGTACTAGAAGGGTATAATAATGCTAATTGGATATCCAACACTAAGGATATGTCTTCACATATTGTGGATTAGTTGTGTCATGAAAATCATCCAAACAAATGTGTATCATTAAATCCATGATATAATCAAAGTTTATTACTCTTGATAAAGCTGGAAAGAAAGCTGGAAGGATTTGAAATTTCTTAGAGGATATTCCATTTTAGCCAAAATTTGTTTCAGTTATTTATATCCATTGTGACAATTAGTCAGCAATTAGAAGGGCATAAAGTGGCATGCATAATTGTAAGTCTAGATATATATGTCGTAAACACTTGCTCTCAAATAAAATTATTTCCATTGACTTTGTAAAGTCAAATAAAAATATTACGGATCCGCTAACCAAAGGTTTGTCAAGAGAGCTTTTGTGTAATTCTCATATAGGAAAAATATGCCTAAAGTTGTTGAAAGATGAAAAAAGTATAATGATGGTAACCATATCTAGTTGATTGGAGATCCCAATATCTAGGTTCAAATAGAAAACTAAGTCATATAACATTCTCGGTAGCACTAGGAGATTGTTATTTCCTGCTTGTTCTATGATGAAATAATTGTTAACTACAGCGTGATGAAGGGTGAGTTAAGCTCCTAATAATTTTCATATCTTGGCATACCAAGTTGAATATAACATAATACTCTTAATGAAAAATGATCAATATGAGTGAGAAATTAATATGACTATTTCTTTGAGACTTTCGATAAAGGTTGAATTCTCTAAAGCACTCATGAATCCAAGAGTTGTTTAGGACCAAAATAAACACAACAATGAGAACCAAAGAAAATCTATAGATAGAGAATTGTGTGAGTACTATTGTCTTGGTTTGCATAAAAGGCCAAATAGTTGAAGACATCGCGTTTATTATTTAGTCGAGTAAATTCAATAGTATTTCATTAAGAAAGGTTCAATGTCAAAATCTATCTATCCTGATGTAATAATCTACCAAATCAATATCTCTCAACAAATCTTTGAGTCATTTTCAAACTGATGAGAAAATCTTCATTCATGTGGGGAAATTTGTTTTAATTAAACAAATTATGGGTAAATGAGAAATTAATCTCGAAGAACCCTTGCTTTTTCTACTCAAAGAACCCTTGGTTTTTCTATATTTAATTCTTTATTTATGGCGGCTAATTAAATGTTGATAATGGTGAGAATTAATTCTTATTAATTATTCAACATTTTAGCTTTCAAAATTCACTAAAAAAGGAAGGGGGGATGAAGGAAGAGTTTAATCTAAGAATTTTTCAGATTTTTACACTCTCTTCCTTAATTACCTCATATTCAAGTGTTTTATTTTCAATTTATGCTTTGGTTTTCTTTCCAAATCTAAAGCTGATGTTCATGTTGTTCATAGATTTTTAAGTTTCATAATTTTTTATTCAAAGATCTTGATTTAGAAGTACATGTAAATTAATGCATGTGGTGTATTATTGGAACCTTATGAGATATATTATATGCATTCTAGTTGTATAAGTAAGGAGCAATAAAACCTTAAGGATAAATGATTCATCTTTGACGACAATAAAAAAATTTATTATTTTAAAGTGCTTTAACAAATAAGTATTTTTTATTTTAATTTCAGAATAGTTGATTAAAGCTTTTTTGTCCTGAGTTTATATATTTAAACATGTATAAACTCTTATCTTTTCTAGAATATCTTTTGTTTAACATATTTTTATAATGATAAATTATCAATACATACTAATTATTTTTTAACTACAAACTTGTTATTATAAACTAAGTATATTTTCGAACTTATTTATTTAATACAAGTAAGGTAAACTCTCTTCATCCCACAAAATAAAGTGAAAACAAAAAAAGTATATATTAGAATCCGCAAACATCAGCAGTCAGATGCCACCATGTCTAGATGCAGACGCCACTGCCACTGCCTGTGCCCATACTTTAAGCCTAGCCTTAACATCCCGCGGATCATCACCTACACAAGAAATTTCTCTCTCAATTAGACACAAAAACTTAACTTTCAGATCACTATGAGAAACACTGAAAAAATTAGGTGAAACTCAACGGTCCTTCTAATACGCTAAGTCAAGAATCAGTGACAGTGCTGACAATATTCAGAACTCTTAATCACCCATGATCTCAAGTTATGGTCCATAAATCATAACAAGGATTCTATCTTTTGTTATCTGTAAGCCTATCACAGAAAGAAAGAGAGAGAGACTCGTAAATGTACACTAACCAGGGCTAGAGATGCGCCAGTTAGCAATAGGAGAATCGCCACCACTACTAGTGTCAAGAGTGGATCCTGAAAGAGAGACACGACTACTAGGCAACTCCAGCATCCTCTCATGTTCCAATTCAAACCCAAGATCCCTACAAGCCTTCACTTCTTCCAAGTCCATACACAATGACCTCCTCCCTCCTTTTGGCCTTGTTATCACTACCAACCCACCACCTTCACTCTCCCCACTAAAACTATTACAAGAACCGTAATTACTCAGCCCTGTGATCTCCTCTTCTTTCTTTTTAAAACTCGTATTGCTGTTGTCCATCCGTCTTTCTCTTATGACCCTTCTTTTCCTCAAATTCTTTCTCATCTTTTGCCTCATAATACCCTTTTGAGCTTCATTTTCACTGGCATTATCTGTTACTCCGATTAATTGCACTTGATTTCTTGGGCTACCGCGATTTCTCCAACGAGGTGGTGTTGCTGGAAGCGAGTAGCAGCCTGTTTCTTTATCAGAATCAGAAGAGAGGTGCAGTATGTTTTTGTGATTACCTTCTTTTTGATCATCAGAGAGTTCCTCATCAGCGTCGAAACTTTCTATAGTCAGTCTTGACGCAAACATCGTCATCCCATCACAATCTTGATAATCATCGTCTTCATTAGTGTACATGGAACTTGTACACATGGACAGCCTAGACAAGTTATGAAGACTAGGGGGGTGATACCCATCATCCGTGTCATGATCATGATCATATTGATCATCTTCTTGAACAGAAGAAGACAGCGTGGCCATGCTCGCATCAGAAGCCATTTGCCAACTGACAAGTACTGAGAGGATCACCAGCTATCAAAATTCAAAAGTGTATGTGTGTCAGGAAAAGGAAGGAGAAGTGAAGTAGTAAAAGGGTTTCAATTTTTTTCAAGGAAGTGCGAAAGAGAAAGTGCAGTACTTTTTGTAGGAGTGATCAAGTAAATGATTGTTGCTTTTGGATTTTTGTGAATCGTTCGTTTCTCATTCCACGATGAGGGAAAGTGTAAACTGTAAACAGGACCAAATATTCGTATTTATACATTGTTGTTTGTTTGCATCCCTATTTTGCCCTTTCCAGGTGTCCCTCTGTGTCTATCTTTTCTCGTATGGGAGGATTTGACTGCACGGGCTGTTTTGGTAATATGAATAGGGTACGCGACATTTTAAGCGCTAATGCGACCCTTCGTAGGTTGAGTATTTAGAAGTATTTTCGTATTTTTTTTGTTTAAAAATATATTAAAATAATATTTTATTAATTTAAAAATTAGTTTTAATATTATTATATTAAAATGATTTCAAAACATAATTTTTTTTAAAAAAAAATACAATTTCAACTAACACTGTAATTCTGACAGTGAAAAAATCATCACGGCAAGGTTAAAGATAATAGACGAACTGGACCGGTGTAGTTAGTGACACGTTCTCACAGATAATAGCAGTGTATGATTCGTTATTGTTAATGGGTCGACACGACTAGCTAGCTACACCATTAGAGCAATTGTGAACCAAGGAAAGGAATATAGATAACGACATGCCTGCACGAGGTCCTGGACATGGCCAAACAGAGATTAATACAGGCAATGCTCACGGGTCCATCTGATGAACCACCAACCACTTCATATCAGCTCGATTTGCCCTGATTTGCCGTGCCTGTGGCTAGTCACAGAATAATACAACTGCAAGTAAAACAAAAAACAAAAGATCTTCACATGGATGCCCTTGTTAATTCTATCTCTTCTCACACTGTTTGCCCATGTTTTTTGTGGTTTGGTTTTGAAGTGGACAGCGTTTCATATCGAGTTTGTTTCTTAAAATATTTTTTAAATAATATATATTTTTTTATTTTTTAAAATTTATTTTAGATATTAATATAAAAAATAATTTGAAACGACTGGAATTTGCCTCTCCTTTTTCACTTTTAGAATATATAGCTAGCGAGTTGAGATGTGACATTAAATATTCTCACCCATACACAGATGTTAATCACGTAAAACATTTCAGTCACATAAAACAAGTACTCTAAATTGCACTTGCATTTCCAAGATTACCCTCCTCAGTATGTGCAGTGTGGAGAGTAATTCTGGCAGTCTCAGCTATAAATTGGGCTCCATCAGGCCCACCAGACAGTGCCTGATTTGATAATGATGTTTCTGCTGTTGATGACGATGATGTATATAACCGCGTTTAATTGGACAGCTGTCCGCGTTTATAGCTCTCTCTCTGCTCTTCCACTCCTCCTCTCAAAGCCAAGGGAGTGGAGGGTTTACAGCACCTAGGGCCCAACGGGGTCCACCCAACGACACGAACACAAAATTACCAGCTTAAATTATTGCATCAATCGCACACGCCACGTGGCATCATTCCATTGAAGAGGAGTGAGTGGGTCCCCATATTTCACTCCTATGCATATCAGGAGCTCTTGCTTTTGCTCTAGAAAATCTTGTTTTTATATAATTTCTTTAGCCACCCTTTTTATCTGTCAAAATTATATAATAAATTCTATATAATTACTTAGACAATGTGCTTTGGACCAAGAATATTGATAAAATAGACACAGAGCATGGCTTAATGGGCATGGTAAACACTGCCGCTCGCCGACCGTTGATCTATTGACTAGCTGCTATTTCAAGCCATCTCTTTTGATGGCAATGGAAATGGACGGTTGGTATGGCAAGAAGAGTGATTGGGATAAGTACACGTATTTCTTTTTCTTGATCACAATAAACATTAAATATATCTGGAGAGGCCAATCTCACGCACAAAACTTATGATTCAGGCCGGCTCGGAGTTTATGTGGCTAGGATTGCTCTTCAGCGACTGGACCCCACCTAATATTTGAGGTCATGATCCTTTCAAGCACGCAAGGGTTGAATATTATTATGCATGTATTTTTAATTAGATATAACCACTAACTACTATCACGCGCTACGCTCCCATGGAATTTTAAAAAAAAAATTGAATGTGAAAAAATTATTTAGTTTTAAAAAATTATTTGATATTATTATTAAATTTAACCCAACTAATTAATCTTAAAATCTTCTTACCCAATTCTTTATTTAGTTTGAGTTTAAAATTAATTTATTTAAGAATTGTCTTAACACAATTTAGTCGACTTGAAAAGTCTATAACAAACTTAAATGATTAGTTAAAAACATGATTTAATTTTTAAAAAATAAATCAAGATGGCATTTTTTATATTTTATATTGAGACTGCGATATATTGGATCGATTTGAATTTTACAGTTTAACTAGCTAAACCTCCAACCTAAATCATGGACTTTACTGGGTTTAACAACTTTGTTTTTTTTTTTAATAAATTGCTTTTTTACTTAATGATATAACAATAAAAATAGATACTCATAAAATTGAGTATCAATCAATTATCAAGATATTTATTTGAGACTGCAATAATCTCATAAAAGGCAAACTCAAATAAATTATGAAGATCAATTCAAAATAAATCCAATGTTAACTAATAAAATTGAAAAGGTAAAAGCCAAAAAGGATTTAATTGAAAGAAAAAAAAACTGGGAGACAAAATTTATATAAAAAAGAAACGAGGGGAAAGGAGCCCTAATCCAGCGGGTCATCCTTGAAATCTCTCGAATCAACTCCTTGCCTAGCATGAGTTTAAAATTAATCAGCATAGAAGTTGTTCTGACGTGATCTAATTGATTTGAAGAGTCCAAAGATAACTTGGATATCTAATAAAAAAAATATAATTTGGCTTTAAGAAAAATCTCAAGATGACATTTTTTTTTTCATATTGAGAAGGTGACATATTGGATCGACCCGGGTTTCGCAATTTAACCCGTCAAACCTGTGATCTGGATCATAGACTCCATTGAGTTTAACAACTTTGTTTTTTTTTTTAACTATTTTTTACTTAATAGTGTGATGACAAATATAGATTATAAAAAAATTGGAAATCAATCCAATTAGGAGATATTTGTTTGAAATTGCGATAATCTTATTTAAAAAAAAAAAAGAAATCAAAATTAATGTAATATTAAATGATAAAATTAAAAAAAAAAACTAAAAAAAATCAATTAAAAAATTTAAAGGAGAAATTTTTTTTTAAAAAAAACTATGGCAATTCCTTTCCTTTCATATGAAGAATGAATTAACTAGGATTTACTCTAGTTGTTTTTTTTTTTTTTTTTTGAGGGAAGGTAATTCGGCATGATCGAGACACATAATGAAAAATGTCAACATTAGTTATTACTACCATAATTCACAAAATTCGAATCCTAATTGAAGAAAATATTGAAATACACAAACTCTCACTAGTTATAGATATTCTAAGAATACTATAATAGCAGTCGTTATAAGTTTTTTTCGATTGAGAAATATTTTTAAACCAAATTGTATATCAATTAAAATTATTATTTTTCTACAAATGAAATTAAAAACATATTTTATATATTAATCTAATATATCCATAAAAGTTTAATAATTTTTCTAGATATTAGAAACATAATGATATGATAAAAAGAATATAATTAGAAGGGCTGAAAATGAAATAGTAAAAAATATATCTAGATTGAGCCGTCAAAACAATAAGGAAAAAAATAAGTGAAAATAAAAAAAGTATTTTCATTTGGCACGTTAATGGCAGTACTTTCATTTTGAACTTTTAGATGTTGATATTAAATTTAAATTTGTTTTTATAGTTAAAAGCGCAACAAAGATGCCAAAACGTTTTATGGTTTTTTAGTTAAAACCTTTACTTTTTATATCAAATAAACTAAGCTAGAATTTTGAACAAAATTAAAAATCTAATTGTAATTTATTATACCCAAGACTAAAGGACAATATAGATTTAAAATCAAATTAAATGATTATTGGATGAATCTTCATAAAAATTAAGTCAGAGAGCTTAATTAGACTTTTAATAAGTCAATTTGATTTAATCATGGGTCTAATTAAAAATTTAATTAAGTTTAAAAATTAATCTAGGTCACATTAAAATATTTAATTAAGTGTAAAGACTTGATTGGGCTTTTAACATGTCAAATTAATTTTATTAGGGACTTTATTGGTGAAAACATAAGCTTGAAAGTTTAATTTGAGCTTAATTGAAAAGATTAAAATTTTAAAGAACTATATTTAATTTTTTTAAACTCAATTAGATGAAACCATGAATGAAATGGCAAGAAAATCAAAATTTTGGAATCATTGGAACACAAGACTGTCCTACAGAGATGTCTAGGAGCTCTCTACACTAGCATTGTGACATTCTCCATAAGCAATCGTCGTGATTTCAGTCTTTGCACCTGCCAACGTGGAACTCTTCTTAGCACAGCGAACAACATCGCAGTCCAGCTCATTAGCGAACAACACCTTCTTGGCATAGCACCGTGAGCTCCATTCCAGTCCAGTAAAACATGTACCAACTCCCCCACTATACAAGCTTCTAGAACATGAATTATAATCACGTCCTGCAAGTTTTGTTGCAACTTGGTCACGAGTCCGGGTTAGTGATCAGGTTATGGAGGCTGAATTGAACCCAGCCTATATGGTCAGGCTAGGTTGGACCTTCTATCCATTTCCATTAGATTCTATCCATTTCCATTAGAAACGTGGTAGTGTCCACATTATAGAATACAATGGCTCCATCAATCTGATATATCACCTGATATATAAATTAATGTGATAATAATCAATGTGTTACACGAGAGTTGAATTTCATTATATATATATATATTTTGCAAGATATTATGGCCTCGATTTTCAAACATGGCATTGATGATAGATGCAATGCTCTTACATTTAAATATTAATTACCGACCACACGCATTGGCAAGTAAGAAAGGGAGCGGGGAAATGGGCTCCAAAGGCATGGATTGTTGTTCGAGGGAGATATATTGTTTGGTCACGCCTGAAAAGTCCGTCAGAAGGGTTTTTTTTTAATAGAATACTTGACTAAACATTTTGTTGCTATCCTGAGATACTGTAATTTTGGAGAACAGAACATTAAAGGATGGAAAGTTGAAGAAAAGTTGATAGGACGGCGTTGGAGATTTTTTTCACTGCAAAAAAAGAAAAAAAAAGAAGACGAAGAAGAGAGAAGTGTTTTGCTTCAACAAATTGAAAGGGTTTTTAGTAATTTTAATATGACGTGGATGGATCTGGTGACATGAAACATTTTGTCATTTGCAGCTGTAAATGGGCCTCGTGTCACCTCGATGGGAAGAAAAACTCAAGTGTAAGAGACCAAGACTTAGAAGTATACCAATTTAGTACTTTATAATAATTAGCAAATCAAATCCATTGCTTAGTGAGGTAGGGAAAAGCAATAGCAATTTAAACTCAAGATTTTTCCCATCTTTTCAAACATTTTTCATATCTAGGTTGATGCGAATTGTAATATAAATATATCTTTTTAATAAATATATGGTAAATATTAAAGAGTTTCTTTTTAATAAATGTGAAGAAAATATAAAAAATATAGACACATATAAAAATTTTATGCTATCTTTTGACATGAGTTTTCTTTAATAGGAAGAGTTTCACAAACAAAATACATAATCTAATCTAATGATGATAAATATAAGATTAGACTATAGCTAAATGTCTATTTAAAAAAAATACTAAGATCCAATTAATAATATTTTAAATTTTAATATAATTTATTATTTTAGAATTGAAATTATATGTTGGATGATAGAAAATAAAAATATGGGCAAGAATATAAATGTTATAAATTGTTTTGTTTAAATGAGTCTTTTTGTTAATATTTATAGCAATGGTAAAAAATAATAATAAATTTCTTATAACTTTTTTTTAATTTTTGTAACTATTGAGTCAAAGCTAATTCCAAAAGTTAAATTTAGTAAACTCGTAAACTCGGTTTGATTTTACTAATTTTGCATGAGTCAAGTTTGATTTTACTGGTTATCAAATTTTTAGTCTGATTCTAGATGTTAGATACATGTTGACTCGTAAAACTCATATGATTTTACAAGTTAACTCGTGAATTTGACAATAATGACCCAATGCATGTAAAAGTAAGGACTAGAATAGATATTAAAGTTCTTCATCAATTTTTTTGTTAATTGGGATAGAACTTTAAAATTAATGTGATATCACCATCATTGAAAAAACACGGTTATACATTTCAAGTATTTGCAACTTACATGCAAGTGTCACCAATTATTTGTAATATCAATAATTAATGTTCTTCAATTTATGTTCACCTATTGTAGATTTCCATTATACATCATTTGATGAAAAAATTAATAAAAACTTATTAATTAGCATTAACTAATTATACATTCTAAGGGCAGTTTTGGTGTCTCGAAAATCAAGGTTCAAGTTTTGGGACCTTGAAAACCCATATTTCAACTATTTTTTCATCCAAAAACATGAAAAAACATCTCATAAATCACTATAAACTCGATTCTAAAAACAAAACACATTCTAATCGGCTTAAAATAGAAAACATTTTTGAGCTCCGATTTTTCCAGTATCATTAAAGGTGAAAATCATCTACATTAAGTTTCACTCTCAAACATGAATCTATAGACACCAAAATCAAAGTTATTGGTGGTAAGAGTTTGGTCACCTAAAAGCTTTATCTCTCCAAAGAATATTTCAGTGACATTTTCACTTCTCTCTTTAGTTCTAGGGACTGAATCATAAAATAAATGAGTTTTGGGACATAAATGAACATTCTAAAACCATAAGGGACCAAACTTTAAAAATTTAAAATTGAGGGATTAAACTATAGATATACTTGCTTGGTATCAATAAACATGGAAAATTTGACAGATATCAATTATGGTTATTGTTCTTGATTTTATTTTAAATTAATTACACTGAGTCTTATTTAGTTTACTTATTTTTTTTCATTTTATCTTCATTTTTTCTAAAATTACATTTTACATCATGGAGTTTACAAGTTCATAATGCTTTAAATCTCCACTAACACACATTAAAAATAAGTTAACAAAAAGATCGAATTATTTATAGGATTGTTATTATATCTCATTTAATGACTAAAAAACTCTTATATTAAATATTTCAACTTTATAATTGAATTAGAAATAAATCCTAGCCACTACCTTCTTATCCAAAACCTAGATTTCTAACAATAACAACAACAACAAAAAAAAAAAACCTAGATAAAACCATATCCATTCTTCTCTTTCCACTAACCCCTTTTACCCCCTGGTATAAACCTTTCATTCTCTCACTAAAAGACCCAACTTTTGTGCTTCACATAACAAAATGGAAATGACCCAAAAGAATAATCTTAGTCAAATCCAATGATAACATTTAGCAAACATAATTTACTAGATAATTTCACATGTTTATTACTTCACCTATTATCTATTAAAATCTAGTACAACAACTTCATCATAACCCATTTCTCTTTTATATGGTGGGGTTTGCTTTGGGCCCTATTACTACTAGAATTTTATATATTATTGACAGATTATTCCATCACTATTTAGATAGTAATTATATTAGAAAAACATTAACTGTTGTCATTATGGACATTTAATGTTTGTCGAGAAACTTCTTGTCGATGATTTTTATTATGTCAATCAGCCTGTCAGCAATATAAACACCGATGAATTTACAAACAAACAAAATGTGCTAAACAAAAAAATTATCGGCATCATTTTATCAGTAATTTCATCGGTGAGTATGTCATATCACTAACATATAAAATCATTTGTAATTCTATCGGTGATTTATTTCATATTAATGAAAGACAAAATCCATCGGTGATAAACATATTATCAGTGGCATTTCATGTAATGTTTTTCAACTTTTTAGAACTTTTTGACATTCTTAGTCTGTCGGTAATTTTGTCAGTGATGTGTTTAATATATTTTTTTAAAAAAATTCAAATAAACAGAATAGAAAAAAATTTAAAGAAATAAAACTAAAATAAAAGGATTAAAAAAGACAAAAACATTTATATTTAAAAAAACAATCAGCAGCACCTCCCTTATACAAGAGACTACCTAAAATTCATGTAACTACAAATATACCTAAATAAATAAAGCTACAAATCAATTGATTTTATTTATGATTAATATTTTTTTATAAATTGATTATTTTATAAGATGAACAAGACAATGAATTGAAAAAGGAAATATAACATTCAAAAATAATTATTTCCAAACACTTAAATTACCAATCAAACTTTAAATTGAGATTTAATTTAACCCCAACAAACACATTATTTAACACGCCCTAATCAATTCCCTCCAAATTAACCCCAAATCCTAAACTATAAAATAAATCTTTTCTAACAAGGTAATTCCCAAGTCAATTTTAAATTGAGTTGGCTTCAACCATAAAAACAATTTATTTTATGAAAAACGCATCCTAATCAATTATTTCAAATTTAACATTAAACTTTAAATCACAATATTATTTCCTCCTAACACATGCATTACTAACTAAAATTTAAATTGAGATTGAATTCAACAACAACAAAAAAACTAATTCTTTTATGAAAAACACTTTCTAATCAATTTCTTTCAAATTTACACCAAATCCTAAATTGTAAATTAATTCATTCCTAACATGTTAAAATTTTAGACATAACTTTAAATTGAGATTCAATTCAACCCCAACAAATACACTATTTATTAAAAATATATTATAACTAGTTTTTTTTATGAATTAACCCCAAACCCTAAATTTTCAAATTTTAACACAAACATATCAAAAATACCAACACCAACAATAACAATAACAATAACAAACATATAATGTAAAATAAATAGAAACTAAATGGATTTTTTTTGTATCAGATAATGTCTTTTTAGACAAAAAAATTTTTTAAAAATAGAGCAGAAGCTATCACAAAGCAACATAGGCTCCAAACTCATAAAAATAGCACATAAAAAAGAAGAAAATGAAAATCCTTACTTTTTAATGCAACTCAGTAAGGCTTACACAATTGCTTGCATGGATAAAAAAAAAAAAAAGCACAAGTTAGGAGCATCATAAGGCAAAAAAATAAGCACAAGTGGTGGATGCGTGGTGGAAGAAGGGTAAAAAAGCTGAGGGGAAAAGAAAGGGAGAAAGAGAGATAGAGAAGAGAGGAAGAAAGAAGAAACTAGAAGATGTGTCTGTTATGAAATTAGGGGTTTTGTACTGATGGAATTACCAAAATAATATTAAATATTTATATTTTTTAAACTTTCATCGGTAATTCTGCTGGTAATTAAAACTTGAAATTTTCAATTAAACCTAAAATTTTAAGAAGAACCTCAAAAATTCTTCAATGAATTTTCAGTCCGTCAGTAATTTTATTTGTAATGGTCAGTGACAAATTTATGTAATTTTTTTCAACTCTCTAGAACTCCCTGACCGACTTAGTCCGTCGGTAATTTTATCTCTAATTACATTAAAGTCAATTTCATTACACATTGACGTTTACAATTTAATCAAAAATATCTTCTTCTTTAATTTTATCATTGCCATGTCCATCATAATTTTCTTTATTGAATTGATGCTTGTTGATTCAAAACATCATTTATTTCTTCAACATCAAAATCAACATTAACAAAAATATTATCAACTACACGAAAATTTAAATTTTCTTCTACATCGATAGACAGAGTAACTCGATATACATCAACTAACTCATCAATTTGAAAGACATCGTTTACCACATTTAATTCACAATTATCTTCCTAAACAACTTGAACATGACCCCTAAGTTTGATTTTCACTATGGACAACCAATCAACCCTAGAACGATCCTTTCTTAATAAAGGAATATATATGAAGTCTAGCTTTTGTATTATTTTCGATCACACCATAAAGTTCAAGGCCTCGATTATAGGTTAGCATATCAACTCAAGTTGACCTGGTTAAATCCAAAATGATGTAGTTTGATTTTTTTTAAAACAAAATGTTGTTTATGGGTTTTTTTAGGTAAATTGAGTTTCACTTAGATTTAGACCAGCTCACAAATTAACTGGATCAACTTTCAACCTATTTCGATATAAAATTAGTTTAAGTCCAGTCCTAAATAGATAGGCCATCCTTGCTTTTCAAATGTTGTCTCTACCAACATATCATTTTGTTAACTTGTATGGGTCCATTTTTTAACCAAAATACACCATCTATTGTTAGCTTCCTCTTGCTACGACCATGAGCCATAAAGTGCCTTCCACAATCAAAATTACACAATTATTCTATGTCATTTCTATTCACATGAAATGCATTTAGAAAAAAAAATTATATATAACTCAATAATTTTTTTCTGATAATAATTGATATTCGAGATTCAAAAAACTTAACCCTACTAAAAAAACAATATAAAGATTTATATTACTTAAAAACTTCAAAAAAATAAAAATAAAAGTTGAATATAGTTTTTTCATTTTTTTTCCTGGGCATGCTCCATCAAATTGGGCCAACCGATGCCACTAGCCTATAGAACAAAGCAAACAAATTCATATGGTTGTGGTGTAGTGCCTGAGTTTTGACTTCTTAAGGGACATTCCATTTGCTAGGAGGCTAGTGTTGTCAGGACTTGGTTAACTAACGTATCACATAATTTATACATAACACAACACTCTTTTTTATTGATATGACTAGGCCAGCAAGCTGGAGAAAATTTTCAGCTTCCTTCTTTTTTAGAATCACATAAACTGAGCGAGTAGCTAGTGATCTTTTGCTCTCTTTTTTTTTCCAGAAAAATGAAAGAAGAAGAAAAAAAATAAGGGATAGGGAGAAGGGAGTCGATTTCCAGGTTATAACTAAAAAACTACCAATAGATTCACCGATAGATATTAGTGACAAGTTTATTTCATATGTAATACTATTTGTAATAATGACACGTCATTTTTTTTCATTCCTTCATTTTCAACTGTAATTCCCTCGGTATACACTGACAAAAAATCTTTGTCAATATATATTGAAAGTCATAGTGATGAAATATTCCGTCAGTAAATGTCACTGTAATTCACCGATGAAAATATTTTTATCGGTATTTCCGCTTGTTTTTGCCAATTTTCGGGTAATGTATAAATGGTGGCAATGATGAGTGATTTGAAGTGCAATGGAATTATGGTCTTGGAGAAAGAAATTAAAGGATCGAGACTTTTTAGAGAATAATTTCCAGATTTCCTCTATTGATTTCTTGCAACTACAATCAGTCTCAACTAGTTTAGGATTGTCTCTTGACAATATCCATGTTTCATCTTCTAGTTATTTGACTTTGTTATTGCTAAAAGATGATGATATTGATATTGAATTACAACACCATGATATGATATGGAGATTGATAAATTGGTTAGGATTTGTTTGTAGATAACAACTTTGATTTGATGCAAAAATTTCACATGTTTGACTCTTATCACTGCGAGGCTACCAAAATGATACTTCATGATGTATAAATGTCACATTGCCTTAGGATTTGAAGTCTTTCTGTTGATCATTTTAACTTAGTTCGCACAAGCTTTTCAATATCTAAATCTTGAATCCTTGATCTCCCGTAGGTAATTAGTGGGCCGGATCTGGTCTTTAGGCCCAGCCAGCCCAAATCATGTTTATTAAGAGTGTGTTTGGCAAAACACACCCTTATGCCCTGGCCATAATTTTTATGTCCATTTTAGTTTGATATTTGGCCAAACGAGCCCCTTTTCGATATCAAAAAAATTCCAAAAATATTTGGGGATCTTTGTTGATTTATTTATGAGCCTCTCGCACTTTGATTTATTTTTTTCTTTACATTTTGTTTTTTTTTTTAAGTTATGTGCTCAATCTGTGGCCTATTATTGTTAAATGCAAATATGTCATGTAATGTTTTTTTATTTCCATCTAAAACGGGCAAATAATAATGAAGGATAAATAAGAAAAAATGACATAGAAAATTTCTTTTTCAAATTCATTTTTTGCAAAAATATTCACTGACGCCAGAGTCAGGAGTATCGTATATTTTGGATTTGTGCGATATTTACCAACGCCAGAGTTGGAAATATTCGTAGGAATTGTTCACTGACGCTAGAGTCAGGAACATGAAAGGAAGAATAAAAAAGGGAAAAAGGAGAGCAAATTCTTAGCAATTTTAGACAAAACCAGCAATGCAGCATGCCTCAGGTAGGACGCTTAGGGGGTGATAGCATCTTCCCTTTTGCGTAACCAGTCTCGTACCATAGAATCTCTGTTGACCAGTTAGGGTTCCTAATGACCATAATACTAGGTGGCGACTCCTTGAACAAGACATTTTCCCCTAAAAGAACAAGATGTCAGATATCTGTTTCTTTTTCCATATCGAGAGATAATTTTTGAACAGTCACCGCGATGTCCGGGTGTGACAAACATCAATTTTTTTTTACTTATTTTTTCCATCTCATAATTTAACATTGATCTTTTTAAAAATTGAGTTTCATGATTTTCTCTGTTTTTTTTCCCATCAGGTTATTCTGATTTCAAACCTGACTCATTGGTTTAGCGGGTTAACATGGGCGGAATCAAGCTATTTTTTGGAATAATGTTTCTTTTTTTTATTTTATTTTTTGTTTTCATCATTTGATATTAATTATTCTTACTCGATATTGGTTTTTTTTCTTTCTTATTTCATAACCTGACTCATTGGTTTAGCAGGTTAACATGGGCGGAATCAAGCTATTTTTTTTGGAATAATGTTTCTTTTTCTTATTTTATTTTTTATTTTCATAATTTGATATTAATTATTCTTATTCGATTTTTTTTCTTTAAAACACTCTTACATCGACAAACATCAATTTTTTTCTTAATTTTTTCTTTTAACCGACTTAATGTTAATTTCCGTAGCATTTACGAAAAAATAAAATAAAATGTAAAACCCCAAACCTTTTCACCTGGCCCATTTCCACAATCTTCAAATAGCACACATCTGTAGAAAGTCCAAAACTAAGCCCATTTCCACCATAAAACCTCAGTCCTGCAAAGCCACCCCAGTACCCCCAGCAGCCGAAGCGGCGACCAGCCTCTTCAACTGACTTCCCTGCATCCCCTGTTGATGCCATAACACTTCCATCACCAGTTATTTAGTTAGAGGATGACTTAAGGGCTCTAATTCGATTTAAGAGACTGCATTTAGGTACAAATATCTTTGATTTTGAAATGCCTTGGAGTAAGTATGGGTGATTGTTCGAATATGATTGGAACTTTCATAAGCATGAATTGAGTCTTAATATGTCATTAACTCAGTTAATAAGCTATAGGGTCGTTTGGGTTTCGGTATCTCTCATTGATGATTTTCAGTTTAAAAGGAACTCGAGAACAGTTAGGGCTCTAAGTAACTAATGATGATTCTGCCGTTTGTGTTTGAAAATGCTTGAAAAGAGTCTGTTTTGTGTTGGGCTTTTGAGAAAATTCCACTTGCTTGTTCTCTGTTTGCTTTATGTTTGGCATAATTTTACTTTTGTTGAAATTTATAATCACTTGGGATAATTTCTTAATAAAAAATCTGTATTAACTGTTTGACGTGGGATTCACACTTATCTATTTTGGATTTCAGAAGCATCATAAATCCCAGCTGCCGCTTTCATTTATATTTTGATTAAGTTGATTAGAAGGATTTTAATTGAAAAATTTAATGATTTGGTTTTAAAAGCTCAGATGGCTTTCTTTTTATTTATTTATTTTTTGATAATAAAATTGCATGCCAACGCATATTTGGTCCAAAATATGTGAATGCAGGCCCAAATGTTGATATATCCCATCACCACAAACGATTTGTTTTCTAGTGTTTGTCTTTGTTTTTATTTTCTGGTTTTCCCTAATTCATTTTCTTGCTCAATTGTGTGCGCAGATATCTGATTTTTCAATCATGTTTTTGACAAGATTTACTGGGAGGACACTCCTTGCTGCTGCTAAATCTGAAACTCCCGCTGCCTCTGCTGCTGCTGCTGCAGCTACAGCTACATCTGGACATAACCCGCTTAAGGACTTCTTTGAGTTTGACAGGAGCCAGGATGAGGATAAACTGATTGTATACGGTATGATATGATGGTCTTATTCTCTTCTTTTATTTTACTATTTGAGTACCACACCACCCTTCATTTCATCATATTGCTGGTAAACAATTTATTGTTTCTTTTCTGATTAGTGAAACGAGAGCAGCATTCAACACATGAAGATTAAGAAATTGAAAAGAAAACAAAAGGAAAAATTGAAGCACAATATCAGTATAATATCCAATCATTTATGTATACGTAGGATCGAACGCCTCTGGTTGTAGCTAACTGATCACCTTTCACGTGATTGATTCTGTCATCAAAGGTGATGCATATATGGTTTTATAAATGCAAGATATTCTTCATTTTCTAGAATGTTTACCAGAGTTATTTCCTTGTTACCATCTTGCCCATTAGGCAATCTGGTGGAGCTCATGGTTCTAAAATATATATAGTGTTACTTACAGGCATAGCTGAAATAGAAGGGCCTTACAACAAGCCATGTGGAATCAAGATAAGATTTTGGGAAAGATTGGGATGCATTTGTAGGACTGGCTTACTCTGAAACCTTTTTTATTGGATGTGTGGGATTGTAATAATGAGCACTATAAAATAAACTGTTGCATGGGCAATTATATATTTTTGCCGCAATTTTTTTATTGTCGATTCAATTTGTGTGACAAAAAGTTCATGAGTCC
>Ga0307516_10003439_pt1 | contig 20318 bp, 18 predicted proteins | sample 19_EM_MG_FD_203310 | JGI IMG/M metagenome (GOLD analysis project Ga0307516, IMG submission 203310) | Populus trichocarpa ectomycorrhiza microbial communities from riparian zone in the Pacific Northwest, United States - 19_EM | ecosystem: Host-associated > Plants > Roots > Unclassified | place...
AACAGGGGGTTTATAACGCTAAGGTGTTTTTGGGTGACGATCGGTCAGGTACGGAGGTGCGAATATCGATAGGTTGAGGATTGAGAGAGCGTCAACCCGGGCTCATAACCTGTCAAATAATATAGATAATTGGTTGCTTAATTTGTTCGTACAAGAATACGGAACCTCTATATATACAAATGAGATCTGCGATCCCGCGGGACCTAGTTTCCCCGTCGGGATATCCTTCATCCGTCGGCGCCTCTCATCCCCGTCGGCGCCTCTCATCCTCCGTCGGCACCACCTACCTCCGCCGTACAGAGTCCGGACGTCCAAATCTGACACATGGCGAGGATAGTACAGTCCGAGCCTCCGCCCACTCCTCCACAACCTCCCTCTGTAGATGCACGAGGGATCTGGGGAACGGCATCGCGCGACGCGCGCCCCCACCCGCTCTGAATAGCTCAGCTATTCCACCCCGCGGGCGTCTGGATCCTCCGCCGGGAGCTTGCCCCATCCGTCGACCTTCTCATTTCCGGGGACTCGTGCGCCAGGCACTGCCGGATCCCAATGGTGATGCCCGGCGGGACTTTCCGTAGCACTGCGATGTGCCATCTTGCTTGGAATGCGTAGATCTGGCCGGGGAATTTGCATCGTCCACGGGCGACTGTACCTTCGCGATTACAGGAGAGTGGCAGTGCTGGAGATGTGCCGCGGTGTGGGATTGAGTATGCGTGGTATGGGGAAGTGGGAACCTAAGTTTTATGTTTTGTGTGTTCACTCCTGATGGCTGCGAGAACTTAACCTTAACCTTACGGCTCAGGACTGCGCGCACGGGATAGGACCGCTGGGCATTGCGTGTGCCTGATGCGGCTACCCATGTGAGACAGGCGCGTGCATATATATATAAGAGAGCAGTTTCTTCTAGCTTTGGATAGTAGCAATCTCAAGCATCATCTTCCTCTTGTAAACACGTTCAGGCGCCCATCGGGTTTCAACGATGGCACGCAATGCCCGGCGCGTCTCAAAGCCAGGCCACATTCTTCGCAGTGCCAACAACCGAAACCCAGACTATCTGTGAGGAGCCCCCTCAATTCAAAAGACAATACCTAGCAGCAAGTAGAAGCAGACTAGAACCCAAATTACCAGTACACCGAACAGAACTGCGCATCCTCACACGCCCAGGCGCACCCTCCGCCCGTTGCGCCGACAGAAGACCCAAGACCGGAGTGAACACCAAAAACAGACCTCGCAAACGTGTCGACATCCCGGCAGTAGTTGAAGACCGAGCGGGTAGTGCAGGGGGGTGCGCAGTCTTGGGGCTCCGGGCAGATTCCTCGATGAGGCGCTACGCCGCGGGTCCATCCTCGCCTTCCTCACAGAGCTCATCAGGGGCGCGCACAGTGCGGCCGATCCAGTCGGGTAGCCACTCGCGCGGGTTGCGTAGCCTGTCTGGCGCGGCGATGCCCGGTGGCGGGTACCTCCTCCTCATGGCGTCGAGGGCTCTTATCGCCGAAGCGGCAACCTGGTCGGGCGACTCCTCCTGCCGTGCGGGCGCGCGGGAGGTGGGTGGCGGGGAGGCGGTCGGACTGTCCGGCTCCGCGGGGGGCGGCGTTGCTGCGGGCTCCGATTCGCGCTGCTGCTGTCGGAGCCGCGCGGAGGCGCGCGTCGGTGCAACGGACTTCTTCTTCCTGGCGGCCCGGGCGGGAGCAGCCGCTGCCGCGCCGTCTGAGCCGCTCTCCGGCTCGTCGGCGGCGCCGGGGGACGGAGCGGACTCTGGCTTGCTACGCTTGGCCACGCCGCTGGCGGGCGACGGGGGTTTGCGTTTCGTCGGCATCGCGGTTACTGTCCCGGTGGCGGTGGGCGCGGGAGGGGATTGCCGAGAGCAGAGTGTGTAGATGGCGTTGTCGCGACAGTCGCTCCCAACTGGGGTGTGGAAGGAGGTGAGAGGCAGACAGAGTACGTGCGCTACGGCTTGGCTTCTGTGCCGTAGGGTAGGGCAAGCAACTCACCGTCGCGTAGGGTAATGTCGAAGGAATGTGTGCGCTTGCCAACGCGCGGACGCAGGGCAGGGAGAGAACCGGATCGAGGGCTGATGGTTGACCGAACTCGGCTGCTTAGTCACGCAGAGTGAGTGATCGTGCGTGTCGCGTATTTGGCGAGTTGACCTGCCGCTATTATCGGTTGAAGACGGCCTCGTCTGGCAGGCCACTATCGCAAACCGAGACGGTATCCACTGCCACCGGTACAGCACCAGCACTTAGAATAGTTGGAGGAAATGATTGCAGATTGGACGCGGAAACATCGCTGGGGCAGCGAGCTGTCAGTAAGTGGACATAGTTTCGTCAAGATCTCACAAGGTCACATACAGTGAACCGCCACTGCGCGGACTGCGGACAGGAAAACTGGGCAAAACGTACGCCGCCATGATCTATAGGTCGAATGCGAGTAAGATTAAACAAAAAAAACAAAAAAACAAGGTCACATACGAGTAATGACAGAATCATCAACGGCCATAAAAGGCACGGATAGAACCCGCGACCCAGGCAGAAGAGCAGAAGGGAATGCTCGATTCAGAGCCCATTCCCGTCAACACTAACGCTCACTCAAATATATTTTTCTCCCGCAGCATCCTCGCACGCCTTCAACAGCTAGCAACGCTAAACCCCACCACCACCGCCGCGCTCACCAGGAAACACCAGAGCCTGCTTTTGGGCGATGTGCTCCTTGACCTGAACGATTAGCTCGGTTCTGGTGTGGCCCTTCTCGAGGTTCAGGCCGTGCCGGTACGCAACGCGACGCAGCGTTGTGACCGACATGTTCTCAGGACCAAAGTCGGCTGTAGGAGATTGGTCAGCATCGGAACGGGCTGTGGAGGGGAAGCCATACCACCTAGAGCGACATCAAGGTGTTCGGGCAGCTTTTTCTCGATGTGCGCCTTGACTTGGACGAGTAGCTCAGCTCTGGTATGGCCCTTCTCGAGAGTCAGGCCATGACGATGCGCAAGGCGGCGCAGAGCCGTGACAGACATGTTTTCAGGTCCGAACGCGGCTGTAGGACATAGGTCAGCATCGGAACAGATCGTGGAGGGGAAGCGGTACCTAGAGCGGCGCCGTTGGTGACGCCGAAGGTGCGGGCGGTGCGGTATGTGCTGACGATGCGGATGGGGTGGGCAGTACGGGTGTGACCGATGGTGAGGACGGTGCGGGCGGTGCGGAGGGCGCCGGCGATGCGGACGGGGAAGGCGATGGGGATGCGCCGGGCAGGGCGGGCGCAGCGGACGGTGCGGACGGTACGGGCGGCGCGGGCTGTGCGGGCCATGGATCGAGGACCCCAAGCGCTGCGAGAACTTGACGGAACTACTGGAGTAGTCGGAGCACCCTTCCCGCGTCGAGCAGGGTCTGTGTTGGAAGTGTTGAAGTCCGTAGTGTTGGTTGCGCGTGGCCGTACTGCCGTGTGGATGAGCCGGTAGAGAGGGAAGGAAAGGGCGCTGAAGCGCTGGGGGTACCGGCCTTTCCGCTCGTTTCACGGAAGGTCGCCCTGCCCACCGCTTTAAGGCTGGCCCCCAGAGACAGATGCGTCCCCAGAGCAACGGATGACTGGCGCGCGATGTCATGGCGACGGCGCGCGCTTGTGGGCTGGGCGGTCTCTCGTCGCCCCGCTTCGACCGGCCCCCGCCGCCCCCCCGCCGCCGAGGGCGATGCCGCCTAGGACAATGCCGCTGAGGACGATTCCGCCGAGGACGATGCCACCGAGGACGATGCCGCCGAGGACGATGCCGCAGAGGGCGATGCCGCAAAGGACGATGCCGCCGAGGACGATGCCGCAAAGGACGATGCCGTCGAGGACGATGCCGCCGAGGACGATTTCGCCGAGTCACCGTGCTCCTCATGGCGTCATTCACAGCACCGAAGTCCGAGTCCGAGTCCATGTCCATGTCCGTCGCCGCCGGTAGTCGTGGAAATCGCTGGCGAAGCGTCAGGCTCCGATGCGGACCCAAGGGGAGGGTGGAGCGTGCCAGTTGTTTCGCGGCGGGCTGATGAGGTGGGGGAGGGAGGCTGGAGAGGCGATGAAGTGCGTGAGGGCGAGGCGGATGAACAGAAGTGCCCACTGCCCCGGGGCTACCGATGTTGCCCGCCTTCGTTCGTTGAACACTTTTCGAGTCGGACAGACGAAAAAAAAAGGTGGAGAGTATCGGTGTCAGTTGCCCGTCTTCCAACGGCAGCAAGTTCGCGTCGCATTCACTTGGCACGGTGCACATCTTCACGGAGTATCAGTTATCTCACCATATGGGAATCCTAATCGTTCTATCGATATCGCACGTTAGGCATTCACGGAAAGCGGGGCTAGGACGCTCCCAGGGGATACTAGGAAACATCGGAAAAAGGAGCAGTCCCCTACCGGATCTAATAAGCCTTCCATAACCTTCCCCCGGTGTTAAAAGAATACCGATTTGCAATGAGGATAGGGATGAACGATAGGAGGTCGATCAGTCTGAATGCCGAATGAGACGAGGAAACACAAGGCATACGACTACTGGTCATTCGAGTGGCTCACAACTTCGTTGTCGTATTTAATGGGTGTAGAACAGGAGAAAAGGAAAGAACCCGCAGAAAAAAGATCCCCCTCTCACACTTCCCCGCTCACTCTTTACGCAGTCGTGTCCTCAACAAACCCTAAGGCACAAGCGCCAAATCCGAAAGACTATACTGGCACGAACTCAAGCAACGAGAAGCATTTCCAACACCCGGTTGCCTCGAGCTTGACGGTTGCCCCTCGTCGAGTCATACTCTTCACGATGTCTATTAGACTATGATGACAAGCTCCCCATCCGAGAAACACGTAATATTGTTTCCAGGCAGCAAGAAAGCAAAACCAGAAGCCAACCCAAATCGAAACATCATCCTCGACATCCCGCCCCACTTCCCCAACCAGGCACTAAACCACCCGTCGAGCTTGATGTCGCAACATCTGAAACAGAGCGAACAAAGAAAAGATACGATCCAACGGGTGCCGCCATCTCGTCAGTAGTCAAAGATCAAGTACGTGAAGGTCAGCCCGGTGCGGCCGTGCGATTAGACGGCTCCGCCCGCACTGCGCTCCGGTGAGCGAGCACCAGCAGTCGGCGGAGCAGGATCGTCGAGGTACCCGGCCAGCGAAACACCGCCGTGATGCTCCTCGTTGTCGTCGCCGTAGCGCACAGCTCTGTAGGACGCGCCCTCGGAGCTGGCGGCGCCGAAGGACGGCTTCCGACTGTCGTTGCGTCAGCATCTTTCGTCGTCACCGGGGTGGTGCAACTTACTACGGGAGCAGCGCGCTGAGCCTGCGCTGCGGGACCTGCTTGCGCGTGGGCGCCTGCTTGTAAAACTGGCGCTTCGGCGAGACGGCGTTGCACGGCCCCGGACCAGCGGCCATCTTCCGTTTCTTCTTTTTGGCCGGAGTGTTGCCGGACATGACGATTCTGATGGCGAGTCAGTCTCTCCCTGCACCGACCGATGAGGAGGGGGGACTCACACTGGCTTGCTCTCCGTGTCGAACAGGAGTGCGTAGCGCTTCTTCTTCGGAGCGGGAATCTTCGGCTCGGTGGCTAGCCGCGCTTTCTCAGCTTCCTCCAGTCGGCGGGCCTCTTCCTTGTAGCGCGCGCTTCCCCAGAACACCGCCTCGTACCGGTCCGGCTTGCTCGCGATCTCGGCTGCTTCGACATAGGCGAAGGCGCAGGACTTGTCTTTTCTGCCGTCGGGTTAGCGTTAGTCCGCCGCGTACTCGGGGGGACTCACTTCTCGGCAGGGGCGCTCTCAACGTCCTGCGCATCTTCGACGGCTGCCACAGGCCAGGAAGTCGAGGAGATTCCGGCGGTGCTGGCGTGTGCGTCGGGCAGTTCCTGGCTGCTAGCTGGGGCCCGGGGAAGTCCATTCGCAGTAGCGGAGCTTCCAGAGCTACCAACATCCTTCCGTACCCACCGCAGCCACAGCCGGAAACCCACGGCTACGACGCCTGCGGGCGGTGCAACTTTCTCGGCAGCGGTCATTTCGACGTTATCGTCCTCGGTAGGCACGACCTCTGCTGCACTGGCCATCTCAACACTGGTATCCTCGGCGGCGAGCGCGTCATCATCGGCATTGGCCATCTTGACGCAGGTATCCTCGGCGGCGCCGTCGCTGCCGCCCTCCCAGCCGCTGAGCGAGGCGGGACCCGTAAAGCCGAACCTGCAAGTCAGCAAATCGGCGTAGTCTCCGGCGGCTGGCGTGCGGATGCCGACAGACTCCTCTTTCTCGCGCTCATCACCGGACGAAGTCGATCTGGAAGTCGCAGAGCCGTCAATGTCCATATCGCTCTCGGAGTCGGCAGTGTCGTCGCTTTCCGGCTCGTCGTCACGCATCCAGTCGCGGTCGTCGACGATAGAGTCGCCGCCCTGCTGCACGTGGTAGTCATCGACACCGCCGTCGCGCACACGACGGACCGAGTTTCCGCGACTGGTGGCTCCGTTGAACGGCGCAGCGACTGCAGTGGTCGGCCCCAGCGGCGGCGGCGGGCTGCTCGAGTCGTTCGAGGACTCGCCGGGTTTTAGCTTCAGCAGCGCGTAGAAGAGAGCGATCTCCGGAGGGAGGCTCGCAGCCGTGGATCCCTCGCTGGACGCGCCGGCCACGCTGATGTCGACGGCCCCGATGCGCCACTCGGGCAGATCCGCGCTGCTGGAGCTGGCTGGCAGGGTCAGCGCACTCCGCGCGACAGGATTCACGTGCGGCGAGCCGCGGGGCAAAACCTGGACCGGATACTCACTGTCGTGTCTGATGGTGCTGCGACTGCCGCCACCCCTCACGGGCCTGCGGGCGTCCGGAAACATCGTGTAAAGTGGGTGGTAGTTGGTGATGGGTGGGGACGGGTGTTGTGCAGTACGAAGACGAATGGAAGATGGTGAGAACCACGGACGGACGATGGCGGGCGGGGGGTGGAGTTGAGGCTGTTGTCTACGCAGGATGAAAGGGAGGTGGTTGGGGTCAAGGACGCCGGGCGGAGAGTGTGTCGTCCACCGGAACAGGAGGACGGTCGAGCCGCGGCGGACCAGCACGCAAGGCCATCTTTTGCGGCGCCGCGGCCCCGCAGCGGCGGAAAATGTTAACAAAGACCTGGCTTGGCCACGGCCTGCCACCGCACTCCACACCCGGGCTATCCACCACGCGAGCTGCAGTCGCGGTAACTGACTATACACATCCGACTGATGGCGGCACCTACCTGAAGGTTGGAGTGGCGCTTGTTGGACAACGGTTATCTGGGGGAAACAGCGACGCGAAAAGCAAGCCCCAATGTTGACAGCACGCGAATCGTCTCGTGGGCATCAGCAATGCACATATCCAATCACGCGCCGGCCGACATTTCCCGATGGTCACTGCTCGTTGCGGTGCTGCCCTCTCACCGCAGAACTCACCGACTAGCCACTCGCCGGCCGCGCACTCTCCTGCATTCCAGCCTCGCTGCGCCAGTGGACCAATCGCCGCCGCCGCTCCATGTGTTGCATGGTCTAGCCCCGCCGCTGCCACCGCCGAGATGTCTGCCGCCAAGCGAGGACGATCCGTTCTACAGACCCAGCTGGATCGATACCTTACCACCAGAGCGAATACTTCACTTTGCTGGAGCCATCTGACGTTGGCCTCGCTTAACGCATCCGCGCGCCTATTCTAGCGCGAGCTGCGACACTGACTTGTCGTTGTCACTTTCCGCGATGCACAGGAGCCGCCTTGTCGGAAACGAACTGCGGTAGCTCCCCGCTCGGCGGTACCAAAGTCGACTGCACCTCGCGGCCATGGATGTATGGGGCCAGTACCAGGTCTTGTAGCGGTTTCCACCCGGCGACAGGGCCGCGACACCTGCTTTTTCGTCAATACGCACGCATTTGGAGTGCCATCTAACTCGGCAGACCGAATACGTACACCAGGACTTCCACCACCCGCGGTGATGCCTCCGCTGCTGTCTGCGCCGACGATCCTATCGCCCGTCGAAGGTTCTGGGGGAAGAGGGATCGCTCCAGTCGCGCGTGCTGTCCAAGAATCGCCAGATCCATCGATGGTGGGCGGGGCGTGGTTGGGAGTCGACGCGCACCCGTCGCCTGCAGGATGGGGACGAGCTGCTACCCACAGGAGAGGAGAGGAGGAGCGGTGAGGGATAGACGGAACCAGCCCACGAAACAGGGAGACGAATGTGGAGCACGAGAGTCGGGGCTTGTCGGGAAGCAGCAGTGGAAGAAAACAGAGGAGAGCCAGCGAGAAATGGAACCTGGACAAGGCAGTATGGTGCTCGTTTTGGTCGTGCGTGCAATGGCCTTTGTCATTGCCGGCCGGACGTCTCCGTGATGGTACGAGTACTTGGGTAGACGGATGCGTACGTTGCCGCCTCCCGAGTCGTGAACTCCACCACCGCTGGACCCGGACCTCGTGCCAACGGCGAGGAGGGGAGGACGATCATGGCAGGGATACGGGGTGAGTGGCGGGATTCCCGTGCGCACGTGTAGGAAAACTTGCGGTCCCGTAGGGTAGGAGCAACGTCTGATCCCGTCAGCTCTGCGGCAGTGGTCACAGATGTCTGTCAGAATAATGGGCGTCCGGAGATGACGGACCGGAGGCGGCACGTCCGGAGATGACAGCAGCCTTAGTCTCCGAGCACCGCCTCGGGAGACAGTCTTCCATCCTTTCACCTTGGCGAGTCCCTCAGGCGCGTTGTATATAGAGAGAATGTTTTTCCTTCGACGTTGTATCAACCAATCAGTTCACTATCTTCGTCTCTATCGATCCCTATATTCCAACAATGTATAATCCTAGTACTTTCGGAGGTAATGGACACGACATGGTGGGCAGTACCCGTGCTCCGTTTCCACATAGTCGCGGCTGGAAAACTCACGCTTAAGGATCTAGACGGGGTAAGCGAGAATACGCACAGTTCTCTCGAGCGACGGGTTCCCTCTTGCGCGTGTCTCTCCGGCGAAATCGCACTCGAACTTCGGAATTTTGGATTCACGATCGGCGGCTTTTCTCCTCCTCACACTCAGCCGTGCGCTGATGTCGAGTTTCTCCGTCTTCCTCACATTTCTGGTACATCGCGAGAACCGACTCCCAACTACTACCCCGTGCACTCATTAAAGACCCAACCGCGTAGATGCGCCGGCCCCATATCCCACAACCGCTTCCGCGCCACACCACCTTGAGCTTAGCTTAAAACTCCCAGAAGCGTATTCTGTGAAGACTGGCGATCTGGGGCGAGATCACGTGATTGCAATCCCGTCCAACTTCCTTCACCACGAGGGTATAATCCGTCTCGTTAAACAGCTAACGACAGCCGCCGACTAGATATTCGAGCATCTTAACCAAACCCCTACCAGTGTAGCTGCTATTTTTCCCAATCCTCTCTTCTCCCGTGCTCGAGTAAACCACTCCAGTTGCCTACGGTACCAATCCTCTTCGTCACGTACCTGTCCGGGATCTTCGATGCAGTTGAGGCTGCAGTCCCAGTGATCCGAGGCCTTCCCTTCGTTGACGACATTAGCTGGTGGGCCGATGGCAAGGACGATAAATCGGTAGCGGAAACGCTGTCAACGGCAGCCGAGGCGTTGATTGAGTGGGCAGCCGGAAATAGGGTAGCTTTCGACCACGGCAAAATGGAGGCAGCGCTGTTGTGCCGCAAAAGGACGACCCCTATGGCAACGTTGAAGATTGGCGCCAATGTCGTCCCTTTCAATAAGGTGGCGACGCGGTGGCTGGGAGTTTGGCTGGACTCGCAGCTCACGCTCAGGGACCACCACGCCACCCGGCTGAAGGAGGGGCGCAAGGCTATGACTCGGCTCCGCCGCCTCACCTGGCAGATGGGTCTATCTCCCACCAACTGCACAAAGATTATGACTGCATGCGTCCAGTCAGTCGCCATGTTTGGCTCGGAGCTATGATGGAAGGGAGACCACGTCCAGGGGACCATAGGTCAGGCGGACGAGCTGCAGTTGCTGGTCAACCAGGAGGCACGGGCGACAACGGGGTGCTTCCTGACGACCAACCTGGGAGCCCTCTCGATGGAGTCTGGCCTCCGGGCTGCAACGACGCAGCTGGAGAACAAGCAGCGGCGGTTCGGCCTACGCCTGCTGAGTCTGCCGCAGGGAAACCAGACACGGGAGATTGTCGGCACTCCAACGGGAATCGGGAGGAGGCTCACAAATGCCCTCGCTTAAGCCGGCAGGACGGAAAGCATAGCGCTGCTCAAGGAGCCAGAAACCCTCGACGTAGAGCTGATCCCAGAGGAGGAAGCCGAGGCGAAGGTAGAGGCGGAGAAGGTCCAACCTGGACTCAGCATGTTCACGGACGGATCAGGGATTGACTATGGGGCCGTGGGGTATGCTGTGGTGTGGAAGAACGGTCAAACCTGGAAGGGCATCAAAACCCACATAGGCTACAACCAGGAGGCCTATGGTGCGGAATGCGCCGCTCTCGCCCGCGCACTGAAATTGGTTTCGAGAAGAAGCACTGTCCCCGAACATGTCACAATATTCACAGATGTGCAGGCGGCCATCAGACAGATGGCATCAGATGATCCTGGCCTTGGACAACAGCACACACTCCAGGCCAGGAAGCACATTGCCACCCTGCGAAAGGCCAGGCCAGGCATCATCATCGAAAAATGGTGGTGCCTAGCACACAAGGGGATCGCTGGCAACGAGAAGACTGACGAGTGGGCGAAGATTGCGGCGGAGGAGCCAGATACCCGTGGGATGGAATGACCGCGGTGGGAATGGTGGGCAACAGAAGCCTATGCGTGAGGAGGTACGAGTACGGTTCGGGCTCCAGTAAACGAAGCAGGTCATGAAACGGAAGTAGGTAAGCTGTGAGATTATCAGACTATTACTGCAAGTTACGAATCATTGAGGTCTTCACAGAACGAGGCATTGCTGCTGCAAGCGAATCAACATACCACACGCATATCAAAATGGCATAGGGAGAAACTTGAGAAACAACTACACGTTGCGTTTGAGGAGCGAAAACTGGGGCGCGTTGTACAGCGCAATTGGTTCGAAGGTATCTCTGTGCGGTTATTCACAGAGATTTATCCTTATTCTACTATCGTATTCCGCATTTAGATGGCTGGTTCTCTCGGTCCCTTCACCGCAATGAAATTACACTCCAGGAAACACCACTAGTCCGGTACAGCAGCGCGAGTAGATCATCAACTTTTCGCCGGTCGCACACTGCGCTGCATAAACGGCCGCACTGGCCGCCGCCAGCTGTAGGAACTCGGGCAAGTGCGAGGATGGGACGGATACCTCTGCGCAATCATGTCGTTTCTTTCGCATAAATTACCGACACTGAGGGTGATTAGGATGAAGATGAGGACTTGAGTACGACTTCCGTTGGCATGCAGATGGATTTTAGTCAGATTTGTAGATAGTAGATTCTACGGGTTGAGCGCGGTGGTTGCGAAAATTCGGTCCTTGTGCCCAGTGCGATTTGATATTGCGCTAGTCCTTAAGCGCGCTAGTTAGCGCTAGTGGCGCCATTACCTATAACAGTGGCGTTTATAGTGGGGACCTTATAAGTGAGATAATACGATACTGAAGGACCCACGCTAGGCGTGTGACAAGTAATGACAAGAAAAGGAAGGTAGAATTAAATGAGAATGGGTGGGTGTTGTCGCTACCCTAGGATTGACGGATTTTTTCTGGCGTGGATAATGTAGAACCAACTGCTCTGCAACTCGCTAAGAGTACAGAATTTGAGGAATAATCCTCAACAGAACTTAATCCCTCCCCCAGCTATCCCCGTTTCTCTAAGACGAGGTCCCTCTCGTCAGCCCTCCTGAAAAACCACCAGCCCCGTTTCCATCAACCTGCTCAAATCCACAGCTCCTCCTTTGCCCACCAATCTCCAATCCTCCCCTTCGCTCTCCATTGCCTTTTCCTTGCTAATCCGCCTTCTGCTTTTGATCTAGCCGAAATCCATGGTCTGCACACCGTTCCTAGCAGCAGCTCGTTGCACTCTGCTTTCGGCTCGTATAGGTCCGTCCTCGATGCGTCGTAGATGCCCTTCCTTGGGGGGTAGCAGCTTTCTGTCTTCGGTAGTGTATAGTCCGTCCTCGTGCGCAAATCTCAGAAAGTCGGTTATCATCGGCAGGGTGTATATATCTGGCATCGGTAGCGTATCGGTGATAACCATCCTCGGCAGCACATCGATGTCCTTCACCGAAGGCAAATCTCAACTGCCCATTCGCGGCTCGTAGATTCCCAGTATCGACGGCCATTCGTTGACGCCCATCCTTGGCAGCACTCCATCTGCCACGAAAGTCCATGCTTCTGGCGATTCCTTCCTCGAAATCCCGTAGCCAGTCCATCTGGAAATTCCAAGGAATCCACAGATCCGGCAAGGCAAACTTCTTCCTCCTCCGGCTATGTTCTTCTCCCATATCTGCTCCTCCTTCTCTCATCTCCACCCCGCCTTCTCTTCTCTCCGCTCCGCCTTTTCTCCTCTCTGCTTGAGAGCCCAGCACTTTCTCAGCGCTCTCATCGCCTGGAATTAACCCAATTCCCTCGGCGTTCACTCTCGATGTTGGCCTATCTGCCACGGCATTGAGCACCGGTGCTACAATATCCGGCGCCGACGGTGCAGTAAGCGCCACGATATTCAAGGTCGATGTTCTCGTAAAATGCCACACCATCCGTCGGCGCTATCGTAAACGCCAACTTTTCCAACGTCGACGGTCCCACAACTGCCACGCTATTCGCCGCCGGTGCCGTAAATGCCATAATATTCGACGTCGGCGCAAATGCCACAATATTCGTTGACAGTGCCTCAAATGCCACATTATTCGGCGTCGGCGGTGTCGTCGGAACTCCCAATGTATTGCCGAAAGCTTGTTGCATTTCCTCTTCTGATTCCGGGCTTCCTTCTTCCATTGCGTCCATCTCTTCAATCTTCCTTCCGTTCATCCTATTCCTTCATCCTCGGCGTTCTATCCTATTCCTTCATCTTTGGCCTTCCATCGTATTCCTTCTGCTTCTTCGGCCTTCTCTTCTATTCCTTTGTCTTTGGCCGTCTTCCGTCCGATTCCCTCTTCGACCTTCCATCCTATTCCTTCATCTGCAGCCGTCAATCCTTGAATTCCGACGTCCCCATCGGCTGATCCAAAACGGCGTTCGCGTCGGCAGATCGCAAAATGATGTTTTCAACATCAACTCTCAGGTATCCGTTGTCTGCGTCAACTCGCAAAACTCCGTTCTCGGCGGCAGATTGCCGATGTCTGTCCCGAAAATCCGTACCTCTGGCGATTGTAGGACTGCGGTTGTTAGTTACAAAAGTCCAAATAGAAAATTTGGTAGTTCAATCGGTCCACCCACCCCACCAAATTTAGTGACCATCGTCACAATCCACAGCCAGCAATGCACAGCCATTTAAGTTTTCTAACCCAGTTTACAGATGATAGACAACACCGTAGGGGATCACCTCCTGTTGTCGGATTATCGGTTGGAGCGTTGGTTGTTGAGGTATTCCCAGAAGAGTGGTGATGGTAGTGGTGGTGGCGGTGGTGGAAATGGCTCATTAGTTACAAAAGTCCAAATGAAAAATTTGGTTCGCAAGAAACTGCACCACGACCATATCCACACACCCATAACATGTCGCCATCGCGCGGACAGCGGATTGGAACCGTCCAAAATGTGCGCCGCCATAGGCCACATATCTAGGCTGAATGCGATGATTCAACAGAAAAAGAAAAAAAATCGCCACGGACGCGAGCGCCGCTTCTGGACGCACCAGACGCCGCAGACGCACTCCGGCAGGGCATTAGCGCCCCGGACGCAGTGGAAGCACCCCGGCTAGGGTGCCGCGTGGGGCAAAAGCTTACTAGACGTGGGTGAGCAACGCATTCACCATCCGGACGATACCAGCCACGGCAAAGCGCGTCCAGACGAGAAGTGCCGCAGCGCGTGTCATACGGACGCAGAGTGTCAAGGCGACTGTCTTCCAGACGCAGCGTGTCACGGTGAAGCGCGTCCGGACAAAGTCTGCCAAGGCGAAGCGCCTCTGAACGGGGTGTCACGGCATTTGCCATCTGGACGCAGCGCGTGTCTTACGGACGCAGAGTGTCACGGCGTATGTCTACCAGACGCAGTGTGTCAGGGCAAGTGTCAACCAGACGCAGCGTGTCGAGGCGACTGTCTTCCAGACGCAGCGTGTCATGGCGAAGCGCATCCGGACGGGGCGTGTCACGGCATCCGCCACCTGGACGCAGCGTGTCATACGGACGCAGAGTGTCAAGGCGACTGTCTTTCAGACGCACCGAGTCTGTAGACGGGGGTGTCACGGAATTTGCCATCTGGACGCAGCGCGTGTCTTACGGACGCAGAGTGTCAAGACTAATGTCTTCCAGACTCAACGTGTCAAGGCAAATGTCTTCCAGATGCAACTGCCACGGCGACAGCGTCAGCACGTAGCTGTCACGGCACTACTCGTCCAGACGCAGCTGTCACGGCAATGTGCGTACAGACGTAGCTCGCCAGGGCACCTCGCGACCAGATGAGGAATGCCAAGGCATTTGCCTTCTGGGCACAAAGTGTCAACGCAAATGGGATCCAGACGAGGCTTACGATGGCGCACCACACATAGGCAACAGTGTGGTCGCAGTGCTAGCATTCAGACGCGACTGTCCGGATGCTGTACATTGCAGCGAAGACAATCAAACACGTAGTTGGTTCTAGTAATTGTGATCCAATTTAGTTCCATTCAATACATCTAATGTACATCTTTATATGCTATCACACTTAGCTTACCCAGTGCAAGCACCCAGCGTCACATTCATCGCCAAGATGATCGCCTGTAATGCTGTTCCTTATGTGGGTAGAATCGCTCGGCACGTGTCAGAAACAGAGGCAGATCGGCAGATATGACAAGACGCGATGAGTCAGATGTCGATGAGGATACCAGCGGCAAGGACGATCGCGAATAAGACGTCGCACGTAGGCCTACGAGCTTCGTGACATGGTTAGCACAGCTCCCAGAGGAACAGAGACAGTGGGAAGTTGTACAATACAACCCAACGAGTATGATGATGTCGACGAGGATACCGGCGACGTGGATGATAGCAAAAAAGGTGCGGCGAGTCTGCCGGTGGCGAGTATGATTGAAGGAGAAGAAAAGAGGGGTGGAATTAAGGCCCGTGCCGTCGTATTTTGCATGACGAGAAGTGGTGTGCGAGCCGAGCTGTACGCAAGCGCAGGCTCTAGTAAAGTCTTGGCCCCTTGCGAGTTGCATACGAAATGCTCGGAAGCTGTGAATTCCACTCCGACAGTCGTCAATTCCCCGGAACCTGCGGTTTATATTCTCACAATTGTTCCCTGTCGTATCAATCCAGTCTGCCTGAAATGTTGTGCATATAGGCTCCTGTATTGCAACATAGCAATGATGCCAGACAGGGGTACCAGCTGTAATCCCTACACACCACCCGAGCTCCTCAGCTCTCTGACTACATTACACGTTTCTCAGGTGGTTCTGCCTCCCTCCCCGAGCTAGAGGTGAATGTTTTGGGTGAAATCTGCCCAACTGGCTGATATTACATCCATGATAGAGTCTTCGTTTAGGGATTTTGTAGCATCTGCATCCAGCCGCAAAGGGGAGGAGCGCTCTGTCGTATCCGATTTATGGGGGAAGAGAAATACACGGAGGGTGGAAGAATGAAATGGCGAGGTAAGAGACGTAAGTCTTTGTAACTGGTGTTGAAGTGTAGCAGCTGGCGAGCTGAGACGCAGGTCCGAATATCCGTACAGTGCTAACCTTTGGAGTCAGCTTAACGAAAAACGCAACCGGACATCTCCTTCTCTCGCACTTTGTCAACTAGAATGCGGATCTGTGACCATCTCACCTCCACTTGTCCACAACCCTGAACCCACTAAACCACCGAAAGGATGCTCACCAGATGTGCTCTCCTCCGACCTAAGAAATTTTAGATAATCTTGTTCACCTTGTCTTCCCGGTGCGCTTCCGGGCATGTACGATCTTTCGCCTGCTGTTGTTGCGATGACCGAGAGCTCCCACTAATGGCCTAGGTAGTACCTGGAATCCAGCCCGAGTTTGTGGTATGGAGCTAGTGGATCATAAGATCTCCATCGTTTGCCCGGCCAGACTGTTGAGACCCCTGCGTCCGGCAACGCAAAGACGGCAACTTTGCAATTTCTTTTATACGCTCTATATTTCCCGGGACACATCAGCGGAGGGCATGCAAGAGGCACAATGCGCCGAAAGGACAATAGGCAGAAACGGACCGTGTAAGCCATGGTCTAGAATGGTCGCGCGGCATTAATAACAAAACCAGAAAAAATCTTTAGATTCTATTCGTTTATCATAGGAGCAGATTAGAAGACAGCACGTGGCTCTCCATCTTCTGCAAGCTGGGAAATCGCTCTGGTACGTGTTTGCGACTCTCCAGGGACCAGATGTTCCTGCTGCTCGGGAGAGAGGCAGGTTACTCAGATGTTTTGTGATTGAAAGTACCTATGTATATAGTCGCAGCTCATTAGTGACAGTCCCGCTAGCACGATGGGCTTGGTAGATGGTTTTTTCCGAAGTATCTGCTCCACAGGCTCTGGAATTGCTAGCAAATGGCAAGCGCGAGTATGGTAGGGATCGATTATGTAAGAGGTAGCGGCTGCTTTGAATTGCTAACCTCACCACATCAACCCGGCATCTCCTCTCTCTCTCTCTCTCTCTATCCACTTTCATTCCACCCTATTCAGCTATCACCCTCATTCTTTCCCCACTACCAATCCTTTTCCCACCACCCCCACGCCCCAACCGTACCCACCTACAGTAATACCATCATACATCCTACATCACAACTTAATTCACCTTACATCACAAATTAATACAGCTCCCACGCCAGTCGGCATGTCCAAGAATGAAATCAAGTCTCCCTCGCAAAATGAGCTTACCGGCCTCGGCGAAAGCATCAAGCCGTAAGCGTTCCATGCATTTCCACTTCGATCATCGTCATCCTGACCACGCCCAGAAGTGTGGACGTTTTGGTCAACATGGACCGCGACGCGGGGGCGCAGCGTACGTCGCGGAGTAACAAGATGCGCGCCGACGGTGGCGAGGACGCAGATCTAAACAAGTTAATGCACCACACATCTCCGTCATCAGTACCACCGATAGCACGATCAACTACCTCCAGTCCCGACCTCGACGACCAGGCTGAAGGCATTGCCAGCGAGCAAGTCACCCGGCGCGAGCAACTTCGCCAGCTGAAGAGGTACGTCGTTGATGGTATCCAAGCTCCGCCGCTGGAGCGCTCGATTACTCCGGACGAGGATGAAGTCGACGAGATCGAGCCAATAAGGGAGATCGTGGTGTGGGTGTGGACGGGCGAGGACCTCTTGGAAGTCGTTCAGGATGATAGGGAGGAGGTGCAGGGCCTCACAGGCCAGTCGTTCGACTACAAGCACCCGGATGGGGTAGTCGCTGGCTTCGATAACGCTCCGTTGGCCACAAACACCATTGAAGAGCTAGAAGCCTATCTCAGAGACGGCTCAAACAAGAAAGACTCCGGAAAGAGAAATGCGGGCTCGAAGGTCATCAAGAAAGACGGCGACGAGGAGAAAGCAGAAACAAAAAGCACCCCTTTCAAGAAAGTCGCCGGAAAGAAGAGATCAGGCACGAAATATTTCCCCCTCAAGAAAGACGTCGGCGAGGCGAAGGCGGGGCCGATCGTTCTGACCAATAATGACACTGGACAAATGACGGCAGGCAATGGGAGCGCCGCGCCCACCAAGGGAGGGATTGGAGACACGTTTGTAGGTACGACGTGCCCCACAACTACCGAGAATGCGTCGGATAGCCGGAGGGATATGGCGGAAACGCACACTGTCGACAACACCATTGGCGGGTGCGAGACGGATATGGAGAATGACGGGGTCACTACCAAGTACTACCAATGTGCGGAGGAGAAGACGAACGCCTTGGCCTCGATGAATATCTCCGACGAGGCGCAGCTTGACGGACTGCGGCCGTCCGGCGCCGCGGGCAATGAAGAAGGTGCGGAGACGGGTATCGCAGATGTGGCCGAAGCTGGCTCGGTAGAGCTTCAGACGGGCGGTTTGAGTGCGATTCCAGAAGCTCCCCAATCGAGTGCCGCAAGCGCTCCCGATGTCAGAAGCCAGATCGGAGGAGCCGGTAACAGCAACACTGATGCTTCGGCTAAAAACCTATCCGGTGATACCCAGCAAGGTATTTCGGATGCAGTCAAGATGTTGCGCTATTTAGTTGTTCGGCGTAACGCTGCCGGGAAACTTTCTGCCGCGGCTGGTGCGAATACTAGCGTAGCGAACAGATGGGACATACCGAATCAGAATACCGATACAGGCGGCAGCCGGCCAACTACGGCACTTGTCGAGAACGCCGATGCTGGCATCAATCAGCCCTGTGATGAGTTTAGTAACGATCCCGCCGTGGCCACTAACCTCCCCGGGGGAGAATTAACTAAGAGAGATCCGGGACCACCTGGCGCGCACCGCCCGTCACTGATGACGACCGCCCAGATGAGCCGCAACCGGAATCCCAAGCCTGAAGAAAATTGCAATACCTCAATGCAGCGAGCCCCGGATGTGCCTGGCGCAGAAATGGCACCTGCCGCTAAACAAGTGCCAGTGCTAGTGCCAGTGCAGGGGATTGCGGGGAAGCAAAAACTGCCAGTTGCACACCCGCCTCTGCCGAAGCACGCACAGAGGTACCATCAGAAGGATCGCAATGCCGCAAGTCTTCACAACGCCAACATGAAACAAGTCAAGGCGATGCCTCCAAGCGGTGACAATGTCCACATGGAGAAAGCCTCGGGAACTGGTTGCGACGCCCACCTGGAGCAAGCCGCGATGGAGGACGGTTTCAGTGCCCACATAGACTACCCCGGAACCGGTCATAACACGTATTTGGAGGGAGCCCCTGGAACTAGTTACCACTCTTACATGGAGCATTCCCAGGTGGCGCGTGCAAACGGTTACAACGTCTTCATGGAGAGCGCTCCAGGAAACGATTACAACCCCTATGTGGAAGGCGCCCCTGGAACCAGCCAAAACCCCTACTTAGAGTATGCCCCGATGACGCCCGCAAACGGTTACAATTTCTATACGGAGGAAACACCTGGAAACGGATATGATGACTACATGGAGGGCACCACTGGAACAATTTACAACGCTTACGTGGAACAAGCAACGGCAATGCCTGGGAGCAGTTACCACGCCCACATGGAGCACGGGCCGATGATGCATCTAAGTGGCTACAGCTACAACTACAACTCTTATATGGAGCACCTTCCGGTGATGCTTGCCAGCGGCTACAACCCTTACATGTGTCCTGCCCCGAGGTTGCCCGCCATCACTGGTCACCAGACTTACAAACAGCAAGTACATATAGCCGAGCCAGAGGAAGACGAAGTCCGTTCAGACACCTTCGAGGAGATGCTTGCCAGACAAACGCTCCGCACGGGGATCCTTCCCATGCCCCACACGGTCCGTACCACTCAGACGCCGAGGACGGGCCCATTGCCACTAGAGCAGATGCCCCCAATCCGAGCTCCGTGGAAGGGTGTGGGTCACGACATGATCCCTGGCCCGTACGGTTTCATTCCAAGGTCGGCTATTCGAGATTGTCCACCGGACCTTCGGTGCTGTACTCGCTTGCCGGAGGCACCTGACATGCTTGCTAGTCTGGCTTCCGAGCGGGACAAATCCAAATGTTGGGACTACCCTCCAAAGGCGCAGGGTCAGGCGTAGATGAATCTCCTCGGGTTTTTTTTCTTTTCTTTCCCTTCTCATTTTCGGATTTTAGTACATTATTTGTGATGGGCGGCAAGTTGATGGACAGTTTGTGAAGGCATAGTCGGGATCATTTCAATTGTTAGTCCGCTTTCTGTATCGTTGGCTACCTTCTTGCTTTCCGACAACCAGAAGTTCGGTTCCATTTGTTAGCGTGTCTATTGTTCTACTCAGGGCACCTAAGGCGTGCCAATCGAGGATCCGGCCGGGTGAAGGCATGGGTACCAAAGCCTTCACCACAGTAGGTGCAATTCGGGAGGCCGTAGCCCGTACCTGCACCAACTGTTTTTCAGCCCCCTGCCCCAACCACAACCACATAATTTAAAATTTGTTGCATTAGGAACACTAGACAACTATCTTGATTTTCAATTTCTAAAGTTAGATTAAAAAAAAGGGGGTTTTTCGTTGCGTGGTGTGAGGTAGGTATTCCGTGTCCGTCCAAAATGGGGGGGGACCAAAAGTGGGGGGGGGGGGTGGTCAATATTTACGAGAGAGAGATGAGGGTGGTGAATTGAGT
>Ga0307516_10003440_pt1 | contig 20304 bp, 4 predicted proteins | sample 19_EM_MG_FD_203310 | JGI IMG/M metagenome (GOLD analysis project Ga0307516, IMG submission 203310) | Populus trichocarpa ectomycorrhiza microbial communities from riparian zone in the Pacific Northwest, United States - 19_EM | ecosystem: Host-associated > Plants > Roots > Unclassified | place...
GTGGCAGAACATCGGTCTCGCACTCGGCATCAAGGCCGTGTTCCTCGCGCTGGCGATGGTCGGGCAGGCCACACTGTGGATGGCGGTGTTTGCCGACATGGGCAGCAGCCTGCTCGTGGTGTTCAATGGGCTGCGGCTGCTGCGCAAGTCGCGCTAGCCCCAATAGCGAAGCGGCTCCGCAAGCCGAGGCCTGCGGAGCCGCCACGCCATCGGTCACCCGATCAGAGCGACTGCAGGAAGGCCAGCACGGCCTGTCGATCCGCGGCAGACAGCGCGGTGAAGCGCTGGCGCGCACGCTCGCCTTCGCCACCGTGCCACATCACCGCTTCGGTCAGCGTGCGGGCGCGGCCGTCGTGCAGGTAGCCGACCTTGCCTGCCGTGCCCATCGCACGGTCGGTGTAGCCGATGCCCCACAGCGGCGAGGTGCGCCACAGGTTGCCGGCCGCCAGGCCTTCGACGTAGCTGTCCGCGAGGCCGGGGCCCATGTCGTGCAGCAGCAGGTCGGTGTACGGCTTGATGGTCTGGTTGCGCAGCTCGGCGAGCGGGTGGCCGGAGCCGGTCTTCATCTCCGCGGTGTGGCAGCTCGTGCAGCCCAGGCCCTGGAAGACCTTGGCGCCCGCAGCCACCTTGGCCGGGTCGACGTCGAGATCGGCCAAGGGTGCGACGCCCTTCGGGAAGCCGCTTGCGAGGCTGCGCTGCGCCGGCACGGCCAGCAGCTGCAGGTAGCGCGAGATCGACTGCAGGTCGGCCTCGGACAGCCCGCGCTCGGTCTTCGTCTTGCAGGTGGCCGGACCGGCCAGGCAGTCGCGGCTCGGGTAGACCGGCGTGGTCACCGACATGTCTTGCAGCAGCGCCGAGGCAGCTTGATGGCGCAGGCTGAACTTGCCGGCCTTCCAGCCAAAGCGGCCGAGGCGCACGTCACCGGTTTCCGGGTCGAAGACGAAGTTCGCCTGGCCCTTCACGCCGTCGGCATCGGGCGTGCTGCGGGCACGCGCCAAGATGTCGGCCTCGGGCACGGCCTCGAGCAGGCCGGTGCCGAGCATCGGCTGCGCAGCGCGCAGCGAGACGATCTGCGGCACCGGGCCGTCGAACGCCAGCCGCGGCTTGCGCAACTCCACCGAGGTGCCATCAGCCAGCTTCACGGTCTGCGTGTCGAAGCCCGCGACGCGCACGCCGTTGCCCCAGTCTTGCGGTGCGCCGGTGCTGGTGGAGCGGGCATTCATCTGCACCGCCACGCCATAGCGCGGGTCGGGCTGCTGCTGGCCGTTGGCACCGATGATTGCTGTGTGGACCGACATCGAATCCAGCCGCTGGTTCGGTGATGCCGGGGCCGGGCTGCGGCCGTTGTTCACGTGGCAGGCGAAGCACGACGACTGGTTGAAGCGCTGGCCCTGCAGGCCGATGGCCGCGTCGTAGCGGTCGTTGCCCGGCTCGTTGTGGTCACCGGTGAACAGGTTGGTGTGGATCAGCCGGCGCCCTTCGACGAAGCGCTGCATGTTCTGCATGCCGACGTTGATGTGCGGCTGCTGGAACATGAAGCTGCCGTTGTCGGCGTAGTCGTACGACAGCGAGCCAATACCGCCTTGGAGCGTCTCCGCCGGCAGCGGCGCATTCATCAGCCGCGGCTGCACGCCGTACCACGGGCGCAGGCCGGTGCCGACCACGTAGGTCCACTCGCCGGCGTAGTAGCGGATGCCGCCGCTGTCGCCCACCTTGGCCATGCCTTCGCGGGTGGAGAAGAACGAGGGCGACACTTCGATCACGTCGCCCACCACCAGCGAACGGCCGGGCACGCTCTTGCCGTTGGGCATGCCGTCGGCACCGATGTCACCATGGCCGGGGTAGCCATTCACGGTCAGGCTGCAGTCGTTGTTGAGCAGGTTGGCGCTGACCAGCCTTCCGTTCGGCGGGTAGGCCACCGGCGGGCAGAGGGTGACCTTGTCGTTCACCAGCTGGCCCGGGTTCATCCAGCCGTAGCCGGTGACGCCTGGGCGGTCGAACGCGCGGAACCAGGCCACGCCGCCGGGCAGCTGGTCTTGCGTGAAGTACTGGTTCACCTTCAGCGTGGGCTTGGTCACGCCGGCCACGCGGCTGTTGTCGATGATCTCGAAGCCCCAGGTGCGGTTCTTGAAGTAGTTCGGTACGAAGGTCAGGAAGTTGCCGGGGCCCTTGTCGACGGCTCGGCCAGTCACGGGGTCGACCGTCTCGTTCGGGCCTTCGCCGATCTCGTTCCAGTCTTCGCCGCGCTCGCGCGCATGGCGGGCCAGGCCGCGCACACCGAAGCGCGTGACCAGCGTGCCGTCGGCGAGCGTGAACTGCAACGACTCCACCGGGTCCAGCGTCGTCGGCAGTGGTGCGAGGCCGCTGCCGCTGGCGGGAGCCTTCAGCGGTGAGGTGGCGAGCGTGGGCATGGTGTTGTCGCTGCCCGGCGTCTTGAACTCGACTTCATACAGCGAGTAGCCGTACTGCGTGCCACGGGCCACGCCTTGCAGGCGAACGTAGCGGGCGCTGGCATTGAGGTTGTAGAACTCCTCGGTGCCGCCCTTGCCGGCGCTCACGTAGCGCAGTTGCGACCACGTTGCGCCGTCGTCGGAGATCTGAAGCGCGTACTCCTTGCCGTACGAGTTTTCCCACGCCAGCTTCATGTAGCCGATCTGCGTCTTGGCACCGAAGTCGTACTGGATCCAGGCGCCGTCTTCGAACTTGCTGGCCCAGCGCGTGGTGGCGTTGCCGTCGATCGTCATCGTGGCCGGCATGCCGCCGTTCTCGAGCGCCGACGAGGTGGCCGCCACCGGCTTGATGGCGACGCCGGGCTTGCTCGTGTCGACTGGAGCCGGCGCTGGTGCGGGGGCCGGGGCCGGCGCGGGGGATGGCGCAGGTGCGGGCGCTGGTGAAGGGGCTGGCGATGGAGCCGGAGCCGGAGTGGGGGCGGGCGCAGGTGCTGGAGCAGGCGCCGGTGCCGGGTTCCCTTGCGTGACCGAGAACGCCTGGATCTCGAAGATCGAGTAGCCGTATTGCGACGAGCGCTTGACGCCCAGCACGCGCAGGTAGCGGCCCTGCCCGCTCAGGCCGGTCCAGTCTTCGATGCCGCCCTGGCTGTTGTCCACGCTCTTGATCGTGGTCCAGCTCGAGTTGTCGTTCGAGACCTGCAGCTGGTACTGCGTGGCGTGGGCGCGTTCCCAGTTGATGCGCACGCGGTTGACGGCGACCGACTGGCCGAAGTCGAGCGTCAGCGACTGGTTGTCGGTGAAGGCGCTGCTCCAGCGGGTGTTGTCATCGTGGTCGATCGCAGCAGCGGCCGACAGGTCGGCCCGCTCCGATCCGCTGGCCGTGGCGGCCACCGGGGTCAATGCCACGCCGGTGGGGTCGCCGGCAGCCATGGCGCGAGAGCGGTCTCCGCTGCCGGTTGCACTGGCTGTGTCGCCCGTGGCGTTGGCGGTGGAATTTCCGTCGCTGCCGCCGCAACCGGCCAGCAAGATCGCCAGGGCGCAATGCAGCCCCAGCATCGAATAGTTGCGCATCGAGCGCAGCACATGGTGTTTCATCGGCTCTCCCTCCAGGACGTGGCAGAAACAAGGCACGCATGCTCGGCGTTTCCTGCGTTGTTGCTGTAAGCCGATTGGCGTGGCTGGCGGTCTCACGCGAGCGGGACTTGCATCGCCTTTGAAGATGCCTGCCGATGCGGGCAGCTCACCGACTGCGAACCATCACTTGGCATGAACCGCTGGGCGATGCTGTGTGTGACCAACGCCAGAGGGCTGGTCGTTCCACGGTCACCTGGGTCGATGTATGTGAGCCGGCGATGGAACACGACCCTCCGCGCTCGGATGAGGCGCACTTCTGCGTGTGCCTTCTTTTGCCGCTGGTTACATCAAGGGGCGCGCAAGGGCTCGAACGTACTCGTACTGCGGGCGGCGTTCAGCGTCACAAACCCACGAGTGCGTGCAGCGCCGGGTTGTCGATGTCTCGCGCGAGCACACGCGCTGCGGCGGCACTGTGGCCGTGGCTGTCCCCGCCCAGGCCCGCGCGGTGCAGGTGCGAACGCACGCTGAACTCGCGCATGCCGTTGCGTGCGGCAAGTGCCTGCATCTCGTCGATCCACACCGTCGCTTGCGGCAGGGCCTGCGCGACGGCGAGGCCGCACAAGGCATCGAGCACGTAGCCCTTGCCCCACAGGTAGGCATCGGGCAGGCGCACGCAGCGCACGACAGCGTCGACCAGGATCTCGACGGCGCGTTCCGGCTCACCCCTCGCGATGGCAACACACCCCAGGCCGCGGGCGGAGATGCCTTCCCAACACGGGTCGCCGAGCTGGCAGCCGAGAGCAAAGGCATGCTCCAAGCGATCGGCCGCCGCAGCCACGTCGCCGCGCATCAGGTCGACCTCGGCACGCAGCGATTGCGGCCATGGCACGAAGGCTGTCCAGCCCTGCTGCGACAACATGACCGAGCGGTCGAGCGCTTCGGTGGCCGCAGCAAGGTCGCCATGCAGCAGCAGTGCACGGCCGAGCATGGACTGCGCGTACGCGGCCTGCTTGAAATCGCCGACCCCATCGGCAAAAGCCTCGGCATCGCGCAGCATCGCGATCGCAGCGCCGTAATGCGCGGTGTCGCTGAGCGCCGAGCCGCACACGATGGCGATGCGGGCCTGCTCGGCGCGGTCGGCACCTGCGAGCGGCATGGCGCGGCGCAGCCACGACAGTGCGCGTTCGTAGCGGCCGCGCAAGAACTCCACGTAGCCAAGCTCTCGGCACGCGGCCGCGGCCAACGAAGGTGAGGCCGCCTGCCCGACGGCGAGCGCTTCGTGCAGCGCCGTGGCGCCCTCCTCGTCTCGCCCCCGCGCGGCATGCACCAGGGCGCTGCCCAGCGCCAAACGTGCACGCGTTCGCAGCACCGGGTCGCCGGTGACGTCGGCCTCGACGATCGCGCGCCGCAGGCACTGCAGCCCGGCTTCGAGCGCGCCAGCACCGATGGCGGCCTCGCCCGCATCGATCTGCGCGATGGCCGCGGCACGACCCGTCGCCGGCCTCGCCGTCGGGGTCGCGGTGACGGTGCGAACCGCGGCATCGAGCGTTGCACCGGGCGAGACGCCGAGCTCGCGCTGGAAGAGTTCGCGGCAGGCAGCAGCCTGGCGTGCCGCACCAATGCCGTCGCCCGCGGCAGCCAGGCTGCGCACGAGCAAGGCCTGGAAGTTCTCGTCCAGCGGGTTGCGGCGCACGAGGCGGGCGGACAGGTCGGCCGCTTCGCTTGCTGCGCCGGATGCAAGGCGCGCCAGCGCGGCTTCGCGCAACACACCTTCGGCCGCCGCCTGCAGGTGGCGCCGTTCGGTGGCCAGCCACACCTCGAACGACGGGCTGCTCGCGAAGTTCATGCCCTCCAGCAACTCGTGGTCGAGCCCGGGCACGTGCAAGGCCTCGGCCCAGCCGCCTCGCATGACGACGTCGACATCGACATACGCGCTCGGCGCCAGCTCGAGCGACACCAGCTCGCCGCGCAAGCCGGTGTGGGCAAGCAGGCGCCGCAATTCGCTCAGGTTCCAGCGCAGCGCGGCGAGCGGGTCTTCGGCGTCTTCGAACAGCAGGTCGGCCAGGTGCTTGCGGCCGGCCGGCGCCCCGCTGCGTGCCAGGTAGGCGAGCAGGCCCCAGACCTTGTGTCCGCGCGGCGCGGGCATGGCGCAGCCATCGCATTCGACACGCGGCGCGCCGAGAAGATGGATGGCAAGGCCCATGAGGCGATAGTCTCTCAGGCCTTGCCTTGTGCCAACGGGTGTCAGGCTTCGGCGGTCGTCGGGTCGATGATCGTCGTGACACGCGCCACGCTGGTCGCGGGGAACCCGCCCAGCCGAGCGTGCTCGCGCACCAGCGCTTCGTTCTGCGCGTTGTAGATGCAGTACATCTTGTCGCCGGTCACATAGCTCTGCACCCACTGAACGTCGGTGCCCAGCGACTGCAGCACGCTGCATGACTTCTGGGACACCGCCTGCAGCTCGGCAGGCTTCAAGGCGCCCAGCCCGGGAATGGGTCGCTCGATCACAAATTTCGGCATGTCGGTTCTCCGTTGAAGTAAAGGTGAACTGCAAGGCTAAGAAGCGGCCGTGTGAGCGAGCGTGTGACGGTTCTGGCCGCGCCGGAATCGCACAAGCCACTCGCAAACGGCTGGGTGAGGCGATGCCGGCGGCTTCGGCCTCGAACGAACTCAGTTCCGAGCGGTCGATCGCCAGGTCGCGAAAGGCGCTGGCATCGAGCAGCTGCAGTTCGCGGCGCTGACCGTGGCGACGGCGCAGCTCGATGAAGGCCCGATGTAGCCCGCGCCACCACGACGCGAACGGTTCGACGGCAGATGAGGGCACAGGAGTCTCCTTGAGTGAAAGGAGACCCGACGCTATGCACGGGCTGTGTGAGCCAGCGTGTGAAGCCACCGTCACAGCGAGTGGCTGATGGCGACCGAAAATCGGCGAGAGCCGCCTCGGCTCGATCCGGTCGAGATGGAGTGGTAGGCCGTGCTGGGCTCGAACCAGCGACCAAAGGATTATGCGTACCACCTCGGCTTTCGCCGCCCGTTTCCGGTTCGTGGTCTGGACTCTGTCTTGCCTTTCGGCCTTCCCGTCGAGTCTCTACACGTTCTCCGCAAGGAGCTTCGCTCGGCGTTGGCATGGCGGATTGCTCCGCTGCAGCGTTCACCGACTTTGAGAAGTTCTACGCCAGGGCAGAGTGAACTTACCCTGGGCAACCCGCGTGGAAGAACCCGTGCGCCTTGCAGCGTTTAGGGTCCCTCCGCCGAGTCCTCTGCTCTAACCAACTGAGCTAACGGCCCACAGCCAGCGATTATCACATCGCCCTCTCGCGTCGCCTCCCGGGCATCGATACCCGCATGCCCGGTTGGAAAGTAGGCGCCTTTTCGCGTCCTTCTTTTTCCTTCACAAACCCGGCGAAGCGCCGATAAACGGATTACGCCGGTACAGGTCTGCAGCTGCTATGTGTGGACCGGCCGCGCCACGACTTCGACAAGTCGGTGTTCGTCAACTGAAAGTAACCGTGAACGCAATTCAGAACCCCCCATCAGCGGCAGGCGATGCCAGCCCGGCGCTGATTCCTTTGCAAGGGCTGCCTGCGCAGCGGGGTTCGCAATTCTGGTTGCGCGGAGTCGCTCATGGCTGACAAGTTGATCGTCCACGCGCTGCCCGCCAGCGGCGACATCGTCCTAGGGTTCGCGAAGGCGCAGGTGCAGAGCATCGGCGTGTCGGGTGTCGACGTAGTGATGACGCTGGCCGATGGCACGCAGCACCTGATCCAGGGCCTGGCCCTGCGGCTGATGACCGACAACAGCCTGCGCCTCGTCTTCACCGACACGCGCGTCGACGGCGCGAACGTCCTTGGCGACACGGGCAAGGTGATCCTGGCCGATGTGGTGACGCGCACCGCGTCGGCCGGCTCGGCTGGCAGCGACGACCCGAAGCACACGGCGCCGAAGGACGAGGCCGCACCCGAGAGCCCGTCGGCTCCGGCGGACAGCCCCGCCGAAGAAGCCCCACGCCCCGCACCGGCACCGGTGGCCGGGCTGACAGCCGTCGACTTGAACGGCAAGTCGACGCAAGAGGCCAGCTACCAGGGCGACCCGGCGCCTGCGCCGCCGCCACAGATCATCCTGACGCAAAGCGCCAGCAGCTCCGCGCCGTCGGCGCCTCCCGGCAACAACAACCCGCCACCGCCCCCGCCGCCACCGGCCGCGGCGGTGTCGATCAGCTTCAACGCGCACAACGTCACCGGCCAGGCGCAGACGACGCTGGACGGCAAGACCGTCATCACCGGCTCAGGTGGCGTGGCGGCCTCGGCCACCGACCACTCTCCCACCGTGCAGGCGGCGCGCGAGCAGATCGCCGGCACGATCGGCGACGACATCATCTACGGCGACGGCGGCAGCGACATGGGCCCCGGCTTCGCCCGTGTGCTCGAGATCCAGCTCAGCGCCAAGAACGCGCTCGAGGTGGGCTCCGTCACCCTCACCGGCCTGCCAGCCGGCTTCATTCCCGTGGGCGCCACGCAGCAAGGAAACAGCTGGGAGCTGAAGCTGCCGAGCGATCTGGCGGCCAGCGGCAACCTGCTGACGGTGATGCTGCAGTACCCCGTCGCGAGCGACGACAGCGCCTTCAACGCCACACCGTTCACCCTGTCCATCACCGCCAGCGGCACGATGGATGGCAAGACCATCAGCGGCCAGCTGCTGGTGCCTGCCATCGTGCGCGATGTGCAGTCGGCCCCCGACATGGACTACAAGGTCTCGGGCCAGACCGGCCTGGTGCTGCCGGCCTTCGGGCTGGGTGACGAGATCCATGCCGGTGGCGGCAACGACACGGTCTACGGCCTCGTCGGGCACGACAAGATTTATGGCGACGCGGGCGACGACACGCTCGACGGCGGACAAGGCAACGACTGGCTGGTGGGCGGCGAAGGCGCCGACGAGTTGATCGGCGGCACCGGTGTCGACACGGTCAGCTACGAGGGCTCGGCCCTGGGCGTCAACGTCGATCTCTCGACCGGTGCCGCCACGGTGGGCGACGCCCAAGGCGACAGTTTCAGCAGTATTGAAAACCTCGCCGGCAGTTCGGCGGCTGACGTGCTGAGAGGCGACGCTGGCGCCAACAAGCTTGATGGCGGTGCGGGCAACGACATGCTCGAAGGTCGTGGCGGTGCTGACGTGCTGGTGGGCGGCCCGGGCAGCGACACGGCGGTCTACAGCGGCTCGTCCGCAAGCGTCACCATCGACCTGGCGGCCGGCACCGGCAAGGGCGGTGATGCCGAGGGCGACACGCTCAAGGAGATCGAGAACGTCACCGGCTCCGACCATGACGACACGTTGCGCGGCGATGCGCTCGGCAATGTGCTGCAGGGCGGCGCAGGCGACGACCTGCTGGAAGGCCTCGGCGGTGCGGACACGCTGCAGGGCGGCGCCGGTAATGACACGGCTACCTACGCCAACTCCGCGGCTGGCGTGAAAGTGAGCCTGGGCACCGGCCAGGGCAGCGGCGGCGACGCGACGGGTGATCGCCTGCAGGACATCGAGAACCTGACGGGCTCGGCCAACAACGACCTGCTGATCGGCGACGACCGCGACAACAAGCTCGACGGCGCTGCGGGCGACGACGAACTGGAAGGCGGCGAAGGCGCCGACGCGCTGATCGGCGGCGACGGCAATGACACGGCGAGCTACGTCGACGCGCAGACCGGTGTGACCGTCAGCCTGGCCAACCCCGCGTTGAACACGGGCGATGCCCAGGGCGACACCTTCCAGTCCATCGAGAACCTGGCCGGCTCCCAGAACGACGACACGCTGATCGGCGACGGCTTCGACAACATCCTCATCGGCAACCCGGGCAACGACAACCTGCATGGCGGCGCGGGCGACGACACGCTGATCGGCGGCGCAGGCTCCGATCAGATGGATGGCGGCGACGGCAACGACACGGCCAGCTACGCCGACTCGCAAGAGGGCGTGAAGGTCGACCTCAGCGGCGCCACGCCCGGCACGGGCGGCGATGCGGCGGGCGACGTGCTCACCAACATCGAGAACCTGACCGGCTCGCGCTTTTCCGACCGGCTGGTAGGTGACGCCGGCAACAACGTGCTCAACGGCGGCCGCGGCAACGACGTGCTGACCGGCGGCGCGGGCGCGGACACGCTGATCGGCGGCGACGGCTCCGACACGGCGGACTACAGCACCTCGACGGTCGCGGTGCAGATCAACCTGGCCACCGGCGTCGTCACCGGCGGCGACGCGACCGGCGACAGCTTCCAGTCCATCGAGAACCTCGCCGGCGGCAGCGGCGACGACCAGCTGACCGGCGACAGCAGTGCCAACACGCTGAGCGGCAACGGCGGCAACGACACCCTGGTCGGCCAGGCCGGCAATGACAAACTGGACGGCGGCGACGGCGACGACCTGCTCGACGGCGGCACCGGCGCCGACGTGCTGACCGGCGACACCGGCATCGACACGGCGACATACGCAGCATCCAGCCAGGGCGTGCGCGTGAGCTTGGCGACGGGCATCGGCCTGGGCGGCGACGCCGAGGGCGACCGGCTGACGGGCATCGAGAACCTGACCGGCTCCGAGAAGGACGACCAGCTCACCGGCACGGCCGGCGTCAACAGGCTGGTGGGCGGCAGCGGCGACGACATGCTGGACGGCGGCGACGGCGCCGACGTGCTGGACGGCGGCGACGGCAGCGATACGGCAAGCTATGCCAGCGCGACGGCGGGCGTGACGGCCAGCCTGCTGGCACCCAACACCAACACCGGTGCGGCGGCGGGCGACAGCTACCTCTCCATCGAGAACCTCGCCGGCTCCAACTACAACGACACGCTGGTGGGCGACGCCAATGCCAACGTCATCAGCGGCAGCGACGGCGACGACCTCATCGACGGCCGCGGCGGCAACGACGCGCTCCACGGCGGGGCAGGCAACGACACCGCCACCTATGCCAGCTCGACCGCAGCGGTGCAGGTCGACCTCGTGACCGGCATCGGCAACGGTGGCGACGCCCAGGGCAACACGCTCGACGGCATCGAGAACCTGATCGGCTCCAGCTTCAACGACATGCTGAAGGGCGACGCCAACGACAACCGCCTCGACGGCGGCAGCGGCGACGACCTGCTGGACGGCGGCGCGGGCGCGGACCAGCTCGTCGGCGGCGCTGGCGACGACACGGCCACCTACGTGGGCGCCGCGGCTGGCGTGAAGGCCAGCCTCGTCAACGCGGTCAACAACACGGGCGATGCCGCGGGGGACAGCTACGGCAGCGTCGAGAATCTGACCGGATCGGCCTTCGACGACACGCTGGAAGGCGATGCCGGCGTGAACAAGCTGGTGGGCGGCGCGGGCGACGACGTGCTGACCGGCGGCGCTGCGGGCGACCAGCTCATCGGCGGCGCAGGCAGCGACACGGCGAGCTATGCCGGCGCGGCGGCCGGCCTGACCGTCAGCCTGGCCGACCCGACACTGAACACCGGCGACGCGGCGGGCGACAGCTTCGATTCCATCGAGAACCTGACCGGCTCGGGCTTCAATGACGTGCTGATCGGCACCGCCTCGGCCAACCGCCTGGACGGCGGTGCCGGCAACGACCTGCTGGACGGCGGGGCGGGCGCGGACGTACTGACCGGCGGCTCGGGCATCGACACGGCGACCTACGCGGCGTCCAGCGCCGGTGTGAGCGTCAACCTCACAACCGGCCGCGGCACCGGCGGCGACGCCCAGGGCGATGCGTTGGCCGGTGTCGAGAACCTCATCGGCAGCGCCTTCGACGACGTACTGACGGGGGCTGCGGGCACCAACGTACTGACCGGCGGCGCCCGCAACGACACCTACAACGTCGACGACTCGTCCGACGTAGTCGTCGAGGCCAACGGTGAGGGCACGGACAGCGTCAATGCGTCCACCAGCTATGTGCTATCCGCCAACGTCGAGAACCTGACGCTGACGGGCAGCGCCGACATCGACGGCACAGGCAACGCGCTCGACAACGTTATCACCGGCAACGCCGGCAACAACGTGCTCGACGGCGGCGCGGGCGCGGACCGCATGGCCGGCGGCGCGGGCGATGACAGCTACATCGTCGACAACGCCGGCGACGCGGTGACCGAGAACTTCGGCGAGGGCACGGACACCGTGCGCTCGGGCATCAGCTACACGCTGGGCGCCAACGTCGAGAACCTGGTGCTGACCGGCAGCGGCAACACGAACGCGACCGGCAATGCGCTGGACAACGTCATCACCGGCAACGCCGGCAGCAACCTCATCGACGGCGGCGCGGGCGCCGACACGATGGCGGGCGGCGCGGGCGACGACACCTACGTGGTCGACAACCTCGGCGACACTCTCACCGAGAACGCCGGCGAGGGCACCGACCTCGTGCGGTCGAGTGTGACGTTCACGCTGGGTGCCAACATCGAGAACCTGACGCTGACCGGCGTCGCCAACATCGACGGCACCGGCAACTCGCTCGTCAACGTGCTGCAGGGCAACGCCGGCAACAACCTCCTGGATGGCAAGGCCGGCGCTGACCAGATGGCCGGCGGCGCGGGCGACGACATCTACGTCGTCGACAACATCGGCGACCAGATCACCGAGAACGCGAACGAAGGCACGGACACCGTCCGCTCCAGCATCACCTGGACGCTGGGCGACAACCTCGAGAACCTGACACTGCTGGGTGTCGGCAACATCGACGCCACCGGCAACGCAGCCGACAACCTCATCAGTGGCAACGCCGGTGCCAACCTCATCGATGGCAAGGCCGGCGCCGACACCATGGCCGGCGGCGCTGGCGACGACAGCTACATCGTCGACAACACCGGCGACGCCGTCACCGAGGCTGCCGGCGGCGGCACCGACCTCGTCAAGTCCAGCGTCAGTTTCACGCTCGGCGCCAACATCGAGAACCTGACGCTGATGGGCACCGCGCCCATCAGCGGCACGGGCAACGACCTCGACAACGCCATCACCGGCAACAGCGGCAACAACGTCATCGATGGCGGCCTGGGCGCCGACACGATGGCGGGCGGCGCGGGCAACGACACCTACGTCGTCGACAACGCCAGCGACGTGATCGTCGAGATCGCCGGCGAGGGCACGGACACCGTGCGTGCCGGCTTCAGCTACGTGCTGGGCGCCAACCTCGAGAACCTCGTGCTCACAGGCACCGGCGACTGGACCGGCATCGGCAACGCGCTGGACAACGTCATCACCGGCAACACCGGCAACAACCTCATCGACGGCGGCCTGGGCGCAGACGCGATGGCCGGCGGCGCGGGCAACGACACCTACCTCGCCGACAACACCGGCGACACGGCGACCGAGAACGCCGGCGAAGGCATCGACCTCGTGCTATCCGGCGTCAGCTTCCGCCTCGGCGACAACGTGGAGAACCTCAGCCTCACGGGCGGGGGCGACATCGACGGCACCGGCAATGTGCTCGCCAACGTGATCACCGGCAACGCCGGCAACAACGTGCTGGATGGCGGCGCAGGCGCCGACACGCTGGCCGGTGGCGCGGGCAACGACACCTACGTCGTGGACAACGCCGGCGACGGCATCACCGAGCAGGCCGGCGAAGGCACCGACCTGGTGAAGAGCAGCGTCACGTGGACGCTGGGCGCCAACCTCGAGAACCTCACGCTGACCGGTGGCGCCGACATCGACGGCAGCGGCAACTCGGGGGCCAACGTGATCCTCGGCAACGGCGGCAACAACGTGCTCGACGGCAAGGCCGGCGCCGACCAGATGGCCGGTGGCGTGGGCGACGACACCTACCTCCTCGACAACGCCGGGGACACCGTCACCGAGAACGCGGGCGAGGGCAATGACAGCGTGCGATCGAGCATCAGCTACGTGCTGACGGCCAACGTCGAGAACCTGCAGCTGACCGGCAGCGCCGACCTGAACGCCACCGGCAACGAGCTGGACAACGTGCTGCTGGGCAACAGCGGCAACAACGTCATCGACGGCAAGGCCGGTGCCGATGCGATGGCCGGCGGCACGGGCGACGACACCTACCTCGTCGACAACGCCGCCGACACGGCGACCGAGGCTGTCAACGAAGGCTACGACAGGGTGCTGGCCAGCGTCAGCTTCCGGCTGTCCGAGAACGTCGAGGACCTCACGCTTACCGGCACGGCCGATCTCAACGGCACCGGCAACAGCGCGGCCAACCACATCACCGGCAATGCCGGCAACAACGTCATCGACGGCGGCGGTGGAGCGGACATGCTCGTCGGCGGCGCGGGGGATGACACCTACGTCGCCGACAACGCGGGCGACGTGGTGCTGGAGAACGCGGGCGAAGGCGTCGACACCATCCGCTCGTCGGTGACGCTGGCGCTGCCCGCCAACGTCGAGAACCTGGTGCTGCTGGGCAGCGCCAACATCGACGCCACCGGCAACGCGCAGGACAACCGCATCACCGGCAACGCCGGGAGCAACGTCATCGACGGCGGCCTGGGTGCCGACACGATGGCCGGCAGCGCGGGTGACGACACCTACCTCGTCGACAACGCGGGCGACACCGTCACCGAGGCGGCGGGCGAGGGTTCCGACCTGATCAAGAGCAGCGTCAGCTTCGTGCTCGGCGCCAACGTCGAGAACCTGCTGCTCACCGGCAACGGCAACCTCAATGGCACCGGCAACGAGCTGGACAACGTCATCACCGGCAACAGCGGCAACAACCGCCTGGACGGCGGCGCCGGCGCCGATACGCTGGCCGGCGGTGCGGGCAACGACACCTACCTGGTTGACGACGTCGGCGACATCGTGCTCGAGGCTGCAGGCGAGGGAACCGACACCGTGACGGCATCGGCCAGCCACGCGCTGGAGGCCAACGTCGAAAACCTCACGCTCACCGGAAGCGCCAACATCGACGGCACCGGCAACGAGCTGGCCAACTTCCTCATCGGCAACAGCGGCAACAACGTGCTCGATGGCGGCGCGGGTGCCGATACGCTGGTCGGTGGCCTGGGCAATGACACCTACGTCGTCGATACGCTCGCCGACACCGTCGTGGAGAACGCGGGCGAAGGCACCGACACGATTCGCAGCAGCCTGACTTGGACGCTGGGCGCCAACCTCGAGAACTTGACGCTGACTGGCAGCGCCAACATCGACGGCACCGGCAATGCGCTGGACAACCGCCTCACCGGCAACGCCGGCAACAACGTGCTGGATGGCGGTGCCGGGGCCGACACCCTGGCCGGCGGTGCCGGCAACGACACCTACTACGTCGACAGCGCGGGCGACGTGGTGGTCGAGAACAGCGGCGAAGGCACCGACACCGTCATCTCAACCGTCAGCACCACGCTCTCGGTCAACGTTGAGCGCCTGGTGCTTGACGAGGCCGGCGGCGCCATCGATGGCACCGGCAACACCCAGGCGAACGTCATCACCGGCAACACCAGCGACAACGTGCTCGACGGCGGCGCCGGCGCCGACACGCTGACCGGCGGTGCCGGCAACGACACCTACGTTGTCGACAACCTCGGCGACACGCTGTTGGAGGCCAGCGGCCAGGGCATCGACATCGTGCGCTCGTCCATCAGCTGGACGCTGGCAACCAACTTCGAGAGCCTGACGCTCACCGGCGCGGTGGCGGTCAACGGCACCGGCAACGCGGTGACCAACAACCTGACCGGCAACGTGGCGGCCAACACGCTGGACGGCGGCTTGGGAGCCGACACCATGGCCGGCGGCGGCGGTGACGACATCTACGTCCTCGACAACGCGGGCGACCTGGTGCTGGAGAACGCCGACGAGGGCACGGACACCGTGCGCTCGTCGATCGACTACGCGCTCACGCCCAACGTCGAGAACCTGGCGCTCACCGGCAGCGGCGACCTCACCGGCACCGGCAACACGCTGGACAACCAGATCACCGGCAACGCCGGCAACAACACGCTGGACGGCGGCAGCGGCGCCGACACGCTGGCCGGCGGCGTGGGCGACGACACCTACATCGTCGACAACCCGGGCGACCTCGTCATCGAGAACGTCGGCGAGGGCAACGACACCGTGCTGGCCTCCGCCAGCCTTGTGCTGGAAGCCAACATCGAGAGCCTCACGCTCACCGGCAACGCCAACATCGACGGCACCGGCAACGACCTGGCCAACACGATCACCGGCAATGCCGGCAACAACGTGCTGGACGGCGGCGCCGGTGCCGACGTCATGGCCGGCGGCCTGGGCAGCGACACCTACATCGTCGACAACGTCAGCGACAGCGTGGTGGAGGCCGTGGGCGCCGGCACCGACACCGTGCGCACCGCGCTGAGCTGGATGCTGGGAGCCAACGTCGAGAACCTGGTGATGCTGGGTACCGCCAACATCAACGGCACCGGCAACGGGCTCGACAACCAGATCACCGGCAACAGCGGCGACAACACGCTGGACGGCGGCCTGGGCGCCGACACGCTGGCCGGTGGCGCGGGCAACGACACCTATGTCGTCGACAACGCGGGCGATGTCATCAACGAGCGCGCCAGCGAGGGCACGGACAACGTGCTCGCGTCGGTGAGCACCACGCTGTCGGCCAACGTCGAGAACCTCACGCTGACCGGCGTGGCAGCCATCGACGGCACCGGCAACCTGCTGGACAACCTCATCACCGGCAACGCCGCAGCCAACGTGCTGTCGGGCGGCGGCGGCAATGACACGCTGGACGGCGGCGCCGGGGCCGACACGCTGGCCGGTGGCACCGGCGACGACACCTACGTGATCGACAACGCTGGCGACCTGGTGGTCGAGAACAACAGCGAAGGCACCGATCTCGTTCTCGCTTCGGTGAGCACCACGCTGTCGGCCAACGTCGAGAACCTGACGCTGACGGGCGTAGCGGCCATCGACGGCACCGGCAACGCGCTTGCCAACGTCCTCACCGGCAACAGCGCAGCCAACACGCTGGACGGTGGCGCCGGAGCCGACACGCTGGCCGGCGGCGCGGGTGACGACACCTACGGCGTCGACGACGTGAACGATGTCGTCACTGAGAACGCCGCCGCCGGTACCGACACCGTGCGCTCGACGGTGACCTACACACTGACCGCCAATGTCGAGAACCTGATCCTGCTAGGCAGCCTGGCGATCAACGGCACGGGCAACACGCTGGACAACATCCTGACCGGCAACAGCGGTGCCAACGTGCTGAACGGCGGCGCGGGCAACGACACGCTGGACGGCGGTGCCGGGGCCGACACGCTGCTGGGCGGCACGGGTGACGAGGTCTACATCGTCGACAACGCGGGCGACGCGATCACCGAGAACTTCAACGAGGGCAACGACCTCGTGCTCGCCTCGGTGAGCTGGACGCTGGGCGCCAACGTCGAGAACGTCACGCTCACGGGCAGCGCCAACATCAACGCCACGGGCAACAACTTCAACAACACGCTCACCGGCAACATGGGTGACAACGTGCTGGACGGCGGCGTCGGCGCCGACGTGATGCGTGGCGGTGTTGGCAACGACACCTACATCGTGGACAACGGCGGCGACACGCCGACCGAGAACGCCGGCGAAGGCACCGACACCGTGCAGGCCGCGGTGAACTGGACGTTGGGCGCCAACTTCGAGAACCTCGTGCTGACCGGCAGCGCCAACCTCAACGGCACCGGCAACACGCTGGCCAACAGCGTCACCGGCAACGCCGGCATCAACATCATCGACGGCGGCACCGGCGCCGACAGCATGGCCGGCGGGGCGAACAGCGACGTCTACATCGTCGACAACGTTGGCGACACCGTCACCGAAAACAGCAACGAAGGCTTCGACACGGTGCGTTCATCGGTCGCCTACACGCTGGCCGCCAACGTCGAGATGCTGATCCTGACCGGTACCTCGGCCATCAGCGGCACCGGCAACGCCGGCGACAACCAGATCATCGGCAACAGCGGCGCCAACACGCTGAACGGCGGCGCCGGCAACGATGTGCTCGATGGCGGCAGCGGTGCCGACACGCTGATCGGCGGCACCGGCAACGACATCTTCGCCGTCGACAACGCCGGCGACGTCGTGACCGAGAACGCCGCCGAAGGCACCGACACGGTGGTGGCGTCGGTCACGTACACGGCTGGCAGCAACGTCGAGAACCTCGTGCTCAGCGGCAGCAGCGCGATCAACGCCACCGGCAACACGGGCGACAACCTGCTCGTCGGCAACACCGGCGCCAACATCCTGAACGCCGGCGCCGGCAACGACACGCTCAACGGCGGCGGCGGTGCCGACAGCATGATCGGCGGCACCGGCAACGACACCTACTGGGTGGACAACGCCGGCGACACGATCACCGAGAACGCGAGCGAAGGCACCGACAACGTCTACGCCATGGTGAGCGCGACGCTGGCCGCGAACGTCGAGAACGCGGCGCTGCGAGACAGCGTGCGCTTCGACAGCACCCTCAAGCAGTTCATCACCTTGCCCACGGTGACAGTGGGCGGCGACATGACCATGCAGGCCTGGGTCTACCTGCCGAGCAGCCAGGGCATGTGGACGCGGTTGTTCGACACCGGCACCCCGTCGAGCGACAACGTCATCGTCGCCTTCAACGGCACCAACATCATGCTGGGCACCTACGTCGGCAGCACGGGCAGCGCGACGCTGACCTCGTCGGCGGCCATGGGCACCGGCTGGCACCAGGTGTCGGTGACGATCGATTCCCAGGGCACCAGCACGATCTACATCGACGGCAACGCCAGCGGTTCCAACACACAGGGCGTGCCGCTCGACGTGGCGCGCACCTTCCTCGTCGGCAAGTCGGGGTGGACGGCCGACCCCTACGGCAACTACCTGGTCAACGACGTACGCATCTGGGACCGCGCGCTGACCGCGGCCGAGATTCAGGCCAACATCACGCCCGGCTCGCTGGCCGGCACGGAGACGGGCCTGGTCGTCTACCAGCCGCTCAACGGCACGCTGGCAAGCGGCCTGCCGGGCGGCGCCACCGCCACCTACAGCAGCGGCGTCACCTACACCGGCAACCCGTCGGTCTACGCCGGCACCATCGATCTCACCGGCAATTCGCTCGACAACAACCTGACGGGCAATGCACTCGGCAACACCCTCACCGGCAACAGCGGCAACAACGTGATCGACGGCGGCGCGGGCACCGACACGATGGCCGGCGGTGCAGGCAACGACACCTACGTCGTCGACAACAGCGGCGACGTGGTGACCGAGGCAGCCAGCGCCGGCACCGACACGATCCAGTCGTCGGTCACCTACACACTGCCGACGAACGTCGAGAACCTGGTGCTGACCGGCAGCGCCAACATCAACGCCACCGGCGCCGCGCTGTCCGGCGTGATCGCCGGCAACACCGGCAACAACACGATCAACGGCAGCTCGTCGGCCTCGTGGCTCTACGGCGGCACCGGCACCGATGCGCTGGTCGGCGGCGCCGGCAGCGACGTGCTCATCTCGGGCACACGGCCGCAGGCCGGGCTCTTTGCCGAGTACTTCAACAACACGACGTTCAGCGGCAGCGCGGTCACGACGCGCTACGAGAACGTCAACTTCCAGACGGACGGAAGCGCCAACACCGGCATCGTCAACGTCGACGGCTTCAGCGTGCGCTGGACGGGCCAGCTGCTCACTCACGCGGCGGGCAGCCACCAGTTCAGGATCTTCGGCGACGACCTGATGACGGTCACCATCGACGGCGTGCAGATCATCAACCAGACCAGCTACACCGGCGCCCAGTCCGCCCCAGTGACGGTGTCGCTGACGGCCGGCTACCACAGCATCGTGGTCACGCTGATCGACACCGGCGGCACGGGCGCAGCCCAGTTGTACTGGCAGGGCCCGAACGACACCAGCTTCGCGATCGTGCCGCTGAACGACCTCAGCGCGGCCGCCTCGGTCAACGACGGCACCGGCGACACGCTGACCGGCAACGCCGGCAACGACCTGCTGATGGGCAGCACCGGCGCCGACAACATGATCGGCGGTATCGGCAACGACACTTACATCGTCGACAACGCCGGCGACGTCGTCACTGAGGCAGCCGGCGCCGGCACCGACACCGTGCAGGCGACGATCAGCTACACGCTGGGCAGCAACGTCGAGCAGCTGGTGCTCGCGGGCACCTCGGCGATCAACGGCACGGGCAACACGCTGGCCAACACCTTGACCGGCAACAGCGCGGCCAACGTGCTCGACGGCGGCTCCGGCGCCGACACGATGATCGGCGGTGCCGGCAACGACACCTACCTCGTCGACAACACCGCCGACGTGGTGACCGAGAACAGCAACGAAGGCACCGACGCGGTTCAGGCCTCGGTGACCTACACGCTGGGCGCCAACATCGAGAACCTCACGCTCACCGGCGTGTCGGCGGTCAACGGCACGGGCAACGCGCTGGCCAATACGCTCACGGGCAACACTGCCGCCAACGTGCTCGACGGCGGCACCGGTGCCGACACGATGGTCGGTGGCGCCGGCAACGACAGCTACATCGTCGACGACACCGGCGATGTGGTGACCGAGAACAACGCAGAAGGCACCGACACGGTTCAGGCCTCGGTGAGCTACACGCTGGCTGCCAACGTCGAGAACCTCACGCTCACGGGCGCCGCGGCGATCAACGCCACCGGCAACACACTGGACAACGTGCTCACCGGCAATGCCGCAGCCAACACGATCGACGGCGGCAGCGGTGCCGACGCGATGGTCGGCGGCGCCGGCAACGACACCTACATCGTCGACAACACCGGCGATGTGACCACCGAGAACAGCAACGAAGGCACGGACCTCGTTCAGGCTTCGGTGACCT
>Ga0307516_10003441_pt1 | contig 20299 bp, 6 predicted proteins | sample 19_EM_MG_FD_203310 | JGI IMG/M metagenome (GOLD analysis project Ga0307516, IMG submission 203310) | Populus trichocarpa ectomycorrhiza microbial communities from riparian zone in the Pacific Northwest, United States - 19_EM | ecosystem: Host-associated > Plants > Roots > Unclassified | place...
TCGAGGCGCCGACGTCTCGGCGAAGGACCGCTACGGCTGGACGGCGCTGCTCTACGCGGCCGGGAACGGGCACGAGGCGGTGGCCCGACTGCTGCTGGATCGAGGCGCCGACGTCTCGGCGAAGGACCGCTACGACAGCACGGCGCTGATCTCCGCGGCCGAGAAAGGGCACGAGGCGGTGGCCCGACTGCTGCTGGATCGAGGCGCCGACGTCTCGGCGAAGGACCGCTACGACAGCACGGCGCTGATCTCCGCGGCCGGGAAAGGGCACGAGGCGGTGGCCCGACTGCTGCTGGATCGAGGCGCCGACGTCTCGGCGAAGGACCGCTACGGCTGGACGGCGCTGCTCTACGCGGCCGGGAACGGGCACGAGGCGGTGGCCCGACTGCTGCTGGATCGAGGCGCCGACGTCTCGGCGAAGGACGGCTACGGCAGGACGGCGCTGCTCTCCGCGACCAAGAAGGGGCACGAGGCGATGGCCCGACTGCTGCTGGATCGAGGCGCCGACGTCTCGGCGAAGGACCGCTACGACAGCACGGCGCTGATCTCCGCGGCCGAGAAAGGGCACGAGGCGGTGGCCCGACTGCTGCTGGATCGAGGCGCCGACGTCTCGGCGAAGAACGGCTACGGCTGGACGGCGCTGCTCTCCGCGGCCGAGAAAGGGCACGAGGCGGTGGCCCGACTGCTGCTGGATCGAGGCGCCGACGTCTCGGCGAAGGACGGCTACGACAGGACGGCGCTGCTCGTCGCGGCCGAGAAAGGGCACGAGGCGGTGGCCCGACTGCTCGCCACCGCCGCCGCCCCGCCCTCCTCCAGTAGTGTCGCTTCCTTTTTATAATGTAGTATTAGTCATAGCCGATCTATCTGATGCAGCTCGAACATTCAAGTACTTTCTCCCACTTTCTTCCGTCCGCACGATGTTTCAGGTTGGCTGTCAGCAGATGACGAAATTTGACGTCATCGTAGCCTAGCATGGAAATATGTATGTATGATACATAGTGCTGGGCACTTGTACGGGCTATGTAGGTATATCATGACGAGGTACAAAGGTCCTCAAAGTTGGCTGGGCTGGCTGGAAAATGGGCCACGCTGAGCAGCTAATAGGAGTGTCCGGTTTCGGTGACACCCCCTTTTGTGTCCAGGTGTCTGGTGACTAATCAGAGTAACTGTCTATGATACATAGTAATTAGCCCGAGACAAGTGCGTCCCGCATCTCCGTTGCTGTCACTTCGCCGCCATAGTCTAGCTATATATACTCACGGCCCACCTTCTAGCTCTGGACGGAGACAACAGAAGCTTGGTTCCGACGAAATCGAGCCCCGCCGACACATGCGGGCGGAGAAACGGCAGATGCCGTGACGGAGATCTACCGTGTTAATTGATGCACGCGATGGATGGCAGGGAAACAAAAGTATGTTGTGTGCAGGTTGATGTAACGGCCAGTAGTTGCTGCTCCGTCGGTCCGCCCCCCTCGTGCCGAGCCAACTCTCAAGCAGCCCTCCCCCCCCCGGGCGTCCGCAACCAGTTGACTGGGTCTTCTTCTACTGCGTACGGCTAGTAGAGCCCGTTGCATCGGCAATACTGCCGAACGCGGGCAACAGACGAGGCGGTGCGTGGAGTCTCCGTCCCAGCCGCGAACTTGTATCAACGGTAAGTTCTTCGCCTTCTTTGACATCAGGGACGGCACTGTTTTTTTTGTTCATCCGTTCGTCGCATGAGGCCTATCTGAATCATGGACAAGTGCTGACTTTTTCCATCGGCAAATCCCACGCGCCAGATCGAGTGATCACTGATGGGAAAGGGGGGGTTACTCCTAAAGTATGTATCAAATTAAGAGTGCGAACGGGCTGGTCGGTTTGAAGTAGAAAACAACAGAAGATTACTATGTAGGATTCAGACATGCGTAGCTAAGCTAGGATCGTAAGGACATGCGATGAACTCTTTATTCGTCGAATTCTTGGAACCAGTCTCTCTGCCACAGCTGGCCAGGGCGCACAGTCCTTCGAGCCGGTTGCTCACTTTCCGGCTCGGAGACCTCCTCTTCCGATTCGACACCTTCTCTCTCCGCCTCATAGCCCTCATCTTCCGTCTCGGCATCTCCACCGTCCGACTCATCATCTCCTCCCTTTGGCTGACGGCGCTCACGATCGGAACTCGTAGTGGTCCTTCCAATTGGCTTGCTGCCTCCAACTTCGTACATGATATACGGTGAGATGCCGTACCTAGTGATCATCCCATCCTTGAACTCCATCTCCACGGGCTCTCCCTTGATTGTCTTCCAGAATGTGTCGACCTCGAACCGTCCGTTGGCGTAAACGACATTTCCCCAGAGCCGTCTGACCACCTCTCGCGTCGCGGGAACGACATCAACACCGACTTTCTGCTCCGAGGTCAACGCCCTTTCGATTTCCTGCAACCTGTCGGCGAAATCCAGGGTCGCTGTGTACGTCTGCCATGCCTTGGGGTTGTCGTCGAGGAAGCCGCTCATGGGGTTTGTCCAAGGGTTTCGTATACAGTCGTAGTATCCCTTGGCCTCTCCCAGAAGGCGCAGCATGACGGTGTTAACGCCGGGGACTAACATCCAGTCCGGAGCAACGAATGGCTCGTCCGCTTCTGGCTGAACCGTGGTCGGAGTCGGGGTCGGGGTCGCGCTCTTGCACCATGGCTGCTCTCCGTGACGGCTCCGGAATCGATGTATAGACGACTCCGAATTGGTGTCGCTGGGTGTGGGCTGCGCGGTGGGTTCGGGGCTGGAGGGAGCCTCGACATGTAGGCGCTTCGTGGGTGGAGGGGGGTCGTCACAGGAAGCTGTTGCAAGCTCGGCCAGTTCTGAGACGTTGTCAACGGTCACCTCTGCGATCCCTTCGGAGGAGGAGACCGGCGTATCACCGGCCCCGACCGCTTTGGCATCAGGGAATGCCGACACCCCGCTGTTGCTGGTGGAGGCCATAGCTGTGTTTTCTCCGGAGGCGGGTAGAGATGGGGGCTTGGGGCGGCAGCAATAGGCATGTTTGGTTTTTTTGGGAGCCGTAGCAGTCTGAGCGCTCCTGGAAGCTGGTAGCTCTGGGGGCGGAGGAGCAGGTGCGGAAGCCGCAGTCATCTCCTTGGGGCGATAAGCTCGTTTGTCCATTCCCTGGGTGTTCGCAAAAGATTTCGGGGTCATTGTGGCGTCTGGGGCCAGAGCAGAAAGAGTCTTCTGGGAAGGGTCGATTTTCTGTCTGCGGCGGTAGTTTCGTTTGACCCGTGGCTGAGGACTCCGTGGAGCATTCAGGTTCATTACAGCCTCAGGGCGGTCGATGGCGGATGCTAGAACCGTCCCAGTCGTCGAGGGAGGAGCGGCGGAGGGTCGCTTCCTCTTTTCTCCCGGTTGACTGATCTTGGGATTTCGGGGGGTTATCTGGGTCTGATTAACCTCCGCGGTCTCGGCGGCCATCGCTTGTGTGGTTTGCACAGCCGTTGGCGCTTTTTCGGGGCGAGACATCTCGCTAGGGCTAGACACCTTGTTAGCCCCGTTACGGCCATGCTTCTGGGTGGCGGACCGAGGAGGACGCCCGCGCTTCCGCTTGACGGGCGGGATCGGTGATGTCCGGGAAAGAGAAGACGGTCCAGCAGCGGATACATCGCTGGGGAGCTTAGCCGGAGGAGACGCCAATTTCGGAGCGGGAGCTGACTTGGGCGGCGGAATCTGCTCCTTAGAAGAGGTTCCCGTAGCTCGTGACCTAATGCTCTCCGGGGCCTTCGCAGTCTGCACAGCCTCAAAAGAGGTGGTAGTAGGCTCTAGAGCCGCCTCAGCTGCTGAGGGAGGGACGGCATCCTCCGCCCGAGTTTGCAGGGCTGTTGGCGCTTCGTTAGAGGGAGGCGCCTCCATAGCCTGCCTCTTGTTGGTGGACCGAGAAGGACGACCGCGCTTCCGCTTGACGGATGGGATCGGTGATGTCTGGGAAAGGAAAGACGGTCCAGCAGTGGATACAGCGCTGGGGAGCTCAGCAGGAGGAGACGCCGATTTCGGAGTGGAGGCTGACTTAAGCGGCGGAATCTGCTGCTTAGATGAGGCTCCCGCAAACCGTAGCCTAGTGCTCTCCAGAGCCTTTGCAGTCTGCGCAGCCTCAAAAGAGGTGGTAGTAGGTTCTAGAGCCGTCTCAGCTGCTGAGGGAGGGACGGCATCCTCCGCCTGAGTTTGCGGGGCTGTTGACACTTCGTTAGAGGGAGACGCCTCGATAGCCTGCCTGTTGGTGGACCGAGAAGGACGGCCGCGCCTCCGCTTGATGGGCGGGATCGGTGATGTCTGGGAAAGAAAAGACGGTCCGGCAGCGGATACAGCGCTGGGGAGCTCAGCCGGAGGAGACGCCGATTTCGGAGGGCAAGCTGATTCGAGCAGCGGCATCAGCTGCTTCGACAAAGTCTTGTAGTCATAAGATATCGGTTTGGCGGCCGTGCGTTTGGAGCGTCGGTACGTGATGCCCGCCATGATGGATGGTAACAGCGGAAGATGGACGGTTGTGGGTAGGGGGGGATGGGGGTAGTATGTCTGAGAGAGAAAGGGTGGATGGTAGGCGAGGGGGAGACAGACGATTGTGGATGAGGAAAAGAGTGTTGTATGGCCAGGAGAGAGAGAGAGAGGGAGGGGGTGGAGCGGGAGAAGGTAGTGTATGCACGACGGCTTAGGATCTCGGTCTGTGGTACGAAAACCTTAAACTCAATTGCAGCTTCGGCGGTCGTACCCTACGCGCTTCTATTAGTGTTCTCGCCACCAGACAGCTCATAGAATTGAGTGAGATTGAAAGGACCCGCCGCCGTTTGAGCTCCCATAACGGAGTGCACCCTGATTGCTGCTGCCGCGGTATATATTCCCGGAGCCATTGTTTGGGGGAGATTGTTGGCTACGGGTATTGGCTTTCGCCGCACCAACCGATGGTGGAACGAGCCCTCACGTGCCCAATTGCCGAAGTCTGCATGTCTCACATAGTCCGAGCCGGAGACCGCCCTGTGTAGGAAGAGATTGTTTTGCAGACAAATCCCGCAGTGACCAGTCACTGTTGCTTGTATCAGTTGGAGCAGCACCTTGCCCACATCACAGGACATGATTCGCATTGGCACAGGTTCTGCCGTGCCCGACAGCTCGAGCCACACCATTCGTCATTTGATGTTCTCTCTCCAGCAGCCACTCACAGGCTTCGAAGTGGCCGGAAGTCGAAGACCGTTCCTGCTCCTCCCAAGTACCGCTTACCGTGCGACTCCCTCCATTACTTAACCACAACTGCTCCGCATCGGTGGCAGTTCGAACACATCCCACTCCTCGGTGCAGCTACTAGAGCCGCACGTAGTACATACATCTCTGCTGTGCGGATCTTTCAAGCGAAACTAACAAAGCTTGGACAACGCCATTATTCCCCTTCCTCTCTCTCGGAAGAAAAAAAGGGTGGATCTGCCAGTCTTACTGCTCTTCTACGTTTCGGCCCATTTCCCTTCCCTTGCCCTCCTACTCCTCGGTCACCCAGCTCGGCAAACGTGGCCGAGTTTCTTGCTCCTCCTCGGTCAACTCAGCTCGGCAAACGTGGCCAAGTTTCTTGCTCCTCCGTCATGCGCCGCAATGGATGCGCTGCTCTTCGAACCAACTACCTGCAAGGCGATGGGCTGATCTCTCCAAACGACCGTTAACACCGATGCGAATATCAAGGCATTCTGAGCACGCGCCGGATCCTCCAAGTGGATCGGCTCTACCAGCTGCATGCTGCTGATGCGTTCTGGCTGCCAATGCACCGCCACGCCGGGCGGACGCCGCAGCAACGGGATGCCCGACGGCTCCGACTATCACGACGATTCTGGTCATGGATGGAAGTGCGTTCCACGGAGGAGGGTTCATCGTCCGTCCTGGGCGGCAGCTGGCTGGCTGGCTGTGCGCTGGCGAGAGCGCCAAGCCCTCGGCCCACCCCACCTATTGTTCTTGGCTTCGAACGGACCTGTCGCGCCCTGAGGCCAACATGTGTAGTGTTCGCATCCCCCTGGGTGGGCCCGACGTTGTTCGCTCTAAATAATGTGTAGGTGCGTACGTAAGTCCGCTCCGGAGCATACCTTGCCCACTGCCGGACGGCAGATACGGAGCATCGATCGTGGCGAGTTTACGCAAAGGGAGGGCGCGGCTGGGCCAGCAGTTGCCGGATCAATTACTGCCAGAGGTCTGTATCTACGTAGCCATCCATGCAGACCGTGTCGGCGTCCTACACATTCTCGTGCTCAAGCGCTGACGATTAACAGGCAAGCACACACCTAGGTGTTATGTGGCGTTGACGTCAGAAATGGCGAGTTAAGTTACCGCGCAGGCCTACATATCACAGGATATCGCCAGGTTCAGCACCTGGATAACTAAGATTCCCGGAGGCTAAGTGAACTGCATTTGTCGGGTACGCAGTATGTATGTACATCCCGGAAACTGCGGGGCAAAGAAGAACAGCACGGCAAAGGGACACTTGTGGCGACGATGGGCGCCAATATTGGTACATAAGGCGCATCACCCGTTCCCACACCCCGTTTCTGCTCTGCACACGAGTACTGAATAAACAAAAACCCCGTTTCTGTAGGCGGAGATTGATCCCACACCCCACCGTACACGGCTGGGGAATGGAGCCAGCCTGCTGCAGGAACGGCGCGCTGTCTGCCACGGGTGAATTCCAGGGTCTACACAATTGGACCCCCCGCAACGCCCTTCGTCGGAATGTGGCGAGGCAAAAGAGAAATCCCACGGACCCAGCGGCGCATAGTATCCTACCCCTAAACCGGACCCCCTGTTAATGCTGCTCTCCGCGTGCTCTTGGCGGTCGGTCACTTATTAGCCGCCGCAGCTCGCACCGCACCGGCCGCCGTGCCGCTCCCCAGCGAGCCGCGCGTTTGGCCGGGCGGCGGGGGCTCCGTGGAGCCAGACACGGGGAGATGTACGGCCGAACGGAACGTCGCCCAACACCCCATGGGTGGCGATAGCTATCTTCCCTCTCCCAATGGACATCGTCAGGATCAATCATGACTCTTCCGTCCTTACTTTGTTTTTTTATTTCATTTTTTCTCGCTACGCTCTTTATCCATGCGATTATACAAGCTTTGGGTCTGATATCTATGCTATGCATCGACGGAGAATATCTAATACAGCCGCCCTGTTGACAGGGATCTCCAGATCTTCGTGCCCACCAGGGTATGATCTTATCTGATCGATTACGGTCGGGTGTGTCATATGGCGCGGTAACAGGGCACATTTAAAATATCGCAGTATGTATCTCGCGGAAAAGAGCTTCACGCCGTCTAACTCGTTCTAGGCACACCCACAGAAATCTCCATGCCCACTCCGAGGCCCAACGGGCATACATCCGACGAAGAGGAAAGCTTATCATTCCAAGCAAATCCAGCTTTTCGGATCTGTGTCGCTGCCACATCACTTCACTGGACATCACTCGCCCAGTGATGCACCCGTCCGTCGCACAGAGCCTGCACGTACGCGTACGTAATATCGTCATGATCCAATAGGGTCGCACACGATTAATGAATCATCATCATCATCAGCACGTGCGCGTACGGATGCTAGATATGGGTCCGCACCTGGTTGCGTTCCGGTGCCCCTTGGTGTTCCAACGTCCAACTGGAGGATATAGTGCGTGTCGGCAACCTGAGGCGCTTTTCGGAAGAAAAAAAACCCCACTTCGAGAACAGTAAATCCAGAGGTCTCAGGTTTTGCTGGACGGATAGCCTAGCGCTCCTCTATGTAACACCCATGGCTGGGGGGGGGGGATGTCTCGGTCTCTGTTCACGTGGGGCGCGGTCAATGGCCTGTAATTGATTCTGCAACACAGTCCTCGCTCACACGGAACACTGGTGAATCCTCCGCGTTCCATTTCCTCATCGACGTGAGATGTGTCCAGCGGTCGGCCCATCGCGGGACCACACGGCCACACTTTCAATGAGTAAACCGTATGCCTATCGGTTAGCTGGCCATCTTATCCGCGATCACTGCTCGGCCGGTCGCTTGTATTCCGTCAAGTAATCGGACGAAAGCTGGGGGATCAATTCGCGAACCCCCCCTCCCCAATCGTCTCCGACAAGAATGGCCGTTATGGCGGGCCCTCTCCGGAGCCGCGTATAGGCTTCCTCGATACCGGTGTTTCTCTCTCACTCGTTGGTTAGTGCCAATGCACCTTAATATTAACTATCTAACACCAAAAAGTTCTACTTGACGTAGGACTTCCGTCGCGCCGTGTAAGCGAGTCTCCCGGACGGCTACTAACTAATGCCGAGAAAACAAGGAGATTGTTCGACGAGGGCGCGGGGAGAAAACAAAAAGAAACCCGCGCGCATCTTTGTCCTCTCGGCCAGCACGGATGGAGGGAAGGGCAGACTCGCTGGACCGGTGAGGCTGGAGAGAGAAACACGCTAACTCGATCCTTCGGAGAATTCCGCACATATGATGTATGCACCTATGCATATTTCGTCGCTGCACGGCTGATGGGTGCCCGATATCGACATTTCGAATTTATCTGCTGGTATGTATCAATGCTACTACTAGATAGTTCTTTGCACAAGTGCCTGGTGGGGGCCCTGTATCCAGCACTCACTGCACGGTAGATACACTACTGAAATCGCTCGCCCTTCGGGATAATTGCGTCGAACCTGGTAAGCCCCTGGCGATGTGGCTGGGCTACATACGGTGTTTCAAGCTTGGGGGCTACATATACCATGGCGGAATTTTGCGGTCGCGATATGTACAATACCTCGGGAGAGTCGATGCGCTTGCGTTCTCATCGCCAACTTTTTGCCGGCATCCAAACCGCCCGTCTACATATGCAAAACCTAAGTGCGCAATCTATTCCTGCCCCTGTCCGGTAGGCGTTTTCGGATGTCACTGCGGGGTAGCCGACGATGATGTGGCGATGGATAAGTATCTCTTCGACACGAGGAAAACGGGGAGAAAGATTCGCTGAAGCTTACTGAACTGATGGGGCCATGCCCCGTAGGGCTTCGTCAAACACGGGGAAAGCGCCGCCCTCGCTACCTACGCATTAGCCGAGTTGTCTTTCCCCGCGTGGGGTCGCGGCTGCCAGACTCCTACATGCTAGCGCCCTCGTCCGCCCCGATTCCTGCGGACTCCGCTGGCTCGTCGGGATGCATTTCCCCAGAATCAGCAGCTACATACCCCCCGCCTCACTACCTCCCGCCTCACTTCCTCCCGCCTCGCGTGGCATGTGTGTCCAGCTTCTACAAATGACAGCCGCCGAAAGGAAACGCCCCCTTGGCGACTGCTAGCAAGGTTGAGGACCGCGTCGTATGGCCGAGTCCGAGACAACTTGGCCTGCGGCCCACAGCGAATCTGGGGGGAAAACGTCCACGGCAAACAGCGTTCCGATACTTCCAACAGGCGGTCTGAGGGGACTCCATTTTGCCGAGCTACCGTTTGGTGGATCGGGGGAGGAAGAGGAATGAAAGAAACGTCGATACGGGTCTACTACTACCGACCGGAAAAGGCGCCACAGGGACGGTGACATTCTCCCTCATACCACACAAGCCACGGAGTCCTGTAGCGAGCCTGCAATCCCCCTGGATCCCTCTGGACCGGGCCGTGCAACTCGAATCGCAGTGCTCCGTTCGGGGCAAGGTTGCGGATAAATCGAAGAGTCCGTCATGGGATATGGACATCAGTATTTGGACATGTCGGACCGGCCAGCCACTTTACATTGGTGGGAATGGAATCCAATATCAGAATCCAGTCCATGTTGGACGGCAGCCCGTTACCGGCCAAAAAAAAGGGATGCATCTGGGCGCTGTACGCGCCACACTCTGGTCCCCTCCGACCGCAGTCGCACAACTACGGCTCCTCAGGCTGTCGAGCAGACGCGACGTCTGCCGAGCTAGCCTACGATACCCGCACAGGTGTGTGCCTGGGGCCGGTAGATGTTCGTATCCGGGTTGTGAGATTTGCGCGCCCATGCATGGTATGTCTAGTAGATGCATGCGAAGTCAAATCTTCCGGACCACCTTAGCTTGCCCAGGGTTGGTGGAACACTATCTATGAGCGGTCCCGTCGTAACGGATTCACTATGGCAGAAACCGTTTCCCCCCACTGGCCATTGCCCCTCCGCGAACGACGGCGGCGGGTGCGTCGGTCTGCCCCATCGGACCGGAGGTATTTAAACCGTCGTTCCTTCCCGCCACTGGGTTCGGATCCTCATCCAACCTATCCACTCCTTTACAGTCTAATCGGTTGGCTCTGGACGAACAGTCAATATGCAGTTCGGCTCCACCACCCTCATTTCGCTCTCTCTCCTCGCTGTTGCGTCGGCGCAGAATGTTGGAACTCTGACCGCCGAGACCCACCCCAAACTCACCTGGCAGAAGTGCGCCGCCAAAGGCGCCTGCACCAGCCAGTCCGGCTCCGTCGTCCTCGACGCCAACTGGCGTTGGCTCCACCAGACCAGCAGCTCCACCAACTGCTACACCGGCTCCAAGTGGGACCCGACGCTCTGCCCCGACCCTGTCACCTGTGCCAAAAACTGCGCCATCGACGGCGCCAACTACTCCGACACGTACGGAATCACCACCAGCGGCAACGCGCTCACCGAGAAGTTCGTCACCACCACCAGCACCGGCACCAACGTCGGATCGCGCGTCTACCTCTTGGACAGCACCGACTCCAAGTACGAGCTGTTCTACCTGAAGAACAAGGAGTTCACCTTCGACGTCGACGTCTCCCAGCTCGGCTGCGGTATCAACGGCGCCCTCTACTTCGTCGAGATGGACGCCGATGGTGGTCTGTCCAAGTACCCGACCAACAAGGCCGGCGCCAAGTACGGAACCGGTTACTGCGACTCCCAGTGCCCCCAAGACATCAAGTTCATCGACGGAGAGGCCAACGTCATCGGCTGGAACTCGTCGGCCACCGACGCCAACTCCGGCGGCGGCAAGTACGGATCCTGCTGCTCGGAGATGGACATCTGGGAGGCCAACTCGATCTCGAACGCGTACACGTTCCACCCCTGCGCCGTGGACGGACCGTACCGTTGCGCGGGCACCAAGTGTGGCGGCGGCGGGGAGCGCTACGCCGGTGTCTGCGACAAGGACGGATGCGACATCAATCCCTATCGCGTGGGCAACCGCGACTTCTACGGACCCGGCTCGGGCTTCACGATCAACTCCAACAAGAAGATGACGGTCGTGACGCAGTTCATCACCGCGGATGGCACAGACACCGGCAAGCTGACCGAGATTCGCCGCAAGTGGGTCCAGGACGGCGTCGTCATCGACAACAAGGAGGTCAACATTCCCGGACTCGAGGGCAATTCGATCACGGACAGCTACTGTGCGGCGCAGAAGAGCATCTTCGGCGACCCCAAGAGCTACCAGACCAATGGCGGCCTGGCCGCCATGGGGGAGTCGCTCTCGCGCGGCCACGTCCTGGTCATGAGCCTCTGGGCGGACCACTCCGCCCAGATGCTGTGGCTCGACGGCAACTGGCCCCTCGACAAGCCAGCCACCGACCCTGGTGTCGCTCGCGGAACCTGCGCCACCACCTCCGGCAACGCGGACGACCTCATCAAGAGCGTGCCCAACTCGAAGGTCACCTACTCGAACATAAAGTTCGGCCCCATCGGCTCGACCTTCCGCTCGATCGGCGGCTCCACGCCCTCCGGCACCACCGCCGCCTCCTACTCCTCGACCACTGCCACCCCGGCCGCGGACACCACCACCACCTACTACTCCTCCTCCTCCACCACTGCCACCCCGGCCGCACCCACCACCACCACCTACTCCTCCTCCTCCCCCACGACTGCCACCCCGGCCGCGACCACCACCACCATCTACTCCTCCTCCTCCTCCAGCGCTACCACCCCGGCCGCAGCCACCACCACCAACTACTACTCCTCCTCCTCCACCGCTGCCGCCCCGGCCGCCCCCACCACCGTTGCTGCGGGTGGCCGCATCGCCAAGTGGTATCAGTGCGGCGGCACTGGCTGGGCTGGCAAGGGAACCTGTGTCTGCGGCACGACGTGCACCGTCATTAACGAGTGGTACCACCAGTGCCTCTAGACTCGCACCCTAGAGATCGGTGGGAGATGGTACGATAGGATGATGACGATTAAGCGGGGATCCGATACGGGATATCAGACCTCGTCTGGATGAACGGATATATGCCGATGTTTTTTTTTTTAGATGTTATGTTTCTTTGTGTCTGTATTAGTTACTTATGTGTTGTTTGGGACCCAACTACACTGTACTGTACGAGGCTTGCTTGGTGGGGCCAAAACGAAAGTATGATGCATGTATTGATTTTCGAGATAGCAGTCATTCGATTCTGAACAGATTTTCTCGATCGTCTTGACTTGACTGGACATGAAAGCGACCGAAGCGATCACGGAGCAGTTACGTACTACGGTAGCGGGAAAAACACAAACAACCGTATCGTCCGCTCGACTCCGGAGGAATGCAGTATTTGGCGGTACCGATCGAGCATCTGAGGCTTCGATCCAGACCCCACGGGATGGGCAATCAGTATGCCACTCTTAGGGTACCACATGCGGCCCTGAAATCTCCCTTGGCCCGGCATATGTAGGTTCTCGCTTCGCGTGTCCTGCAACAGATCCCTGCACTCCCCCAGCCTTATTCTAACCGCCGAACTGCGAATCCCGTCTCCATACGCGCGGTGGGACACAGTTGGCACCGGCGATTGTGCCGTACACTCTAGATGCGCACCGTCTCCTGGGCACAGGCCCTATCCACCGGAATCGCCGCGACTATCTACATAGATACATATTCTAGTGTAGCTAATACATAGATGCCGGGTTAGGTGATTCGTAGGATCGCAATAACTAAATCCGCGGCGGCTCGTAATGGACCGGGGGAAGTAGCAAGCCCCTCCATCTGCCCTTGCAGAGCATCGGATTTGTCGGCCGATCTCGGCCATCACTGCGGTAACGTTGCTCCGTCCCGTTGTTTTCGTCTCGCTGCTGCTCGCGAGCGCGAGCTTCGCCTTTGCCGCCCCAACGAAGACGACCGACAGCTCGGGTTGCAGGAATCCTCCTCTCCAGCGCGAATGGTATGTGGACCCGTCGCTCACGTCCGTGGCCGGGAGTGGCGCAGCAGCACTACCTAACTGGCGCACTCTCTCCGAGGCGCAGGGTCTTGCAGATCGGCGCCGTAGGGAGCCTCCAGTCGCGGCCGGAGCGCGGACACGCCGAAGGCCAGTCGTAACGGGACTGGACGCTAAACGCGAAGACGCACGCGTCGATCCCGTTCACGGCTTCGGCGGGAGCAGCGCGTATCGGCAACATGTGGGACTGCCCGTGCCGGACAGGACCGGTGGAGGCTGTGGCGTCGACGGCCCGTTCGGGGATCTGGTGTTGAATCTCGGGCCGTTGGGGAACAACCAGCCCGGGAACCCGCATTATTGCCTGACCAGGGACGTCGCCCCGGGGGGGCCATGAGCGCCGCGCTGCTCAAGGGACGGGTGGATGGGATGCGCTTTCCGAGAGCTCGATGCGCGGGTATCGCGCACCGCGCTAGAGGCCACATCGGTAAGATCTCCCTCCTGGACGGACGGAAAGGTGTTCGCGGCGAGATGGAGGGACCGTCCAGGATATATACGCCTTCCCCGGCGGCCCGCTGGTCTACACAGCTCCACCGCGCCAATACGGATCGCCTCTGGCGGACATGGCAGAAGATGGATCGCAAGCGCCGGCTCGGGGACGTCGCTGGCCGCTCAGCTCGCCTATCCGTACGGATTCCCCGGGCCCGTCGGGCGACTCCACGCGCTGGATAGGAAGGAGTTCGTCCCGTAGGTTCCGATCCGGCAGGTGACGGATTGTAATTCGTCGAATGACCTTCCCCTCCGGCGGAAGAGCCGCAGGGTGACAGCTCGTGATCCATCCAGATTGTATTGACACTCTGCGTCTGTAAGAGACGCGCTGTGTGGCGCGGTGGGTTGAGGGTCAGGGGTCAGGGGGGGGGTAGCGAGGGAAGATGGGAAGGTAGAGCGGTCAATGTCATCCGAGATATAGATGTATTGGCAATCCAAACTATCCATCTCATGATGCCGTCAGCTCCTGTTCTCCGCCCGGGCTCCGAAATACCTCCTAAACTATGAGTTAAATCCTTCATTGCACCATACAATTCCGGATTTACCTGGGACGTCTTTTTTCGACCACGACGTCGTTCCACGAACGCCGGCGCCCCGTCGTACAACCATTAAGCGCTACTTTACATTGAGCCTCCGAGCCTAAGTAGCTAGAGAAATTGAAAGGCACCTTCACCCTCTGGCTTCTATAAACCAGCACTTGTACCTGCACACCTACTTCCACCAACATCCAGTCCCACATCCCCCGTCGACCCTAATCTTCACCACCAAGGCTTCGTCCATTCACCTTCGCGCACGTTGAACATCCTTTCTGTCTGCATTACCACATTCCTGTAAAGGCAGGGACAAGGACTAGAAGGTAAGAGTAAGGATAAGACAAGAGGTGGACTAGAAGGGTCCTAGTCAGGAGAAGAAAGTTGGGTGGTAAGCAAATTTTTGTGTGGGAAACTGGGTCTACAAAACTTGAAGCTATTTAAAGGAAAAAAATCCACTGGCTCCACCAACCCCTGCAACCCACAATTCGCAAACAATATCATATCTTCACGGGCAATGTGAGTATGCCATGACAATTCCCATCACTATCCTTGACCCGCTTACAGTCTCATCACCCTTTTCCACCATGTCCGACGAGCTTCGTATCGCGAGACGCCACCGGCGGGCACCCAGGCCCAGGGCTGACGAATCCGCGACTTACTTGCCCTTCCCCTTCGACTTCGACCCGGAGTATTCTGCGCCGCACGATCCGTCCGCTCCAGATGCTTTGTCCTTTATTAGGCCTGTTCGTACGCGGCCGATCTGCGTCGGCATCCAGAACGAACCAGTCCATTACGGGTTTCAGTCGCCGCCGTTTCCCCCGTTGTCTGAGCAGCGTGAGGTGCGCGGCGGTGCGGAGTCCCAGTTCCCGTACAAAGTACTCGCCCAAGAGGGACGGTATCCGCCGTACTGGGATGAGACACCTTCCGACCCAGCCCCAATCCCGGACAACATCGGGTTCTCGTCCCCTCCGTTCCCGTCTTCCGAAGAGGGAGATAGTGAGGATACTAATGACAGCGACGATGAGGCCGTGACCCTGCCTTCCGGAGAGGAAGACAGCGAAGATGCTAATGGTAGCGACGACGAGGCCGTGTCCATCGCTCGGGACAGGTTTTTGACGTTCTCGTTCCTTCCGTATGCACTCCCCCCATTAGAATGGAACGAGAACATTCCGGCCGACTTGCTGGAAGACCTCGGCCGTTCATCCGGATCTGATGTCTCAGTTATCGTGGGTAGGCTCACTCAGGGGTCTTTTCTGGACCTCCCATTCCCTGACATCAATGGAGACATCGTTGGAGACAAGAAGGCGAAGAAGAGGCTGCCACCGTATATCCCTCCAGAGGGCGAGCGCGTGTTCCTCGGAATGCATGTGCACACCACCGCTTTCCAGCTAGACCTGCGTCGTGGTCCTGCGGTTGCCGATCCGGCGACAGTGGCCATCAATCCAAGGCATTCTATCTATCACAACCACAGGATCTACCCGGATTACAACACTGTGTACAAGGGCGCGAGTGTTTCCCAGCCCTGCGACGGCGCTCCGAAGCCGCACTCCCAGCCTGGAGGAGGTTCATGTGGACCAGACACCCCAGGAGCTCCTTTCTACCTTAGTGGAACGAGCGTTGACGAAAAGGTCTGGTTCGAGAGCCATTCCACGCATCCTGGAGGGAGCCCATATGGATTAGACATCCCGAGAGCTCCCCCTCTCCCTAGTGTGGCGGGCGCTGACGAAGGGGTCTGCTTCGGGAGCCATTCCACGCATCCTGCAGGAGGTCCATGTGGATCAGACATCCCGAGCGCTCCTCTCTGCCCTAGCGGAACGAGCCCTGATGAAGGGATCTGGTTCGGCAACCATCCCGCGCATCCTGGAGCGATGGTGAATTTCAACCACCCAGGCCCGCCCGGCTGGCGCAGCCAAGAAGATACACCAGCCTCGCCGCCACAGATGAGGGGTAGCGCCAGTAGCGGTGACTCGGATGACGAGCGCCTGGGCCCTGGTCCTGCGGGCTGGAGGTCTGACGACGAAAACTCCAATGCCAGCGACACAGACAACGGCGACGGACGGACTGCCGGTGGGGGAGGGGCAAGCGGGAACGTCGCTACGACCCTGACAGAAACCGCGGCTGCGAGGATCGCCGAACCAAACCTCAAGGACACTCTTGCGGTCCCGATTGTCGTCGCCAGTCCCAAGGCCCCCAGACGTACGGCGACTTTCAGGACTCCACTGGAGGACATCTTCATCATCCCCAGGGACTCCGGCCCCGCACGGACGCGCGGACTCCAGATGGTTGATGACATTGGTGGGTCGAGCGCTCTAACTGCCGAGAAAGCCGTGGCAGTCGAGCCAAGCATCTACGGCAACACCAAGAGGGAGGCGACGTCTATTGCTTCAGCGGGTGATGGCGCCCCCAACCCCAAGACTAGCTTCAGGTCGTTAAACCGAGGCGGGATGATCACCGGATCCACAAACAAGGAAACTCCCCGCAGCGACTCCCAGACCATACCAATCAGGTCGACGGCGAACTTTGCCTCTGCAAAGTACGAGGAGATCAGCTCACCATCGACCCCCCCGCAACTGCACTCCAAGACCGCACGACTCCCCCAAGAGCTACCGTACATCCCTGCCGCAGTGATCCCGATTTACGACCGCACCCTCAACCCGGAACCCCCTCAGGGAGTACTCGACGCTCAGGCGAAGATGCTTCCCGCCACCTGGCGCATCGAGAAGTGGACGGTCGCCAAGTGTCGAGTGACAGCACCTGATCCCGCGCGTGGGGAAGGTGATGGGGATCAATCGCGTCCGGAGATGGGCTCGCATAAAGCAACCCCAGCTCCGGGATGGTGACTGAAATTTACACTAGATAGGCGCTCAATGATATGACATGGATACCCTAAGATTTTTCAAGTGAAGTCGTAGAGCATCATGTGACACAGTGTACCTCCCGGTGCTGTTCCCGGATAATACCCGCTTGTAGAGTTGACTGCAGTGCATAAAACACTGGACCAGATATAGGCGATGCGGATTTGCGGAGAATAGTAGTAAAATTCGAATAAATCGGTGGGAACCACCAGCACCGGCGGTCAAAGAATCTAGATTCGTAGTGATGGGATTAAGAGTATAGTGGCCAACAGGCATTCGATTTAGGGGATCTATTGGATTGGATATGCGGGAAATACAACAGTTGGGTACAATCTCGGAATCCCGCCAGTAGGCAATCACAAGATATGGCTCGACGCTGATACAAAAACCCAACAAAACGGAGACCCAGAGTAACTGACCAAATGCGGGTCGGGCTGGTCCTCTGATGGGATATGACCAAAGCTGAAGGCTTCCATGTCGATACAACCTGAAAGATGGGTCTCGAGTGCCCTCAGTTACAGGCTTGGCACGTCTGATAGATATCAATATTGTATGAACTTTCCCAAACATGTCCTTCCACTTCTCTTACTTCTGCGTCGTTTACTGATCGCACGTGGTCCTCTCACTCTACGTTTCTCTACTCACGCATTCTGAAAGCTCCACCTCCACTTCCCGCTCCTTCCTTCTGCTCTCCGTACACTCCTTAGCATATTCTTCCTGGTCATCCACTCTCTTCTTCAGCATTCACTACTCCCACAGCAATTCAAAAGGTCCATCTCCAATTTCACCCCCCCCCCCCCCCCCCCCCCACCCCCCCCTACACCCCTTCCTGCTCCATTCCCTATCCTTCCATAATCTTCATACCTTTTCCGCTTTTTCTGCTTACATTTTTCTCAGCTTGGACACCTAGTTTCTTCCGAAAATCACAGTCCTTGCTCCCCATCACATATAGACACAGCAGTAAGAATGGCTCACAGTTCTTCAGCGAGCATTGCTGTTCCTGATGAGGATTCCGGCTCTGGCTGGGATGAGCCAGGCCCCCCGAGAGAACTTTGGAGTAATAATTTCGGGTTTTACGACAAAGACAACAATTATTACTTTGCGGCCGTCGACGACGGACCCGCTCCGAGTCCCGGCTCTACTCCGCGAGTCGGTACCTGTCGTTCCAATGGTGGTGCCGACCCTCTGGAGTCGCCCGACTCGGCTGGAAAGGGCTACCGCAGCCGTGGTGGTACCTACGACCCTCTCTACTCTGAGGGCAGCTCCCACAGACGGCGGCACTACATCAAGTTCCGTCCCCACCGTCTCATCAACAACAAGTACTACACCGGCAGCAAGTACTACACCGGCAGCAAGTACTACACCTTCGAAACCGGCTCTGAGAATCCCCAAGTCTTCGACAACTCCATTGCTCGCGATCCCGCTCACTACAAGAAGTCCTACGTCCCGAAGAACAACTACAATATCATGGCTCCAAAAGACCCCATAGGCGACGCCGCCAAGTATCACGCTGTTAACCACATCAGTCTCGCGGTTCAGAACATCAACACCGCGATGAAGTCTCACGCCATCGACAATGCAGCTGCCGGTAAGAAGGAAGAAGGACGCATGAGGGTCGACATAGGAGCCGCTGAACGGAAGGTCAACGGGGCCGCAGCCGCCACCGTAGCCGACTGGACAGCTACTTTGACCGTCGTCAAGTCCACCGAAGACCCTTCCGCAAGCTCCCACTTCTACGAAGGCCCGCCCCTCTCCCAGCTTAAGTCTTCTCCCCAAGCCGAGCTCTTCAAGAGAGATCGCCACAATAGATGCACTCACCATGCCATTGCCACCGACAACGCACCTCTTTCTCTCGATATGGCCGAGAAGATGCTCAAGCTCCTCCGTATCGGCGCGTATCACGGTACTTTTCCCACTACTATCGGAGATTACCGCCGTATCGAGCAGTACCGTGATGCCGGAGGTGAACGCGGACGTGAGCCGATGCGTTCCTACGACCACCTGGCGTCCGATGCCTCAAGTCTGGACTGGCGTGATCAGCCGCTCGTCGTCAACGTCGAGCAAATGCTCAAGTCTTGGGGATGGTGCGGAGAGCTACCGGTTACCTATGCCGAGCTCGCAATCATGGTCGAGACCCTCTGCCACATGCGCAAGCGCATCAAGATGTATCATGACAAGCGCGACGGTACCGTATTTGGAGGTCGCAACCAGGCCACCGAGAGCGGATACGAAACCGATGCCGAGAGTTGTGCAGGCAAGGAGGGCGGCAAATACGGCTACAAGGAGCGCCTGACTTACAAGTTTACCCCTATGGCTCACCACGGCCGTCTTCCCGAGAGTTCGGACTCGGACTCGGACTCAGACACGGACTCGGACTCGGACACCAGTTCCGATTCCAATGATGAAGGCTACAAGAATCACGGTGCCACTCAGCCCGAGTGGATCCGTAGTATCTCCGCCGAGATCGACGGAATCGACGAGGAATTTGCCGGCGAGATGTCTGGTGACGGCTTCGATTCGAAGGACGAGACTTGCAAGGGCCACGAGTTCGCCAGGTCTGATGCGGACCGCAGCACTCACTACTCCTCCATCTTTCACGGAGCTGACGACAAGTCTTCTGACGGGGTCACTGACGGCGAAGAGCCCCGGGGGTCTGCCTCGGAGGTGGGAGGCGAGTACGGCTACTGTGGGGACGGGCCCTACGAGACTCCGTACCCCGACGCAGACGGGGACTTCGTGCCCAGGAACACCTTCGGCGTGACGCAGGCAACCGTCCACCACTCCCCGATGCCCTCCTACTTCCCTGGCCGGGCCCACGACGACGAGGAGGAGTACAACTCGGCCGACGAGTACGAGCGTCACATCGACAACTACGGTGTCGAATACGCGGTCGAGGAGCAGGTGGAGACCTCCGGAGCCACCAGCACTTACCGAGTCGTGTACGGGGATGCCTCGGACAGCGAGGAGGAGGAGCTCGTCTACTGCGTGAGCTCCGACAACACCACGGTCATCGCTGTCACTGCCAGCGCCCTGCAGAATGCCGTCTATGCCGGCTGGAGGCCCCTCGATGCCGAGGCCGTCGCTGCACTCGAGCCTGAGAGCTCCGAGGACGAGGAGGACTATAACTATTGAGTAAGCTACGGCCCAACGCACGCCACAGGTTTTCCTGCTTACCAACCGTATTACCGTGTAGGTGATGTGTCGGTGGTAAGCATGCCACTAGCATGACATGGAAATCGGTGGGGGGGGGGGGGGGGGGGGGGGGGGTGTGTGGTTTTGTTGTTGGGGGGGTGTGTTTTAAATAC
>Ga0307516_10003442_pt1 | contig 20294 bp, 32 predicted proteins | sample 19_EM_MG_FD_203310 | JGI IMG/M metagenome (GOLD analysis project Ga0307516, IMG submission 203310) | Populus trichocarpa ectomycorrhiza microbial communities from riparian zone in the Pacific Northwest, United States - 19_EM | ecosystem: Host-associated > Plants > Roots > Unclassified | place...
CTGGAGAGTAAATTATTTTCGGAGCTGTAAAGGGCAGAACATAGTAAAAGCCGAATCTGTGGAAGCGTTAGGCCAATGAGGCACCCAGAGGTATGAGGCGCACTGATAGGTTATCACGCCCGTGATATCGTCATGGATATTGCCGAGCGCCGTTGCGACGTTTTTGGTCCCGTCAAGTGGTGTTCCAACTATGACCGCTTCTGGGTTGCCATCCGGGATACCACCAGGTCCTATGGATAACATCAGAAACGAAAGGACGAGCTTGCACGAGGGGGAATGCGCGGACCGAAAGTGATCGTCAATCCCCCACGATGATTAATACCAGTCGCACCCCAGTCTCCTCGAACCCAGAACTCGCCAAAAGAGTTACCAAACCCAAGCGAGATGGGGCGAGGGATGGTGACAACCTGCCCCTCGAGGCTTTCCCAGAAGTCAAGACCGTACATGCTTGGCTGTAGTAGACGACCTGGCATGTCCTGAAGGCTTTGGTTCGCGGGCACAGATAAAAAGCCATCCTTCCCTGAATCTAGGGATGAGAAGTGTTGGGTTGGCGGACTTCGGTCTCGCCCAAGGACAATGGAGACGACGGGGTTTCCAGAAGACAAGACGGTTATGTTTGTTGGAGAGGCGAGTTCGGTGAGGTGAAGGTCATTGGACCGGGACGCGGACCGAAATTCAGAAACCTTGGCAGAGAGAGAGACCTGGTCCCCGACCGTGACGGATCCGAGGACAGTAGGTGAGGTCGAGAAGACCACGACACCAGTCGAGATGGCTTTGTCATCGGTTTCCTCTCCGGCGAGCCAGAACGCGGAGGGTCCCTTGGAAAGGATGAGTTTGGGAAGCGCGCGGCGGGTGAGAAGCCATACCTTTGCCGTAACCAAACCGGTGATGTTGCTCAGAGTCCGGCCATCGTAAGCAGAGAGGAAGGAAGGGCCTTGGATGCTGCCGACTGTGGTTGCGTAGGTGGTGGATATCAAGGAGAGAGCTGGGGAGGAGGTTATGGTCGACTGGATCAGGATTGCTTCTGCCGGCTTACCTCCGAGGGCCAGGGTGTTATACATCGTCTGGGGGGCCGGGGGGTGGGGATATAGGAAACCACCATCGCTGGGTGCGTTATATTGTTGAGATGGAGAGCGGGGATACGGTACGCACGTTGGACAGTCGTTGGGGTATGAATTGGCTTGGATCACCCACATGGTTAACGACATCAATCCATTGTACACAACCTCCTCGAATTCGACTCGGGAATCACCCTCCCACGTCGATCGCGTCAAGAGCGCGTGGTTATTAGAATTCGGTGGGAGAGCATGGCCATGGCACAACTCGGTACCATAGGCCTGGGCAACTCCCAATGGCACACAGGGGCCCTTGACCAGTTGAACCCGAAATACCAGGGCGACTGTGTTGATATGGGTCGAACAGGCCGCTGTCTTCCCACCACTCAAGGTATGGATCGTGTCTCCTCGCCATGTTTAACCATAGAGTACTCGGAGTTCCTAACGACTTGCAGCACGCAAGAGAGGAGTGGCTTGGGTATCTCGGTGTCTCGGCGTCGACCGGCAAGTTTCACGTAGTGTCAGAGAGGATGTTCACTGGAAAATCAGTTTGTTATGGTGAGCTGACTCGTAAGTAATCATTGTTACGTTGAGTACGAGGATGGGCTACACGGAACGCATCCCCCAGGGCCGATCAAGGTCACCTTCTCCGCCTATCGTCGATCGTTACCGACACGTCACCCTCCATGATCCACAACCAAGCCAGGAAACGGGTCGGCTTTAAGGCAGACACCGATGGGCCTTCTAACGATGGGGACAGGATCCTCGACGAGCAAGGTACGGACGACCCGTGACGTACCCTTTGAGGTCTAGACTTCCGGCTGATCTTTAACCCCGGTGTCCCAGAGCAAGATGAAGTTATTGATGACATTCGACACCGGATGGCAGAGTCCGACCGTGAAGCTCGGGTCGGTATTGGCATAGTCGCGCTGTTGTCATGTGTATTGTATGCCTCCCTCCGTTCGTCCTCATCAACACCCACTCACACCCATGTCAGACATATAATATACCTTTTCAACCCCTTTCGACCACCTACCGCTGTATTTTTTCCGACTCTCGACGCGCACTCTCCGATCCCTCTTGACACCATGTTTACCTGCCTCCACCTCTGTCTCCAGGCGTATCTTTGCATCTCCCTCTTTCACCCCCCCACCGACCGCAGATTCCGCACCTGTGTTTCCTCTGTGTGGTCAAATGCACGGGTTTCAACGGGGTACAACCCCCCGGTTAATCCTCACCTCTACCCGCTGCTCATATCCTCGATCGCACCGACACTGTGCATAGTTTTGCGCAAAGGTTGGGCCAATTTTACCTGGTGGTGTTTATGCGTCATCCTCTTTTCGATCCATTTGTTTGCACGAAGGGGAAAACTACATGACAAAGCACGGATGGAGGGACTCGAGAAGCTCAAGTATCGCGCAAAGGGGGCATAGCCCTAAGGCAAGTCTTTTCTTTCTCTCCAAATTCACCAGTCTCTGACGCAGGCTCCAGTGTACCCAGTCCCATAATGCGTGTAACCTGTATTTGTCAATGAGCAATCCTGGGCAAAGTGCTCTCTGAATTTGCGTCACCCTCTGCGGCCCATTCGCAACACCTCCGATCACCGGTTCGATCGGATGTCCTCGTACTCAACGGCTTACTCGACGCTGACGCAACGTGGATTTGGCTGTGACTGATTTGTCCCTACCTTAGCCTCGATAACAACCCGACACCTGGTTCGATCTCCCTATTTACCCCTCCCCTTCCAAAACCTCCATCTTCCCTTCTCCCCTTCCCACCAATGATGTCTACGTCTTCCGCCTCTGCGTTCCTCCACGCTCCCCCCACTGTGGACTATCGTAGCACCTCGGAGTTGTCTGGAACAACCGCGGTGAGTGGTCGACTTCTCAGAACTCACGATTTCGTCGTCGTCAGGGGTCTAGGGGCTGGAAAGTTCGGCACCGTCTTCCTTGTCGATGACGTCGTCACAGAGAGGCGGTTCGCCATGAAGGTCGTGCCCAAGGTCAAGCACCAGGTAGAACTTGCCCGAAAGGAGTTGCAGACGTTGCTCAACGTCTCCGACACCAAGTGGTGTTCTCCTCTCAGGGGCTGTTTCCAGGACTCGGAGAACGTTTATTTTCTCCTTGACTACTTCGCCGCTGGTGACCTACAAATCCAACTCGAGCGGGCTGGCCCCCTATCCGGTCACCAGAAGAAAGTCCTGATCGCGGAGATGATTGTCGCTGTCGAGGAACTCCACTCACTAAACATCATTCACCGCGACATCAAGCCTGGGAACTTACTCGTCTCTGATGACGGACATATAGTCCTGGCAGACTTCGGGATGTCTCGCGACTTCAGCGCCGAGCCTGCTCATCACATCCGAAACGCTCTCCGGGCGTCACCTTTCGAGAGCGTTTTGGAGTGCGGTACCCCCTATTACATGTCCCCTGATGTGTGGATGGGAAAACCGTACTCGTTTGAGGCGGACCTGTGGTCCGTCGCAGTGTGCCTCCACGAACTCTTCCTCCACCGCCTGCCGTTCAATATGGAGGCTTGCTATGGTCATAGGGACATCAAAACCCTCGTTTGTGAGGAAGACTTCACTTTTGGTTTCTTCGATCACATTAGCATGGACCTCTGGGACGTTCTGGACAAGATGTTCCGAAAGGACCGTAACTTCCGGCCCTCCATCGAGAAGTTGAAGGCGCATGAGTTCTTCAACGAGATCGATTGGGACAGGCTCGCGAGGCGGGAGTTGCCGCCTCCTCTCCAGCCTAAGATTGTGCCTCCTGAGAAGGAGTACGATTCGGACATCGTGTTTTCCAAAATTCCCCCGTATGAAGGGGGTGATCCATTCCACTATGTTGACAAGTCCCTGGAGGACTTCTCAGCGTCCCCCGACCTCCCCTCCCCTCTTCCCCCTACCGGGACCGTTTCCCGCCTATCACCCTCACTTCTTTCTTCCACTCCTTCCTTGTTTAGAAAGTGGCTCGAGACCTTGTCTCTCAGCCTACCACTTCCGTCGTTTGACACATCCCTGGAGCTAGTTGAACTACCTCCGGCGGAAACCCCCCACTTTCCCCCCGTTCTCGAGGTCCCGGCCCCATATGCCCCCTCTCTTGTGGTGCGAGAGCATCCCACCGCGCGTTCCTTGCCCACCCCCGGCGTTACAAAACCCGGCTCTTCTCCATTCGGTGTGGCCTTGGGGTGGTTATTAGACGGCTACAACCAGATGTGTTGCCAGGAGTGCCTCTAGGTGTGTCCGTCACTGTTACCTAGTCCTAGTATGCTAAAGCCGCTTACCCATTAGCCTGCAGCCATCTCACCGCGGCTCTTCCCATCTGCCGGGCCTTGGACTCTCCATTCCTGTCTTCCACTTCCACACCCAACACATCTATCACTTCCCCGCCTGTATCCATTTCTCGAGGGAAGGGCTCCATTGTTTGTTTTCCATCACTCGTTCAATTTTCTCCTTTTCTTCCATCCCATCCGTTCACTCTCCGATCTATTGGCTGCCTTTTGTTGCTTTTTAGGGACAGCAGGGGCAGCGGGGGGCTCAACAGCCGACAAGGTGTCAGAATCTCTTCGGTAAGCATGCGGAGGCACAGGTAAGTATGCGGAGGCACAGGTAAGCACGCGGAGGCCAGGTAAGCGTTTTTATACTCTTAGTTCCTGCTCCGCTTTAGGCGGTGTAAGGGGTGGTGGTGGGCGAGGTGAGTATGTCTCTTATATTTTCATCTCAGCACTGTGTGGCGTTGTGAGAGGTAGTGTCATGTAATCCTGGTACTTGATAACTATCTCCAACGTCTCCGGAGCTTTATACGTAGTAGCTTTCGTTGGTGTTTAGGATCAGATGAGGTTTGCGCGCGGCCAAATCGAGGATCATTTCCGCAAAGTAGGAGTTGGCCCACGCGAACCAAGGTCTGGTGTAGTCGGAAGAATTGTGGATGTTTTGGCCTTCGTGGATCAAGCCAAGTCCAGCGGTATTCTGCTATGGTACGTCAGCTGGTCGTTTCTCGGTGACGAAAGGATCTGACTTGCGTTCGCGATGGTATACAATGCGTCCAAGATTTCGCCGTCATCATCGCTGCCGAATACCGAAGACACCAATGACATCGGCCTGCGAAACCGGGGAGTTAAGAAAGACAGTACTGCCACGGGGAGGGCACAGCCTGGCATACCATGGCCTCCATGCACTAGCGTGCGGTCCGCTGTAAAAGATGAGCGTGCAACTCTGGTACGAGGACTTGAGAACTAACCCGATTCCTTTGAAAGAACCCCCCTTCGCATAGTAAGGATTCCGCGGGGATAGGAGGTATTCCCGACTCTTCTTATACGTCGGATTGTCTCTGTCAAGGAAGCCAAGGTATGGAAGTGATAGCAACGACTGCCCACCGTTGAGCTCATAAGGTTATTTCCAATGGAGGAACCCATACCGGAACATTTGCATCGTCCATGAGATACATGGATCCCAACCCGTTAGTTTCGTAAGCGAATATCCCGTTCTCGATCTTTGTGACAGATCAGCTAATGACAGAAAGTTCGAACAAGATCGAGACCGTCGTATCCCAGAGTGCGTCTTTGATCCGGTTGCTCCACGTTCGTGCCGACGACGCTATGTCCGAGGAGCCACGCCTCACCGCGTCCATGGTTTCTGCAAGAAACTCAAGCTCGACGCTCAGCATAGCGTTTGCAGGGGTCAAAAAAGCTTGAAAATGCTGGGCTTCAAAAGTCACCTCCAGGCAATCGGGAATACGGACCGAACGTGCTTAGATCATCGGAAGGTCGATGATGGGTTCCAACCATGCCGGTGTAGCCCTTTGGTTCACCGTTCCCGTCGTTGTTGACCAGGGGAGAAAGGGACGCGCCAGGAGTCCCGGTCCAGTTGTAATACGAGACGAAGTTGTAATCTTCGTCCCAACTTGCCTGTGATTGCTCTTCGATTACACGGAAGATCTGGTCGATCGCCGAGTACCCTTGGTTTAAGTCAGGACGGCAGTACCGGGGAGTGGGCCGTCGTACGTACAGTTTACATTCATGAACGATGAATCGTTCGTTTGCTGAAAGTATGACCTCGACAGTTTTAAGAACCCACACAACGAGTCAATCTCGTACTGTGCGTGCGGTTCTACGTTATTAGCTCCTAGGCGTAGGACAACTGATTTGCTCACCTTGCACTCGAAAACGGTCCGATTGTTCACTGGCCTATTTCAGGTAAGCAGGGTCTCTCCGTAAATGTTTGGGCAGTCACTGACGGATTGACTATCACCCCTCTGGCCCAATCGTTTTCTGTCGGGTCGAGTCCACTTTCTGGAGGTGGTTGGAACGCCCCACAGTATGGGTACCCCGCGACGTATCTTGACTCTGTATTGATCACCGCCCTAACGAGCGCCGCAAGATCTGCGTCTCTGGATAGTAGTTGGTGGTAGTGAGCAAACTATCGCCCTCCCATTAGACTTCAACTTATGCCGATGGGGATGACGTGGCGCACTTGGTTTGCTGTATCTCGCAACCACTGTGCCCTGCCGAGCTTTGTCAGTACTTCAGAGGTCTCTGGGAACGCGGCCTGCTAACGTAATGTCCTGAAGTATCCAGCAGTGAGCGTTTATCCTAAAGGTGTTCAGGACCGACGTACCCCGGTAATGATGAACGCGACATTTTCCGTCTTTACGAGGCGTAAGGCTGGGGAAACGCACCAGCGATGGGACACTCACTTTGTTAAAATACCTGACGGTGGTATCTGTACACACTTAGAACCCTGACATCCAGAGATAGCAAATTACCCACCAAGAGTATTCGGGAATGTGTTTTCGAACAACCTCGCAAGGTCTGGGTCTCTCATGCGACCACCTAACTCACGAATTACATCCTTGCACGGGAATCAGCTACAGAAATCTCGCCACATACAACCGGCTTACTTCCACTGCGGAACTTGTGAAGGTCCGACAGGTGGGGTCCGGCCGCATATATGGGAGAGCCAGTGGGCCCTCCGACGGCGTTCCGTGAGGGTTCTAGGGATAGTGTCGGTACCATATGCGGGTTAGAACGCAAGGTGCCCACCTTGGAATATTCTGCGTACGAAGGGCATTGCCCCACCACCGGTGTCGTTGCCAACGTGGCAAGCAAGTTGGCAGACAGCGCGTGGAACCAAAGTCGCATGGCGCTGTAGATAACAAGAGCGGCAGCACCAGGGAGGAGGTATTTATTCTGCCAGCGCACTTCCGGCCCCCGCCTGACCCCGTGCCATCGCCTGCGGTCGCGGTGAGTTTCTGCAATTGGGGGACATCTGGTGAAGAAGCGAGCCTTTTCTCTTCAGCTGACCCTCTTCCGTGGAGGCCACGCGATAACATCGTTCGAGGATACTTCTCGCTGATGAGGGGTTGGGAGGCGCCAGCAGTCGTTCAAGGACGGGACGTCAAGAATTGAATATTGATGTTGATCTTTCTGACGTTCCGGGTGACGGGCGTCCGCCCCAAGGCCGATGCGAGAGTGCGGGGGGCGCCGGTGACTCTGTCTTTCCCCGTCATGGCAGGTCACGAACCTGTTTCAACTCAAGCCTTTGATTACCTCAGTCAACAACTCGGCAACCACTGTTTCCATTTATCCGGAGGGGTGAAGGACCGCAGACAAGAGGTGATGATTTATACTGAACTTTGGATCAGTTCCCTCAAGGTAAAGTCGAACGGAAACAGTTGAAAACAGGGCGATGTAGCGTGGGCGGGGACTCCCCTCGGACGCCGATTCAAACTCACAACAAACTCGGGGTTTCTCCAACGCGCAAATGCCCCCGGTGATCCCCCCGCGAGATGGATCGTGGAACTGTCCCTCCCGGATGTACATTCCAAGCAGCCGTCCGCGATGTACGGATCGACAGAGGCTGCCTCGTTCTTGATCTGTCGGAGTGATGCGAGCACAGCCAAGAGGTGGGCAAGTTCGAGCAAGGTGAAAAGGGGCACGATTGCGTCCGATGAAACAACTCGGCCGTGACGGTCATAGCCTAGAGGGTGAAGAATCATCAATCATTGATCATAAATCATGGATCATAGACTGCGAGTTCTTCCAAGGCTCTAACGCGTACCCGGAGACAATGGGATGCGGAGTCGGCGTACTTACCGTGGATCATGGATTCGGGCGTAGAGGATGTTCTACTCTGTTGGTCGCTCGCCCGATAATCCACGGGAAATCTCCCCACATGTAGCGCTCTGGCAGGAGGGGAGAGACCAGGCGGGCCTCGGCATCAACAGGGTCCACTACTTGGGTTAGGTGCGGACGTATCTTGTGTAAACAAAAAACCATCGTTCTGGCTCCAGAGATACCGCATTTTTTCAGTCGGAAAATCAAGGCAGCTGCGGCGTTTACCTTGGGTCCCGCCGTGGCCATAGCCAACCATGGCCCATCCCAGTCTGCGACATGGAATGAAAAGCATCCCTGGGTCAAAAGCCACCGATCGTCCGGGATCCGGGACGGCACTTGCCGGGGACTTCTCTGCCTCTTTGGATTGAACTGGCCCCTCTTTTCCTGACATTGGGCGGCACAGCTCACTGATGTCGATGCACAGCCGGGGTGCACGCGATTCCACCGATAGGGCCTAGTACACCCCCCACAACTCGGTCCCAGTCTGCAGCGCGCCACGATGAGTTACCCTGGCCATGTCTGCTTTGCTCCGGTAGGGCTGCGTTGGGCTTCTCGAAGGACCTCCTATAGCCGGACGACAGTGGGCAAAGTCAGCCCGGCGTACAAGGAGCGGGAACGATCTAATACCCGCAACGTACCCAATCCAGCACATCACATGCAGGAGACCCTCTGTTAGATAAAGGTCGGGCACCTCCACACCATCACTTATTTCAATTTCCTCCTTTCCTTCGTCCCCCGTCCCTTGACCGGGAAAACATGGCCAAACTCGCGGCCTCGATATTCGTTGGTTTTGTCCTCGAGAGTCTTCTCTACGGGGCGTTTATCGTTATTTTCATCGTTTCTGCCATCACTCAGCTGGAGCGCTGGAGGTGTGAGAAACTGAGGACCGGAAACAAACTCGTCATCGCTTTTTCCATCCTTCTGCTAGGATTCATTTCCACGGTGAGTTTCCCCCGAGAACCGCCGAGTCATGTATTCAAGTCGAGATAGCACTGGATCCTGAACTTTTTGAGATGCTACGACGTCTTCCTGAGCGGACAAGATGCGACCGCTATGGATCGCGCGTTTGCCAATCAAAGGAATTCAACCAGTTTGGCGCGTTTTGTCGTGTACGAGGTCCAGGCGTGGATGGGCGATTGCCTCTTGGTAGTCTATCAACGTCAGACCGCACAACCGAAAGCTTACCTTATTTTCTCAAAGATCTACCGACTGTACCATGTCTGTGGTCGTAAATGGTGCATCATAGCGCCCCCGTGTGCCATGTGCACCGCTCTCGTTGGTGAGTACTCGATGCCTGCTTTCGAGCCCATACGCTGCCATTTATGTGACCCACCCCAAGTGTGCGGATCTTGTTTGCTAATGTCCACACTGAAACTGAACTTCCTCGACCCTGAGTCGATGAGACCGTTCCACACCTGGGCCGTCGTGTGTTTTTCGCTGACATTCGGGTAAGGCTCCAAAATTCAAAAACACGTGATCGGTAAGGTTAACCCCACCAGGGAGAACCTTTACTGTGTAATTGCCATCGCGTTTTTCATTTGGAGAAGCCAATCCGAGGTCCGCCATGCTACCACCTCTCCGCTGACCGTGAGTGAGAGTTACGACATCAAGTCCGTCCCTTGCCTCACAGCGTAACAGGCGGTTATGTGGATATTTGTCGAATCGGCAGGCATATGGTTGTATGTTCCTACAGTTTCTCCACCTGGCCTTGCATTGATTTGTGACTAGAACGTTCGTCGGCCTAACATTTTTCGTTTATCTGGGCGACCGAGCAATTTCGTTGGCCTTCGTATACATTGCAAGTGTTCCCCTCCTCCTAACGATCAATTCCTGACGAAACATGGACAGACAAACCCGATGCTCGGGATCTCATTTTGCTTGATGGTCACCCGGTTGAACCTGTTTTCCAAGAGACGGAGCCGAGCTTCGTTCACCTACTTAGGGAGGAATCTGGACCTCGACACAAGACGATCGAAGGAAATCGCTTTTAGCCCGGTCGGTATCTGCTTGCCACGACCGCCAGAAGCACCTACTGTTTCCCTCTTGAATGGCCCCAGACTGACGGACTCTTTCATCTCCATCTCCCTCTCGTAAGTGCGAATGGACCTTCTCTTGTTTTGACTTTGTTTTGCTTTGTGTGTTGTATAACTTAGCTACCACCCATGTATTTATGAACTCTGTAGAACTTTATAGTGGAATATGGGGAATCACGAAGACTCATCTCTGCCGGTTTGCGGCTTGTTTGAGTGCCCGGCTGTCGGTCGGATCGAGGGTGCCACAGTGATCGAGTCCCTCAAATGCAGACGGTCATCTCCCCTGGTCTTCGTCACGCTCATCGTTCGTTGGCACGTCCAGGGTGCGCCTTGAAAAACACCCGCGCGTATTTACGCTCGACAGCGCAGCATACGGGATGCTCACGGCCGTACTCGTCCATCCCTTCTTCGGGTGACCGCGATAAAATAGCGGTCGGCGTAAGTCCTCCCACGTCACTCGAAGCAGCTGGAGGTTTGCAATGATGGGTTTCAGGTGTTCTCCCCAACTGCCGCCGCGATTTTCATCGCCACCGGTGCCGGATTGTTCTATTACTTCAACTCCGAGAAGGAATTATTGAAGAAAAAGAAAGGTTGTGTAGTAATTCTGGTCTCGGTCCCGCAATTTACTCACAGTCGGGGACAGAGGAAGAGTTCGCGACCAAGGCCTACGGAAGACCCCAAGTCGGTGGCCCATTCTCGCTCCTCACCCACGAAAATAAGTCGTTCACCGAGAAAGACTTGCTGGGGAAATGGTCTTTGATTTATTTTGGGTTTACCAATTGCCCCGACATCTGCCCAGAAGAGCTGGACAAGATGGGTGGGGCCGTGAACACCCTTGGTGAGTTTGTGGTTGCGTGTTTCCTTCTGGATCGGCTCACCCACCCGTATCACAGAAAAGCAATACGGAACCTCGATACAACCGGTATTTATTTCAGTCGACCCACCACGGGATACCCCCGCTAGGATTGCGGCCTACTTGTCCGAGTTCCACCCCAGGTTGATCGGCCTCACGGGATCATACCAGGACACCAAATCCGTCTGCAAAGCGTACCGGGTCTATTTCTCAACACCGCCAACCGCCAAGGCGGATGACGACTACCTGGTGGATCACTCGATCTTCTTCTATTTCATGGATCCAAACGGACAGTTCGTCGATGCGTTCGGGAAGGATACCAGCATGGAAGACGTGATTGCCCGAGTCCAGAAGGAGATTGGAGAATGGGAAAAGGATGGCAGGCGGAAGGTGTAGGTTGGATTGAATTTTCACTGGTATCACGTATATTATTCTTGCATAATGTCACACAACTTTTGCGTCGCTTCCATGGGGTCGTGCTGTTTGGGACTGGCTGAATGTATGCACGGTCGTGAAGTGGTCACTCGGATTCGGCAAGCTTCCTCTTCGAGAGTTCCTTCATCCGACGCATATAGCTGAGGGAAACCGTGATCAGCTGCACGGAAAGGGCTAGGTACTTGGTTGAGACTCACTCATCGTATTGGCACCTGAGCACAGGGAAAATCAAAGGTCAGCTAGCGCGTTAGAAGGGGACGTGCGCAGACAGACTTTTCGTAGGCGTGTCTCTCATTTTCGCACTCCCACGGCATGTAAAAAGTCCCCTTCCGGCACACGTTCAACGGGATTAACGACCTGAACACGGGGACGAAAGTTTCAGTTCGGATTTTAGGCGATTTTCGCGAGGCTCACGAAGAGCATTGGTCCCTCCATCCGAGTGGGATACGGGCCTGCTTGGCTTCGGTCTGAGACGCGGTGGTTGAGGAGGTCATGGTAGTAGTCGGAACGTGGAAAGAGCGGTGGCTGATCTCGGAAGCGCCGATCAAACTCATCCACTCAACATTTCCGCCTCGAATAGCTAAGCCGACGTCGAAGGGTCACCGTGGGCCTGTATTTGTAGCTGTGCTCGGGTCTGATGGTCACCCCGCTTGGGGCCGTCTCCTCCCCCGGCTATGGTCGAGAACATTTCCGGATACGGCCGCACACCTCGTCTCGCAATCCCCGCAGGTATGCAGGAATTTCTCATGACCCATAATGGGGGAGGATCACTAGGAATGTACCGGTGTCGACCCTGGGTACAAGCACCGTACTTTGGATGGAATCCCTCTACCCGACCACGTCTCCTACTGAGCGCCGGACCAAATTGGGTAGACACCAGGCTTGCGATCCTTGCTAGTGAGCTGATGCAGTAGAAGGGAGGCTCTCGATTCTGACCACACGAATTCCCAGGTGGAAGAAACGGTTTAGTTTGTCAATCGTTCACGCCGTCGAGGGTTACATCTCCGCACAGAAACGTGACGGTCCCCGTCCACGATGTAGCGCTTGTGAGGCATTCGAAAGCGCGTGTGCATTGGACCATACCCACCCAAGACCTTCCGGGAGATTTCGCAAGATCAAGTTCCTCGAACCCGGTCCCAGTGGAAGCGGTGAAAAGCAGCAATTGCAACACACCCCTCCAGCCGCCTCAACATCGTATCTTTATCGTCAGCACAAGCTACAAAACCCCTTCTACGGGGACGTTCAAGGGGCGACCTATCCTGGCCAACTCTTTCAGCTTCTAACGGTGCCGTTCAGCGACCCATACATCTTGGCGGGACTCACGGTTCTATTTCTTTCCTCCTAACTATCTCCGTCACCCTTAGGTCTGGGCCCGAATTCGTCTGTGACCCCTGTCTCCTGATCGGTTTACAGTCCGCTCGGTTTTCGTCGTTGGACATTCTGTGCTCACAAGATGCAATTTAGGATTACCTCGGGTAAATATCCGGGTCAGTTTGATGGACGAAGGAGGTCCTTGGCTATCCCACGGCGTCCCCGGCCAATGATGCGTAGGGTCTGGTCAAATCAGTCGCTTCCCATATTGACAGAGTGACAACGCCGTCAGGCCGACCAGTTGAACCAGCCACATGGATCACCGCCGCCACGAAGGGGGTTTCCATGGACAGACTCAAGGAACAACCAGAGGATGCAGAGGGGCCGCTCACTAACCTCACAACCAGCCACCATGGTTTACGGATCTCTGCAAATCAGACCCGATCAGCAAGGAGTTCTCTCCGTTCATTGGGAAACACTCTTCATTGCAACAGTACTCGTTACGATCTCATCAATTGCGGCGTGGGCAGTAGCCGTGTCTCTAATGCTTTGGATCGCTAGCTCGCCGCCGAGTTTGTGGAGCTACTCAAATGGTGAGAAATAGGAGCGGGGAAGGAAGGCATCGTAGCATACCTTTTTTACGGTTGCCCAATCAGTGATTTCTGACAGTCGAGAGAACGGAGAAACTGTCCCATTGATGATTGCTTTGATTTTGTCGTGGTGGCTCGGTAGAACGCCGATCTCGACAACGAGGAGAGAAGTTGTAGAATCCGAAATGCCATAACGACGGATTGCCTCAGATATCTGCGGGCACGAAATTGAGAGGTGGGTTAACTTGGTTGGGAGGGAAGTACGCACGTTATTGCTCGGATTGAGTGCCCACAGAATTTCCGAATGAACGGTTTTCGTCCGCAAGCACCCTTGACCCTGGGCCAATAAAGCGTAGTAAACCGCGGTCTGCAGATGAAGAATGCTCGTAACCTTGACGGAGGGGCCCATTCAACCGAGGGGGAAGGACGTGCAGCAGAGGCGTGATCTACTGACCAGCTTCGCATCTACAAACGCAAAGTTCACAGCATCGCGCAGAGCTCCTCCCTCCTCTCCTTGGCAGGTTGCAGCCTCGATGATTTTCTTGCGGATTTCTGGGCCATTTTTGACGTCGGTAAAGAGGCAGATCGCCGCCTGGAGGCTGAATTGAGGGTAATCGTAAACCTCCATGACTGTAGAGTGTCGGTGACGTGTGATCGGCTGGTGCACTCACTTATTAACCACTCCCACGAAGGGATGCGGCTTTCTACGCTTCCAGCTACTCTTTTCTCTCTCCTTGTGGTTCTAGTGCTGCTGGTTGACTCAGCACCTGCCCAGGCCGACTCCGAGGGGCGACCCCCAAATGGCGTCAAATTGGATCCGGACAACTTCCACGAGCTGACGTCCAAGGGGACTTGGTGCGCCTGGTCTTTGTATGCTCGACGTGCTCACAACCCTCACCCCCCCACCAGGTTTGTGGAATTCTTCTCCCCGTACTGCGCGCACTGCCGTCATTTCGCACCTACGTGGAAGGAGTTGGTGGCTGATGTTTACAAAATTCCGAATTTGTCGCTGAAGATGGGTCAGATGAACTGTGCTGTACACGGTGGTGCGTCCCTTCCTTCGTTGAATCCGAATCAACTCCTAACCGTCATACGAGATAAATGTCAGGAGTTGAAGGTGTCCGGGTGGCCGCAACTCAACCTTTACAAGGATGGGGAATTCGTCGACACGTTCAAAAAAGCCCGGGAACTCAAGGCCCTCAAGGAATATCTCGACAAGCACCTTGTTTCAGAGACGCATCCCCCGCCCTCTCCGCCACCGAAAGCTCCAGCGCGGATTTTGAACCCGGAAGGCAAGGTCCTCGAACTCGACGAACGAAACTTCTCCGACGAGATCAAGAAGGGTGGTGCATTCGTCAAATTCTTTGCCCCTTGGTGTGGGCACTGCAAGAAGCTTGCTCCGACATGGGCGCAGCTAGCGGAGCAGATGAGGAACCAACTGACGATTGCAGAGGTCAACTGCGAGGAGCATAGTGCCCTATGCCGCGCGGAGGACGTCCAGGGTTACCCTATGCTCTTCTACTACGGCGACGATGGGGCGAAGACCGAGTATACTGGAGGAAGGAAGCCCGAACAATTACAAGGATTTTTAGAGAAAGTCCTCAAACCGTGAGCCCCTTCCTTCCGTCCATTACGACCCTATAATTGCGCCGTCGTAGGTCCGTGGAGGAAATTGGACCTGAAGAGTTTGATGAACAGCTCAAGGCGAACGAAGTTCTATACCTGCTCCTGTACTCACCGACAGACACTCGTACCCCAGTACGTGTTATTCCGTCCTGATCAAGTTTAGCGATGACTGAACCTTCCCTCACAGGAGCTGGTGGGGAAAGGGTCTGGTGTATTGCTCGGATCTCCACCAGTTTATATGTCCAGCTCCGATAAACTAGTTTCTCAGCTTCACATCGGGACAACATCACTCCCGGCATTACTAGTATTCAAAGATGGTGACGTTGAACACCCTGCAGGGCAATGGCAGCTGAGAGCTAGCCACAACGCCGACGACATCAAGATCTGGTTATTGAAGTGCGATTCCAGGTTATTCCCGAAAGCCGTGAATTGCTAAACGAACCCTGACAGGAACCGGCTTCCCTCCGTATTACAACTCGACTCTGACACGTTCCAGTCCGTAATGAACCCCAAACATATCTCGGCGCCCCTCGTGGTAATCGTCGCGGCGTCAGAAAAGAACCAGCAGAACGTCATCCTGGCCTTGAGGTCGATCGGGAAGCAGTGGAGGGAGGGTGAGAAGGTTGGGCAAAGGGAGGTTGCGTTCACGTGGATGGACGGAGACCGGTGGTCCAAGTGGTTGAAGAGTATGTACGGGATCGTCGATACAGGGACGGCGGAAACTCCCAGCGTAGTCGTCGCAGATCATGCGGTGCGTACCCTACCAACCGGCGGTAAAGTCGCCTTCAACTTACGTACGACCACCTAGAATCTCGTCTACTACGACGTTGAGCCGTACGGGTCAAAGATCCAACTGACGTACGCGAGCATCGTGTCGACACTCGAGAGCATTGTCAAAGGTACAGTCAAAGCCAAGTACTCGGAGAACTTCTTTGAGAGGGCTATCAGGGTGAGTGCACGTACCCTCCCGTGGCTCTCTTACCTCATTGCTAACGCATCGAAACAGTCCATAAACAACGGACTCGTCATTCTTGAAGATTACGTGGTGAACCATGTCATGACGGTACTTTTTATCGGTTTCCTCCTTGTGATCGCGTTCGTGCAATTAGTCCGCAAGGCGCTTTCAGATCCAGTAGAGTATCCAGACGGTCACGGAGGGACAGTGAGATACGAGAAGCACGGGAGCGGTCACCTAAGGAAATCTAACCGGGTGGATTAGTGACTTTTCAGTTGCATCACCTCCTTTCACCCCTCTCTCGTATCATTGCCCTGCGCATCCAACTACCCTTGGGCGCTGATATCTCGATCACTTCCCCTCCATCTCCTTGTATATTACCGACCGTATGTGCATTCTCATCGGGGTGATACAGATTGTGGCCATCATCCGGCCACCATTGCGTGAAGGGCCATTACTCGAGGTGGATTATTCTCGTCCCCAAACACACAGGTGTGGATATAAAATAGGATAACTACGGGGAACGGAGGGCGTGAAATATGGGACGTGTGGTGCTTGCGAGAACAGGTACTGGGGTGATGAGGAGAGAGGCAAGAGAAAAATACAAGAAACAGTCCAGAAGACGAGAGAGGAAGCGGTCGGAGTTGGGTTGAACGAGTGTGGAATCGAGCACGAAAACGAGAGGAAAGGGCGATTACGACCTCTACACCTTTGAGGTAGTGGCGTCAAAGGTGGAGTCGTCGACGGTTCTTTTTGAACTGAAGACCATGAGCTCGTTCGGCGCATTCGCAGAGCCAGAAGTGTATGAACTGTGCTCCTTGGAAGCAGTCCTGAAGTTGTACGGTGGCTTGGAGTTGCCAGATCCCACGACGGTGGTTTTCCGGAGTTGGAGACGAATGGTCATCATACAAAAGGAGATCCCAAGGATAGGGTTTGTCTGCAATGAGAGTGATGAGCTGAGAGTGGATCTTGGGCACGAAACGGGACATACCAGGTATAGGGGGATATAAGCGGCGGTCTCATTGGCCAGGTAGACCATGAAGGTGACGAAAATGAAGAAGACCCACATCCCGGCGGATTCGATGAAGATCCGCAGGACGGACTGTAAGTGGATAAGGTCAGTACCGCTCTCGCATGGCCACGCGAAGACGCGTACCCGGAGACTAGATGAGGTGGCCTGACGGACGTCGCGGTGGGTTCTCCAGATGAAGAAAGCGATCAGAGCTGAAGTGAAGTTAGAAAGCTCTGCCTCAGCTAGCACCTGCTCGACGCACCAAGGCAGTAGACGTTCTCGGCAACTGCCAGGGAAAAGGTGGCAATCGACCATTTCCTCATCAACGACAGGGTCGCAGGGAGGGTTTGGGGTCTGGTGAGATCGATTCTGGAAGCGTACAAAAGGAAGCGAGAGCTGCAAACTACATGGTTCTCTCAGTTTCTAGGGAAAAGCAGAAAGGGGAAACAAATACCAATGTTCACGCAACACATGACAGCGGGAGCCACGGTTACGACCCATTTCCTGCCAGCGACGTAGTAAAGACGGTAGATCTGGGGGAATTATCAGTACCCAAAGAATGGCAACCGGTGAGAAGAAGTTACAAGGAGAGCATCACCCATCCACGTCTGAATCTCGTAGATGGTGAGCCTGGTAAGGGATGCGGTCGCCCCCAAATTGGCAAGGAACAACTCCCTTGCCAATGGGGTTGGCGTTTTCAAAAATGCTTCGTAGACACCCCACAGGTTCAACCACCAGTGCTGCGAGGGTTCGTGAGGTCAGACAGCTGCGGAGCGCAATCGGCAGGTACGGACCGTGGTGATAAAGAGACAGAGGAGGATGGAGAATACAAAGACAAGTTTGTTGCCAAAAGCAAGAGACTCCTGTCTGTGTCGGCCCCATTGCAGGCTGGCAGAGATACCAAAGGCGATGAGGAAGACTCCGTAGAAGAGAGTCTCAAAAACGAAACCGATCAACGTTGCCGCCGATATGGATATCATCCTCAACAGAGAAGGGGATCTGCAAGGCGAACGGGCATCAGACTGTGCCAGTGGGTTGGTTATATAGCTGCGGTGCCCTGGGAAGCATTGAAAGGCGGCTCCCCGCATCACCCATCGCTGTCTATTGTGATGGCCAAGGTCGGCCGAGTTCAGACTTCAGCCCTCTGGCGCTTTTGGATCCGCTGTCAATGTCCTGTCGCACCCGCGTTCCCACGCTTTCCAAACTGGTGTCAGGTCGTTCGCGTTGGCACCGACCTTGTATCGAGGACGACACCGTCGTTGTTTGTTCAGATGCGCTTTGCGAGGGGTAAAGAGGTGCCCACCGGGGTCCGACCTAAAACCGTCGCGCGTTGCCGGAATCAAATAGACCCTGCAATGGCCTCTTGACCGGTGACGCCCTGGGGATCTCCGGGTGCGTGGGTAGGCTCTATTCCTGGAGAGCGGGCTGGGTAACACTGCGCGACGATACAGCCACGAGGTGTATTAATTGAATCAGGTCTGCGATACCTGAACCTATGGAATGAGAAGCCCTGTCATGTTTTGTCGCATTCTGTGGTCCCTTCGCTTTCCTCCAATACCCCGTACCCCAACGCCGATGCCAAATGCGCGCCCCGGACCTAGCGTAGACCATCGTGAACCAGGCAGGACCACAGTGTCTCCTAGTTTAGACATATCTGGCCAGAGATCGGTCGTAGATACACGCGGGGAGGCCGATGTGTGTGCCGCGTTCACCACAGAGGATTCGAGACCAGGCTGTGATGGGAAACGACTGAACTATCTACGTGTCAGATGTGAGACCATGGTAGAATACGCGAGTAACATCAGCCAAGGCACCACGAAAAGTAGGCTCACCCAAGCCGTGGCACGAGACCACCAAGGGAAAGGAAAGGAAAAGGATCACGCGAAATCAACATACACCTAATCTGTTGTCGCGGGTTCACCACCACCCAACACCCCCTGGTTGAGGGTCGTTGGCACCCCCTAGCCATCGGCGTTCAGCGCATATGGCTTAACGAGCACGTTTTCCCGATATGGGCGGGCACTAGGGGTGCCGTGGAGTCAATAGTATCCGGCGTTCCTGTGGGACCACATGCACCGGCGGTCTGGTGCGGCAGGAGGCGCTGTTCTTGATCAAACGTGACGAGACAACAGCTCTCGTGAAAGGGACCTATCCTGACCGCCCGCACGGAACGGTGGCCCGAGGGTCGAGGTATCCTAGCGGGGAGGCAGTTTCGCTCGTGGGTCGATTTGCGGTCCAAGAGCCGGAGACTCCCTGAGCCACGACGGGGAAAACAAATAATCTCTTCACGTTACTTGAGGACCCTGACGTTCGGTATGATGGGTCGTTGAGTCTGTGAAACTCGCTGACCTTAGCGGGAAGAAGGGGCTCCTGGGAACTGCGGAGGCGTATGAAACAAACCTCCGGTCGGACAAATGGGTGAGTTCCCCCCTCAGGTCTATATGAAGGGTGTTCAGGGTGGCGGCAACGGCACCGGTCGTTGCTAACCTCGTCACGGAGGCTTCCGTTTCACCAGGCATCACAAGCATCGTACTTGGTGATCCCGAACAACTTGATGTTGGAGAGTGCTGATAGAGCAGCGCGGTTCCCGGGTACATGAATAACTGCGGCGGCTGGTGGGGTGTGTTCTGGGAGAGGTGGCGAAGGAGTTGGTCGAAAAATCCGTTGAGACGTTCGGCCCTCGTATCGCACGACGGGTCGGCGGCCCAGGCGAACGATGAGGGAAGAAGAGACATGCGCTGAAGGGTTTCCTTGGTATTTTATCATTCTATGCATACCTCACAACCGGAGGACCTCCAGACAGTCCATTATATGTGGGGATGACTTACGTGATAACCAAAAAGGGGAATGAACCCACGATCCCGCCTGCACGGCCAACGGGGGTTAACGTACGCAGAAAATCTATGTGCGTCCACTTGCATGAATTCATTGAAACGAGCCCCAGGCCGCATGAACGCGATAATAATTTCGCGCATATGTGCGGGGCAAGGGGTAGAAAGAAGCAAAGCAACTATGAGAGCGGCGTGGCCAACGAGAACCATCAGGTGGCAGAAGTGGGGGGAAGCCCTCCGTGCCGTGGTGATCACGAAACCCTCATGGGAACGGCACGCCCTGGGAGCGATCAACCGACCGCACGGCAGCCTCGTGAGAGGGCGCCCTGGGTCAGGGGGCCAAGGGCGTCGATTTGGTCCCCGGACTTCTCCCACCCACAGGAGATCGCGTGGCTGGCCTTGGGCGCGGATTTCGGGACCTAGGGATGGAAGGGAAGGATGATACACGTGGTGGATTGATCAAGGTTCTGACAAACA
>Ga0307516_10003443_pt1 | contig 20289 bp, 18 predicted proteins | sample 19_EM_MG_FD_203310 | JGI IMG/M metagenome (GOLD analysis project Ga0307516, IMG submission 203310) | Populus trichocarpa ectomycorrhiza microbial communities from riparian zone in the Pacific Northwest, United States - 19_EM | ecosystem: Host-associated > Plants > Roots > Unclassified | place...
TTTTGAGCCCTCTTAAAATTTAAAAACGTGGGGGGGGCTGTGGGCCCCCCCCCCCCCCCCCCCCCCCCCCTGCGGACTCTGGCTGTTCGTCCGAAGGCCACCCGGGAGGTTGTCTTTAACCACCTTTATCATGCTTCACCGGGTGTTTTCCCTGGATTCCTAGCCGATCCGTAGGATAGTCCTTAGGAAAGCCTGTTCATTGTCAGCATTGGGCAGAGCCAGTAACTCCAACTGAAGGTGAGTACGACTTCCCGGGTATGGGGCGGCGAGTAGGCTCATGAAGTGCTGACAATCGCGGTCCCATCCTCCCCCGTCGAGGTCCGAAACCAGGCTGTCTCCCAACTCTGCTTACAGCAAGGCGGGGTGGGCTTTCTGGCGCAGGAATTCCCAGACGCGGGCTGCTGAATCTATTTCGCGCGCAGGAGGACTGCCGATGCCGGTTCGGGTCGTGGTTACATCCGATCGTGAGACGGGGAAGCATGGCCATCACGCGAATTGTCGTCAGGTTCCTGCGCAGTAATGTCAGAGTTCGGCGGAATTATCCTTGCGAACGCGACAGGTAGATGGCCTTGTTGCCGTTGTTAGCGATGTCGCCACATATGGCGTCGCGACTAGATGTGGCTCCTACTACATATTACATAAGGCCTAAACCCAAGACTGCAGGGAAGTGGTGTAGCTGGATTCTTTTTTTTTTGTTTGTTTGTCCGTTACTCGCATCCGACCTATCTAGATCATGGGTGTGGCTGCAAGCAGCGCCGGTTGGGGTCGTGCGTAAATTGATTACGCATCAACCTGGGCACGTAACTTCGTGAAAAAAAAAGTCGACGTGTCGTTGAAGATACTGAATTGTGTTGAAGATACATGGCCATAAGCTGTCCGTTCTCATTGTATACATCGAGCCTTAGGGAAAAGTGAGGGAAAAGTACATACAAAAAAAATATCTCCCGCATTTATGATAGGGGACTCTGACAGCCGGTATCTCCGGACGTCCATCGCCCCGACACGTTCCGCTCTCAAACGGCTGGTTCCACCATACCAGAGCAATGCCTTGCACCCAGGTGGCGCCAAAGTGTAAGATGTGTTGACATCAGCCACGAGACAAGGATATAACCCTGAATCCGGCCTGACGTAACGTTTCATCCTCAAGTTCTGCCTCATACGCAAAAAGGACTGGCCAGTTCGGAAACTTTTTGCCCTCTTCGCGGGCGAAAAAAAAAGCTCGTGAACTGTTCGATTTTCCCCAAACCACGCTAATTATACAACGCACATTAAAAAAAAACATGGTCAAATCATTATTACCACCAATGTTTACTCCGCAGCATACCACCCTCCACTCCGCCACCACCAATACCCACCCAACCCACCACCTATCACAGGCCTCTCCCTGCCCCAGCACGCCGCACGAATACTGTGGAGATCTCGGTAGCCACCGCGGCTGCTGTCGTGGCCCGTCTACTCGAGGGGGGAGGTCTCCCGAACAGGTCTCAATGGTACGGACCGGCCAGTGCTGGCCTCGGCCGGCACAGGTCTGCGAGAAGAAATCAACGCTAGTTCACGGCGCGCAGGGCCACAGGCTTTTTTGGAGCTGACGTGGAGGCCATACTGAGGCGAGCAGCTGGCTGGACATACGAGGGAGAGCTCACGATCCACTTGCGTCTTACCATATCTTGGGCGGCGCAGCGGGTTTCAGATTTTGGACTGCAACAATTGGGTTTTGGACTGGAACAATTGAGAGCTTTCGGCCGCCATCAAAACAACTGCCAACACTTTATCCGCCCGGGAGAGCACCATGAAGATAAGGCGAGCAAGGCTCTCTAAAAAAAACCCAGCTAGTGGAGAGGTGGTCGATTAGTTCTCCGGTTATGAGACAGTTCAGGGATGGTGGAGGCAAGCGGCAGTGCGCCGGTAGCACTTCCATATTCCGGAGAACGAGGTGGGAGAGCGGGTGATGTGAGATTGCAATTCGTTCAGCCTACTCCAAAAGTTCTTGCTGTACGGATTTTCGGACCTGCGCCACCGTTCGCCAGCTCCAATTCATCTACACCAGGTATGTATGTACAAAAGACTTACATCTCTTACATCGCCACTTCATCCCTCTCAACCATCAATCGGATGCCGCACAAAGCATCTCCTACTGCAGCTGGATGCAGAAGGCGCCAAAGCCCCAAAGGGAGGTTCCATCAGGGATGCGATATCAGTGAGTTGGCTGCTTTCACACGAAACATTCACCGCTAGCTCGAGTGATGGTGGGCAAAATCATCTGAGACTGGTGAAATGCGGTCTGCGAACTGAGGTCCTGAGGGGCTCGCGTGGTGGGTGGAGATCATAGCTGCTAATGCTGTCTGCCCGCACGGGTGATTGGATTGCCGTTCTCCGCGGAGTCGGTTGATGAAATTTTGCTTTTAAGTACTACATAGAACTAGCGCTGGCCAGCAGCAGCCCGCCGAGAGGCATGGGTCAACGAAATCCGGCCTCTGAGCCCTCCCAGCCGGATGGGGTCACCAAACAGCCCGCCCGGACTGCACCATCACAAATGCCCACGGCTGGAAGGGACGGAGCTGGGTGTGAGAGATGGCGTCAAGATTGATGGCATTCACCTTCGTCGGAATGCCATTGGCAACAGTATGGCGGTCAGTGCAATGTGGGTTAGTTCGACATAGCAGGTTTTGCGTGAATCTATGCTGCACGTCTGAGTAGCCATTTGTATGGTCTTCGGAATTGATTCTCTACTACAGATTGACAACTGCCCACGTCAGGCTTGAACGCACCGGCATCAGGTCAGGGGTGACAATAGACCGGCCGGAGACATATACTTCATCTTTAGCCTTTACTCTCGCCGGGCACGGTGTAGCCATGGCTTGGAAGCTCGGCCCCGGCACTGGAACACGGCCACACCGCGCTACCGACGTCTCTCTCGATGCAGGGTAAGGTACACTTTTCAGTCCATCACCCCCCTTTCCTAGTGGCGTTCTCCTACCGGCCTACATTAGGTCTTCCTAGGGCGCAGGGGGTTCATCCGCATCCCTATCTGAAGCAGGAAACAAACGCTGCGTCCTACCCCGCTGCTTCAATTGGTGCGCGGCGGCGTTGGTGGAAGCACCACTAGTCGCACCACACCTCTCTCCTCTCACGTTCCGTTTCCACTCATATGCCTGTTTACCCGCCATAGGTCAAAGCCTACCGTAACATCTCGCATGGGCCAGATGCGGTCGCACGGTTCCCTTCTGCGTCAATAAGTGATACTCTCGGTCCATCAGTAGAACGAGGTGTTGGTAAGGAAGAGCGGTTGAGAAGGGGGCACCACCAACTGTGAGAGAATTGCGGAGAGACCGGCGGAAACAATTACCATCGAATTTGGAGATCTTTTGATGGCGAGGACCACAATTCCGGCAGCCAGCAGGGCAAGCACGAGTGGCTGCGAGAGTATCATCGGTGAGGATTCATCGGCTTCCTGGAGAAACCGTCGGAAAGAGTAGGCAGCAGGTGATGGGCGCAGGACTACGTTGGCTTCACGTACGAGCCGCGACGGAGAACAGTATAGGAGAAGGCGAAGAGAAGGAAAGGAGAGTTGGACCGCGAGAGGGTTTATACATTTGGCAATCTGCAAGCCGATGAACAGGGGCTGCAATTGTCGGAAGGATTGAGGCGGCGAGGCGGGATGGGATGAAACTGAAGCTGCCGGCAGCAGGGAGGAGCGGGCTGCTGCAGTTAATGGAATTGTACGTAAAGCAATTACACCCGTGACTGATTGTCATTGGGTGGGATTGAGAGTAGGAGAGAAGTGCGCGTCGCAGAGCAGGAGGCTGGCTATTGTTAGGTTGGTCGTGGCGCGATTCGAATATGAAATTTGTTTACGAAGGTAGAACGGAAGGATGTGCTGGTGGTACCCGGATCCAGACTCTGACTCGTGATCGCCTTCTCAAGGTGTGCGCGGAGAGGAAGACCAAAGTGAGATCAACCAGCCGCCGACAAATCTATCGCTGCGATCCCGCCGTGCACCATAGCACACCCCGCGGGACCCAGCCACGCCCATCCCTCAGGAAAATCATCAGCTGACAGAGTCTGGCAAGGTCGAAGCTGCTGGAAGGCAACCGCTCTATGCCGACATTCGCTGACTACATCCGACAATAGCGGAAGCACGACAGTCCCACTACGGAATAAATTAGCTTATAAAAACCACCTTACTGCATGCCGGAAATTAAGTACTTATGTTTTGATGTAAATGCTTATTCCAAACACAGCCGTCATAGGATTGAATTGTCGCTTGAATTCAAATATTTGCCCGGAAGCATTCAGGTAGAGTTCCTATAGCGATAAACCCCGGTTTCTTTATGCTGTAACTACCAGTTATCATAATCACGGTATGAATAATCACCATTGCTAATGCAGGCCGGCGGATAAGAAATGATACAGTGCAAATCTGAGTAGGCGGACTAACTTTTGAAGATGAACTACGTAAATTTTAAGTACAAATTGAACAATTCGCAACGGAAAAAAAGGGATCACGCCACATCACCCATGCAGTAAAGACAGGATTGAACGAGAATCTTGGGCTTGCGTGCCTTGGTCACTCGGATGTTTCCAATACAAGCTCTCCCTCAAAGATCCGCCTGTCCAGTTCTGCGATCATCTTCTCAGATTCGCCGAGCTGCCAATTGCTCTGATAGACAATATGCAGGATGTGAATCGCGCCGACTTGTCTATACTTGGCACGGAGGTACTTGGCGACACGCTTCTTGGCGGGGTCCTTGAGGCAAGCAGCTATGTCGTCACGCACTTCGTCGGTCCACTCAGGAGTGGTAACGACAAAGACTTTGACCGGAGAACGCGGTGGCGAGACCAACGCCGATGCCGAGGGAGACGAAGGGGCAGCGAGAGTGAGAGGATCCTTTTTACCTTCGTTGAGACCACCCTCGCCGCCGCCGGTTTTAGTGATACCGGTTCCGATCAAGAGACTATCGTTCGAATTGACGGTCGGTTCCCTAAAGGTCGGTCTGCTCGAAGGTAGGGAGCGGTTGATGCCGTAGTGAGTGCTGAATTCGGCACTGTCGCAGGAAACGTCGAGAGCTTGTCTGCATTGGACACCAGGAGAGGGGGCCTTGATGTCGTAAGTTTCATCGGGGGTTTCACTACGCAGCCTCTGCTCCACATATTCGGAATATCCTTTACGACCCTCCTCGGCATATTCTCCCTTGTCGTCCTCCATGACCGGAGTTACTAGCTTGGGGTCCACGGTATCAAGCAACTCGCCCACCGAGTTGGGGTCCAGGTCGGGCGTGTCCTTCGGCTGCAATCTGTCCAGGACTTCTAAGGGGGTCGCCGGTACATCCGCATTATCAGTTGGGGATTCGGTGATCGGCACATCCGCAGCAGCGCAAACATCAGAGTCATGGACAACGGTGGGTACTGGCTTCTTGTAGCCCTCGGCATCCTCCGGCTTCTGCTGCACCTTTCCAACTTCCTTCTTATCGACACCAGTGATAGTGGAACCAATGTGGGTGTCAAGCGAAGGAGTAGCTGGCAAACGAACTTCGGTGGAAAATATGTCGTTATTGGTCGCAGCATCGCTCGGTGCTTGGAATGAAGCATCCACGGGCTCCCCCTGCACTTGCTTGGCCGGTGCTTCGGTTTCGGCCAGCTCTCCATTTTGGATTTTTAGATCGTCAAACAGCTTTTCTACCGTTTTTGGTGGAAGCTTATCATCTACCGCGAATCCTGTGGCGTCCGATAAAGTTCTGTCGCGGTTTTCGTTCATGTGGTGCCCGGCGAGCTTTGGAACAGCCTCTTCGGTGGACACCTCCAAGGATGACTGTAAAATTTTAGTGAACATTCATCAATAGTGGGAACTCAGAGCTTTACGATCGATTTCCCAACGCCTGGAGACACCCTCTCCTCCTCTTCGGGAGACTCCTCGACAAACTGGGTTCGCACCACATCCCAATTGATTGAAGGCATGATATATGTCGCTGGCCCTGCGTCGCACGGTGACAGGGCGGGTGGCATGACTTGGTGTTTGAAAGGTATCACGGCGACATGATTCTCGATCCTTCGAACAAGCGACATTTGGGTTTCAACCAATACCTCCCAACACCGTGGATGTTCCTTCAAGCCTACCAGTGCACACTGGAGACCGGAGCGGCCAGTAAGCTTCTTCACGGTCGCACAGGCATGCTGTTCGTCGGGCATTGACAACAAGTTGTTTCTGTGCAAGATCCGTAGAAGAGATCCACATAGAACCGAAGAGCACATCTCGGACTCCTCCCGGGATGCATAGGTAACCACACAAAGTTTCTTTTGGCAGTTGAGCCAGACAAGTTGCTCACTGACTACGTTGCCGACGTAGTTGATGGCATCCACACGGAGCTCCTGAAGTTTGTCTTTTCGAATAACATTAGCAAAAGTGAACAAGAAGTAAACCAGTGATATACTTACCAATCAATCTCGGCTCGACGACCTCCTTCAAGTTCTCCAGGTCGGCGAATGCTAGATCCGTCCACCAGCGACCAGCCTGGTGTTCGATCACCATATCGGTGATGTCCTTTCTGCCAAAGCCTTTTCCAATCTTCAACCAACCCGGCCACTGCTCGAGCCAACTGCTTGAATTCTCACTCGCAGCAGCCATCCAGCGACGCGGATAAGGACCAAGAGCCGGAAGGCATTGCCACTCCAAACACAAGTTGGCAATCTGCGCCAACAGCTCTGGCGTCATTTCACCTGGCGGGACGGCGGGGTCGAGATAATGGAACACTCGAAGAAGGATTCCAACAGCAACCGGGTTCTCGTCAGCGGTAAGCCGGAGACGCTTCGAAGAGTCAAACCGACGGCGGAGGACAATAGACGCCTGCGACACAAGAAACACGGAGACAACGATTGGGGGAATGGAATTCGGGAGAATGACGCAACCATCACCTTTGACATCAAGATGAACCGGGTTGGACGAAGAAGTAGGAGAATCCATCCTACGTAGGAGGTACTTGAGCGTGACGTGTGTTAGGTGTGGTTAGAAGCCTGTGTAATCGGAAGAGAAGAGTGTTGGGCGAGTAAAAAATAAGGCGAAGAGGCGAAAAACTACGGGAGAGAAGTACCTGGCGTTGCATAGCCGTGTCACTTGGGGCCGTACGCACGTGCGTTTAGGGCTCGGGCTTAGCGAACCCGAGCGCACTACGGTGAGTAGGTCAACAATTTTACCCGGCGGCACAATATCATGGTGGCCACCACCAATATGATGCATGTACCCTACACCCAAACTTAATGCTATCATCGAACGCTTTCCAAACCCTAGTCTCAATGACTCCCAGGCGGTACAGTGGTAGTTTGGAATTAGCCGATCACGTGCCAATTTTTTTTTTTTTTTCACTCTAGTTGTTCCCCTTCGTTATTTTTTTTTTTTTTGTTTATTCAGTACTCGTATGCGACCTAGCTAGATCATGACGAGGGGTATGTACAGTCCGTTTCCCCGCCGCGAACCGCGCATGGCGGCACAGTGCAAGCGTTCCCGTGCCCTCCGCCCAGGCCTGTCCCGAGAGATTGTAGCAGCGCACCAAGGAAATCACAAAGGAAAAGACGTAGGAAAAGACAAACACGCCCCCTAGTCCGACTTCGCCAACGCCATGAACGGCGGGATGGGGAGGAACAACCTGTGCTCCTCCTCGGCCTCCCCTCCGCCCTCAGCGTCCAGCTCCCCCGCCCTCCTTTCTTCTTCTCGCTCCATCCTCTCCCGGGCAGAGAGTCCGGAACGAAAAGTACTCCTCATTATGTCGTACAAAATTTGACATACACACCAACCCCCAAATCAACGCAACTTCCGAGAAATAGGGAATTCATAACAGAACCCGGAACACCACACATTTGTGCCGAGCAGAGTTAGGCACAATCGTCCTAGTGGTTCTGGATACTAATTGGTTGCGGGGTCAGACTGTTCCTTCCAGAATCTGAGTGAAAGTAATTTATTATTATAGATCGCTAGTGTGGTTCTTTCATCTTCTTTCGCTTGACTATACTCGCATTGAGCCTTTCGAGACTAAGGCGGCGTACAGGTTATCTGTTTTCCCATCACTATCGCGCGGTGGAGGCATGTTGCGGGCACTCATTTACCCACCAACGAGGCCTGTCCCGAGAAACTGTGAAACACACCAAAGAGATCTCAAGACAGACAAAAGAAAGAACGCCGGGGACCGCTCCTCGTCCCCCCTCTTCTTATCATGGGGTTGCCATGAAGTCGGGCATGCGGCTCTTCCACTGCCGGCACCCGCATTCCGACAACCGGTACCATGGAAGCTAGGAAGTCCGGCACTACCCGGCTGCTCCTCTCGTTCGTCAGGAGGTCCCGTAATTTCCTCCGGTCCATCCAGCTCCTCGACTCGTTCTTCACCTCCTCCCACAGAATCTTCCGATGCGACTTCCAGTCCGGGCACCCCTTGAAGAGGTGCTAATGGGTCTGGTTCACGTACCGACACCACCAGCACTGTGTGGTGGCCTGGATCTTTACCCAGTGAAGGCACTGGCCAGTGAGGCAGTGCCCTGCCTTGATCCTGTAGAACCGCGAGGCGAGCCGTTTGCCGATCCCTGTATCCGTGCCGTCCGATGCTTTTTGGCTTGTACTACCTCTTGAAGGCCAGCCCTCCAGTCCACTGGCGCGTCTCCACCCACTTCTTCTCCAAGATTTCCCGCTTGAGGCTGGCGAGTGACTCTAGCAGGGGCATTTTCCGCACCTATGCACAGTCAGAGTAACTCAACCATTGCGCCCCGCGAATGTCTGGATCCTCCTCCGCTAGCTTTGCCGAGCCGTCGGCCTTCTCATTGCCGTTGATCCCCTTGTGCCCCGCGCACCACCCGATTTCGATGGTGAGACATGGTCTTGCCTGCGCAGCGCGCTAATGTGTTTCCTCGCCTGGAGCGCCTATTGCTGGCCGCGGGCACGCTCGTCAAATACCATACATCTGATGGCGCATTTGGCATCCGTTAAAATCGTGTCGTTCCGGCTTGACGCTCGTCGGGATGCCGACTCCAGCGCTCTTGCAAGGGCAGCGCACTCGGCGTCGTAGGCTTCCAAGTTTTAGCCTATGTGAGTTTGATACTGAAGACTAAACCCTAAGGGGGCGAGCAATAAGGAGATGGGTCACGGATGGAACGAAGAAAAGGGTGGTGTGGAGAAGAAATAGGTTGTGACCCTGCAGGTGTGTGGCATGTACAGGATAAGGAGCAAAACCCCTCGGAGACGAGCTAAAGAACACCTCAGGATGACTAACTCACCCCCCTATCCACGCTAACCCCTTTTGTCCACCAATCCCTCGTTTTCGCTGCTTCGCTGCCTTTACCCCCCTCAATACCCACTCAGGAGTAGCCCCCTCCTGCATACCACCAGGTACCCTGCCGCACCGCCGTCGAGCTGTGACCCCGTCGTTGAACATGGTGTGTCCCAGTTAACCTTTTCCCCCCTAATTCTTCGCTTCCGCCTCTTCCTCTTGCAGCAGCTCGGCATAGAGGGTTTCCGGCTTATCTAGCTAGCAGAGCTGTAGTTTCCATCCTTCCGGCGTAAACAAGGGCAATTGTGAGCATCCGGCCGATCGGTGTTGGAGCGCCGACGATTTCCCGCACCTGGTCTCCCTGCGGCAGGCTTGGCAACCGCAGTCCAAACCGCGGCTGCCTGTTTTGCAGCAGAGGAGAAAGGATGAGTGGAATAGAAGGAAAGGAGAGTTCGAGCGGGAGGGGGGAGGGGGGGCTTATACTCTTGGCTATCTGCAAGTCGATGGATTACAACTGACATGGACGGGATGAATCGACGGAATCATCGAGGTGGTACGGCCAGGCACAGGTGTAGAGGAGTATTTGCAGAAACTGCACTCGGTCGCTCATGATGGATTCTTTCTGCGGAGGAAATCGGCGGAGTGTTGAGTTGGGGGTGGCAACCAACGGAGTCCCGGTAACAGGAAGAGCTGGCATTGTTCCGGGGCAAATTGCTGGTAAGGGTGCGGCGTGAGTGGGCAAGAGTAATGGCCGTGTAACGGGAATTATGCAGGCTGGTAGAGAGTTGAGCCACTACTATGAGCGGTCTCCTCCATATTTTTGTCTCGTAGGTCACGGTGGGAGGTATGCACTATTTTTCCGTTAGCCGGACCAGTTCGCTCGCAAAACAACTCTCCCCAGCCAGCGACCGACCAGTTCATAAATATACGAATTTACCCGTAAGACTTGAACATAACTTTTTTCTTCCGACTGTTTGGTTTAACCCCCTTTCTGTGTAGATACGTACATTTCAAGGTACACGTATGCGTTCAACACTAGGTCTATGTACACCCGATGTGCTCCGGTCACATGCCGCACTCGCTTCATCGGTTCAGGTCCTGCGGCTAGATATTTCCTTCCTTCTTTCTTACTTTCACCTTCATCTCTCTCTCTCCATCCGTCATCCGCACCGCTGACATCACCATCCTACGTTCCACACCCTGCAGTCCCTACCTCGCGCCCCGATCCCCCCTGCGACAATTTCACGATGCCTACCGACTGTAAACGACAAGGCTAAGGCCGACGCGCCGAAGAACCCGGCAGCGCCGAGTCCGACGGGGAAGGAGCTCTACCAGTTCTGCAGAATAGACTACTGGAAGGTTGAATGGTCCTAAAGCTCCCCCCCAAGGTCTCGAAGCTCCACGTTGCCTGTATTCCATACAATGCGGGTGTCAGCTACCGTGTCCGCTGTTCCTAACCACCCACCCTACATGGCATCGGCGGAGGAGGAGTAGGGGACGGGCGCGGGGGGGGGGGTTTCCTTTTGTCCTTCCTTTGTCTATTTCCTTGGTGCGCAACAACCTTTCGCGAGGGCCGGGGGGAGGGTACAAGGGGAGCTTGCAACGAGCCGCCTCGCGCGGACTGCGGACGGAAAACCCGGGCAAAATGTACGCCGCCATGATCTATATAGGTCGCACGCGAGTATGAATAAACAAAAAAAACAACTGGCATCCAGATCGAAAAGTTTTTCGTACGCGCCCATTTGCAGCAGAGAAAAGTATCAGCTGACCAGCTATCACAAACTAGATATCTGCAGAATTACAAATCAGGTCGTTCTGTTCCGTCTCACAGCTCCATCTGTGTATGTCCCCGTCTGGGGAATGGTCCATTTCATAGTGCTCCGTGTCGGCGATAAATGGGTTTGGCCAACACATATCTGGGATTCTGCTGTCGGCGCGTGGGACGAGGACTTCATGTATAACCCCGCCCTCTACGGCGTGAAGCATGAACCGGTGGCTCCTCCCACTCCCGGTGCGGGCGAAGACAGGTATGACCAAAACCTCCAGTGGAGCAGCCATGAGGGATGTTTTGATCTGCGCAAAGTCGTCGTTTAGGGTGTGGGTGAGCAGGAGGCTGCGGTAGCTACATAGTTTTCTTTGTCCGCGTTGAGATTATGCGGATTAGCAATAGAGATGGAGATAAAAATAGGAGTTTGATTCGTCTGAATGTCTTATGAGATGAAGATACACAAGGTGTACGGGTACTGGTCGTTTGGATGGCAGACAGGGTAGTTGTAATAGCCGATGAGTATAGAACAGAAGAAGAAGAGAAAGAACCCGCAGAACAACGATCCTCCGCCCACACTTCCCGACTTGCGCCTTACGCAATAGTGTGCTCAACAAGCTCTAAGGCACAAGCGCCAAATCTAAACAACCCGCAGGAAGCATTTCCAACAACGCGAATGCAAGGAGGTGTGACTCAGCACCTCTGGCACTCTGAACCGACCGCAACCGCTCTTTGTACCTCTATCTCCTTCCTAGACTGAATGCAGTATGTATAACTCTATTGACTCTTGAGTGATTCATATGAATTCACCCCGGTAGCTACGGTGTCCAACGGGCGCCACTGCACGTTTTCTGGGGGCTGTGCGAAGAACAACGAAGCTCGCCAGCGTAACATACGGAACTGTCAATCTGTACCTGATTTAATAATCCAGTTGAAGATGTGCCGAGGAGTTGCCGAGCGGGCACAGTACACGGACGTGTACACAGGATGACGAAATTGTGAAATATTTCGGACTCATGTTTCGACTCCCGATGATTGCATCCGCATACGAAGACGGCATCATATACGATTCCGTGGCAGTTGTTTGTTTCTTTGTTGCGCAGATTTCACAAACCTGTATACTCTGTACGGGGAGATGTGGTTCACATCAAACACGATCGAATGGCCTTCAAAGAAATTGCACTGCCGTTTGGTACAAAGGGGCAAGTTTGACGCTATCTACACACAACCAGCCAAGTTACCACCCTGTGGAATATCCCTCCTCAGGACCCTTTGAGCCTCGACTACTGGAGACTACTGAGCAATCGATCTCGCTCGGGCTCAGCCGCGGCCACCTGTGTTGTCGGCCACGTAATAGCCTTTCTCCCACGAGTGGGGATGGTGGATGACATAAGGCTAGAGATACCTGTGATCTGCCACCATCGAAGCACGCACACTGACGGCCTGCTTCCGTACACCCAACCCGGGCACCCCGATGGCGGAATCGAGCATATGACCAGCGGCTGACCAAATGAAGGAAAGACTGAGACGCAGTTGGTGTAGCGGCTAGCTCTCACACAGCGCAGTAGTGCCGAACGCGTGGTAGCAGCACCGTCGGGAGTGGGAAGTAGGCAAGGAGCACTTGCATATGCTTGTCAGTAAAGTGGAGAAAATGATGCTGCCACCCACAGCAGAAGAGATGGGGGCAGACATGCTAGCGAAATTCCGTCTCGTCTTCCAGTTCCTAACCTCTCCCTCGCCCCCCACTTGCCTTTAGTTCCTCGACTGCGTCCCCGTACTTGGTTCCATCCACACCCGATTTCTATATCGCTACGCACAGCCCCACCCGCTTCCCACCTTCGTGGTGCGCAAAAATTCTAGGATCGGATGGGAGCACCGCTCGCCTGCGTGAAGGTCGCGGATCGCCAATCGATCTTTCCTCCGTCGTCGCTTCCGTCCTCCCACGGAATTCTCTGCTGCATCTACCATTGCTTGCAGTACGTAGCAAATCCCGACGCGTTTCTGTTAGGATATATAGATCGTTAAACGTGAAGATGTATTACAGTATAACGCGGGCACAAGATCTCTCTATATACAGGAGGGCCGTCAGGACAAAGGACGGAAGACTGCCCCCCGAGACGGTGCTCGGGGACTCAGTCATGTCCGGACGCCACCTCCGGTCCGTCATCTCCGGACGCCCATTATTCTGACAGTTTCAGTCTCATACTGGCGCCACTCACGCTCCACCGCGTCCGCGTTGTTTGTCCATTTCAGGTACTGCCCAGTGCAGCAAGTCCACGGTCAGATATGATGAAACCGCCCTGCCAGCCGGTTCGAACCCTATGCAACCGGTCAGTTCGGTCATTGAGTCTACTGCATCCAGTATTTCCTCCTGTTAGCTCTTCCTTTGCCAACTCCTGCGCCTCTTCCCACTTCCTTTCCCCGATTTCACGCCTGATGTTGGCTTGGGATGAGGGCCGTAGTTAGAAAATCACCACTGGCAACCATCCGGAGTCACTCGTCGCCAAGTGAGACGTGATCGCTTCGTGACAACCAGCGTGTAATCACTGGTGAAATTGCTCGGTGCGGCTAGTGTAAACATATTTTGAACCTAGCAAAGGGTCGTGGGCGAAGTTCAGCGTTTGGCGGGCTCTGTCATCGTGCAAAGCATTCTCAAGGTGGAGACAAACGCTCGCATTAATAATTTTACTGCACTGCCCGTGCAATGGCTCTCGTTAACTGAATCAGTCGTGGATGCGGCTGGAGATATCCCAGGTCTGTTATCACTGTGTGGCGCCAGTGGAAATCATGACAAACATGAACCACCACAGCAAATTCGTTCTCCTCCTCTTCTCCTCATTCTCCATTCTTCCTCACACAGCCTATCAAATCAACGACTCAGCAGCACAACAACCCCGCTACCTTCTCCTTCTCCTCTTCTTCTCCTCATTTTCCATTCCGCCTCACTCAACCGATCAACTTAACGACTTCGCCACCACATCAACCCCGTTCCTTTCTCCTGCAGTTCGACCATCCACATTCTGCCACACCACTCCCTCTCTTCTCTGCCACAGGGCAAGCCCCTCTTCACGCTGGCGCTACCCTACCAGTAGCTTCCTCTCATCTTTGCGAACGCCGACACGACGACTCTTCCCTCCCACCCCTCCCTCCCACCCCTCCCTCCCACTCCTCCCTCCCACTCCTCCCTCCCATTCCTCCCTCCCACTCCTCCCTCCCACTCCTCCCTCCCACTCCTCCCTCCCACTCCTCCCTCCCACTCCACAAGAACTCTCTGACAACTCACCAACAACAATGCCTACCTACCTTACCTACCCCTTCCGCAGAATCTCCAACAAGAAAGCGAAGCCGCGTCTCCCAGGTCATTAATCAATCTCCCATAATCCCCACCGCTGCGCACACTGACTTTCAAAATTGCTACAGATGCGCCCTCAGTGATCCGCAAATTCCAGAAGAAGACCATCAAGGAGCGCCACACGCCGTATTCGAAGGATCAGGCGGCCCGGTTCCTCAGCCAGCGCCAGAAAACGATGGACGATCACAACGACAACAAGATTAAGTTCTTGCGCGACTTCAGGGAGAAATCTGAAAAGGATGCTCGCAGGGCCATGCTCGAGGAAGCACCCGTGGCCAACGAGAGGGATGAGAGCCGTCTCGCCAAGGGAGCTCGCATCGAATCACGTTCGGAGAGCCGCAATGCATCCGAGCAATACGACTACGCCAGTGGCGCGGAGCAGGTTGAAGAAGATATCGGCGACATCGGTCTTGGGTACCCCGGACATGGCGCGCTGCGCAAGTCCTTTTCTTCGTCTTTGGGATTCTCTTCTGCTCCGCTAGGACGCACCGGGGCTCCCGGCTCCCGCGGAGGAACTCACTCCTCTCCCGACTCCTGTACCGACAAGACGAACGACCTCGACAATTTGTTCAGCGACTGCGAGGAAGGCGACTTTGTGGAGGACCTCGACGAACAGATGCTGCTCAAGGGATTGGACGGTACCAGCTCTGCTGTCACTGTCTCCGACGCTCATCCGTCTAGCACATCTTAGTTTGAACTACATGGAGACTGCAGAATGTGTGCGGTCATCACGGGTGAATGGTAGCAGACGGCGTCTATCTGTAAGGTGCAAGTACATGGACTGTTCAGAATTCGCGCAATGAAAAATGATGCTGTTGCACTGCGTTCATCCTGGCTACTGAAACCTGAACTTATTATTGTAATGCCCATTACCGTGACCTGCTTATAGGAGTGTCAATACTGCGACTAGTCCACGGGCAGCCCGCGGGCGCTCGGTACTGTCAGGTCTGGGCCGTGCTTTTTGATGACCCAGTACTTCTGGGTGGGCCTAGTGTCCGTACCCCCACGACCCTGGCTGGCTGGCTGGCGGGTCTGCCTGCCAACGCTAGTAGTAGTGGTTAAGAAAAATAGCTATTTTCCCGATGGACCCCTACAGCGCCGAAATATTCAGCATGGAGCCCTCCATCGACGATGGACCCTACACAAAGTTTGGTAGGAGGAGTAAATTACGCAGTTTAAATCGCTACGTACGTACTTTAGGAATTTATGTGCTTAAGTAAGTAGTTACCTACTTACATGAGAAATAAGTACATACTTACATCATAAGTTCTTTTGTTTTTGAGACGCACATTTATCCCCCACCTCCCTGCACACTGTAGACTCCCGCCTTCGGACCAGCCTTTGGGAAACGGTGTCGCCCGCAGCTTCTACTGTAGCCCAGCCGTCACCAGCAACCCCAATGTGCCCGGCACCTGCGGTATTCCCAGCACCCCCAGCTTGCACTTCACCCCCTGCATCCCCATCCTCCCCAGGAAATTCCAGCACTGCCACATCAACAGCCTTCGAAATCTCTCAACAGGACGCCACTCGCTGTTCGGCAATAGTTCGGCTCCTTTCTAAAGTTCAAAAACCGCGTACCACGTTCGGCTATAGCCTATGGCTTTAAGAATCAGTATCTCATATCAAAGCGCTCGCTGAATGTGTTTGTTTGCGAGAACAAACACTGCGAATGTTGAGTCCGACCACAGTGGAAGACATCAATAGAATGCGCGGAAGTCACCTTTGTCAGGGAAGATCATACGGTCTGCTTGGGGAATGGACAATCGAAACAAACGGCAGTCAACTGTCATTTGTTGTAGAGCGATGCTACACCTTCGGGCAGGAACATTGATAAGTCCTCGTCACAGGAAGGTGTCACGAATGTTGTCCTGCACTAGGTCCTCAACAGTCCGTCAGTCCTGCCCTCCGCCTGGTCTAGTCTGCGGTAGAGAGTCCACGCTAGTCCACGGGCTCGCGGGTTCACCGGCTTTTTTGGCAACGGCCTGGTCTCGACCGGGTCGGCCTGCTAGCCGGGGAAAGGAGGGTGACCTCGTGGCCCACAGGCGTCTTACCATATCTTGTGCGGCGTTTGGGTTTCCTGTTTTCGACTACAGCTAAACCATTACTGGAAGCGTTCGGCAACCACCACAACAACAGATTTGAAATCCTTCAAGGCGAAGAAGATTACCCAAGAATTCGGTTAATCGGGAAAGAGATAGTGGGACTTTATGCGAAATCTGGTGAGCATTTCCTGTGTTGAGCGGATTTCCTGTTACTGGTAGCTTCCCGCCGTCACCACCACGCCAGGGTGAAAATCATTGATACGCACAAGAGCACTGGAAACATTAGGCTACATTTGTCTCGTGACCATCCCGTATATCCTTAGGGTCGCTAAAGCGACGCCTGATATACGGTCTGGTAGTAAACTCATCGTCAAAACCATCAATATTTTTTATTGGCCACCACCAAGCACATCTCATGGAAGATAGAGAATTTGAAGCCGAATTCAGCACAAGTTTCTCAGTGTCTATAGCTGTCGTAGTCGTGAAACGCAAATTGATTTTGTCATGACGAAACCGGGTGTCTATGGGCGTAGGTAAGGCTAATCGGATGGAAGTGGGTCACATGTCTAAGGTAGAGTACACGACAGCGAACAGCGGGCTAAACCATCCACAGCATTTTCTGTCACACAATTCACCAAAACCTATACATATCGTCCTCAACCTTCCACTTCTTCCTTCGGTCATTTTTGGGGGGTTTTTTAACGACGAGCAAAATCTTTGGAGACCGGATGGCATCACCATCGCTGCAGTTAGGGTCAGGGAGTGACTACGGACGGGAACATCACACTCACTGGTGCCCCAAAAATGCAAGAGCAGCTCTTTTTCGACACAACACCCATACAGACGAGCACATGAGGTCATAGACAGTAGACATCTAGCTGTTTAATTGGGTGCTATTCTTGAGTGGTCACAATCGAGAGCACACAAGAGCGTGCCGGCGGCCGGGTGACTCTACGGTAAAAATGCGACCTGTCATTTTCGACACAACCCCGTACAAACAAGCACATTAGGTGAAAAACAGTAGACATCTAGCTGTTTGATTCGGCGCTATTCGTGAGTGGTCACGATCAACAGCACAAAAGCCAGCGCAGGCCAGTATCCCACCCGGCGCTGGCACGCTCTTGTGTGCTATTAATCTTGACCGCTCAAGAATAGCGCCAAATTAAACAGCTAGATGTGTACTGAATTTACCAAATGTCCTCGTCTGATGGGTGTTGTGTCGAAAAAGGAAAGTTCTGTTCTTCCACGACCCCAGGCAAAACGACACCTCTTCCCTCTTACACCTCCCCATCATCCTCCACCACCGTATCTCCACTCCCAGCTCCAGGGATGAACTTGTCGCCTCTCCTGTTTCCAGTCCCGACGAAATGGACGACCTCGACAGTTTGTTCAGCGACTGTGACGATGACGGCGTTCTGCAGGACTAACGAACAAATGCTGCTCTAGGAATTGGGCAGCGCCTGCGCCGCTGCCCTCGCCCCCGACGCTCAGCCGTAGAGTACATCACGGGTTTGGATGACATGGAGACTTCGGAGTGTGTGCGGTCATCGCGGGTGAATGGTAGAGCAGTTAGCATCTAGATGTGAGATGTTCAAGTTCATGGCCTGTATCTTGTGCACGCAATTGAGAGATGATTCTATTCTAACACGTTCGCAGTAACTGCAGAAACATGGCGCAACTACTTGTAATGACTTTTCTACAGTAATGCACCTTGCCCGAACCTGCCAACTGACAAACAACTGTAGAACCTGTATGTACTGCCGCAGCAACCCGCTGCTCTTATCTACCTGCGCCCCCTGCCACGAGAAGAGACCCCAGTTAAAAAGACACTCCAGCTTTGGATGGCATGGACCCAAACTGTCAGTGTACATGTGCGGCAATTAACCAACGCTGGATGCGCGCCTGTCGACGCCTGGCCGTCGCGCGTCGTCAGCGGGTAAGTGGGGGAGATTTCACGGCCCAGCTCGCGTGCATTTTCCGAGCAAGAAACTACACATCTGGCGATCTAGAAGTTGCAATCGAATCAGCAACTGTAGTCAGCGATGTGGTTTTTCTGTTCACCTTTGAGAGTGTCGTCCCCGCGATTGGTCGCCGCAATGGTCTGAGCCGTTAGTTGTCGCTCGTGCGCCGTCCGCCGACCACTTTTCCGCTTTGCACTTAATTGGTCGTGGGCCACCACGCAAATGCGAGTAGAACTTGCAGTACCCAGTTGTTACCGTCCAGCGCGAGACCTAGCTCCGGAGGTGTCCCATTTAGTGCGCGAGAATACAGGGGCCGGTGGAAGCGGGGCGACGAGACAGTAATAGTAGAGCTGGGGTGTGAGGGAAGGAAAATAAGAGGAAAAAAATACCTTGCTATTGACTGACAGTTGGACGATCTTCCAGGCCGTTGATATCGGCAGCAACATGTGGTACTTCCCGCCGTAGTGGTGGTTCTCACTCAAGCGCATTCGCACTGCATGTGTACATCGCTCATCGGAACACACCTCGGACGAAACTCAACGCCAAAATTCGCCAAGACTTTCAACCGACACACCAGATTTCGCGAGCGCTAAGACTTCACGGACGTCACGATGCCCGGCGAAGCGGCCCCATCGAACGAAGCGGCCCCATCGAACGAAGCGGCCCCGGTGGTGGCCACTGACATCGACACCCCTCTGGCCAGAGAACTGGGGGGAGACCTAGGAAGCTACAGGGAGGAGGAAATGGGGGATGCGGGTAGCGAGGCCACCAGCGGCCTCTCTGAGGTTGAGAGCGAGGAGAGCGTGGAGAAGCAGTGGGAGGGAAAAGAAAATGGGAGACCGAACTTCAAGCGCGCCGCGCCCGGCGCTGGGAAGGAGCAGAGCACGCAGGAATTCTTCCAGCGAGGCAACGGCAACGCATCGCGTAACGACAACGATATCTTTGCGACCCCAGGCAAGCAGACCATGAAGGGTGCACTCGCGCACTCGCTCTCAGCGGTGGCCCCCAGCAGCCCACAGCAGGTGGGAATGGCTCTGACTCTGAACTCTCCCGAGGGTTCCAGCGAGGGGGTGGGAATGGCGGGAAGCAAGGGGGTGGAGGGAAGGGATATGGCGGTGGAGGATTGGGTGGAGGCGGTGGCGAATCAGAGCGAGGACGAGATGGAGGGTGTGGTGGGCCCAGGTAGGTCAGCCACCCCATCACCTACCCCAGGCAGGTGGGGGAGTGTGAGTGGGGTTTCACCTACAGGCGGTACCAGACCAATGCCGGTACCGGTCACGCCGACCAGAGGCAGCAAGAGGATGGCGATGGGCACCCCAAGGCCCATCAGACACTACCAGCCGATGGCGCACCCAGGGTCTGCGGCAGGCTCGGTGCTGAAGCAGATCCTGGCAGCGGTGGCTAGGGTGGAGCGGAAGATGGAGGAGAAAGCAAGGAAGGTTGAGGAGGCAGCGGAGGCGGCAGTGGCCAGGTGGGATGCAAGGTTGGTAGAGGGACTGGCGGCTGTATCAGGTGAGGTGGGGGAGAGGGAAGAGAGGATGGTAGCGAGGCTACGCGCGGACGCCGAGGAGAGGGAGAAGAGGCTGGAGGTCAGGCTACTGGCACTTGATGCAATCGAGACAGAGCAGGCGGAGAAGGCAAAATGGGACCTCAAGCAGTGTGAGGACCTGGCAGTGATGATGAGGGCAAGGCGGGAGGAGCTTGGGGAGGTGAAGCGGGGGGTTGAGGGAATCGCGGCAGAGATTAGGGGAATGCGAGCGCTGGGAGGCCCTCCGACTCTGGCCGGCGCGACCGTTCGTGTCACGGCGTGAGGCCTTGCTGGGACAGGGACAATCACTCAGGGTTGTGTGATGAAGGGTTTTTGGGGAATCGGTGTGTGGAGGTTTAGGGTTGGGAGTGACTTGAGGGCTGTTGGGGTTAGGGT
>Ga0307516_10003444_pt1 | contig 20285 bp, 29 predicted proteins | sample 19_EM_MG_FD_203310 | JGI IMG/M metagenome (GOLD analysis project Ga0307516, IMG submission 203310) | Populus trichocarpa ectomycorrhiza microbial communities from riparian zone in the Pacific Northwest, United States - 19_EM | ecosystem: Host-associated > Plants > Roots > Unclassified | place...
GAAATGGAAGGGCCCAGAGGACACCTCAGTGCGAATTATCATCGCCCGGGATTTCATCAACCTATTGAAGGCCAACGAAAGAAACGAGTCAGACCAAGCCCAATGTCGAGGAATGAAAAGACGCACCACATCAAGATCAACCAAGCACTCCCCAATGGTCTTCACCGCCTTCCTCAAATCCTCCTCCGAAATCACAAGTGGAGGGGCGAAACGCACGCTAATCACCCCCACCTTCAGCTCTCAACACATACAAAAAAAACCAACAAGACATACACATTGCCGTGCGTCGGCTTCGCCAACACCCCCCGGCTCTTGAGCAACAAACAAAACTGCCACGTCGACCTCCCCTTCTTACTCTTCGACTCATCAATCACCACCGCATTCAACAACCCGCGCCCGCGCACCGTCTCTACCAATGGGGAGTTGAGCGCAAGGACCGCAGACCGGAACACATCGCCTAGGAATGCAGCCCGCTCTGCGAGCTTCTCCTCGACGAGGACGTCCAAAGCGGTCATGGCAACAGCACAGCCCAAGGGGTTCCTATATCGTGATTAGTTAGTTCCAGCTCAAGTAAAGTATTGTTATAAAACACACCCTCCGTAGGTGCTGCCGTGTTCACCTGGACGGATGCAAAGCATCACGTCGCGGTCAGCAAGGACAGCGGAGACGGGGTACACTAACGAAAATCATCATTAAATGAGAAATAGACAGAGATGAAAAGTACAAACCGCCCCCTGAAAGAGCTTTGCCCAATAGCACCATGTCCGGCCTGACATTGTCGTATTCCGATGCCAACATCTTGCCAGTACGGCCAAGGCCCTAGAACAAGCTGCGGTCAGCACCAGGAGTACACTGCCCAAAGCCCGAAAAGCTCACCGTCTGCACCTCATCACAGATGAGGAGCACATTATGCTTCTTGCAGAGCGCCTGAACCTTGGCGAGATAGCCCTCCTCAGGAACAATGATACTGCAATTCCAACCCACTGAATCGAAGAGTTATGAGGAGAAGACAGGCGACATACCCAGCCTCTCCTTGAATCGGCTCCACAAGGAACGCAGCGACACGATCCCCATACAGCTCCAACGCTCGCTCGAGATCCTCAGCCACCCCAAACCTAATCGTCTTCGTCTCCCCACCATCCACAAAAGTCGGGCCGACACCTTCCAAATACGGACCAAACCCTCCCCGACTCTCCGGGTCCGTGCTCATGCTAAATGAAACGAGATCAAAAATCAACTCACCAAAAGGAACAAAGACTCCACCTAATGACCCCCAAAGTTCTCCCATGGAAATTCCCGTCTACGCTCAACACAATCGCCTTCCCCTCAGGCACACCCTTCCTCTCATACGCCCACTTCCTCGCAAGTTTCAGCGAAGTCTCGACAGCCTCAGCACCAGTGTTCATGGGCAGGACCATCTCGTAGCCCAGCATCTCCGTGACCTGCTTCGCGAACCGCCCGAAGACGCTGTTATAAAACGCCCGTGAGGACAGCGTGAGCTTCTGGGCCTGCTCCACGAGCGCGGCGACGATCCTGGGGTGACAATGCCCCTACAAGTTATGCGGGTGATCAAAAGAATCCTTGGACGAGAAACCCTTCGGATAATTAGCCATACCTGGTTCACCGCCCTGCACAGGACCACATGATGAGCGATGCGAGATCAATCACGAAGACGGGACCGAAAGCTTACGAATACGCAGAGAGCATGTCGATATACTCCTTGCCTTCCACATCCCATACCCTAACCACAAACCCCAATCAGCGAAAGGGTCCTTTATTAAAGAAAAGGACCACGGCATATTTCACTCACTTGGCGCCCTTTGCGGAATCAAAGACGACAGGCAGCGATTGATAACTAATGGCCAAAATAACGCAGAGCGGGAGTCAGCGGCTGATCAACAAGGAGACCTTATAAAAAGGGAAAAGGAATCAAGAATCAGATTTCTCTGGATCCACCACCTCTCCCACCATCAGACCTATTTCCCGAGCCTAGTCGCCCTTTCAACGACGACCGCCCCTCAGCTAAAATGTCGACCAGTATACCGAGCCACCGGATCACGGTTCACTCGGTCTCGCCAAAAAGCGCAGAAAGACGACAAACGCTTACTTGTGTGCCCCATACTCATGCTCCATCTGCATGACATCCGCCGAAGTCAGCTCGATCGGCACCGGCGTCGTTGCAGTCTGCGGCACAACAGGCTTGACGACAGCATACCTGCCGGTGCCATTGGAAACGTTCGAGGTGAGTGTAGTAGTTGCGGTGGGAGACATTTGGTGATGTTTGAAAACGGGTCTGTTCTGGTGGGTGGGTCCCTTTTTGGAGAAAAAGACGGGGTCACGCGGGGGGCGCTATAAGCGAGACACTTGTTCGGAGTTCCGCCCGTCGTCTCCACTGGCCCGATGACTATCGGACCCACGTCAATTGGAAATAGTACAGTCCGCTTATTTGGTACACCCGAGTCTCCTCCATGAAATACACATGCCAGGTGGTAGACGTTCCCGCTCTACATAGAATCTAGATCCGTGTCCAGTGTCCATCCTATTCGTGGGCCGTAGGCTTCATCTCAGCTCCTTCGGCCATTCCGTACGTCTCCTCCACCGGCCTTCCGTGTCGTACCGTGGATTGACGGCATACGTCAAACCGTCGTTCATGCTCCTTCCAATGGGCACTATCAAGAATAAAAACAAAAGAAAAAGGTTTGAGTCACGATGCAATCTGTCGTGTGACCACGAGAAAGGACCCTCGGGTGTTGTAAAAAGACAGGAGTGACGGCGACCAAAAGTCACCAAACCTCCAGTCTAAACCCGAAGAGAGAGAAAGACAACGAGTAACAACGGCGCCACATTGCACCGATCACTATCGTCACCATCTGATCAAACATGAGCCACCCCTAGCAATCTATGGATCGCGAAAGAAAGGCCTTGCGGGCAAGCATGCCCGGGGCATATCCACGTTGTAGCCGCTCGTCAACACCGCCGAAGCCTTCGTGACCGAACCAAGCATCCAAAAGAGTTTGGATACCTCGGTTTGTAGGCTCATAACTGATAGGCATCTCTGGAACAAGGCATACCCAGGAACAGGATGCCGAAGACGAAAAAACTGGGGTAAACGTGAACAGAAACGAAAGATGACTCACAGAACCATCCCAACGGATTCGTGCCCATAACATCCACCCACCCCTTCTTCCCACTCCCAAGCCACCAAATATTCCCCTCCTTACTAATCGTTCCCCACTCTCTATCCCACTCCTGCCGCATTCTTCTCTTGTCACTTCCGAAAAATAAACGTCATTAGATGATCTCTGAAGAATATGACAATCAAGATGACGCACACAAGGCCACAAAACCCAAAGGCTTTATTCAGCGCTATAGACTCTCGCTCTTTCTGATCCTGTGCCTTCATATTTTCGACTGTCGTCTGACCACGCCATATCAGGAGGATGTGGGCAATCTGCAATGAGATCGTAAAAAACCCAAAAACACCTGACCTGAAAATTCGTGACGATGACGTCTTTAGAAAGAGCCAACACGTTGCAGCGATAAGAACAATCTCACAATCCGATGATGACCACCCGCTGGGGATCGAGCTGCCCAGATGATGACACGGCTCGAACGGTGTACGGCAAGAGTGTGGCGAAAGAGTACAATGCGAAGATAGAGGCGGCCTGAACAAAGTTCATGAAGAACTGTGAAAAGAAGTGTTAAGCTATGTTAGTCGAAACGCCGTGCAACAGGGTTCTGCACCTTATGATTCCGAGCACCCACACATTGGCCGATCCCTGTCGGTATTTGAGATGGATAACCAGTTCGCAGTCGAACCAAAACTCACAAGGACAATGATGATCATACTTCAAGACGCACTGCGAAACGAACATCAACATCGTCCCGCCCATATACCAAACAATAGATACGCACCGTGCCACAAGTCCTGCAATGATGTGTCCTATACGGTTTCACGATTTCATCCAACCCACAATATCTGTGCGCAGGCAACAACTGCGGCGTCTGTGGCGGACGACGGGCGACATATACCGAGGGCTTCTTCTGCCTCTTCAACACCGATCGTGACGGCCTCAACTGCGCTCCCTCATCGTGACCCATAGATTCGTCCTCTGTCGCCGGTGTCGATGCCGTCGGGAGCGGTAGTGCATCTAGCACACCAGCATTGAGCCTCGCCTGTTTTTGTTGAGGGTCCGTATATTTCCTCGCAGAGGTGGTTGTGACGGGGCTGCCACCGCCGGCGCGCTTCTGGTACGAGTGGATATCGATGTGTTCGTAGGCGGGCCCTCCGACCGTTTGAGGATCGTGAACACGATCCGGGTCTTCAGGGAACACTCCCCGAGATGGAGAAGGAGGTTGTGAAGAGGATGGGTATGGGTGCTCGGGATCATACTCGTTGGGGTTATAGACCGGCTGTGGAGGGTCCGGGAACATGGGTCGTGAAGACTTGAGGATGTACTGGGGGAACAAGCTGAGTAGGACGCATATAAATTGAGAAACGGAGAAGCTGCATACATCTTTGGCATAACCCGGGGACGTTACGACGACCTGTAAAGATGAGCGAGTCAGAATCGAGGGCATTGGGTCCCCTAAAAGGAGGCCACCTTGATATACGCCCACACCGTCCATAGAAGGAGTATAGCAAAGACGACAAGATACACAACTGCGAGATGCACAGATCAGCAAACATCGTAGAGTCGTCGAGCATGGAGTGCAACACTCACTTCCGGTGGCCCTCGACCCTTCCGGTTCATTGATCATATCGAGGCAGAACCTCCCAATGTACACATACGCAACGTAGCCCATAATCCCAACAGTCAGAGGGACCATCAATTTGAGCACAATCCATGGCTGGCCCTTGGTGTTGGCGGCCTTTTTCATCCGCGCCTCGTCCACGGCCTCCTGTACAACACCACAGCACGCATGTTTATTGCCTTGAGCACCCTTCGAGGGCATGACAAGTAAAGAGGAGAGGTGGCAAGATGTTGGCGGGTATCAACACCAACACATGACGTCGTCCGCAGCCTTTTGCCCACAATGCAACACAATCTCCCCTCAGAACGCCACTACATCCGCCTCGCTGTCTCCCCGCCCAACATAGACGCGCTCACTTTCCGCAAAACCCTCCAGGACGCGCTCACACAAACCTTCGGTCTCACGTCTGCGGCGCTTCCCATCGACATCCTGTGGTCAGCAGATGATGGTGCACAATTTGTGATTCATGTTCATCAAACGTGAGTTTCCCGGTCTCAGTGTGGTCTTCTTTTCGGACAGTTCTGATTTATGGAATAGTGAGGCGTCAAAGGTCCTCGCAGCGGTGGTCGCTTGGTCAGATCCACCCAGGATTTCGGTGCTCAAAGAGTCGCCGTTCTTACCTTCCTTGCTATCTACCGATACACCTCTCTGAATCGTGACCTGCAAATCTGTAATACAACTGCTACACCCGGTTTACGATCCCTTTCTCGCGAGATTGCCGATCACAAGATCTGCCGTCACTACTATCGCCTTCCACAGAACTCTGGGGTGAATTGATCCCCCGCAAGAACCCGCGCGGCCTTTACTTCAGAAATAGAAGGGCAGATTTATGGCATCTCCAACCATCAGCTCACAAAATTTCCGCCTTCCCTGAGGTCTGACACCAGCACCGATGAGACCGTGCACCAGATCCCACTGCTTTTCTTCTCCATCCGATTTCTCCAACAGCCAGTGACAACGATCTGTTTAGGGACGGTCCCACGTTCTACGAGTGAATCCCGCAGCAACTCCAACTGAGCTGGTTCCGCATTCGCATCCCCGCTCTTGGATGATCTACGAACCGCATCTTGCCCCAAAATGCTCAACGGAAAGTCGGGCCTCAACCCCTCAAAATCGACCGGCCGCACGTTCTTCCGTAAAATCTGATCGAAGAAATATCCCCGTCGACAAGCCCCACTGGTGATGGCTCCCAAAATATGCTTGGTAAGTCCCTATCGGCTACGAATTCTAGTATCCGAAAAGTCTGCGAACCAAATCGGCCCGGCATTCGCATTCTTCTGTAAATCTGATTGAAGAACAAGACCCACGATGCCTCCAGGTTGGACCCGAAAATGTGTTTGGTAAGCACTCCTATCGAATGCGAATTCTATCCAACAAATTTATGAACGAATTTCCGGGGAAAGTCGAACCTCAAAATCGACCGGTCGCACTCGCACTCTTTTGTACGCTGATCGAGGAAACACAAGCCCCATGACGCCTCCAAGTTGGAAGCGAAAATGAGTTTGGTAAGTTCTCCTATCGGGTGCGCAACAAATGTATGAACGAATTTCCAGGGAAAATCGAAACTCATTGCCCTGTACCGACCGCCATTTTTTTTGTAATTTGATTGAAGAAACATAAACCTCATAACGTCCCCAAGTTGGAAGCGAAAATGTGTTTGGCAAGTACTTAGATGCGACAAATGTACGAACAATTTTTCCAGACGAGGGCGATTCTGAGGCTCGGGGATGATGTCAAGACGTTGGCATCTGCTCGAACGAGATAGGGGTTTTCGGCGCCGTGATTGTTGTTTCGAGTCTGACCTGGCCCGTTCCCATATCCGACATACATGTCCCTCACTCAAGGAAACAAGCGGACTCGTTCCTCTCCCACGCCGCCGGTCGCTGATTCTCCCAAGGAACAGAAAGTCGACGTAAGTGGCTTCTATCCATCCACTGTCCCCATATGACCTCAATCTCCATAGCTTCAATATCGCAAAGGATGGCCAACAATCCTGTATTCTTCCGACGACCAGCCTTGGGATCAATGGGGACAGTTCTATAAAAAATGGTGGACCCCTCTCGGACGGGAAAAAAGCCCTTGTCGCGGCGACTACCCCATCTCACGGCGCGGCGAATCAACTCTCAGAAAACTGCGCCATCCAAGTCGGAGATGCCGCGCGATATGGGTGGGGTTGGGCCTGCTCATAGATTCGGAAGGCTGGATGATCGCGAGAGACGAATACAATGCCATGTATCGCCGCCTTTCTAATCTCTTCACGTCCCGGAAGTCTGGTGTTGTTGTGACCGGCCAGCCTGGAATAGGTGACCCCTGTCCTGGGCATCTTTGTAGACCCTGACTGACATTCTACACGCAAGTCCTACTTCGCCGTCTATGCGCTGTTGCAACGCATGACCGAGGGGGAAACCGTACTGTTTACAACGTCCCAAGGCCATTCGTATCTGTTCGACGAGAGCGGGATCAGATGGAAACAAAAGGCCAACGTTACGCCGTGGGATCTGCCGCCTCACGAATTTGCCGCCCCCACCTCGCGTGCCTAGTCGCTCATCGACTCTGACTATGGAAAAAGGCCCGAATCGTCATTTTTAAGCGACTTGCCGCTTTTCGTCATCCTGACAGTCTCTTCGGGGGAGGAAAAATACAAGGAGTGGAGGAAGCAAAAGCTTGCTTTGCGGTGGATAATGAATCCATGGTCCAACGAGGAACTGCGTTTACTGTAAGTGGACAGCCTCGACTTTTACTCGTGTACGATCGTGACTCTCCTTTAGCATGTCTATGCCCCATTTCACCTCTCTATCGGAAGAGCAGAGGGATCATTACAAGTCCTCCAACGGAGTCGGGGAACTCGTTGAGAATGTTGGCCCTTGTCCGCGTGATATTGTAGAGTACATCGGGGATCCAAAGGGTCGAATAAGATCGTCTTACTTTGGAGGGATGGCCGCCGCCATGATCTGCGAAACGACTTCTATTTCGTCACGTTCAAGACTTGGAAGATACGGGCGCTGGCACAGAACCATTTTGCTGTTCTCCGCTTAGAGCAAGCCAGGCGCCTTTTCGACGCCACCAAGGGCTTGTCCCAGAGCAGCACTTTGGCGGGCTTCGCCTTTGAATCCCTCGCGAATGGGTACATCAGCGGCAAGTATCAGCAGGAACTGAACGAAAACATCAAGGTTTTCTGGGAGTTTGCTCCCATGGTCGCTATCAAGTCTCGCAAAGGTTATCGTTACCGCTTTCAACACTCTTCGATCCATAACCCGTACGTTCTCTTAATTCTCATGTCTTGGGTACACAGGCACTTACCTCCGCCAGTACATTCATGCTCGAAGCTACTGCCGAATCCCGTACCTTCGAGTACGGCCCGCCAGATGAGTCATCGGACGATCCACTGGTTTCCAACCCGCCCCCGGCTTCTTCCCCCTCATGGCCCAATCAGTCCAGGGTCATCCATTACTACAACGAGGTTGAGTCCCTCACTCTTGACACTCAACACTTGTACTGCCCGCTGAGACGGGACAACCCCTTGTTCGACTCTTTTTGCTTGGAAAGATCTCCAAACGGGGTCGTCCTCTGGGTTTTCCAGATGACCATCGCCAAGGAGCACGGCGGCGCTGTCTCTGGGTTCACCATCCTCTCGACGATAGTGCAGAAGATTCGAGCAACTATAACGGCGTCTGAAGGTGTCGAGGTGAAGTTCGTGCTTGTTGCACCCAACAAGTTCGGCCAGGTGGTGAAATGGAACTTTCCGAAAGAGTTGGGGGATTCATCGTCGGATAGAGTGTATGTCCAATATCTGGGCGTGTCTTTCGACGATTATGATTATCTCCTCAACCCTCCATCGGCGTAATGTGTCTGTACTCTTGGTACGTCCTGTCTTCTGCGATTGTATAATTTGTATTAAGATTTTTTTTTCACGGTTGTGCTTTTCTCTCGGCCCACGTTGTGCGTCGATTAGCCATATTTTTTGACACCTTTTCCGTAAGCCACCGTTTGCTATCACAAAACTTTGGAAATGTTTACACCTGTAATTCCGTGAACGATTCGACAAAGTGGCAATCTTGAAGACAAACCGGTCAAGCGGTGCTAACAACACATGGCTGGTGATCAAATTGTAGCACGTGTCAACATACTCAGGCTCATGCGCACGATCGTCCATCTCCCTCTTCGAAGCACCGTTGCCGCGGATGGCGTCAGGCATGCTTGCACTTCTTGTTGGGAAACGAGCCTGAGGTTTGCCCATAGGCAAGCCGAGGATGCCGATATAGGCATGATGCAATACTGTACAGACGATCGGTCGATCAGTATATAAGAGGGCCCGGATCACCCGGAATGTAATACGTTCTTGCCCCCGGATCACTACCTACCATATCCGGTTCCATAACGAAGCACGCTAACTGTGCACCTCATATCCCCTGTTACACTTTTTTGCATGCACCGATCCATACAAGGACGAGCCACACGAAGGGACACTGTGGGTCCGTTCAGCCTCTTTCCCATGGTTCAAATCAAATTCAAATTCATAAAACAAGCCGACGTCGGCAACTATCACAGCACCTATTTCCATGGCCTTGAGCACCCTTTGAGGACAAGAGAAGCGGAGAGGAGAGGTGGCAAGATGTTGGCGAGCAAACAATGACGTCGTCCGCAGCCTTTTGCCCAAAATGCAACACAATCTCCCCTCAGAACGTCACTACACCCGCCTCGCTGTCTCGCCACCCAACATAGACACGCTCACTTTCCGCAAAACCTTCTAGGACGCACTCACACAAACCTTCGGTCTCACGTCTGCCGCCCTTCCTATCGACATCCTGTGGTCAACAGATGAAAGCGCACAGTTCGTGATTCGTCTTCATCAAGTGTGAGTTCCCAGCAAGAGACATTATCTTGGAAAGAGTTCTGAGGATGGGAGAATCTGCGAGTTTGGAGAGGTAATTAAAGCAAGACTGATTGCTCAGACGGGTGAAGAACTTTGAAGTCGCGTGAGATTTTTGGCGCTGGATAACAAGCGCTCAGGTTAGTGACGCGTCAAAGATCCTCGCGGCGGTCGTCGCTTGGTCGGATCCACTCAGGATTTCGGTGCTCAAAAGAGTCGCCGTTCTTGCTATCTACAGATACACCTCTCTGAATCATGTCCTGCAAATCTGTAATATACCTGGTTTTCGATTCCTTTCTCGCGACGTATAAGGAATTGTTCCCATGAATCTCGCGCTGTCGACTCCACCTGCAAAGAATTACAAATTAGAAGAAGGGCAGACGCGGGATCTCCAGACCTGCCTCTGGTAAGCTCTTGATTAATGACTGAAGTCTGTAGTCGTCGGCTCGAAGACACCGCTAGTTTGTAGTCAGGCTGCAAAGACTTGAGTCTTGCCGATTTGTAAAAGTTAGCGAAGTCCCAAGGTGACAACAACATACCCCTCACCAAATCTCGTGGTTGGTAGCCTCGAGCTCCTTCACCAGGTCATGATGGGAAGTTGACCGGCCGACCGTTCAACTCGCGAGGTGTGAGTTTCCGTGCCTTTCTTCACGCTTTTGTGCGGCTTTTCAAAGATAAGCAAGTTCACCTTTCGAAAACTGGGGCCCGGTCGGGGCACTGAAACGAGTGGTGGTAGGGCAGGGTGTTGAACATGTGTTCACACTGCAAATATTAATGAGTTCTTGGGTTCTATATGTAGCAATGAGCAAATACCATTTGTGATCTCCTCAACAGTCTCCTTGAATGCCTCCTCGGGAGTGTGGCCGTTCCTGAAGAAACTCTCTAAAAGAGAGGGCATCAGAGAAAACCCTACTGTGGTGATGTGACAACTACGGAAAACGAAGATGAGCTTTATTTTACACAAGACAACAAGAATTGGACAAACCACAGCACGTTCACGTGTCACCGACGTCTGGGAAACGGGGTGTAGAGTGGGAGCGCCGACCCCCGGCGTCTACACGACGGGGACCGTCATCATTCCCCGTTAAAAATGGGGTGGGGGGAGGTCGAGGGAAGGTGGTCGTGGCGAAGGCGGTGAGTGGTGTCGCGGCCCACAATGTCGGAGGTGGCACCACGGCCGTGTTGTGGTCGTGTGAGTGGGCTTCACTGAGGGTTGAGGAAGGAGCCGGACGGCGCACGCGCGGGTGCAGGACGACGAGGAATGCGAGGGCTGAAGCGCTGACCGGCGCCGCGACGGCGCAACTAGACTGAAATTGGCGCCTAGGGAAGAGCTACAAACGGGTTTGGGCTGATCGGATGTATAACCGAATTGCACTGTCCGGTTTTCGGGACATCGGCCGACCATTGGTAAAACCTGGTTCTATAAATAGAACCAGGAACAGATTCCAAGTCTGTTCACCCACGTTCTACGAGCGAAACCCGCAGCAACGCCGATTGAGCTGGTTCGCCGCCTTCACCTTCCTGCCCTGGGATGATCTACGAACTGTATCTCGCTCAAAATACTCAACGGAAAGTCGGACCTCAATGCCTCAAATCGACCGGCCACACTCGTACTCTGATCGAAGAAACACAAGCCCCATGATACCTCCAACTTGGATGCTTGGTAAGTACTCTTATCGGATGCGAATTCTATCCGACAAATCTACAGAGAACGTCGGACAAGCAGGATATCACACCTAGACATCGAACACCTTCTGCTCTTCTCAGCTCATGTCATCGCTTCATCCCCACGCTACGAGGCTCAAGCCACTTCCAACGTTACGTGAACAGCTCCAATACGGTGGATGGATTCCGACAAGCAAACAGCGTCTCGACAAGTGGCTCGAGGGTTTGGCCAAGACGGTCAAAGGCAACGAGAGACCGTTCGCCTACGTCATTCAACAGTTTCAATCTCTCATCGAAAGTGACCCGGACGTTTACATGACGATCAATCAAATGATCACCGAGGCGAATAACCCCCATGTAAGTAGTACCTCCGAAGTCAACCTGTTGTATTATGACAACTGTCTCTTTATAAGATTCCTGACTACCTCACGTTGTTGGCTATGCTCAATGAGGCCATCGCCAGTCCTCCCGCATACGTCTCGAACGACATCCCTGGTCTTACCATCAGCAACATTCTCTCCACCCTCATAGTGACGAACGCCGGCTTTACCACGTTCTGCGATGACAAGGTCAACAACAACTTGAGGGAAATTTTAAATGCTTGGAAGTTATATCTCGCATCACCCGATTCAGCAAGCGCTCTCGATGGCGCACCACGTTCAGGTTGGTTAGGCGAGGATTCAATAATGAAACTGGCGTATTTTTTGCCTCTGAATGACACCCACCCCGCCAATTATAAGGCCGCCTTAAAAGCCTTCGAGGACGCTTTCATCAAAGACCCGACGCAGCCACGCCTGGGATTCACTTCCTGGGACCATTTCTTCACCAGACAGTTCATTGACATAAACGTGTCTCGCCCACTTCCCCCCGATGACCCCCACACTATTGTCAGCGCCTGTGAATCGACAATCTATCACATTGCCTCTGACGTTCCCGAGTTTGGTCGGTTTTGGCTGAAGGATCCCTTTCAATACTCGCTTAAACATATGCTCAATGACGACGAGCTCGCTCCCACTTTCTACGGTGGCACTGTTTATCAAGCCTTCCTTAACAGCACCGACTATCATCGTTGGCACAGCCCCGTATCAGGAACCATCCTGAAGGCCTCCATTGTCCAGGGGTCCTATTACGCTTTGCCACCCACCATGAGGCCAAAGATCAAAGACAATGCCATCGATCCCAGCATTCAGGAAGAGCAAGCTTATCTCAGCGTCGTAGCCACCCGCGCCTTGATTTTCATCAAGTGCCCAGATCCCATTGGCCTTGTGTGTTTTATTGCCGTGGGGATGGTAGAGGTGTCGTCGTGCGAGATAAAAGTTGTTCCGGGCCGCGACATCAAGAAGGGTGACCCACTTGGCACGTTCCATTTCGGCGGATCGACTCACGTCGTTCTCTTCCGGAAAGGGCTGAAATTCACCTTGAACCCCAAATTGACGCCTCCCAAGGAAGATGGAACTGGTGGTTCTCACGTTCAAATCAGATCTAGTATCGGCACCGTTCAAGAAGTTGACAACACCTAATGTTTATACTTACCTCCAGTGTCTATGATGGGCTGGACCTTGACTGTATTCCACGATGTGTTTTCGTTTTACCGAAATGATGGGTTACCAATGTACTTGTATCTTCATGTCATGACCACACACGTTATTGGATTAGTTAGGTATCGAGAACGAGTGGTAAAGCAGCAAACTGTCGTTGTAGACCGGACGAGTATATCGAGTTTTTGCCGATGGCGGCGGTCGACTCGGAGGCCGGTGCATCCAGCCGGTCAATAGCTTCATCAGAGTCTGTTGCCCCACATGTTGGGCACTGTCACATCTTGAAACTCGCATTTCCTACCTTGCGCACAGGGGTAGTAAATCACAGGAGAAGTTGTTTCGGTCACCGAGAGTCTGACCTGGCCCCGCCACGTTCCCCCTATTCAATGACATCCACGTCCGTCACTCAAGGAAACACGCAGACTCGTTCCCCTCCCACACCGGTCCCTCCTTCTCTCGAGAAACAGAAAATGGACGTAAGTGGCTTCTATCCACCCGTTGTCCATACATGACCTCGATGCTCCATAGCTTCAATACCACGAAGGATGGCCAACAATCCTGTATGGGGACAGCTATATAAGAAATGGTGGGGACCCCTCTCGGACGAGAAAAAAGCCCTTGTCGCGGCGACTGCACCATCTCAGGCGCGACGACTTAACTGTCAGAAAAATGTGCCATCCAACTCGCCGGTAACGCGATATGGGCGGCGTTGGGCCTTCTCCGGTATTCGGAGGGCTTGATAATCGTGCGAGACGAATACAATGCCATGTATCGCCACCTTTCCAATCGCTCCACGTCGCGGGGTTCTGGTGTTGTGGTGACCGGCCAGCCTGGAATAGGTAACCCCTGTCCTGGTCATCTTTGTGGACCCTGACTGATAATCATATTCCGCAGGCAAGTCCTACTTCGCCGTCTACGCGCTGCTGCAATGCATGGCCGAGGAGAAGACCGTACTGTTTACAACGTCCAAAGGCCTTTCGTATCTGTTTGATGAAGGCGGGATCAGAAGGAAACAAAAGGCCAACGTTATGCCGGAGGATCTTCCGCCTGAGGACTTGGCCGTCCGCACTTCACGGGCCTGGTCGCTCATCGACTCTGACTCTCAAAAAAATGCCCGAATCGTCCATGCTAAGTGACGCGTCGCTTTTCCCCATCTTGATGGTCTGTCCAGGGGAGAATATACACAAAGAGTGGGTGAAGCAAAGTAATGCCTTGCAGTGGATAATGAATCCGTGGTCCAAGGAGGAATTGCATCTTCTGTAAGTGGACAGCCTCGGCTTCTACTCGTGTTCGATCGTGACTCTCCTTTAGCATATCTATGCCTCATTTCACCTCTCTATCGGAAAAGGAGAGGGATTGCCACAAGTCTCCCAACCGAGTCGGGGAACTCGTTGACCATGTTGGCCCTTGTCCTCGTGATATTTTACGGTACATCACGGAGCCAGAAAATTTTGACAGAAAGGTTCAAAATGCCGTGGGGGGGGGGGGCTCGGGGTGGAGACAATCATCACGTTCCTCCGTGAACTGCATGCTAGTGACTCGCCCGGGGACTCTCTTCCGCACAAGATCGTCTTACTTTTGAGGAAGGACCCCCCCAAAGATCTGGCAGACGACCTCTACTTCTTCACGTTCAAGACTTGGGAGATACGGACGCTGGTACAGGGTCGGTTTGCTGTTCTCCGCTTAGAGGATGTGCGGTGCCTTTTCGACACCACCAAGAGCTTGTTCAAGAGCAGCACTTTGGCGCGCTTCGCCTTTGAATCGCTTGCGAATGGGTACATCAGCGGCAAGCATCAGCAAGAACTGAACAAAGGGGCTAAGCTATTGCCGGATCCGGTACCTTCAAGTACGGCCAGCCGGATGAGTCATCGGACAATCTACTGGTTTCCAATCCGCCCCCGGCTTCTTCCCCCCCCCCCCCCGTCGTCCATCCAGGACCATCCATTACTACAGCGAGGTTGAGCCGCTCGCTCTTAACACTCATGACTTGTACTGCCCGCTGAGGCGCAACAACCCCTTGTTTGACTCTTTTTGCTTGGAAAGATCTTCAAAGGGGGTCGTCCTCTAGGTTTTCCAGATGGCCATCGCCAAGGAGCATGGCGGTGCTGTCTCTGGGTTTACCATCCTCTCGACGATAATGCAGAAGATTAGAGCAACTGTAACGGCGTTTGAAGTCGAGGTGAATTCGTCCTTGTCGCACCCACTAAGCCTGGCCAGGTGGTGCAGTGGAACTTTCCGAAAGAGTTGGGGAATTCATTGTCGAATAAAGTTTATGTCCAATATTTGGATGTGTCTTTCGACAATTACGCTTACCTCCTCAACCCTCCATCGGCGTAAAATATCTGTAGTCTTGGTACGTCCTGTCTTCTGCGATTGTATCATGACTTTTTTCACGGTTGTGCTGTACCATTACCTCCTGGTTCTCTCGGCCCACGTAGTGCGTCGGCTAGCCGTATTTTTTGACTCCTTGCTATCACAAAACACCTGTACACGTAGTCCCACTTTAGGTTTGTATGGACGGCCTGTAGCAGCATCGGAAATAGCTTGACCTGAGGTGATGCATGCAGGAGTCTGTATGATATTAACTCCAAGTTGAGCGATAATTATCGTCGGTCTCGTCGAAGCACCGTCGCCGCGGATGGCGTCAGGCAATGGTACGGGAGGTTCCGGGAACGTGGGTCGCGAAGTCTTGAGGACGTACTGCGGGAAACATGCCATGTAGTACACATATAAATTGAGAAATGAGGAAGTTGCATACATCCTTGGCGTAACCTGGAGCCTGACGTCACAACGACCTGTAAAGATGAGCAAGTCAGAATTGAGTTGATCTGGTCGCCGAAAAGGAGTTCACCTTGATATACGCCCACATCGTCCATAGAAAGAGTAAAGCAAAGACGACAAGATACACGACTGTGGGATGCATGAATCACCAAAACATCATCGAGTCGCCGGGCATGGCGAGGGTTCCAGAGTGCAACACTAACTTCCGGGTTATGAGCTACGCTGCCTATGTATACATCGGAAGGTTTTGCCTCGATATGATCAGGGGACTCTGGAAGGAGAAGAGGGGTCGTGGGTCCTCCTGTTATCCTGTACAATATCACAGCATCTATTTCCATTGAGTACCCTTTGAGGGCAAGACAAGCGGAGAGGAGAGGAGACAAGATGTCAATGGCGGATATCAACAGCCAACACATGACGTCGACGTCCGCAGCCTTTACCCAAAATGCAACACAATTTCCCCTCAGAACACCACTCCAGTCTCCATCTCCCCCTATTCAATGACATCCAAGAGGTGGACTCGTTCCCATCCCACACCGCCGATCGCTCCTCCTCCCAAGAAACAGAAAATCGACGTAAGTGGCTTCCATCCACCCACTGTCCGCGCATGACCTCAATGCTCCATAGCTTCAATACCACACAGGATGGCCAACAATCCTGTATTCTTCCGACGACGACCAGCCTCTGGACTCATGGGGACAGTTTTATAAAACATGGTGGGGACCGCTCTCGGACGGGAAAAAGGCCCTTGTCACGGCAACTGCACCATCGCAAGGCGCGACGACTCAACTCTCAGAAAAACGTGCCATCCCAGTCGGATGTAGCACGATATGGCTGGAGTTGGGCCTTCTCATCGATTCCCAGGGTTGGCTGATCGTGCGAGACGAATATGATGCCATGTATCGCCGCCTTTGTAGTCTCTTCACGTCCCAGAGGTCTGGTGTTGTTGTGACCGGCCAGCCTGGAATAGGTGACCCATGTCCTGGACATCTTTGTGGACCCTGACTGACATTCCGCAGGCAAGTCCTATTTTGCCGTCTACACGCTGCTGCAACGCATGACCGAAAAGAAACCCGTACTGTTTACAACGGCTGCTGGTGATTCGTTTTTGTTCGACAAAGGCGGGATCAGAAGGAAAGAAAAGGCAAAAGTTATCACGGAGGATCTTCCACCCAGCGACTTTGCCGTCCTCACCTCGCGGCCCTGGTCAATCCTCGATTCTGACTCCGGAAAAAAGCCGGAATCGTCCAAGCTAATCAAGTGGTCGCTTTTCGTCATCCTAACAGTCTCTCCGGCGGAGACAAGATACAAAGATTGGATAAAGCTAACGCATGCTTTGCGGTGGATAATGAATCCGTAGTCCAACGAGGAACTGCGTTTACTGTAAGTGGACAGCCTCGACTTTTACTCGTGTACGATCGTGACTCTCCTTTAGCATGTCTATACCCTATTGGACCTCTCTATCGGAAGAATAGAGGGATCACTACAAGTCTTCCAACGGAGTCGGGGAACTCGTTGAGAACGTTGGCCCTTGTCCGCGTGATATTTTAGAGTACATGGAGGATCCAGAGGATTTCGACCAAAGGGTAAAAACCGCCATGTGTACGCTCGGAGTGAAAACAATCCTCACGTTCTTCCGTCGTTCCATGGATTCCAGTGACTCGCCCGAGGACTCGCTATCGAACAAGATCGTCTTACTTTTGAGGAAGGGCCCCCCCAATCTTCTGCGAGACGACCGCTACTTCGTCACGTTCAAGACTTGGAAGATACGGGCGCTGGTACAGAACCATTTTGCTGTTCGCCGCTTAGAGCAGGCCAGGCGCCTTCTCGACGCCACCAAGGGTTTGTCCGCGAGCAGCACTTTGGCGGCCTTCGCCTTTGAATCGCTCGCGGATGTGTATATCAGTGGCAAGCAACAGTAGGAACTGAACAAAGGGACTAAGAGTTTCTTGGAGTTTGCTCCCATGGTCGCTATCAAGCCTCTCAAAGGCTATTGTTACTGCTTTAAGCACTCTTCATCTCCTAAACCGTATGTTCTCATAATTCCCATGTCCCGCGCTGACATCCGCCAGTACATTCATGCTCGAAGCTTGTGCTGCCGAATCCCATACCTTCAGGTACGGCCCGCCGGATGAGTCATCGGACGATCTACCAGTTCCCAATCTGCCCCCGGCTTCTTCCCCCTCGTGGCCCAATCAGTCCAGGACCATCAATTGCTTCAACGAGGTTGATTCCCTCATTCTTGACGATCGTCACTTGTACTGCCCGCTGAAAAGCAACGACCCCTTGTTCGACTCTTTTTGCTTGGAAAGATCCTCAAAGGGGGTCATGCTCTGGGTTTTCCAGATGACGATCGCCAAGGAGTATGGTGGTGCCGTCCCCGGGTTTTCCATCCTCTCGACGATAGTGCAAAAGATTCGAGCAACTTTAATGGCGTCTGAAGTTGTCGAGGTGAAGTTCGTGCTTGTCGCACCCAACAAATCTGGCCAGGTGGTGAAGTGGAACTTTTCGAAAGAGTTGGTGAATTCATTGGATAAAGTGTATGTCCAATATCTGGACGTGTCTTTCGACAATTACGATTATCTCCTCGAACCTCCATGGGCGTAAAGTGTCTGTATTCTTGGTACGTCCTGTCTTCTGCGATTGTATTATGACTTTTTTCACGGTTGTGCTGTACCGTTATCTCCTCGGCCCACGTCTCAGCGCTGAGCAGTGAGCGGACAGTGCGTCGGCTAGCCCATTTTTGACGCCTACACCTGCACATGTAGCCCAATCATCACTCGACTTCGATCAGTTCACCCATGAATAAGATTGATCTGCCGCCGATGTTGTGCCTACGCGTTCCCAAGATATTCTTCGAATGATGGAACAGTGCCATTCTCGTGGTCTCGTCGTGGTCTCGGCAATGGTCCATATTTGATTCCCAATATTCCGTGAACGATTCGACAAAGTACCTCACCACGCTCGGCGCCTTCCACATCCGAACTCTCCTGAAATGATCCCCCGCAAGAACTTGTCGCGGCCTTTACTTCAGAAATAGAAGGGCAGATTTGTGTCATCTTCAATAATCAACTCACAAGATGTTTCCGCCCTCCCTGAGGTCTGACACCGGTACCGATGAGACCGTGCATCAGACACTGCTTTCCTTCTCCCCTTCGATCTCCCCAACAGACAGCTGACAACGATCTGTCTAAGAACGGTCACACGTTCTACGAGTGAACCCGCAGCAAATACAGTTTGACCACCGATTGACGCCGCTTTTAGTACATCGCTGCCCTGGGATGATCAATCATCTACGAACCATATCTTGCCAAAAATGCTCAACGGAAAGTCGGACCTCAACCCCTCAAAATCGACCGGCCGCATTACACTCTTTTGGAAAATCTGATCGAACATCGACAAGCCCTGTGATGCCTCCAAGTTGGAAGTGAAAATGTATTTTAGTAAATACTCCTATCGGATGCGAATTCTATCCGACAAATCGAAACCTCAAAATGGACCGGCCGCACTCGCACAGATCTTTTCTACTCTGATCTAAGAAACACAAGCTCCATAACGCCTCCAAGTTGGAAGCGAAAATGCGTTTGGCAAGTACTTCTTAGATGCGAATTCTATCCAACAAATATACGAACAAATTTCCGGCTGGCTCAGGCGAGGGGATGATGCCAAGACGTTGACATATTTGCTCGAACGAGATTCCCAGAGTTTTCGATGCCGTGATTGTCGTAAGAGAAGATACGAGCGAGCATCTTCTGCGCACTATTGTGAGTTGAAAAAACCTGACAACAAGTAGTGCCGTGATTTCTTGGAAAGCGGAGGCGGCACCCACCAATCTTCGCAGCCTTGATTTCTACAATGTTAATAAACGTCCCCGCTGGACTTTCTAGCAAGCTTGATTGCGACAATGATCTCCTGACTTCTCCAGTGCCCAACAGCTCAAGAGGCAAGGCAACAATACAGTCATAGACTTGAAGGTCTAGATCCGCCTCGTTGGCGTCTCCCAAACGAGACGAATGGTTCAGTCAATCCATGGTTCTCGACACGGTAGCCGTCGCGCGAGAGGGCCTTCGAAACGTCAAGCGTCTGCTGAACGGCGAGGCAAGTCCAGCCACTACGAATACAACTGCGATGTTGATTTTCTTGGTTACGAACTGTAACATGAAGACTAGGATCCTACAGATTCCACATACTTAGCTTATAATTACAACACTCTGGCATTTGGTGAGTGGCAATTTCAATGTTCTGGATGAGCGGCGTAGGGTCGCGAATCAGCGGGAGCAATCTCGCCGCCCTAAGGTTGAAGGGGTTTGGAAGGGACTCGGAATACATGTCTCCGAGCCAAAGAGACAGTGGAGGATTTTCCTACACGATGCGAGTGGGAGCTTTCATGTATGCCGCAATGCGACGATGTCGATATGATTTGTACAGCAACTCATGGAAATTTCTGCTACCCCCACATGTTGTCATGTCTCGAGATCTCGAAGCTCTTGCCGTCCTTACCTTGCACACATGAGGAGGAAAATACAGAGATCAGCCTGAGAAGTCGTTTCCCTCGTTGAGCGGATTCAAGTTGTCACAAGAGCTGGAGCGAGGATGAAGGTATATATTACTGACAACTTGCAAGGCAGAAATATTCCGCTGAACAAACAACACACAAGGATGGGTAGTCGAGTTAC